>ENA-UOYA01000050-UOYA01000050.1-activated-sludge-metagenome-genome-assembly--contig:-NODE-50-length-146504-cov-43.585651_pt1 | contig 146504 bp, 133 predicted proteins | sample MGYA00238163_ERZ764804 | MGnify/ENA primary metagenome ERZ764804 (study PRJEB28919, sample SAMN05720223) | activated sludge metagenome | isolation source: Anaerobic digester | place: Hong... | reverse complement strand
CATATATTCATAACGTCGCTACAGCTCCTCGGTGGACTTGTTCAGCGTTGCCCTAAAGTAATTCTGCGAATGTTGCCTGTTCAAGGCAGCTTTGTTTCTGCTGTGACCTGGCTGACGCGGGGTCACTTTTGCCCCGACGCCGCACGGATTTTGGGCGCTGACAGTGTTTTCGCCTGGGTCGCCTTAGCCAAAATCGTCGCTCAAGCCCAATCGCTGCCGGGCTGATCGATCAAGAAGTTGATCATGACTGTGGCTGCCAAACGCCGACAACCCAGCGTTTGGCCAGCAGTTGGCGGGCGCCGCGTTACAACTCTCCCATCATCGCCATCGAACGCACCGGCATCGCGCCTTGCGTGGTGGCCTCGTTGGCGCCGACGATGCAGTGGTCGAGCACCGCGACGTCGATCAGCGCGAGTGCATCCTTCAGCACCCGAGTGAGCGAGCGGTCGGCCTGACTCGGCTGCGTTGAACCGGACGGATGGTTGTGGGCGAGGATCACCGCCGCGGCGTTCTTGGCGAGCGCGGCGCGCACCACCTCGCGCGGATAGACGCTGGTCTGCGCCAGCGTGCCACGGAACAGTGTCTGCATCTCGATCAGCCGATGCTGTGCGTCAAGCCAGAGTGCCACGAACACCTCAACGCGCTCGTGCCCAAGCGACAGCCGCAGGTAGTCTTTCACGATGTCGGGTGAATTGAGCAGCGGCCGCTCGGCCATTTCGCTGGCTAGCGCGCGGCGGGCGATTTCCACCGTCGCTTGAAGCTGCACAAACTTGGCTTCGCCCATGCCATGCAGGCTGCAGAACTCATCGCGCGGCGCCGCGACCACACCGGCCACGGAGCCGAAGCGCTGCAACAACTCGCGCGCCAACTCCACCGCGCTCTTGCCGGCAACGCCAATGCGCAGGAAGATGGCCAGCAACTCGGCGTCGGTCAAGGCCTGCGCGCCGTGTTCCAGCAGCTTTTCACGCGGCCGGTCATCAGCCGGCCAATCCCGAATACTCATCACGCCCTCCACCGCCACCAATGGCAATTTGCAGGCGTATTATGTGTTTATTTACAGTATTTGCAAACGATCATCGCAAGCGGGTCAGCGTGACACGTACTTGCCGAGCTCCGTCTTGGCAATGGCGTTGCGATGCACTTCGTCGGGACCGTCGGCAAAGCGCAGTGTGCGCAGATTCGCCCACGCGCCCGCGAGCGGGAAGTCGTCGCTGACACCACCACCACCGTGCGCCTGAATGGCCCAATCAACGACCTGCAGCGCCATGGTCGGCGCCACCACCTTGATCATGGCGATCTGCTGCTTGGCCACCTTGTTGCCCGCGACGTCCATCATCCATGCCGCGTTGAGGGTCAGGAGGCGCGCCTGATCGATCATGCAGCGGGCCTCGGCGATGCGCTCGTGCCACACCGATTGTGCAGCGACCGGCTTGCCGAAGGCGACGCGGCTGGCCAGCCGCTTGCACATCAGCTCCAGCGCGCGCTCGGCCACGCCGATCGAACGCATGCAGTGATGGATGCGGCCCGGCCCGAGACGACCCTGGGCAATCTCAAAACCACGTCCTTCGCCAAACAGGATGTTGCTCACCGGCACCCGGACGTTCTCAAACAGGATTTCGCAGTGCCCGTGCGGCGCGTGGTCATAGCCGAACACATTGAGCGGGCGGACTACTGTGACGCCGGGCGTGTTGGCGGGGACCAGCACCATCGATTGCTGCAAATGCTTGGGCGCGTCCGGATCGTTTTTGCCCATCAGGATGTACACCGCGCAGCGCGGGTCACCGGCGCCGGAGATCCACCATTTGCGGCCGTTGATGACGTAGTGATCCCCATCGCGCACGATGCGGGTCTCGATGTTGGTGGCGTCAGACGAAGCCACCGCTGGCTCGGTCATCGCGAATGCCGAGCGCGTCTTGCCAGCGAGCAGATCGGGCAGCCACTGTGCTTTCTGTTCCGCCGTACCGTACTGGATGATGGTCTCCATGTTGCCGGTGTCCGGCGCCGAGCAGTTGAACACTTCGGAAGCCCACATCACCCGGCCCATGATCTCGGCGAGCGGGGCGTACTCCATGTTGTTGAGCCCGGCGCCGTATTCGCTGTGCGGGCAGAACAGATTCCACAGCCCCTGTGCGCGGGCGATGGGCTTCAGCTCCTCGACGACCTTGGTAGGTGCCCAGCGGTTGCCCGCTTTGGTGTTGTCGGCAACGTCTTTCTCGTAGCGGTGTTCATTGGGGTAGATGTGCTCGTCGAAGAAGCGGAGCAGCCGCGCCTGATAGTCCTTGACCTTGTCGGAATGCTGAAAGTCCATGTTTTACCCCTTCGGGAAATGACGAATGACCAATGACGAGTGACCACAGGTGAATGACGGCAAAGCGCGTTATGCCATACGCCATTCGACGCGAGTCACCACCTTACTGAATGCTCTTTGCGATCTGCCAGCCCTGTTCGGCGATCGGTCGTGCTGATTTGCCCATTGCCACCGCCTGCGCGCTCGCAGCCGTGCCATCGACGACGCGCTTCATGATGCCCTGCAGGATGCCGGCGAGGCGGAACATGTTGTAGGCGAGGTAGAACTCGAAATTGGGGATGCCATCCGGGCGCCCGGTGCGTTCGCAGTAGCGTGCGGTGTATTGCTGCAGCGACGGGATGCCGGTGCTAGTGAGATCGACTCCCGCCATGCCGCGGCCGCTGCCTGGCGGCAGCACCCAGGTCATGCAGTGATAGGCAAAGTCCGCCAGCGGGTGCCCCAGCGTCGAAAGCTCCCAGTCAAGCACCGCCAGAATGCGCGGCTCGGTCGGGTGAAAGATCACATTGTCGAGGCGATAGTCGCCGTGCACGATGCTGGTTTCTTCACCTGCCGGAATGTGCGCTGGCAACCACTCGATCAGTGCGTCCATCGCGGCGATCGATTCGGTCTCGGAGGCCCGGTACTGCTTGGTCCAGCGGGCAATCTGGCGCGACAGGTAACCCTCGTGGCGACCATAATCGGCAAGCCCCGCAGCAGTGAAGTCGACGCGATGCAGCGCGGCCATCACCCGGTTCATTTCGTCGAAGATGGCGGTGCGCTGCGGAGGCGTCATGCCCGGCAACTGCGGCTCCCAGAGCACACGGCCATCGACAAAATCCATCACGTAGAACGCGCGACCAATGACTGACTCGTCCTCGCACAATGTGTGCATGGTGGCGACTGGTACCTCGCTGCCAGCCAGCCCGCGCATCACCCGAAATTCACGATCAATGGCGTGTGCCGAAGGCAGCAGCTTCGCCGCCGGGCCGGGCTTGGAGCGCATCACGTAGGTCTTGCCGGGCGTGATGAGCTTGAAGGTCGGATTCGATTGACCGCCCTTGAACTGCTCGACGCGCAGCGGACCAGCGAAGCCCTCGACGTGCTCGCGCAAATAGGCCTCCAGCGCAGCAACGTCGAAGCGATGCTGTTCGGTCACCGGTCGCGTGCCCGTGAACAATTCCGACCGACTGACTGTGTCCGACACCTGCATCCTCCTGATCCGTGTCTGTTTTGATGCTACGGCAGGCGAATGGAGCGTTCGCTCAACTTGCCGCGCTGATGTTGCTAGCTGTCGAATCCCGGAAAGCGGCGCTGCAGCCGCCGCAATACACCCGGCCACGACAACTGCCCGCCCTGCCCGCGGGTGACCTGGCGGGACTGCGCCGCCGCGTTGTCGATGATCGCCTGCGGAATCGGAATCAGCTCACCGCCCGCCTGTGCGCGGACCTGAATCGTGCAGGCCGCCTCGAAGATGTACATCAACTGGAAGGCGTCGGGGATCGTTGGCGCCACCGTCAGCAGGCCGTGATTGCGCAGCATGAAGAAATTCTTCGCGCCGAGATCGGCCACCAGCCGCGGTTTCTCGTCGTCCATCAGCGCGACGCCCTCGTAGCTGTGATAGGCGAGATTGGCCAGCACAAAGATGGACTGTTGCGAGATCGGCAGCACCCCGCCCTTTTGCGCACTCACGGCCACCCCGTTCAAGCTGTGCGTATGCAGCACGCATTTGGCATCGTCGCGGGCGGCATGAATTGCACTGTGAATGACGAAGCCAGCGGGGTTGATGGGGTGCGGATTGTCGTCGAGCTTGTTGCCTGCGAGATCAATCTTGACCAGCGACGAGGCAGTGATTTCCTCGAACATGAAGCCATAGGGATTGATCAGGAAGTGATGCCCCTCGCCGGGAATTTTCGCGGTGATGTGGGTGAACACCAGATCGTCCCAGCCCATCATCGCCACCGCGCGATAACAGGCGGCGAGGTCAACGCGGGTCTGCCATTCCTCGGCCGAGACGCTGGCTTTCACCTTGTCGCCACTCCATTCGCTCATCACCGTCCTCCATCCTTCTTGTGCGGCTGCTACTGCCGGCTCGCGGCAGTAGCAGCCATGTAGGCGCGCACGATATCGTCAAAATCGTCGTCCGCAGTCATCCCCAGCGCCCGCGCTCGGTCGGCGGCAAACGCTTGCGGCCACGACGATACCAGCCGGTCGATTGCGGGATCAAGTTGCCATGACACGCGAGCGGCGACGGCCTCTCCGGCCACTCGGCGCAACGACGCCACCATATCACCCACTGCAACGGAAATGCCGGGCACGCTGATGCTGCGGTCAAAACCGACGGCGCTGGCCGGTGCGTCATGGCCGATCAGCAGGTTCTCGATCACTCGCGGCGGGCTTTGCACCCACATGCGCGTTGCTGGCGCCACGGGGCAGACGGCATCGACCCCAGCGAGCGGCTCGCGGATGATGCCGCTGGCAAAGCTCGACGCCGCCTTGTTCGGCTTGCCGGGACGCACCGTGATGGTGGGCAGCCGCAAAGCGCGGCCATCGATCATGCCGCGTCGCGACATATCGCTAACCAGCAGCTCTCCCATCGCCTTTTGGGCGCCATACGAACCCTGCGGCGTCAGGCGCTGATCATCAGGCAGCACGGCGGGCAGTCTGCCGCCGAACACGGCGATCGAGCTGGTGAACACAAATTTGGGTGGCGCGGGCAGTGCGCGGGTGAGCTCAAGCAGCGTTCGCGTGGCGTCGACGTTGACCCGCATGCCGATATCGAAATCCGCCTCGGCCTGACCGCTGACCACTGCTGCCAGATGAAAAATGCTGCCGGTCGCAGCTGTCAACGCACGGGCTAGCACGGCGCGATCGGCGACATCACCCACCACCTGCGACACACGACTGTCGGCAAGCCAGGGTTCGTCCTGCGCGGCTGTCATGTCCACCAGAACCAGTTCGCTGACTTCTCGCAGCTCGCCGCGAGCATCGTTCAATTGCCCGCGCACAAGGATTTTTTGCGCCAGCAATTTACCGAGGAAACCGGCACCACCGGTAATGACGACGCGCATTGCAGAACCGTTCAAAGCGTAAGGAGCGATCCGCCGATTCTAGAATCGACGGATGATCGCGTCTGCCATCCATATCAATGACCAGATCGCCGACCGACTGGCGAGCGACGGCTGGTACGTTGGCGAGTCGATCTTTGACGCGGCGTTAGGTGCGCGCCTGCGAGATCGCGCTCACGAGCTGGTGCGGCGGGGCGCCCTGCAACCCGCGCGCGTTGGCCGCAGCACGGCTGCGCAGGGCCAGGCGGACCTCCGCCGCGACGACACCCTGTGGCTGGCCGATGCTCCGGAAGACGCGGCTGAACGGGACGCGCTGGCGGCGGTCCACGCCCTGCGGACGACACTCAATACATCGCTATACGTCGGCGCGCGATCGGCGGAACTGCACTTCACTCGCTACGCGCACGGCGCCTTCTATCGCACGCATCGTGATCGCTTTCGCGATGACGACGCCCGGATGATTACGCTGGTGTTCTATCTGAACAATGACTGGAGCGCCGGTTCCGGTGGCGAGCTGGTGCTTTACGAGCGTGACGACAGCGGCGCGGTGCTCGCCCGCGTGCCGCCGCGCGCCGGAACAATGGTGTGCTTTCGCAGTGAGCTGTTCCCGCACGAGGTGCTGCCAGCGGCGCAGGAGCGTTTGTCGCTCACGGGCTGGCTGCGACGTGATGAACGGATGACTGTATGAGAGTGCTGGTGCAGCGGGTGTCCGCAGCGAACGTCGTGGTTAATGGCGCCGCTACCGGCGCCATTGGCAATGGGTTGTTGCTGTTGGTTGGCGTGACGCATGACGATAGTGAGGCCATCGAGGACCGCATGGCGGACAAGATCGTCAAGTTGCGCATTTTCAGTGACGACGCGGGACTGATGAACCGCAGCGTGCTGGACGTCGGCGGCGAAATTCTCGCGGTCAGCCAGTTCACGCTGTACGCCGACGCCCGCAAGGGCAACCGGCCGAGCTATACCGACGCCGCGCGCCCGGAGCAGGCGTCACCGGCCTTCGACCGCTTTGTCGGCAAGCTCGCCGCGCGTCTTGGCAAGCCGGTACCGACGGGAATCTTCGGCGCCGACATGAAGGTCAGCCTGACCAACGATGGCCCAGTGACCATCTGGCTGGATTCGGCGGTGCTGTGATGAACGCCGTCACCACCACGCTGGATCACATCGTCGTAGCCGCACGGTCGCTGGATGAAGGGCGAGCGTGGTGCCGCGAGACGCTGGGGGTCGAAGCCAGCGGTGGTGGCCAGCATGATGGACTTGCTACGCACAATACTCTGCTCAGGTTGGGAGCGCCTGACGACCAGCGCTACCTTGAAATCATCGCCATTGATGCCGATGCCGGCGCGCCCCGGTTTCCGCGCTGGTTCGGCCTGGACAGCGCCGCGGTGCAGCGGGAGATCGCGCACGGTCCTCGGCTCGTGGCGTGGGTTGCGCGTTGCGCCGGGGCACCCGACGCCATTGAGCGGTTCGCGGCGACACCTGACTACGCAGCCAACGTAGTGCGACCGGCGTCGCGCGGCGACTTCCGCTGGCGCTTCGCGTTCACGCCGGACGGCGAGCGCATCGCCGGTGGCGTGTTGCCGTACCTTATTCAATGGGACGTCGCCACCCATCCAGCCGAGCGATTGCCTGACAGCAGTGTGAGACTTTCATCCCTGCTACTGGGGGCGCCCGACCCCGACGCGGCTCGGGACATGCTCGGCCTGCTCGCCCTTGACGACGGTTTCGTTCATGTCGGGCAGAGCGCCACGCCGCATCTGGTGGCGACGCTGACCACGCCGAACGGCATCGTGATCCTGGACTGACAGATCTAGTGGATCCTGGGGCACCGGGGTGTCATCGGCGCGGCAACGGCCCGCGTTATGCTTCGCGCCACTTTGGTGCCGGAACCCCCGAATGAAATCTCTTCTGTTTGGCCTCGCTGCGCTCTGCGGTGCTCTCGCGATGCCGGTTGCGCAGGCGCAGCAACTCAACATACTGTGCTCGACCGAAGCGGACTGGTGCGAGAGCAAGGCCCGCGAATTCTCGGTAGCAACCGGTATCAAAGTCAGCATGGTGCGCAAGGCGACTGGCGAGGTGTACGCGCAGATCAAGGCGGAAGCGGCCAACCCCAAGACTGACGTCTGGTATGGCGGCACCCATGATCCGCACCTGCAGGCGGCCAACGAAGGTCTGCTGCAGCCGTACGTCAGCGCCAACATGAAGGAGCAGTACCCGTGGTCAGCGGATTTGCTGGCCAAGAGCGGCAATCAGGTCGCCGGCATTTACCGGATCACCCTGGGCTTCGGCTACAACCGTGAGCTGCTGGCAAAAAAGAACCAGAAGCCGCCCGCCTGCTGGAGCGATCTGGTGAAGCCGGAGTACGTCGGCGAGATTGAGACCTCCAGCCCGGCCACCAGCGGCACCGCTTACACCATCCTCGCAACCGTTGTGCAACTGATGGGCGAGGATCGCGCGTTTGACTACTTGCGTGCGCTCCACAAAAACGTCAATCGCTACACCACCAGCGGCACCGCGCAGCGGCAGAGCGTGTCGCGCGGTGAATCGCTGATTGGGGTGACTTTTCTCGACGAGTTCATCCCGGAGCAACACGTAGGTGCACCGGTCGAAACTGTGCTGCCCTGCGAGGGCACCGGTTACAGCGTCGGCGCGATGAGCATCGCGAAAGGTGCCCGCAATTTGGCCGAGGCGAAAAAGTTCTACGACTGGGCGCTGACCGCCGAGGCGCAGACCATTCGCGACCAGACCAGAGTGATTGCCATTCCGTCGAATCGCAGCGCCTACGCGCCAGAGCCGGTGAAGGCGCTGGAAAAGGCGAAGCTGATCAATTACGACTTCGTGAAGTATGGCTCCAGCGCCGAGCGCAAGCGGCTCATCGACAGATGGGATCGTGAGGTTCGCAGCGCGCCGCGTTGATGCCTGCAGGCGAGCGTCCTGCCCGCTGCCGGACTATCAGGGCGTTCCCCGTATCCAGGCTGGCGTGATTTTCGCTATCCTCGACGTTTACATTTTCAGTTCCCCGTCTTTCGTACCTTTTTGCAGTGAAGAGAATTCCATGAAAAAGACAATCACCGTGTTGGCCCCTCTGGTTCTTGGCCTGATGGCGGCACCCTCGTTCGCACAACAGGTCAATGCCTATTGCTCCACCAACCAGTCGTGGTGCGAAATGGCAGCGACCGAGTTCACCAAGGCGACTGGCGTCAAGGTCGTACAAACCCACCTTGGCACCGGCGAAGCGCTGGCACGCCTGAAGGCCGAATCGAGTAACCCGAAAACTGACATCTGGTGGGGCGGCACGGGCGACCCGTTTCTCGCCGCTGCCGAGCAGGGCCTGCTGGAGCCGTATCGCCCGGCCTACCTGAAAGACCTTTACGACTGGAGCGTCCGCCAGTACGACATGAGCGGCAACATGGTGGGCGGCTTCTACACCAGCTTCATTGGCATCGGTTACAACGAAGAAGTGCTGACCAAGGCGAAGCTGCCGGTGCCGAAGTGCTGGGCCGATCTGGCCGATCCGAAGTACAAGGGCCACGTTGAAATGGCGAACCCGGGCTCCTCCGGTGGTGCCTACACCATCGTTGCCGGACTTGTGCAGCAGATGGGCGAAGACAAGGCCTTCGACTACATGAAGAAGCTGCACAAGAACATTACGCAGTACACCAAGAGCTCGCAGGCGCAGGCGAAGAACGTCGCTCGCGGCGAGGCCACGATTGGTATCTCGTTCCTGTTTGGTTTCGAGGAAGAGCGTCAGGCTGGATTCAAGGCGGTGAAGTCGTTCGCGCCGTGTGAAGGCACCTCCTACGAAGTGGGCGGCATCGCGCTGATCAAGGGCTCGCGCAATGGTGACAACGCGAAGAAGTTTTACGACTGGCTGATGGGCCCGGTGGGGCAGGGCATCGGCGCCAAGGCGAATTCGCTGCAGAACCCGGCCAACAAGACGTTCAAGCAGGACGCCAAGATCCCGACGATGGATGGCGTGAAACTGATCAACTACGACTTCAAGAAATACGGCGCCTCGACTGAGCGCAAGCGCATTCTTGAAAAGTGGGAAAAAGAAGTGAATTCGCTGCCGCGCTAGTGCCCGCCGACGCTGCGCCCTGCCGGTATCGCCAGGTGCAGCAAAGCCCGTTGTCAATGGCTGACGCGATGCAGTGACGTTCAGCGCGACGCCTCCATCCGCGCCCAGGCGTTGCCCTGCCAGCGCCAGTAGGTCCCCTGGGCGTCCTGCGCGTAGGTGTAGCCACCCTGCTGATAGGTCTGCCCCTGGGGCAACGAGTGCGGCAGCATGGTCCGCTGGCCGTAGCCGTCAACGTAGGGGCTGACGCCGCGAATGGCCTGATTGGTGTAGTTGGCAGCCGCTGCCGATTGGCGCGCGCTGTTCTGCGCCCAGCCAGCGTTGTAGCTGGCGTGGCCCTGCTGTACGGTGGCATTGGCCCGCTGCAAACCCTCAAATTGCCGCTGTTGCGCCTGCATCGCGCCCTGCACATTGGTGCCAGCGGCGGTCATCAGGTCCCAATAGGCGAATTGTTCGAAGCTGATGTGATTCATGCCCTGCGCCCGCATGTGCGCGTATTGCGCCCGCAGCCGCGAGCCGTTGACCGCCAGGTGCCGCTGCCACAGTTGCTGCTGCGACTGCGTCAGCCATTGCTGGTTGCCAGCCATCCAGCGGTTGAACTGGGCGTCAAACGCAGCGTTCTGCGCGGCGAGGCCCTGCCACTGAGCAGCGGCCTCGCCGGTGGCGAGCAGCGTCAGTGCAGCGGCAAACGCGATACCGGCGCGGCGCAGCACCGGCGAACGCAGCGGGAAAGAGGAGGTTTTCGTGTTCATGTGGTCACTCCTGTCGAATTGGCTCGTCGCGGCGCGACGTCTGTACAGGAATGGACGAAGCGGGGCGTGCGGCCAGACGGTGCGAGGCACTGGGTGACGTAACACCGGGTTACAGCGCAATCGCGCACACTGCCGGGCGAGCGGCTGATCGCCGGGCCGGTCAATTCGCCGGCGACTGCTCCGCCCGGCAAAGGGCCGCTGCCTGCTTCACTGCCGTGCGGAACAGCGCCGCATCGCGCCGCGCCTGCGCCAGCAGTGACCCGCCTTCGAGCAGGGCCACGGCCACCTGGGCGGTTTCTGCGGCCACACGGGAGGGCATGCCGTCCTGCACCAGCCGTGCTGCCAGCGTGTCGATCATCTGGCCGTAGCCGGCCGATACTGCTTCACCCAGCAGCGGCGATGCCGCCCGCTCGGCGACGAAAGATGAGTACAGCGCACAGATTTCGAAGTTGGTCTTCTCGGCCACTGTCACCAGTTGCTCGCCCACCTGCGACAGCAGGGTGTGGGCGCTGCGCGCGCGACCCGCTGTGAAGAGCGCAATCAGGCCGTCAGTCAGGTCATTGATCACGCATACGCCGATCTGCTCCTTGCCGCCCGGGAAGTGGTGATACATCGAGCCCTTCGGTGCTTGCGCCAGCTCGAGGATGTCGTTAAGCCCGGTACCGTGATAGCCGCGCTTGCGAAACAACTGCTGCGCGGCCTTCAGGATGCGGGTGCGGGTATCGGGCGTCGTTGCTGCGGCGGTACTGCCGCTGGCTGGAGCATGGCGGGTCATCGAGTGTCCATCGCGGCGCAGTGTTTTCGCCACTCGGCGGCAACGCCACAAATAGAATATACGCTCCAGACCGACCGGTCTAGCGATCGCTACACTGCCACCGCATGAGCACCACCGATCTGCACCTCACCGCCGCCGACGGCTACCGGCTGACAGCCACCCACTTCGGCGCGCCGGGCGACCAGTGGATCGTGATGGCGAGCGCGACAGCGGTTCCGCGGGGCTTCTATCGCCGCTTCGCCGAATACGCCCAGCAGCAGGGTATCAACGTGATCACCACCGATTACCGCGGCATCGGCGACTCGAAGCATGGTTCGCTGCGGGGCTTCGAGATGGAATACGCCGACTGGTCGCGCTATGACCTGGCCGCCGCGGTTGACTACGCGCTGGCCCGCGGCAAGGTCTGGCTGGTCGGGCACAGCCTGGGTGGCCACGCCATCGGCCAGTTGCCGCGTCCGAACGAGCTGCAGGCCGCCTATGTCTGCGGCGTGGGTGCTGGCTGGCACGGCTGGATGCCCCGCCCGGAACGCTACCGCGCCTGGGCGCTGTGGAACGTTGTCGGGCCAGTGGTCACCCGCATCTATGGCTATCAGCCGATGAGCAAGTTTGGCCTCGGCGAAGACATCCCCATGGGCGCTTACCGCGACTGGAAGAAGTGGTGCCATTTGCCGCATTACTTTTTTGACGATCCCGATGCACGTGCCATCACTGACCGCTTTGCTGACGTGCGCGTGCCCATCGCGGCCGCAGTCAGTACCGACGACCGGTGGGCGCCGCCGCGATCGCGCGACGCCTTCTTCAAGGGCTACACCGGCACCGCCGTTGATCGCATCGACTTCACACCAGATGAACTGAAGGTGAAGCAGATCGGCCACATGGGCTACTTCCGTGCGCAGACAGGCGTTGAGTTGTGGCCCAGGATACTGGCCTGGCTCGGAAAACACGGACTCACGACCGGCAGCCACCGTTAGGTTCGCGCACTGGCGTACCGCCACCCGGCGCATACACTGGCGTCTCCGCAACCACGGCGTCCGGCGCCGCCGCCACGTGTGATGAGACTTGCTTCTGTGACCATGATCAAGAACGACGGCGACATCGTCGAAGCGTTCGTACGTCATCATGCGATGCTGTTCGATCATCTGGTCGTGCTTGATCATTCGTCAACCGACAACACGCCCGCCATCCTGCGCGCCTTGCAGCAGGAGGGTTTGCCGCTGACGGTGATGCGCGACGAGTCACTGTCGTTCCAGCAGGGGCTGCGCACCACCGAGCTGGCGCGGGCGGCGTTCGCCCGTCTTGGCGCCGATTTCGTGTTCCCGCTTGATGCCGATGAGTTGCTCAAGGTAGCGTCCCGGCCGCCTGGAGACCGCACTGGCGGCGATTCCGCAGGGTCAATGCGGACGCCTGCGCTGGCAGAACTACATCGTCACTGCGGCAGACGACACGGTGCAACTCAACCCGGTCGCACGCATCCGCCATCGTGCCCAGACAGAACCCAAGGAGGAACACAAGGTCGTGCTGCCGCGCGGCTCGCTGGCCGATCCGTCCTGGCAGGTCGCCTACGGCAATCACTTCCTCACCCGTGAGACCGCTGCCGGTGTCGAGACCGCGCTCACGCAAAACATTGACGGCGCAGTCCTGGCCCATTTCCCGGTCCGCTCGCAGGAGCAGCTGCACCAGAAAATCATTCTCGGCTGGCTCTCGGTGCGGCTGCAGAACCCGGTTGACTTCAGGCCGGTTGAGGCCGCAGTCAGCGCCGACACCCAGTTCTGGCACTGGCGGGATCTGTTCGCCAGCACGCTGCGCAATCCACAGTTCTCAGCGGCAGACCTGCAACGTTTCGCGTTCGCGCTCTACGTGCACAAATGCCGCATTGATGATGCCCTGCCACCGATGTCGCTGGTAGAGGATCCGCTACCGACTCCTTACAGTCTGCGCTACACGGCCCCGGCAACGGACGTGGCGCTGACCAGTCTGGCGCGCTGGACCGACCGCCTGCTCACCCGCGTCGGCGACATGCTGTAGCGGCGACACAGGACGTCCTGGCTGGTGGCGAATACCGATTGCGCTACGCTTCGCAGCCGGCAATCCTGTTCTGTTCAAACGCAATGAGCTTCCCGCGCGGTTCTTTCGCCGCTGTTTCAGTCCTCACCATGCTCGCCACTGGCGCCCAGCTTCAAGCCGCCCCGGTGACGATCAACGGCGCCAGCCTCGAAGCCCCCGCCGACTGTCAGCCAGCCGGCAATGCTCTCGTCTGCAAGGTGGATGGCCAGCAGCTGGAGCTTTGGGTTAATCGCCGTCCGCGTGCCGCCAACAGCGACGCGCCGGAGACCCTAGTGCAACGCATGGCATGGCTGCAGAGCACGCACGACGCGGCCGTGAAGAACATCATGCGCAGCACCTTCAATGACAAGTTGACGCGCTTTGACAGCTACGGCAATTATCCGGCGCTCGGCAGTGCCATGCCGGGCAAAGGTTCGGCGTCTTCCCCGACCGTGCGCTTTGCCTCCGTCCTGCACGACGGTGAGTATTGGGAATTTCTCGAAGTCGCTGCTACGCGCTCGCCTGCCGTTGAAGCGATCAGTGCAATGGTGCAAAAGTCGCTGACATTGCCGTCGGCGCCAGTTGCCCCAGTCACCTCACCGTCGGCCAACGGCAGTGTGGCTGAGAGCAAGCCGTCACCTGCCGCGCCGGCAACGCCGGACATTGGCAGCAGCCCACTGGCGGTCACTTTCGAAAGCCGCGCGCTGACATTTCAAATCCCCGGCTACCTGGCAGCGACCGTGGAGCAGAATCAGGATGATCGCCTGCGCGTCAACTTCCAGCACAAGACGCGCAAGACTGGCGGTCCAGCCATGCAGCTGGTCTTGCAGCCGCTGGTCAGCAGTCGCTCTGCGGCCAGCATTGAGGCGGAGCAGCGAAAAACCATCGCCGCGCGCATGTCCGGGCGGCCCTCAGTTGTGGATGTGAGCAAATTGGGGGCGATCACCGGCAAGGGTTTTGCGATGATCGGCACCACCATTGCCCGCACCGACAGCCCCGCCGTTGAAATGCTGGAGACGTTTTTCGTGGCCGAGGTCAACGGTGGCACCCTTGAGCTGCGTCTGTCGGCCGAGCAGCAGTACGCTGGCGAGGCACAAAGCGTCTGGGCCATGGTTGCCTCCAGCCTGCGCCTCAACCGCTAGGCAGCCGCTCGCAGCGCACGGATCGTCATGACCGCTACGCCCTCCCGCATGGCACCCTGCCCCTGTGGCAGCGGCAAGCGCTACAAGCATTGCTGCGGCGCTGCCGCGGTGCAAGGGTCGAGCTCTCCGGCGTCACTTTTGCCACCTCACGCAGACCTCGAGCGTGCAATGGCGCTGCATCAGGCCGGACAGATCGATGACGCCGAGCGCTTGTATCGCGAACTGCTCACTCATACGCCTGAGCATGCCACCGCGCGGCACTATCTGGGGGTCTGCCACTACCAGCGCGGGCAACTGCCGGAGGCAGCCATTGAGATTTCTCGCGCGCTCCGGAGCAACCCCGCGGAGCCGATGGCGCTCAATAATCTTGGCCTCGTCTACAAGGCACAGGGTGACAACGCCGCCGCCGGACAGTGTTTCACGCACGCCATCGAACAGGATCCGCACAGTGCCGTCGCGCTCACCAACCGTGGCCTGCTGCTGGAAAGCGGTCGTACCGAGGAAGCGATTCGCGACTGTGCGGCAGCAGCGGAGTACGCGCCGACGCTCGCCGAAACACACAACAACCTGGCCAAGGCGCTGGTCGCGGTGCGGCGCATCGTCGAAGCCGAAGCGGCATGGGCGCGGGCAGTGGCGGCAAACCCCGATCTCGCCGAAGCCCATTTCAACCGCGCCGAGGTTCTGGTGGAACTGCGCCGCTTTGAAGCCGCGATCGAGAGCTATCAGCGTGCCGAAGCATTGAATCCTGCCATGCCCTGGCTCGCTGGCGGTCTCATGCACGCACAGATGCACGCTTGCGACTGGACTGACTTTGCGTCGCATGAAGCGAAAATCCTGGCCGCAGTAGATCGTGGCGACAAAGCCATCAAGCCGCTGCCGCTGATCGCACTGCGCTCCACCATGGCGCAACAGCAGCGCTGCGCGCGCGATCATCAGCGAGAAATTTGCCGGTCATCACCGCCGCCCGGTGATCGCCAACCATCGCCACGACCGTCTGCGTATCGCCTACCTTTCAGCCGATTTTCGGACCCATCCCACGTCGCAGCTGATCGCCGGCCTGATTGAGCACCATGACCGCGCCCGCTTCGAGGTGCTGGGCGTCTACGTCGGCCCGCCGCAACAGGACGGGTGGCGGGCACGCATGGAGCACGCGTTCGACCGCTTTATTGACTTCCATTGCAATAGTGACGAGGCCATCGCCACTGCACTGCAATCGCTGGAGATCGACATCCTGATCGATCTCATGGGACACACTCATATGGCGCGCCATGGCGTACTGGCGGCCCGCATTGCTCCGGTCCAGGCCAACTATCTGGGCTATCCCGGCACCGCTGGTGCGCCGTTCGTCGACTACATCATTGCCGACCCGGTGTTGATCGAGCCGTACGATCGCGATTACTACGACGAAAAGATCGTCACGCTGCCTTACACCTATCAGCCCAACGACGACAAGCGGGAGCTGCCAGGTGCCCCTGGCAGTCGGACGGACCACGGCCTGCCGGCCGAGGGCTTCGTCTTTTGTTGTTTCAACAACTCGTTCAAGATCACGCCGGTCGAATTCGACATCTGGATGCGACTGTTGCAGCAAATCGAAGGCAGCGTGCTCTGGCTGCTGCAGCCGACCGAAGTGGCTGAGCGCAATCTGCGTCGGGAAACTGCTGCGCGAGGCGTCGATGCATCGCGCCTGTGCTTCGCACCGCGGTTATCGTCCCTGGCCACGCACTTTGGGCGTCACCGCCATGCCGATTTGTTCCTCGATACCTTCAACTACAACGCGCATACCACCGCCAGCGATGCGCTGTGGTCTGGCCTGCCGGTGTTGACCTGTCGCGGTTCCACATTCGCCAGCCGCGTAGCCGCCAGTCTGCTTGGTGCAATTGGCTTGCCCGAGCTGGTTACCACTTCGATCGCGGCCTATGAAGCCCGTGCCCGCGAACTGGCCACCGACACCACACAACTGCGAGGCATCCGTGACAAGCTCCATCGCCACCGGCATAGCCATCCGTTGTTCGACATCGCCCGCTTCACCCGCCACATTGAATCGGCCTACGTGGCCATGCATCAACGTGCGGTCGCCGGGCTGGCGCCGGATCACATCGCGGTCACTGCCTGACCGTCATGGGTCACGCTGCGCGTAACCTGGCCGGCGAGTCCTAGACAGTCACGCCGTCGGCCTGCCGGTCTGCGTGGTAGCTCGAACGGACCATGGCGCCCACGGCGGCGTGCTTGAAGCCCATCGCGTAGGCCTCGCGCTCGAACATCGCGAAAGTGTCAGGGTGCACATAGCGCAGCACTGGCAGGTGATCTTTTGACGGCTGTAGATATTGTCCGATGGTGAGCATGTCAATGTTGTGCTCACGCATGTCGCGCATGACGGCGAGGATTTCGTCGTCAGTCTCGCCAAGGCCCACCATCAGGCCGCTCTTGGTCGGCACCTGCGGAATCTTCGCCTTGAAATCACGCAGCAGCGCCAGCGAATGCGCGTAGTCGGAACCCGGCCGCGCCTGCTTGTAAAGACGTGGCACGGTTTCCAGATTGTGGTTCATCACATCCGGCGGCGCCGCTTCAAGAATGGCCAGCGAGCGATCGACGCGGCCACGGAAATCCGGCACCAGCACTTCGATCTGCGTTTGTGGTGACTGCTCGCGCACCTGACGGATGCAATCGACGAAGTGACCGGCACCGCCATCGCGCAGGTCGTCGCGATCGACGCTGGTGATCACCACGTATTTGAGCTTCAACGCAGCGATGGTCTTGGCGAGATTCTTCGGCTCGTCGGCGTCGAGCGGATTGGGGCGGCCATGACCGACATCGCAGAACGGGCAGCGCCGGGTGCAGATATCGCCCATGATCATGAAGGTCGCGGTGCCCTTGCCGAAGCACTCGCCGATGTTCGGACAGCTCGCCTCCTCACACACCGAATGGAGGTTGTGTTCGCGCAAAATTTTCTTGATCTCGCCGAAGCGCGCGGCGTGCTCACCGGTGGGCGCCTTGACGCGGATCCACTCCGGCTTGCGCAGCATCGGCGCGCTGACCACCTTGATCGGGATGCGCGCGGTCTTGCCTTCGCCCTTGTGCTTGACGCCCTGAGCGTTGGTGGGCAGAGTTTCAGTGCTGGCGGGAGTTTGCTGCGAGTCCATGGCGTGATTTTCTCACCGTCGATTGACGAACGACTGACAAGTCAACTTTCTCGTTAAAGCCCTATTTATCCGGGCTTGGCAGCAGAAAACCAACAAAGTCGACATTCTGGCGAATTGCTTCTCCAGCCCAGAGTCGACGGCGTTTCATGAAAAAGCTGTACTCGTTGCCAACGACTGCTGTAACGCCCCGGCCAGCGCCACTGACACCGCGTCGTAGTCGGGCGCGGTAGCCGTGAGCGTGGCCAGATCGGTGACCGCAAGCCCGCTGTAACCGCAGGGATTGATGCAGGCGAACGGCGCCAGGTCCATCGCCACATTGAAGGCGACGCCGTGATAGGTGCAGCCATTGCGCACCTTGAGCCCGAGCGAGGCGATCTTGGCTTCCGGCCGGTTGCTGTCGGGACGCACATAGACGCCCGGCGCATCGCGTTTGCCATAAGCGGTGACGCCATGGCTGGCCAGCATTGCGATCACACCACGCTCGATACGCTGCACCAGTTCGCGCACACCGTATCCGGCACGGCGCAGGTCGAGCAGCACATAGACCATCGTCTGGCCGGGGCCGTGATAGGTGATCTGCCCGCCGCGATCGGTCTTCACCACCGGGATGCCCGTCGGATTGAGCAGCAAGTGCTCCTCCTTGCCGGCGATACCCTGGGTGAACACCGGCGCGTGTTCGCACACCCAGAGCTCGTCTTCGGTCGCGGGCGTGCGTGCGTCGGTGAAGGCACGCATGGCATCCCACGTTGCCTGATAGTCGGCGCGACCGAGACGGCGAATCAACATGCGCTCATCGCAGGGGGGCAAGTCTGATGCAGCGCGATCGGGTCAGGGCGCGAAGGCAAGCCGCAGACAGTACGAATGTACGGCAAGGCGCGGCCGACAAAGCCGTGGCACGATCGCGCCGCATCACAGCGCCCAGACGATATCCGGGTGCGCAGTCAGGTCCTGATAAAGCGCGTCGAGTTGCGCCTTCGAGGTTGCCGTGAAGCTCACCGAGACAGCGAGGTACTTGCCGCCCTTTGATTCGCGTACGGTTACCGTCGTTTCGTCGAAATCGTTTACATGGCGGCGCACGATCTCGACGACCGTGCTTTCCAGTGCAACATCGTTCTTGCCGGCGACTTTCAGCGGATAGACCGTCGGGAAGACGAAATTGGTCTCGCCCGCATTGGCGGGCGTCGGGGTGGCGGGTGCCGTCATCGCTCAAGCCCCACGCATGTCTGCCTGCATCAGGGCGAACATCTTTTTGAACATCGGCCCTGGTTTGCCCTTGTGCGCAGCATTGCCGATTGGTTTGTCGTCGAGCGTGGTGATCGCCAGCACGCCCTTGCTCGATGACGACAGCCACAGTTCGTCGGCCGCCCACATCTCGGCCTCCGGCACCGGACGCACTTCGAGTTTCAGTCCATTCTTCTTCGCCAGGTCAAACACGCCGTCCAGCGTGATGCCACCGAGAATGTGGTTGTCCTTCGGCGGCGAAACGATGGTGTCGCCGAACACGCAGAATACGTTCGAGGCTGACGCCTCCGTCATGAAGCCATCACGGATCATCACGACCTCGGCGCCACCGTGCTCGGTCGCGTGCTGCTTGGCCAGCACATTGCCGAGCAGTGAAATGCTCTTGATGTGGCAGCGATGCCAGCGCTTGTCGGGGAAGGTGTAGCACGGCACGCCGTTGTCGACCTGCTCTGCGGTGAGCTTCGGCAACGGGTTCGACATCATGAACACCGTCGGCTCTACATCCTTCGGAAAGCTGTGGTCGCGCTTGGCCACACCGCGGGTGATCTGCCAGTACACGCCTTGATCGCCGGGGCCATTACGACGTGCCGCCTCGAGCACCAACTCGGCCCACCGCGCATTGCTGTAGGGGTTCTTGAGGCCGATTTCCTTGCAGGAGTTGTCAAGGCGAATCAGATGCCCGTCGAGGCGATACGGTTTGCCGTCGATGACTGGCACGTACTCATAGACACCATCACCAAAGATGAAGCCACGATCGAGCACGCTGATCTTTGCGTCCTCAACCGGCATCCACTCGCCATTCAGAAAAATCACTTGAACATTCCCTTGAACCAGAGCACCACGGCGTGCCACATCCGCTTCCACATGGGGGCGGCGGGTGCAGATTCCAGTGCCACCACATCACGCTCGTAAATCAGGTTGCCAGCGCGTTTGACCTTGAGCAGACCAACCGTATCGCCGGCCTGCACCGGTCCGATCTTCGGCTCCGGGATGGTCAGTTCGGTGGTGATCTCCCAGCCCTTGCCAGCATCGGTCACCGCAGTCACGTCGTCCCGAAAGCCAATCGGAATTTCGTTGACGGAGGACTTCCACACCGTCAGCTGCTGGATCGGCTTGCCCGCTTCATGCAGGCGACGGCCCTCGTAGGCGGCAAACGCCCACTCGATCAGCTTCTGCGACTCGCTCACGCGCAACGCCTCGCTGGGCGCGCCAAGCAGCACCGTCAGCAGCTTGCGCGGCGGACGATTGACGGTGGCGATCAGGCACCAGCCGGCGCTGTCGGTGTGACCGGTCTTCAAGCCATCGACCGTCGGGTCGAGAAACAGCAGGCGGTTGCGGTTTTCCTGGGTGATGCGGCCATGCGTGAAGCTCTTCTCGGCGTAGAACTTCGTGTATTGCGGAAAGTCGCGCAGCAGTGCGAGCGACAACACCGCAAGGTCGTGCGCCGTTGAGTAATGTCCCTGTTGCGACAAGCCGGTGGGGTTCAGGAATTGCGTGTCATCCATGCCCAGCCGCTTGGCCTCGCGATTCATGCGCGCGATGAATTCGCCCTCGTTGCCTGCCACGGCGATGGCAAGGGCCACCGCCGCATCATTGCCGGACTGGATGATCAGACCGCGCAGCAAGTCCTCGGTGGTCACCGGTGCACCGGGCTCGATGAACATGCGCGAACCTTCGGCCTTCCACGCCCGTTCCGGTACCCGCAGGCGCTGCGTCAGCGACAGCTTCTTCTGGTGCAGGGCATCGAAGACCAGATACGCCGTCATCAGCTTGGTGAGCGATGCCGGGTCGCGACGCTGCCGCTTGTTGGACTCAGCCAGCACCTGGCCGCTGGTCGCTTCCACCACCAGATAGGCGGCCGCGTTGACCACCAGCGCGGCGACCGGTTCGGCCGCTGCTGGTGCCGCAGCGGCAGCAGGTGCAGGGGCCGGCGCGTTGGTCTGCGCGAAAACAAGAGCCGACAGGACAGCCGCACCGGCGGCCGCAAGACGGAAAGAACGAAGAGACGGGATGGCGTTCACTCAGGCGTGGGAGGTAGCCGCTGAAGCCGCGATTTTACGAGCCGGTGCGTTAATGAACGCATAGTCCACTTCCGGCACCTCGCCGGCAATGATGTCAGCCAGTGCGCGTGCCGAGCCCGGCCCTTCGGTCCAGCCCAGCGTTCCGTGACCGGTATTGAGGTACAGATTTTTCAGCTTCGACTGCCCGATGATGGGCAGATTGGAGGGCGTCGCCGGGCGCAGCCCGGTCCAGTATTCCACCTTGTCCCACTCGCAGAGATCAGGGAAGTGATGCTTGGCGCGGCGAGTGAGCGCTTCGCAGCGAACCGTATTCAGCGACGTGTCGAAGCCATTCAGTTCCGCCGTTCCAGCGATGCGCAACCGCTCACCGATGGTGGTGAACACCACCTTCTTCTCGTCGTCGGTGATGCTGCCCTTCGGCGCCGGAATCTTGCTGCCGGCGCGCAGGGGCAGCGTGGCGCTGTAGCCTTTGGCGGGGTAAACCAGTGCGTCAACGCCGACGCCGGACAGCAGCGCCGGCGAGTAGGACCCGAGCGCTACGACATAGGCGTCGCCGCTGAGCGTACGCTCACCCTCGGCATCGCTGACCACAACGCCTGACACTTCGCCGCCCACGCGGTCGATGCGCTTGATCGTGGTGCCATAGAGAAACTGTACGCCCTGCTTCGCCGCCAGTACGGCCAGTGCGGAGGTGAACTTGTAGGCATCGCCGGATTCGTCGTTGGGCGCATAGATGGCGCCAGCGAGGCTCGGCGCGGTGTGTGCGAGCGCAGGTTCGACTTTCACCGCTTCGGCCACCGACAACACATCGCGACGTTCGCCGTTACGAATCAGCAGTTGCGCCGCTTCCGCCGCGTCGGCAAAGCTCTTCGGGTCGGAGTGGATCATCATGATCCCCGCCTCGGCATGGTCGTACTGGATGCCGGTCTCGCGGCGCATCATCTGCAGCGTGCGGCGACTGTACTCGGCGAGGCGCATGGCCTGCAGCGTGTTGTGCTCGGCGCGACTGGGCAGGCATTCATAGAGGAAGCGCAGGCCCCAGCGCCACTGGTTGATATCAGCTTTCAGCCGGAACAGCAGCGGCGCGTCCTCCTGGCCGAGCCATTTGAGAATCTTGAACGGCGCGTGCGGGCTGGCCCAGGGGTCGGACTGACTGACCGAGATCTGGCTGCCGTTGGCAAAACTGGTTTCCAGTGCCGGGCCGGGCTGGCGGTCAACCACGGTGACTTCAAAGCCGCGCTGGCGGAGAAACCATGCGGTGTGGACGCCGAGGATGCCGGCGCCGAGAACGAGTACGCGCTTCATGAGCTTGCTGCGGAGAATGCGTCGCGGATGGCGACTGATCGGTGAATGCTAGAAAGTTTCTCACCCGCTGGCGAGTGCGCATGCGAAATCTGCATGGTGTACACCGCTTGGGGCCAGCGGCGAACCGGTCGTCATGCCGGGCTTGATGACCACTGCCCACCGCCGCCCGCCCGCAAAACCGACACAATCGGCGGGTACACTCGGACGCAGCCACCCCGCGTCAAACGATCCAACAAAGATGACTCTGTCTCGCCCCGTGCATGCCGGCCTGCTCGTCGCAATGTTGCTATCACCAGCGGCAGAGGCGGCCCGTCCAATGATTACCGACGATGCCCGTATCGTCGATGAACGTTCCTGCCAGGTGGAGTCGTGGCTGCGGCGCGAGAAGGATCGCACCGAGTTGTGGGCGCTGCCGGGCTGCAATGTGGGTGGCGTGATCGAGTTCACGGCGGGTGGTGGCCATTTCCGCGAGCCGGATGGCCTGCGCGCCAGTGATCTGCTGGTGCAGGCCAAGGCGTTGCTGCGACCGCTCAACACCAACGACTGGGGCGCCAGCATGAGCGCCGGGCACGTCCGCCATCGTGCCGTTGCCGGCGGTGCGGCGGCCAGTGACTATTACGTCAATCTGCCGCTCAGCCTGTCACTGCGTGACGATCAATTGACCGCGCATGCCAACATCGGCTGGTTGCGTGAGGGCGCCAGCGGTGCCGACCGCGCGACGTGGGGGCTGGCGGCAGAGACCCAGTTGCACCCGCGGGTCGGGCTGGTGACCGAGGCTTTCGGCCAGCTTTCGCGTGATTCTTTCTATCAACTGGGACTGCGCTTCTGGGTCGTGCCCGAGCGCGTACAGATCGACACCACCTACGGCAACCGGATCGGTCGCGGCGATCAGGCGCGCTGGTTCTCGATTGGTCTGCGCTTGCTGTCGCCAGCGTTTCTGCCCTGAGTCACGTCGCGCAGCTTCCAGAAGAGCCGCAACGCCAATAACAGGAAGAAAACGGCGGCATAGATCGCCGGCTGGGTGATGTCCTTCTTGACCAGCCACCAGTAGTGCACCACCGCCAGCACTGCGATCAGATACACCGCGTAGTGAATGCGCTGCCACAGGCGGGCACCCAGGCGCTTGATGATGGCGTTGTTCGAGGTGGCGGCCAGCGGCACCAGCAGCACGAAGGCGGCGAAGCCCACCGTGATGAACGGCCGCTTGACGATGTCCTTCAGGATGTCATCGAGGTCGAAGAAGCGGTCGAACCAGATGTAGGTAGTGAAGTGCAGGCAGGCATAGAAGAACGCCAGCAGCCCCGCTGTGCGGCGCAGCCGCAGCAGCCACGGCCAGTTCAGCAGCTTGCGCAGCGGCGTGATCGACAGCGTGATGGCAAGGCCAACCAGCGTCCAGGTGCCGGTGGAGCGAGTGATGAATTCGATCGGGTTGGCACCGAGCCAGCCGAGAAAATAGCCTGCAACCAGCCGCAGCAGCGGCAGCAGTCCGACGGCGACCAATGCCCATTTGACGCGCTGGACCGTCGCATTGGCGGGGTTGCGCCAGGAGCGTTGTGCAGCACCCGCAGCGCTCAGTGAAACAGCCATTGGTTAAGCAACCGCCCCGGCATGAAGGCGAACGAACCCGCAATCAGCAGGCCGCCGACGTAGAGCCCGATCATGTTGCCCAGATGCGTCCGCCGATCGTGCCGACGCGCCGCGAAGTAGGCCTTCGGCACGGTGATGAAGACGGAAACGCTGAACAGGTGAATGAAGCCAAAGTGCGCGAGCACGGTGGGGCCGACCTGGGCGGGCATGAACAGCGTGATCGCCGCCGTCGCCAGCATCAGCAGCATGTACCCCTTTCCCAACAGCCGATGCAGCGGGTTGCCCTTGCGCGCAAACATCAGGTATGTGCTGATGACGAATGCCGGCAGCACGGTGGCGAGATGGGCGTAAGCCAGTGGCAGATAACTCGGTGGCAGGGCGTGGGTTGGCATGACGGTTTCCGGGGAAAGGCTGATGGTGGTATTCCATCGCCTTGTCCCCGGCGTCGCCAGCGGGCCGCGACCAGCGGGGCCCGGCCAGCGCCAACGGTAGCTGCACTACGCCAACGGTCGCAAGCACGCTCAGTAACACTTCTTCAGGTCCATGCCGGTATACAGCGACGCCACCTGATCGGCATAGCCGTTGAACATCAGCGTCTTGCGCTTGTTGAATTCACCTAGGCGCCGCTCGGTTGCCTGACTCCAGCGCGGGTGATCGACGGTTGGGTTGACGTTGGAGTAGAAGCCATACTCGCTGGGGCCTGCCTTGACCCAGGCGGTGCGCGGCTCCTTCTCGACAAAGCGGATCTTCACAATCGACTTGCCGCCCTTGAAGCCGTACTTCCATGGAATGGTGATGCGCAGCGGCGCACCGTTCTGCGGTGCCAGCACTTCGCCAAAGGCGCCGAAGGTGAGCAGCGTCAGCGGGTGCATGGCCTCGTCAAGACGCAGGCCCTCCACATACGGCCAGTCCAGCACCGACGAGCGCAAGCCCGGCATCTGTGCCTTGTCCGCCAGCGTAACGAACTCAACGAACTTGGCGTTGCCCTTGGGTTGCACCTGATTGATCAGTGCCGACAGCGGAAAACCGATCCACGGCACCACCATCGACCATGCCTCGACGCAGCGGAAGCGATAGATGCGCTCTTCCAGCGGTGCCAGTTTCATCAGATCGTCGATGTCGAAAGTCTTCGGCTTCAGCACTTCGCCTTCGACGGCAACCGTCCACGGCCGCGTCTTCAGCGCCTTGGCCATCACCGGCGGATCAGTCTTGTCGGTGCCGAATTCGTAGAAGTTGCAGTAGTTGCGGAAGTCTTCAACCTTGTTGATCCTTTCATCGGCCGGTGCGTAGGCGGGGTTTGCCTTCACACCCGCCAGGCGCGAGCCCTGCGCCTGCGCGTCGCACGCAGCAAGCACCGGGAGACCGGCAATCAGCCCCATCGAAGCAGCCTGTTTGAGCCATTCGCGGCGATGGAGATAAGCGTCCCCGGAAGTGATTTCCGAAGGCAGAATATCGGTGGGGCGACGAATCAACATGTTTAATCCTTGTCTTTCCGGCAATCAGTCGCGCCCATAAGGAGAGCCTTACATGCGTCAACCAGTGATGCGCCATTCTCTGCTATTCGTTGCTGCGGCCGTTTTGGTTACAGCCAGTTTCGCAATGACGGCAAACGCCGAGAAAGCGCCCGCCGCACAGGCGGTGATCTTCGACTACGCGAAGGCGACCGATGTTCCGGCGCTGTCCGGTGGCGTGTTCCAGAAGCCGAAGTGCTGCGCCATCACCGAGTGGAAAGTGCCGCGCCCGACCGGTGGCGAAGTGGAGATGACGGTCATTGCGCCGCCGGGCAAAGCCAAGCACCCGACGGTGCTGTGGCTGCATCGCGAGGGCGCCGAGGTGAAGCGCGCCATGTTTGTGCAGGAGGCGGAAACGCTGGCGACGATGGGCATCGCCTCGCTGCTGGTTGAACTGCCGTTCAAACAGCCTTACGTACATCGCGCCAACAACAACGCCGGCGACGCCGATGTCATCCGCAACGCAGTGATCGACGCTCGCCGTGCGCTGGATTGGGCAGCGACGCGGCCGGAATTCAACATCGACCGCGTCGCCGTGGTCGGCCATCGCTTTGGCGCCTGGGCCGGCGCGCTGCTGACCGCAGTGGACAAGCGGGTTGACGCGGCGCTGCTGATGAGCCCGCCGGGCAAGCCGAGCGGCTGGCTGCAGGTCACCGAACAGGCGAAGGCAAAGAAATTCCGTGAGACCTTCGACAAGGAGGCCTGGGGCGCCTACCTGAATTCCATCGAGCCGCTCGACCCCGAAAAGTGGATCATGTATGCGGCACCAGCGAAGCTGCACTTCCAGTTCGCGAGCAATGACGAATGGGTGCAGACGCTGGAGCAGGTGGACCTGTACCGCGCCGCCTCGCAGCCGAAGTCACGCCAGATGTTCGAAGCGGACGAATTGCTCAACGATGAAGCCAAAAAAGACCGTCATGCGTGGCTACGGCGGGTGTTGCTCGGCAAGTAGCAGCTTTTTGGTGAAAGCCGCATCTGAATTGGGCTTGTTTTGATATTTGGATTAAAGTCGACTTTGTTCGAAAAATACGTTCTAGCCCAGAGCAAATGCGGGTTTCTACGAAAAGTCAATTCTTTTCGCGAACTGGTACTCACAGCCGGAAGCACTGATCCACGGCAGCCAGCGAGGCGAGCCGTTCGACGGCCTCGCCCTTGCCGACGACCAGCACCTTGAACAGCTCACCCATTTCGGCGGGTGAGACCAGTTTTTGCACCGCGTTGAGGGCATTGGCGTGTGCCGCCTCACTGGCGAATTGCGCTCCCTGCAAGCGGTTCAGCAATCCGCCGTGCAACAGGAACTGCGCTTGTGTCGCGTAGCAGATCACGCTGGCGCCGCTGTCCACCGCCGCTTCTGCCATCGCGGTGAAATCCACATGCGCCGTGACGTCCTGCAATCCGGCGAGGATCAGCGGGTCAAAATGCACCCGCTGCCGATAGTGACAGGCCAGCGTGCCGCTGCGGCGCTCGGCGAGGTAATACTCGCGGCGTGGAAAGCCGTAGTCGATGAAGCAGAGCGCGCCATCGCCCAGCCGGGATGCCAGCGTGGCGACCAGGGCTTCTGCTTCGAGATTGATTTCGCTCTGATAACCCTCGACCGGCGGCATGCGATGCTTCGCCGCCGTCAGCAGCGGCCCGTCCAGCAGCGGCTGCCAGCGCCACTCGAAGTGATCGTCAATCATCGTAACGCGAGCCTGCTGGTAGTGGTCATCGGCAAAGCGCACCACCTCACAGGGGACTGCATCGAGTACTTCGTTGGCGAGCACGAGGCCGTCAATGCGCTCGGGGAGCGCGTCGAGCCAGGTGACGGGCAGGCCGCTGAGCGTTTGCCGTTGGCGCTCGCGCAGGTCGGCGCTCACTTCGAGAATGCGATATGTCTGCGACGGCGCAGCTGCAAGAAAATCGCGCGCCAGCTTGCCGGTGCCGGCACCAAGCTCAATCACGACGCAGTCACCAAGCGGCGCGAAGGCGTCGGCGAGGGTGGCACCGAACAGGGATGACAGTTCGGGTGCGGTGACGAAATCGCCCGCGCCGCCCAGTTTGGTGGCGCCCGCCGCGTAGTAACCGAGGCCCGGCGCGTACAGCACCTGCTGCATAAAATCGGCGAATGAAATTGTCTGCTCTGCATTGCCCGTTGCCGGTGCCTGCTCGATTTGCGCACGTAGATGGGCGAGCACCCGCGCACCGTGTTCGGCAGCGACGGGTGAAGGTGGCGGCAGTCCGGCTTCGGCCGGATGCAGGGCAGGGTGAGGCGTAGCCATCGTGACAGGCAATGAACCGGTAGTGCTGGTGACGGGGGGCAGCCGACGCGTGGGTGCCGCCATTGTGCAACGCCTGCACCGCGAGGGCTGGCGGGTTGCGATTCATTATCGCGCATCGCAGCCGGAGGCCGCCGCGCTGGCCGATCAACTGAACGCCATACGGCCCAACTCGGCACTGACCGTTGCGGCGGAGCTGCTTGAGGTAGCGGCACTGGCGCCGCTTGTTGCCCACGTGGTCGAACATTTCGGTCGGCTTGATGCACTGGTCAACAATGCGTCCACCTACTACGCGACGCCGATAGGGGACATCGCGATGCAGGACTGGGAGGCGCTGATGGGCAGCAATCTGCGGGCGCCGCTGTTTCTGGCGCAGGCGGCCGCGCCGCATCTGAAAGCCAGTGGCGGCAGCATCGTCAACATCACCGATATCCACACCGAGCGACCGATGCCGGACTATGTCGTCTACAACGTCGCCAAGGCCGGTCTGCGCGGGCTCACCCATGCGCTGGCGCGCGATCTCGCCCCGGCGGTGCGGGTCAACGCGGTGGCGCCGGGGCCGATCGCGTGGCCGGACGACGGCCAGATCGCGTCAGCCGAGCGCGAACGCATCCTGGCGCAGGTGCCGCTCGGACGCGAAGGTGGCGTCGGGCAGATCGCGGACGCGGTGAAATACCTGATCTGCGACGCGCACTTTGTGACCGGCCACACGATCAATGTCGATGGTGGTCGCAGCATTGCCATGTAGGCGACGCAGCGCTTCCGTCTCATCGCCGACGCCCGCTCGGCTGCCGTTTGCAAAGCCCGTGATATAAGGCCGCATGATGTCAGACGACAGCGACCCGACCCTGATGCGCCCGCCGCGTGCGCGCGGCGCCAGCAAGGGCGAACCCGAAAAGAATGCGGTGCCGGAAGATCAGGCGCTGAGCCCGGCATTGGCCCGTTTTGGTCACGCCTGTTTTGTCGCGCTCGATAGCGTGCTGTGGCGGCATCAGTTGAGCATGCTTGAATGGCAGGCGCTGGCGGCGATTTTCACGCTGGGCGAGCCCACCATTTCGCAAATTTCAAGGCGCGTTTACCGCTCGCCGTCACAGACCACTGTGCTGATGAACCGACTTGCCGGGCGGGGCTGGGTGCGTGAGCTGGGCGAGCGGCCGTCAAAGTTTGCCTTGACCGACAAATCGCTGGAAGTGCTGCCGTATCCGTCCGCGCTCAGCACGGCACTGGAACAGCGTGTCAATCACGCGCTGACGGAAGACCAGCAGGCACTGCTCGCGCAACTGCTGTGGAAGGTGCTTTCGGCCTAGCGTTTGGCCAGAGCGCTGCCCGAACCCGGGCAGCCACCACCTCTGCGACCGATCAGGGAATGTAGTCGGCGCTGACCGGCCGCCACATGTGCAGCTTGTCGAGATAGGCACCCGCCGTCTTCACCGCACGCGTCTCACGGCCAAAACTCTGGAAGCCCTGCCGCGAATACAGGCGTACTGCCGGCAGGTTGTCTGCGGTCACCGTCAGGTTGATGATCTCGATGCCGTGCATGCGTCGCGCTGCTGCCAGCGCTTCGTCGACAAGACGACGACCGATGCCACCGTTGGCGAAGTCCTTCATTACGTACATCGCCGTCAGCGCCACCTTGTGGCGCTCGCGGACGCGCTGAAAGGCCTCAAGACGCACGGTACCAATCAGGGCATCGGCGGCGTCGAATGCGCCCAGCGTTGCCGTGGTCGGATCGGCGAGGCGTTTTGACCACCATTCGATCGGTTTGGTGGCCCGCTCCTCGAAGGTGGAGGTGAACGCTGTGTCGTGTTCACTGTACCCCCGGAGCATCAACGCTCGGTAGATACCGCCGTGAGTGGGCTCCAGTTGTTTGATCGATACGCCTACGCTCATGCCAGCTCCGTCAGTGGACTACTCCCCGGCCACATGCGCGGGCTGCTGGGCGAGCTGTTCCGCTCTTGCCACCTCCCGTGCGCGCTCGCCCCTCTGTTGTCGAGCGAAGAGAGTGTACGCCGTCGGCACCACAAATAGCGTGAGCACGGTGCCCAGCATCAGCCCGCCGACGATCACCCAGCCAATCACCTGCCGGCTTTCCGCACCAGCGCCGACGGCACGGGCAAGCGGGATGGCACCAAGCACCATGGCGCCGGTGGTCATCAGGATGGGCCGCAGACGCAGCTCACAGGCTTCAACCACCGCCTCGCGAATGCCCCGGCCCTGATCGCGCAGCTGATTGGCGAATTCGACCAGCAGGATGCCGTGCTTGGTGATAAGGCCCACCAGCGTGATCAGACCGATCTGCGAATAGATATTCAGCGTATTGCCGGTCAACTGCAGGGCCAGCAAGGCGCCGGTCATCGACAGCGGCACCGTGAGCATGATGATGAAAGGATCGACAAAGCTCTCGAACTGCGCCGCCAGCACCAGATAGATGAAGCCCAGTGCCAGCAGGAACACGAAGTAAATGTCGCTCGACGAGTCGCGGAATTCGCGCGCCTGACCGGACAGATCGGTCTGCACCGTGGACGGTAGCACGCGCTTGGCGGCTTCGTTCATGTAGGCCAGCGCTTCACCCTGGGTGAATCCCGGCGCCAGGTTAGCGTTGACCGTCGCCGCGCGCACCCGCTGGAAGTGGGCGATGCCGCGCGGGCTGACACCCTCGCGCACGGTGACCAGATTGGACAGCGGCACCATGTCGCCAGCCCGGTTACGCACGTTGATCTCGCTGATGCGCTCCGGCGTGTCACGACCGTCGCGGGCGACCTGCACGATAACGTCGTACTGCTCGCCATCCTGTTTGAAGCGGGTCACCAGACGGCCACCGAGCATGGTCTCCAGCGTGCGGCCAACGACGTCGACGTTGGCACCGACATCAAGCACCTTGTCGCGATTGACGCGCACGCGCAGCTCTGGCGTGTTCATGCGCAGATCGGTATCGATATTCTGGAAGCCGGGATTCTTCTGCATCTCGTTCTGCATGGCGCGCACGAAGCTCTGCATCTGCTCGTACGGCACCGCGGCGAGGATGACGAATTCAATCGGCTTCGCGCGCGGGCTCTGCCCGAGTGAACCAGGTTGCGAAGGGAAAGCCTGGACACCAGCGATGCCCTGGAACTTCGGCATCAGCTCCTTGGCGACATCGGCCTGCGAGCGGCTGCGGTCGTTCCAGTCTTTCAGGCGCAGCAGCGCGGTACCGTCCGCCACGTTCGGGAAGCCGCCGTTGCCACCGTAGACATTGGTTTCCGGCAGCGTCTTGTAGATGCCTTCGATCTGCTGCACATACTTCATCAGATAGTCGGACGTCGAGCCTTCCGGCGCCGAGACGAAGCCGAAGATCACGCCGCGATCTTCCAGCGGCGACAGCTCGGTCTTGGTCATCTTGAACAGCAGGCCGGCGGCGCCGGCAACGATCAGCGCCACCAGCACCACGATCAGGCGGTTGTCGAGCGCAACGTTGAGCAACCGCTTGTAGCCGCGGGTGAACGCGTTGAAGCCGTCTTCGATCCAGTTGTAGATTTTCGAGTGCCGCGTCTGATGCGTCAGCAACATCGAGCACATCATCGGCGACAGGGTCAGCGCCACAAAACCCGACACCACTACGGCGCCCGCGAGCGCCAGCGCAAACTCGATGAACAGCCGCCCGGTACGGCCCGTTGCAAAGGCCAGCGGTGCGAACACGGCCGCCAGCGTCAGCGTCATGGCGACCACCGCGAAGCCGATCTCGCGGGTGCCAATCAGCGCTGCCTGCAGACGGCCCATGCCGTTCTCGATGTGGCGATGAATGTTCTCCAGCACCACGATGGCGTCGTCCACCACCAGCCCGACCGCGAGCACCATCGCCAGCAGCGTCAGCGTGTTGATCGTGAAGCCGAATGCGTACATGATGAAGAACGCACCGGTCAGCGCCACCGGAATGGTGATCAGCGGAATGATGGTGGCGCGCAGGCTGCGCAGGAAGAAGAAGATGACGATGGCCACCAGCACCACCGCTTCACCGATGGTCGAGAACACTGCCTTGATCGACTGCGCGATGAACACGGAGCTGTCGTAGTTCAGCTCGATCTTCATGCCCTTGGGCAGCGACTCCTGGATGCGCGGGATCTCGGCGATCGCGGCCTTCGACAACTCAAGCGGGTTGCCGGTGGATTGCCGGATGATGCCGAAGCCCACCGCCGTCTTGCCCATGAAGCGCTGGAAGCCGCGCTCTTCGGCGGCACCCACCTCAACCTTCGCCACATCGCGGATGCGGATCGGATAGCCGCCGGACTGGGCGACGACGATGGCGCCGAATTCCTCCGGCGTCTGCAGATCGGTCTGCGCCAGCACGTTGAACTCACGCAGGCGGCTTTCGATGCGGCCGGCCGGAATTTCCACGTTCTGTGCACGCAGCGCGCTCTCGACATCAGCCACAGTCAACCGGTAGGCCGCGAGCTTGGTCGGCTCGATGTTGATGCGCATCGAGGTCTTGCGTTCACCGAAGATGCGCAAATCCGCGGCGCCGGGCAACACCAGCAGGCGTGGTTTGATGATGCGGTTCACCGCGTCCGAGAGTTGCAGTGAATTGTGCGTCTCCGACGTCAGCGCAAACCACATCACGGGGAATGAATCGGCCTCGACCTTGGCGATCACCGGCTCATCGGCGGCCTCGGGCAGGCGCGCGCGTACGCGGGCGACCTTGTCGCGCACTTCGGCGGCAGCGACGTCCGGGTCCTTGGTGATCTTGAAGCTGACGGTGATGTCGCTGCGCTCCGAGCGCGAGTTCGAGGTGATCAGGTTCACGCCTTCGATGCCGGACAGCGAATCCTCCAGCGTCTTGGTGATCTGCGACTCGATCACCTCGGGCGAGGCGCCCTTGTAGCCGGTGCTGACGCTGACGATGGGCTCGTCGATCTTCGGGTATTCGCGCACCGACAAGCGCTGATAGCCGATGAGGCCGAGCAGCACCACCACCAGCGAGAGCACCGTGGCGAGCACCGGACGTTTGATACAGAGATCGAAGAAGTTCATGATTTCGACTCCAGGGACTTGCGGCGGAGGGCGCCGGATCGCCGTAACCCGGCGATCAGAAAACGATCAGCTTTTCGACGTAACGACCATTTGACAAGGGCTGAGCAGTCGAAAAAGCCGATTATCGACTTTCACAAGAATACGCTCTCAGCCCGCGTGAAATAGTGCTTTCAACAAAAAGCCGCTAACTCTTTTTTTCTGTGGCGGGCGCCGCCGATGGTGCGGGTGTCGCGGTACCTGGCTTCGGCGCCTGACCGGCCTTGGCCATATCGGCACCGCCAGCAGCGGGGCTACCACCGCTCGCCGGTCGCACCGCGGCGCCATCACGCAAGCGCTGCCAGCCGGCGACGACAATGGTGTCGCTGCTGCCGATGCCTTCGACGATCTCCACCTTGCCATCACGGCGCTGGCCCACTTCGACCTTGGTGCGCATGGCGCGGCCATCGACCACCTTGAACATGATCTGCTCTTCGCCCTGCATCGCCACCGACTGCTCCGGCACCACCACGGTGTCGCCAGTGTCGGCCAGCGTCAGCCGCACGCGGGCAAACATGCCCGGCTTCAGTGCACCGCCGTGATTGTCCATCTGCGCCCGCAGCACCACCGCGCGGCCAGCAGTATCGAGCTGCGGATTCACCGCATAGACGCGACCGGAATACGGCTTGCCCGGCAAGGCGTCAAGCGAGACCGAGAGCGCCTGCCCGACACTGATCTTGGACTGGAACAACTCGGGCACCTTGAAGTCCACCTTGATCGGGTCGGTCTTCTCCAGATTGACGATATCTTGCCCATCCTTCACGTAGTCGCCGACACTGGCCGAGCGCAGCCCGACGGTGCCGGAGAAGGGTGACTTGATCACCAGTTTGGTCAGCTTTGCCTCGGCCAGCGATACCGTGGCGTCGGCAACACGCAATGCGTTCTCGGCCTCGTCACGCGCCTGCCCCGAGATGAAATTCTTCTGTTGCAGTTCTACGGCACGGTCGAACTTCGCCCTGGCCAGTTTCTGGTTGGCCTTCGCCTGCTCAAGTTCGGCGCGTGCCAGCGAGTCGTCCAGTTGCACCAGCACCTGCCCCGCCTTTACTGGCTGGCCTTCCTTGAAGTTGAGCGCCGTGATACGCCCCGATTGCTCGGCGCGCACAATCACCGATTCATCAGAGCGCAAGCTGCCCACCGCCGTCACGCTCTTCGGCCAGTTGAGTTTTTCCGGCTTGCCGAGCTCCACTGGCGTGCCACTACCGCCACCCGCGCCACCTGCGGGCGCCGCGCCCTTGCCGGCGCCACCGTCGGCAGCCTTCTTTTCACCCTCGCCCGACTTCGCTGCGGGCGCCGGCGCAGCCGCTTGCGGCGCAGGTGCTGGCGTTGCCGGCTTGCCAAGACCAAAAAGGAACATCGCTCCGGCGCCCAGTACAGCGCCAAGCACAGCCACCACAATGCCGTAAACCGTTTTCTTCATGAATTCCCGCGCGTGCTCGCGCAACCCCTCAAACGCCAGCGATTATGCGCTTGTATGACAACAATTGACGTGCCGGTGTTCCCGCAATTCCGGACCCGATTGAGCGGCACCGAAACTGCACGGACGAGCAACATGTACGTTCCGTATCATGTGTGGCCGATGCCACCTCTACCTGACCAACCGGCCATGAACAGACTGCTTTCTACCGCCGCCCGTCCGCTGCCACAGCGGCCACGCCTCCGCTTTGTTGCCATGCTAGCGATACCGCTTGCGCTGGCCACCGTTGTACAACCGATCAACGCGCAGCCGGTTGCAGCCTGGCCGTCAAAGCCAATCCGTCTGGTGGTGCCCTTTCCCGCCGGCGGCTCAGTGGACGCCACTTCGCGCGGCCTGGCGCAAAAGCTCGCCGAGCAGCTCGGGCAGCCGGTGGTCGTCGACAACCGGCCCGGTGCCGGCGGCAATATCGGCATGGACGCGGTCGCCAAAGCGGTGCCGGACGGCTACACGATCGGCATGGGCGCGCTGTCCACCCACGCGGTGAATCCGGCGCTGTACCCGAAGATGCCCTACGAGGCAGTGAAGGACTTCGCGCCGGTGTCGCTGGTGGTGGTCACGCCCAACGTGCTGGTCACCAATCCGCAGGCGCTGCCGGCGTCTGATGTGGCGGGCATCATCACCACCGCCAAGGCCAGCGGCAAGGTCAACTGCGCCAGTGGCAGCAACGGCAGTGCCGGGCACCTCGCCTGCGAATTGTTCAAGCTGGCGACCGGCGCACCGGTGACGCACGTGCCCTACAAGGGCGGTGGCCCGGCGATGACGGACCTGCTGGGCGGCCAGGTGCAGATGATGTTTGACAACATGGCCTCTGCGCTGCCGCAGATCAAGGCTGGCAAGCTGAAAGCGTTCGCCGTGACCACGCCGAGGCGCAGCGCGCTGGCGCCCGACCTGCCGACGATGGCCGAGGCTGGCGTGAAGGACTTCGACGTGTTCACCTGGTGGGGTGTGTTCGCGCCCGCCGGTACGTCGCCGGAAGTCGTCAAACGGCTGTCAGTCGAGATCGGCAAGGCGCTCTCAGCACCGGACCTGCGCGAGAAGTGGCTGGCCAGCGGCGCCGAACCGGCAGCCAGCACGCCGGAGGAGTTTCGGACCTTCATCGGCAAGGAACTGCCGAAATACGCCCGCATCGTGAAGGAAAGCGGCGCCCGGGTCGACTGATCCCTGGGTCAGAGAGCCGCACCGGCGCTGGGATACAGGCAAGTCCGCAAGGCGTGGCGCCGGCGCAACGCTGACGGCGCAGATTTTGCAGAGTGGTATTTCATTGCTTACGGCGTGGCCAATACCCCGTAAAATTGATGTGCCCTATGAAAAATATGACCGGTCGCCTTGTTTTTGTTCGCTTTTTTGCCATTGCTGCGCTGTCAGCAGTGTCTGCACTGACGTCCGCCGTCCACGCGCAGGGGCCGAATCTGCTGTCACAGGCTGCGCTGATCGTTGACGCCCGCACCGGCGACCCGATCTTTGCCAAGAACGCCAACAATGTCACCCCGATCGCCAGCATCACCAAGCTGATGACCGCGATGGTGGTACTTGACGCGCAGCAAAACCTCGATCAAACGCTGACGGTTGACCTCGACGACCTCGATTTCCTGAAGGCCAGTCGCTCAAGGCTGTCGATCGGCAGTGAGCTAACCCGCCGCGAAATGTTGCGGCTGGCGCTGATGTCTTCCGAGAACCGCGCAGCCAGCTCGCTGGGCCGTTTTTATCCGGGCGGCCTCAGCGCTGCGGTCGCGGCCATGAATGCCAAGGCGAAGGCGCTGGGCATGAACAACACCCGCTATGTCGATACCACCGGCCTGTCGCCGGAAAACGTATCGACCGCGCGTGATCTGGCGGTGATGGTGCAGGCCGCGCAGCGTTATCCGCTAATCCGCGAATTCAGCACCCAGCCCGAGGAATACGTGCAGATTCCGGCGACCGGCAAGACCCTGCACTTCAACAATTCGAATGCGCTGGTGAAATCCGGCGGCTGGGATATCTCACTGCAAAAGACTGGCTTCATCCGTGAGGCTGGCCGCTGCGTGGTGATGCTGGCGCAGATAGCACAGCGCCCGGTGGTGCTGGTGCTGCTCGATTCGGTCGGCAAGTTCTCGCGCATCGGCGATGCCCAGCGCGTCAAGACCTGGATGGAAACCGGCGAAGTGCTCGCGATTCCAAAGCCGCAAGCGGCCCGCAAGGGTACCAAGGCCGGCAAAAACAAGGCCGGCAAAGCTGTCAGCAAGAAGAAGCGTCGCTAGGCACCACCTGTCCTAGTATTGCCGCTCCGCGCTAGCGCTGCATTTCGGTGCTTAGCTGCGGCGCGACGAATCCAGCAGTTCCTTGGCCATTTTCTCGGTGGCAACGCCCACCTCATGGCCAGCCAGCATGCGTGCGATCTCGGCTTGACGGGCCTTGCGGTCGAGGATCGTAATGCGCGTGGTCGGGCTGTCGCTGTTGTCGCGCAGCACCGTGCAATGATGATCGGCATGGGCGGCGACCTGTGGCATGTGGGTCACGCACAACACCTGCCGCGCAGTCGCCAGCGTCTGCAGCTTGCGACCGACCTGCGCCGCCACCCGGCCGCCGACCCCGACGTCGACTTCATCAAACACCAGCGTCGGCATCGCCGCAGCGTCGCCGCAGATGACGAGAATCGCCAACGACAATCGGGCCAGCTCGCCACCGGACGCCACTTTCGCGAGCGGGGCAAAGGGCAGGCTGGTGTGCGAGCGGAAGGCGAACTCGACGCCCTCTGCGCCGGTCGATTCAACGGCGGGCAGCGGTATCAGGTTGATGGCGAACGCGGCGTTTGCGAGCGCCAGATCCGGCAATTCGGCGGTCGCTGCATCTGCCAGGCGACGCGCAGCAGCGGCGCGCTTCTGCGTGAGCGTCGCCGCCGCGGCAGTCAAAGCGCCGTCTGCGGCCAGCGCGGCGCGTTCGAGTGCGACGATATCCTGCGCCGCGGCCAGCTGCTCAAACTTCGACTCGGTCGCCTGCCAGTGCGCCTGCAGCTCATCCGGGCGTACCCGCAGTTTGCGCGCCAGGTTGAACAGCGCTGACAGCCGGGCCTCGATTTCCTGCAGGCGATCGGGGTCAAGGTTCAGCTTTCCGGCGTAATGTCGTAGCGACTGTGCCGCTTCATCAAGCTGCACACTGGCCGACTCGACCAATTGCCGGGCCTCGCCGAGCGTCGGGTCGATGCGTTCGGCACCAGCGAGGGCGCCCGCCAGCGACGCCAGCGTCTCCGCCACGCCATCATCGTCGGCAATGGCAGCGCGCGTGGATTCGACTGTCTGCAGCAATTCCTTGCTGTGGCTCAGGCGTGACTGCTCCTGCGTCAACGCCGCCCATTCCTCGGCGTTTGGCCGGGCCACACGCAAGTCCTGCAGATCGGTTTCGAGCGCCGCGCGCTCGCGGGCGATGGCATCGGCGGCGCTTTTTGCGTGCGTCAGCGCTTCCCGTGCATCACGGGCATTGCGCCATGCCGCCTGCACCGCGCGAAGCTCGCTACCGGCATCAGCAAAGCGGTCCAGCAGCTCCCGTTGCGTCGTGCTGCGCAGTAATGCCTGATGCTCATGCTGCGCGTGCAACTCGAGCAGTGTGGCACCCAGCTCGCGCAACTCGGTCACCGAGGCGGGCCGACCGTTGATCTGGGCGCGGCTCTTGCCAGCCGCATCAACGATCCGGCGCAGTACCACGTGATCGCCGTCGCTTTCTGCCTGCGCCGCCAGCCATTCGCGTGCAGCGGCATTGGCCGAGAGATCAAACTCTGCGGTGATGTCGGCCTGCTTTTCACCGCTGCGCACCATCGCACTCTCTGCACGGGCGCCGAGCGCCAGGCCGAGCGCATCAAGCACGATTGATTTGCCGGCGCCGGTTTCGCCGGTCAGCGCGGTCATGCCGCTCTCGAATTCAACGTCGAGGCGGTCAATCAGGACAAAGTTGCGGATGGAGAGCTGCTTGAGCACGGTAACTAACGCTTGCGCGGCGACAGACCCTCGGGCGTTTCTGTCCAGCCCAGTTTGTGACGCAGCGTATGGTAGTAGTCGTATTCCAGCGGGTGCCAGAGCCGCACGTTGGTTCTGGCACGGCGCAATAGCACCGAATCGCCTTCGGCGAGCGGCATGCTGTGGTGACCATCAATGCTGGCCACTGCCTCGCGGGCGCGCGCCACCGTGATGCGGATCACCGAGTCGTCGGCGACCACAATCGGGCGCATGGTCAATGCGTGCGGCGCGATCGGCGCCAGGGTGAAGGCGTTGACTGTGGGCGCGAGAATCGGGCCACCCGCGGAAAGCGCGTAGGCGGTGGAGCCGGTAGGCGTTGCCACGATCACACCATCGGCGCGAAAACCGTAGGCGAAACGTTCATTGAGCGAAATCTCCAGGTCCACCAGTGACGCCGTGGTGCCACGGTTGACCACCACGTCGTTCATGGCAAAGTGTTCAACACCAGCGTCGGTGGAAACTTCGGCACTGATCAGCGCCCGCGCTTCCTCGTGATACTCACCGGCGAGCAGTCGCGGCAACAGATCATGCACGGTGCCTTCACTCAGATCGGTCAGGAAGCCCAGGCGGCCATGATTGATGCCGACGATAGGAACGCCATACGGCGCCAGTTGACGCGCCACCGAAATGAGCGTGCCGTCACCGCCGAGCACAATGGCCAAGCCACACTGCGCGCCGATTTCCGGCGCCGCCAGCACCGGCAGGCCGGTACCGCCGATTTCGTCGGCACTGCGCCGCTCCACCACCGGGTGGTAGCCGCTGTCCGCCAGCAGATCGGCAATCGAATCCACCCAGGTGCGCAGCTCGTGATTGGTCTCGCGCGTGCCGTCACGCTGCGACGGCCGCACGGCGATCGCAACAGAGCATGGGGCAAGGGCGGCAGGCATGCGCCGATTTAATCACAGGGGGTTGACGGCACTGGTGACGCGCAGCGCACTGCTTACAATCGGCAATATGCTGGACCCTCGCTCCCGAATCCTGCTGAAAGCGCTCGTCGAGCGCTATATCGCCGACGGCGAGCCCGTAGGCTCGCGCACGCTGTCGAAACAGAGTGGTCTTGAGCTGTCGCCGGCGACCATCCGCAATGTGATGGCCGATCTCGAAGAGCTCGGTTTCATCGCCAGCCCGCACACCTCGGCCGGGCGGGTGCCAACACCGCGAGGCTACCGCTTCTTTGTTGATACCCTGCTGGTGACCCAGCCGCTGCAGCAGATTGAGCTGCGCGACGCGGAAGCACAGATTCAGGGGCAGCAACCGCAGGAGCTGATCAGCGCTGCGGCGCGCATGCTGTCCGACCTGTCGTCGTTCGCCGGCGTGGTGGCCGCACCGCACAAGACACCCGGCTTTCGGCACATCGAGTTCGTCCGCCTCGGCGAGCGGCGGTTGCTCATGGTGCTGGTGGCGCCCGATGGCGACGTGCAGAACCGCATCCTCAATACTGATCGCCCTTACTCACCAGCGCAACTGGTCGAGGCGGCGAATTTTTTCAACGAGCACTTCGCCGGCCTGCCTCTGGATCAGGTCCGGGTGCGGCTCACCGATGAGCTGAAGCGCCTGCGCGAAGACATCGTGGTGCTGATGACGACGGCGGTCGAAACCGGCACCGAGGTGGCACAGCAGTCCAGCGACAGCCTGATCGTATCGGGAGAGCGGCGCCTGCTGCACTCGCAGGATCTCGCTGGCAATGTTGGCAGTTTGCGGCAACTGTTCGATCTTTTCGAGCAACGCACCCAACTGCTGCATCTGTTCGACCAGGCCAACAAGGCGGACGGCGTGCAGATTTTCATTGGTGGCGAATCGCAAGTGGTGCCGCTTGACGAGTTCTCGCTGGTGACGGCACCGTATCAGGTCAACGGCCAGGTGATCGGCACCCTCGGTGTGATCGGACCAACGCGCATGGCCTACGATCGGGTGATCCCGATTGTTGACCTCACCGCCAAGCTGCTGTCGTCAGCCATGCAGCGCGAGATGGGCGACGCTGGCTGATACTGCGCTGCCGCTCGCCGGCAAATGCAGGCCTGATGCAGCCCTAGAAGTGACAGGTCATCTCTTTGTTGACACGCGCATTGACCCACTTCATGTCGATCGTGCTCAGGAAGTTGTGCCACGACTTGGGGCCGTAGTAGCGAAAGCGGTTATTGGCGTCATTGACGATCACCACCGTCCCCGCCAGCTTGACGCTGCGCACGCAGGACTGGATGTCGGTGTACCAGCGCTCCTGTTGATTGAGCGATGCGTCAAAGAAGCGCGGGTGAATCTTGACGATCACCATATTGGCATCGCGATGACGGGTATGCGCCACAGCGTAGCGGTTGACGGTTTCCGCCATCAATGGCCCGGCAAGTAACGCGCTGGCAAGCGCAACAGACAAGAATTTCAAAGCAACCCCCTCCTGTAAATAATGTTTTCGCGAATCCAGTCGATAACAGCCGATCCCGGTTGAAAATCGTGGAGTCGGGGCGGTCGCGCCGCAGGCGCGGCACTCCTACAATCGCCGGTCATGGCAAACAGTCAATTTACACACGGGCAACCGCCGCGAATCGGCATCCTGCTGGTCAATCTCGGCACACCGGATGCGCCCACGCCGGCCGCGGTACGCCGCTATCTCGCCGAATTCCTGAGTGATCGCCGGGTGGTCGAAATACCACCCCTGCTGTGGAAGCTGATCCTGCACGGCATCATCCTGCGCACCCGTCCGGCAAAGAGCGCGAAGAAATACGCGAGTATCTGGACGCCAGATGGCTCTCCGCTTATGGTGTGGACACAACGGCAGGCACAGTACCTGCGCGGATCGCTGGGCGAACGCCTGAAGGGGCAAGGCTTGCCACCAGATCTGGTGCAAGTTGAGGTGGGCATGCGCTATGGCAATCCGTCGATCGCCAGCGCACTGGCCATGCTCAAGGCCGCCCGTTGTGATCGCATCCTGCTGCTGCCGATGTATCCGCAATACGCTGCCAGCACCACAGCAACGGCCTGCGACGCCGTGTTCAAGGCGTTGATGCAGGACCGATCGATGCCGGCGCTGCGCACTATTGCAAGCTGGCACGACGATCCTGCCTACATCAAGGCGCTGGCGGCCCGTGTCAATGGCTTCTGGAAGCAGCACGGCCGGCCGGACAAGCTGATCATGAGCTTTCACGGCGTCCCAAAATTTACTTTGACCAAGGGCGATCCATACCACTGTCTTTGCCACAAGACGGCGCGTCTGTTGGCCCGCGAGCTCGGCTTGACCGACGGACAGTGGCAACTCACCTTCCAGTCGCGCTTCGGCCGCGCCGAGTGGTTGCAGCCGTACACCGACGCGACCTTGCAGGCGCTGCCGGCGCAAGGCATCAAGCGGGTCCAAGTCGTCTGCCCCGGCTTCCCGTCCGACTGCCTGGAAACGCTGGAAGAAGTCGCGATTGAGGGCAAGGAAACTTTCCTGCACGCCGGCGGCCAATCCTACGACTACATCCCGGCGCTCAACGACCATCCCGCCCTTATTCAGATGCTGACCGATCTGGCGATCAACCACATGCAAGGCTGGTTGCAGGCGCCGCCCGATGCCACCGAGCTCGTGGCGCAGACGGCTCGCGCGAGGGCGCTGGGAGCCACCGCCTGATGGACCGGCGCGGCGCGCTGCAGCGGATGTTGCAGGTGATGCCATCGGTGCTTGGAGCAACGGCGGTATTGCCTGCGACGGCGCTGCTTTCCGGTTGCGCGGAAGTCGGCACTGGCTACGACGAAATTGCCACGCCGGGCACCGGCCCGATCGCGTGGCCGGATGACCGGCCCCGAACCGCGCTGGTGCTGGGTAGCGGTGGTCCGCGTGGCTTTGCACACATTGGCGTACTCAAGGTGCTGGAGGCAGCCGGCATCGAGCCTGCACTGGTGGTGGGCTCAAGCGCAGGCGCCATCGCCGGGTCGCTTTACGCTGCTCGGATAGCCGCCGTCGAGATCGAGCGGCGCGCCCTCTCACTCGGCGTCACCGACATCGCCGACCCGGCGTTTCTGCGACCCAATCGCTTCATTGGCCGCGCGCTGCAGAACTTCATCAACGTCGCTGTGGGCGACCGTGTCATCGAACGGCTGCCGCGCCGCTTCTGCGCCGTCGCGGCGCCCGTTGGCCGCAAAGAACTGGTGGCGTTCACCCGCGGCAATACTGGCGCTGCCGTGCGTGCCTCGGCAGCTTTGCCATCGATGTTCCTGCCAACCACGATCGGCAATGTCGAGTATGAAGACGGCGACATGGTCTCACCGGTACCAATCCGGATAGCGCGGCAACTTGGCGCCACTCGTGTCGTCGCAGTCGATGTGTCAGCATTCCTCGATGACACACCGGAGCGTGCGCCTGAGTCCTGGCGACAGCGCGACGCCGAGCGCCGCGCCATCATCGACGCTGAGGCGAGCGACGCCGACTATCTGTTCCGGGTGCGGCTGCCTTACTACGCCGGCGCTTCGCGCGAATACCGTGAGAATCTGATCCAGCTCGCCACGGCGCAAACGACCGACGCACTGGGACGCATCGCGTCATTGCTGCGCGGCTGAACGCTCACTTCGCGCTCCATTCGCCGGTGGCACCAATTGCCGCAGCGGCGTCGGTCTGAAGCCATCGCCGCGCTGCAGCATCCTCTTTGAGCCAGGCATCGAGAAATTTGAGTGTGACCAGTCGCGTCTTGTCGTGAATGATTCGGGCAACGGCCGGCGGGGTGGCATCGTTGGCTTGCCCAGTTACCCGATCAAGCCACATCGCGTCGCGCAGATCGCCGCCACCAAACACCGAATGGTCACCCTCTGCAAAGACGACACGATATTTGTTACCCGCCGGTTGCGCATCAAATACTGCTGCGCGGTTGCTGGCCGTGCTGCCAGTGCCCATCACATCACCGTCAATGCTGCCGGTCACACTCAGGAATGGCTCTGCCATGCTGCCGTAGCGCTCCGGCCAGGTGCGTTTCAAGCCCTGCGTTGTCGGGCTAAAGGCGATGAAGGCCGAGATGCGGGGTTCAGCAAGTGAACGGATCGGCCCCGGGAAGCGCTCGCCTGCCAGTGCCATTGTCGTCCGGGCGCCAAAGCTGTGGCCGGTCATGGCGACCCGGGCGAGATTGATCCGTTTCGTCCACGCTGGCGCGTCAGCCTTCGCCTGCTGGCGGGTAATTTCATCGAGCACGAATCGGATGTCGTCAACGCGGCCGAGCATCTGCTCCGCCGTCGCACCGCGCGCCAGCCGCTGTTTTGGATTGCCCACACCAGCGCCCTTCCAGAGCGAATCGTCGCTGCCCGGATGCTGCACATGAATGACCAGATAGCCGTGCTGCGCCCAGTACTCACCCCAGGCTTTGCCGCCTTCACGCGAGCCGCCCAAGCCGTGCGAGAAGATCACCAGCGGTACCTTGTCGGCCCCGTCGGGGACGCGTACCTTAAGTGGCAGACTGCGACCGCGCGCGGTGTCGTTCCAGTCGAGGTCGATCACTTGCGGCGCACCGTGCGCGATGACGGCAACCAGCAGCGCGGTGGCAGATAACAGCCGGCGCATCAGTCGATACGGGTGATGTTTCAGCATTTTCATGGGCGCAATGTAGCGGTATCGGTATGGCGACCGCAACGCATAATGCAAGCAAACGTTACCGCACTCAATCATGACCACTATCGCCAACTTGCAGCAAGCCTTTACCGCTGGCACCGATCAACCGTCCGCTCTCGCCAGTCGACAGCTCAAACTGGCCCGTGACCCGGCTGGCGAAGGTGCGCGTGTATTTCTGGCGCTGAACGACGAAGCGATCCGCGTTGCAGCCACGCACGCAGACGAGCGCTGTCAGCCCGGCGGCGCTGCCGGGCCACGCGCGCTGGAAGGCATCACGATTTCGATCAAGGATCTGTTCGATGTCGCCGGAGAAGTGACCACCGCCGGCTCCACGGTGTTGCGATCGCGCGCGCCGGCCACCGCCGATGCGCCCGCAGTGGCTCGCCTGCGTGCCGCGGGCGCGGTGCTCTTCGGTCGCACCAACATGGTCGAGTTCGCGTTTTCTGGCGTCGGCATCAATCCGCACTATGGCACCCCGCGCAACCGCTGGCAGCGCGAAGACGCGGGCGGCCACGTGCCAGGTGGTTCTTCCAGCGGCGCGGGCGTCAGTGTCGCCGACGGCATGTGCGTTGCGGCACTCGGCACCGACACAGGCGGCAGCGTGCGCATCCCTGCCGCCTTCAATGGTTTGGTCGGCTTCAAACCCACCGCGTTCCGGGTGCCAGTGAATGGGGCTATACCGCTGTCGTTCCTGCACGATTCAGTCGGTCCGCTGGCGAACTCGGTCGATTGCTGCGCAAGGATTGACGCGGTGCTGGCCGGTGAGGCCTTCAACCCGTTGCCGGAAAAACCTGCGCAGCAGTTACGGCTGCTGTGTCCGTCAGGTACCTTGTGGAATGGTCTTGACGCCGAAGTCAGCGCAGCTTGTCAGCGGGCGATGCAAAAGCTGCGTGACGCTGGCGTCACCATCGTCGAAGCAAGGTGTGACGCGCTGGAGGATCTGTTCGCTGCCGGCAATCTGCCTCCAGACAAGCGAGTAATGGGTCGGCTGGCAGAAACCTTCGACTGGCATGCGGCCAACATCGGCGTGGATGGCGCGGGCTACGATCCGCGCGTCTGGCACCGCATCCAGCTTGGCGCCGACGTCACCCGCGCCGAGGTGTCGCAGGCAATTGCCTGGCTGCGCCTGTGGAAGCATCGCATGCACGAGGCGCTGTCGGGCTTCGACGCGATGATCGCCCCCACGGTGGCCTGCGTACCGCCGCCGATTGCGCCGCTGATCGCTGACGACGCCTTGTTCTTCGCCCGCAACCAGCTCATCCTGCGCAACACGGCCTGGGTGAACATGATGGACGGCTGTGCGCTGACCCTGCCCTGCCACGCGCGCGATGCCGCGCCGGTGGGCCTGCAGTTGATCGGCCGTCACGCGGCCGATCACCATTTACTCGCCACCGGACGAACTGTCGAGGCCATCCTGCGCGGATAAAAAAAGCCGCAGCCATCGCGTTCTTTGGCGAACGCCGGCTGCGGCTACAAGCCGGGCGAGCCGCCCGGCGAGGATTGGCAATACGGTTGTGCGGGCCGCGCGCCTACTTCGCGGCTTTCAGATGCTTGCCGAGGAATTTCTCCATCGCTTCGTAGAATTCGAACTGGTTCTCCTGCAGACGGAAGCCGTGGCCTTCGTTGTCCTTGACCATGTATTCAACGGCAACGCCGCGCTTCTTGAGCGCCTCGACCATCTGGTCACTCTCGGCTTTCACCACGCGCGGGTCTTTCGCGCCTTGGGCAATGAACAGCGGCGTCTTGATGCGCTCCGCGTTGAGCGCGGGTGACGTGGTGGTGAGTTGCGCCTTGTCCTTCTCGGCGTCGCCCACCATCTCGGTCATCATTTCGAGGAACGGCTTCCAGTACGGCGGGATCGACTTCATGAAGGTGAACATGTTCGAGACGCCCACATAGTCCACCGCTGCAGCGTACAGATCAGGCGTTTTGGTAACGCCCATCAGCGTGGCGTAGCCGCCGTAGCTGGCGCCGTAGATGGCGATGCGCTTCGGGTCGGCAATGCCTTCCTTGATCAGCCAGTTGACGCCGTCGGTGATGTCGTCCTGCATGGCCAGGCCCCATTGCTTGAACGAGGCTTCCCAGAATTTGCGACCATAGCCCACCGAGCCACGGAAGTTCATCTGCAGCACGGCGTAACCACGATTGGCGAGGAACTGGATTTCACCGTTGTAGCCCCAGCTGTCGCGATACCACGGGCCACCGTGCGGATTGACGATCACCGGCAGGTTCTTGGCCGGCACGCCCTTCGGCAGCGTCAGGTAGCCGCGGATGGTGAGGCCGTCGCGTGCCGTGTAACTGATCGGCTTTACTTCGGCCATATCAGCTTCGGCGAGGGCCGGGTTGATCTCCGCCAGCTTGGTCAGCTTGTCGGCCTTCACGTCGTACACGTAGCGCGTGCCCGGCGTGCGGTCGTTGCTGGCGGCCACGATCAGCAGGTTTTCATCCTTGGTCATGCTCTGCACGCCAATCTGGTAGCCGGGCAGCTTTGCCTTCAGCGCCGCGTAGACGCGCTCGGATTCCTTGTCGAAGAACACCGGCTCGGCCTTCTCGAAGTTCACCATCGTCTGCGTGATGACCTTGCGCGCCCGCGACCAGCCGAGCGAATCAACGTCAACATTCGGGTTTTCGTAGATCAGCTTGCCTTCCTTGGCCGTCTTCGGGTCGAACTCGAACAGCGCCGCCTTGTCGCGGCCACGGTTGGAGGCCACGTACATCAGCTTGCTGTCCGGCGTCCAGCCCACGATATCCACCGCTTCGCGGAAGTTGGTGGTCAGCAGCGGCTTGAACGGCTCCGCTTCGGTCTCGCGGTAGAGCAGCGTCTTGTTGACGCCGTCGGTCGCGCCCGCTGCCCGCACCTTGCCGGCGTGGTCGGTATTCCACGCGGTGATGTTGCCCGGGTTCTGCGCCACCAGCGTTTCGGCGCCAGTCTTGATGTTGATGCGGTAGACGTCGAACAGGCGCTTGTCGCGTTTGTTGTGGGTCACCAGGATGTGGTCATCGTCATCCGGTAGCGCGTCGAGGATGCTGGCCTGGGTGCCGTCATGGGGCGTCAGGTCCTGCACTTTGCCAGTGGCGATGTCGGCCATCACCACGTGAAAGTTCTCGTCGCCACCGAAATCCTTGGTGTAGAGGACGTGCTGCGGCCCCTTGAAGAAATAGTTCGAGATGTCACGCGCCGTCTCGGCGGTGATGCGCTTGACGCCTTCCTTGCTGCCCGCCTTGTCGATCGGCTGCACGAAAATGTTCATGCGCGACTCATACGGCTGCATGAAACCAAGCATCTTGCCATCGGGCGAGAGGCGGAAATAGCCCTGCTCGGGGTTCTTGAAAAAGTCACGCAGGGGGTACTGCTTGGCGGGCTGTGCCTGGGCAGATACCGCCGTTGCCGCGATCAGGCTGGCGCTGGTAAGCGTCGTAAGCCAGTGGCGAAAGTTCATGAATGCTCCTGGTAAGGAAAGAATGTCGCGAGCGACGGGAAAACAGGGCGCGATTCTGCGTTGCGCGGCCGCCGTTGGCTAGCCCACCGCGACCAAGACGGAAATTTCTGGCGCGAGTCGCGGAAACGGGCGGCGACGCGCGGGCTGCGGTATCGGTAGCCAGCAGCATTCTGTCACTCACGTCGGCCATCAACTTTTCTGGCAAATGGCGTCGGCAATGGGCTAAGTAGGCAGAATTGCATAATGTCGACTTTAGGCGAAATCGGCCCTCATGCCCTTTGCAAATGCGCTTTGTGCAAAAAGTTGATGTTTTGCGATACCCGCACTTGAAATAGGGAAACCGCCCCCTAACTGCTGTTTGTTAACCGACCAACAGTCATTCGAAGTTACGACCACATCATGGCTACGCCAGACGAACAACAATCCACCGCCCCGGAACAATCCGCCGACGCCTCGGTGGCGCCGGAAGCGCCCGCCTGGGTGTCTCCCGAAGAAAAGCTCGCCGCCGCCGAGAACGAAATCGCCGCCCTCAAAGAGCAGCTCAAGGACCAGCAGTTGCGCAACCTTGCCGAGATGGAGAACCTGCGCAAGCGCAACGCGCAGGAGATCGCCAACGCCCGCGACTTTGCCGCCAAGGATTTCGCCTTCTCGCTGCTGGCCGTGAAGGACACGCTGGAAATGGTGCTGAAAGACCAGCAAAGCACCACCGAGCAGATCAAGATGGGCGTGGACATGACGCTCAAGAACCTCGTCAGCGCCTTCGAACGCGCCAAGGTGAAAGAGGTGAAGGCCGAAAAGGCCAAGTTTGACCCGAACGTGCATCAGGCGATGACCCAGATTGAGTCCACCACCGAAGCGCCGGGCACCGTGCTGCAGGTGTTTCAGAAGGGTTACACGATCGCCGATCGCGTGCTGCGGCCGGCGATGGTGGCTGTAGCGACGGCGCCCGCCGCGAAGGACGAAAGACCAATGACGAGTGACGAATGACCAATGACGAGAGACCTGCGCGATCACACCGAGATCTTCCGGTCTGGCAGCAGGCGATGTCTCTGGTGGAAGCGGTTTACCGACTGACCGCGACATTTCCCGTAGATGAGCGGTACGGTCTGACTGCGCAGTTGCGTCGGGCAGTGGTTTCCATTCCGTCCAACATTGCGGAAGGCGCAGCGCGTTCCAGTACTGGCGAACTAGGCCACTTTCTGGGCATAGCACTGGGCTCGGCGGCCGAGGTGGAAACGCAACTGGAGTTGGCAAAACGTCTGAGCATGACTGTTGAGACGTCTGCTGCGACTGATTTGCTCGAAAACGTACGCAAACAACTCATCGTTTTTCGTCGGTCGCTCAAAAACTAGCTTTGCGTCATTCGTCCTTCGTCACTCGTCCTCACCGGCAACGCTTGAACTGCAACGAATCACATCCAACTTAGCACTCATATAACAATCTCAACGGAGAACAAGAACATGGGCAAGATCATTGGTATCGACCTCGGCACGACCAACTCGTGCGTTGCCGTCATTGAAGGCGGGCAGCCGAAAGTCATCGAGAACAGCGAGGGCGCGCGCACCACGCCGTCCATCGTCGCCTACATGGAAGACGGCGAGATCACCGTCGGCGCCCCGGCCAAACGGCAGGCCGTGACCAATCCCAAGGCCACGATCTACGCGGTAAAGCGCCTGATCGGCCGTCGTTTTGAAGAAAAAGAAGTGCAGAAGGACATCGGCCTGATGCCCTACGCCATCGTCAAAAACGACAATGGCGACGCCTGGGTCGAAGTTCGCGGCAAGAAGATCTCGCCGCCGGCCGTTTCTGCCGAGACGCTGCGCAAAATGAAGAAGACCGCTGAGGACTACCTCGGCCATGAAGTGACCGAGGCCGTGATCACGGTACCGGCGTACTTCAACGACTCGCAGCGTCAAGCGACCAAGGACGCCGGCCGCATCGCGGGCCTCGAAGTCAAGCGCATCATCAACGAGCCGACGGCTGCGGCCCTCGCGTTCGGCATCGACAAGGTCAAGAAGGACGGCAAGTTCGCCGTGTATGACCTCGGCGGCGGCACCTTCGACGTGTCGATCATCGAGATCGCCGACGTGGATGGCGAAAAGCAGTTTGAAGTGCTCGCCACCAACGGTGACACCTTCCTGGGCGGCGAAGACTTCGATCAACGCCTCGTTGATTACCTCTGCGACGAGTTCAAGAAGCAGAGCGGCATCGACCTGACCAAGGACCCGATCGCGCTGCAACGCATCAAGGCCGCAGCAGAACGCACCAAGATCGAACTGTCGTCGAGCCAGCAATCGGAGATCAACGAGCCCTACATCGCGATGGACGCGACTGGCCCGAAGCATCTGACGATGAAGGTGACGCGCGCCAAGCTTGAATCGCTGGTGGAAGACCTGATCAACAAGACGATCGAGCCGTGCCGTATCGCGCTCAAGGATGCGGGCGTCAGCGTCGACAAGATCGACGACGTGATCCTGGTCGGCGGCCAGACGCGCATGCCGAAGGTAATCGAAGCGGTGAAGGCGTTCTTCGGCAAGGAGCCGCGCAAGGACGTGAACCCCGACGAAGCCGTCGCTGTGGGCGCCGCGATTCAGGGCAGCGTGCTGGCTGGTGACCGCACCGACGTGCTGCTGCTCGACGTGACGCCGCTGTCGCTCGGCATCGAGACGCTGGGCGGCGTGATGACCAAGCTGATCCAGAAGAACACCACGATCCCGACCAAGGCATCGCAAGTCTTCTCGACGGCCGACGACAACCAGGGCGCGGTGACCATTCACGTGCTGCAGGGCGAGCGCGAAGTGTCCTCGGGCAACAAGAGCCTTGGCCAGTTCAACCTCGAAGGCATCCCGCCGGCACCGCGCGGCATGCCGCAGATTGAAGTGCAGTTCGATATCGACGCCAACGGCATCCTGCATGTGTCCGCCAAGGACAAGGGCACCGGCAAGGAAAACAAGATCACCATCAAGGCCAACAGCGGCCTGAGCGAAGAAGAAATTCAACGCATGGTGAACGACGCCAAGGCGAACGAAGCCGAGGACAAGAAGCGTCTGGAGCTCGTCCAGTCGCGCAACAACCTCGACACGCTCGCACACAGCGTCAAGAAATCGCTCGGCGAGTACGGCGACAAGATCGACGCCGACGAAAAGTCGAAGATCGAAGCAGCGCTGAAGGAAACGGAAGAACTGCTCAAAGATCAGAACGCGACCAAGGAAGCACTCGACGCCAAACTCGAATCGCTGTCCACCGTCTCGCAGAAACTCGGCGAGAAGATGTACGCAGCGGCGCAGGCTGAACAGGCAGCGGCAGGCGGCGGTGCCGAAGCGGCTGGTGCTTCGGGCGGCGGTGGTGGCAAGCCGGGCGACGATGCGAAGGTCGTTGATGCGGACTTCACTGAGGTCAAGGACGACAAGAAGAAGTAAATCTTCGGTAGCATGGTTCGGGCTCCTTCGGGAGCCCGAATTTTTTGGAGTGACTACCGTGAATGATCCTCACAAGCAACTTGAAATTGTTCTTGCGGCCGCTGGGAAACAACTGGCGAGCGCGGTTGAGCGACTGGGTTACCCCAATGGCAACCGAGACGCAGTGATTCCAGAGAACAACATTCTCATCCATGTTGCAAGCGAACTTGCCGGGCTCGGATTCGCTTTGTACTGTGAAGCCGCGCTTTCCGATGCGGATCCGGATTCGCCTGCCCGGCGTATCGACTTGATTGCGGCCAACGATGAACTTTCTATTGCATTCGAGTTCAAGCGGAGGGCAAGGCCGGAGTCTGTTTTGGCTGATCTGCAACGTCTCGATGAGTTTGTCGTTCGGCCATCAACGCGCGTCGACGGTTCTCGGTCGTCGGCGTACTCCGACGCGCGTCAAGCGATCGCGGCTTTCGTGACCACGTCTTACGGTGTATCTGAGGAAAATTGGCTAGCCCTACAGAATGCCGACGCCGATCTCCCGCAAAATTGGTCCTCAGTTCGAGATTTCGTAGTTGACCGAAAAGCGGTCGTTAGCAGGACCGAGGCCTTCTGGGAATCCGATCAACATTTTGCTGCTACCGGTGAGTTGCGACTGGCGTGGATTGCTTTCGCGAAGTAGGTGCGTTCGCTACGTCGGTCAGTCTCAGAGAATAGGTCCACGCAGCAACGTAGCCCGGAGAAGCGAAGCGCGTCCGGGTTCCCGTGATCTCCGCCGAAGGCACTTCACCACCACGGTTCGATGAACAAATGCCTTGACGCGCTTCGCTTCTCAAGGCTACCCGCCACGGGATAGGATTGCGGCATGGTCATGTATCGGCGCAATTACGTTCCTGGCGGCACATTCTTTTTCACGGTGACGTTGGCGGATCGGCGTTCTGCGGTGCTCGTGGATCGCGCTGACCTTTTGCGTGTCGCTTACCGGTCCGTGGTCGCCGAACGGGAGATTGAAACCGTTGCCATTTGTGTCATGCCAGACCATCTGCATGCAATCTGGACGATGCCCGCTGGCGATGCCGACTATTCATTGGCGTGGGCATTAATCAAGGCACGATTTTCGCGATCACTCGCAAAGGATGACCGGCATCTCGCCGCGAACGATCACGGTGAATTGCCCGTCTGGCAACGTCGCTTCTGGGAACACACGATCCGCGATGAACGTGATCTTGAAAATCACGTCAATTACATCCACTACAACCCGGTGAAACATGGACACGCCGCACGACCGGCCGACTGGCCGCATTCGTCGTTTCACCGTTTCGTGCGCGACGGTCTGCTCACGATTGATTGGGCGTCGTCCGTGGACCTGGGAATACCGGAGTAGCCCCGGAGAAGCGAAGCGCGTCCGGGTTCCCGTGACTTCCGCCGAAGGCAATTCGCGCCTCCGGATCACACCCCGTAGTTCCCAATCCGGCCCTCCACAAAACCAATCACCGCCCCGCCGCGTATGGCCGAGTCTGCACATTTGTGCAATTCATCCATCACACTCAGGGAGGCATTTTCATGGCTACAGACAAGACCCCGGTTCAACTGATTCAGGAGCTCTATGCTGCGTTCGGGCGCGGCGATGTGCCCTGTATCCTTGACGCGTGCAGCGACGACGTGGAGTGGACGCAGGTCGGACCGCAAGGCATGGACTACGCCGGCACGTTCAAGGGCAAGGAGGGCGTTGGTCGCTGGTTCGGTATGGTGGCGGCACACGATGTGATCCGCGAGTTCGAGTCGCGCGAATTTTTCGGCGGCGACGACCACTGCACCGTCATCGGCTGGGAACGCACCGCTGATGCCAAGACCGGCAAGGAATTCACGTCAGACTGGCTGCACAACTTCCAGGTGAAGAATGGCAAAGTCACGCGCTGGATCGGCGCATTCGACAGCGACGCCCGCGCGCGGGTGGCGCAGGCCTGATCGCCAAAGCCGCCTTATGGCGGTCTTTCGTCAGTAGACGAAGCCGCCGCCCTTGCCGACTACCTGCAACTCGATGCGGCTCGGGCTTGCCCCCTGCCGCTGCTTGTTCGGGCCATAGGCGATGGTGTAGTTGCCGATGTCCAGCTCGCCAAAGCTCTCAAGCGCAGTGACCACCGCTTCGCGATTGACATTGCGGCCCGCGCGCTTGAGTGCCTCAACCGTGATCTTGCCCACCACGAAGGCAGAGAAGTGGCCGGGCTGCTGATCAGCCTTGCCCGCTTCTTTCATCACTTTCATGAATTCAGCGGCCAGCAGGTTGGTCGAGTCATTCGGACGCGGCAATACGCGTGGCACCGCGAGTCCACGGCTCTTGTCGCCGATGCCCTTGATCACCGCCGGAATGCCGTTGATCGAGAGCGACGCTACGGCGCCGGTGTAGCCTGATTCCTTCAGTGTCCTGATGAATTTGGTGGCCGGCCCCGGTGGCAGAAACACCATCACCACACTCGGCCTCGCCTTGTTGACGGCAGCGACAGCGGCGCCGAGGTCGGGCGCAGCGCGATCGACCGGGATGGTGGCGATCACGTTGGCGCGCTCCCGCGCGGCACCGACCTGCAGGCCGGCCAGCGCATCCTTGCCGAAGGCGTCATCCTGGAACACCGCCGCATAGGTTTCCCAGCCGATCTTGGCGCCAATGGCCACCATGCGGTTCACCTCATCGCTGTAGCTTGGCCACACCGGAAATACATAGCGGCGAGCGGGCTCGCGGAAGGCGACGGCACCGGTGGTAGTGCCGACCAGCGCTGCCTTGTTCGCCTCCGAGACGGCGGCAATGGCCAGGCCATTCGCCGTACCCAATCCTCCAATCATCATCAAGACCTGATCGGATTCAAGCGCAGTTTTAGCTGCCACGGCGGCCTTGTCGGGCGCGTAGGCATCGTCGTAGTCCTTGACCACGATCTTGCGCCCGTTGATGCCACCTGCCTTGTTGATGCGCTCGAACAGCACATCCATGCCTTCGGCGTAGATTTTTGATTCACCGGCGAGCACGCCAGTGCGCGGCAACACGCGGCCAAGCACCAGTGCGTCTGCGGTTACACCGGGCGACTGCGCGGCAGCAACTGCCAGCAGCCCAACCCCCGACAGCGCGCCCAATGCGCACCGAAGCGTACGTGACAACATGACTTCTCTCCTCGCTTTTTCCGATACATCCTGGCACCTGAAACCGCCAGCGGTCGAGCACGATTGATCGTTGTTCTGGTTATCTGCGGCTCGCGCCGATTTCAACGCAAATCACGTGAGATGTACATACCTTTTTTTCTAAAACGGAAGTTTCTGTCGCATGAAAATGCTACTGCAGCGCAGCAAAGCGCATGCGTGATGCTGTCGGCATGAATTGCTGTGCAACTATGCCAACAGCACGCCGCGTGCGCGTCACCTGACTGACATCAACGCTTGAACGACACCGCCGCATAAACTGCGACGATGGATTTGAGCGCGCTGGACCTGCCTGACACTTGGGCCGTACTCGCATGGCCACTAGCGCTGGTGCTGCTGCTGTTGCATGCGCGGCGTGTCGAATGGACACAGCTGACCGAACGATTCCCGACCCACGTGTGGCACGGCGGCATTGCTACCGCTGTCGTGCTGTGGAGCATGCAGGCAACGGTGTCCGGCAACTTTACCTTCCATCTGCTGGGAATGGCCGGCCTGACGTTGACGCTCGGTGTGCCGCTGGCAATGATCAGCGCCGCGCTGGTGGTGGCCGTGCATATCGGCATTCATGGCGGGCAGTGGGCCAATCTGGCGGTGGTGTGGCTGACTCTGTGCGCGAGTGCGATTCTGACTACTGGTGCCGTGTTGCGGGCTGCGGAGCGCTGGTTGCCGCCGAACTTTTTCATCTACATCTTCGTAGTGGCGTTCCTTGGCACTGCCCTGTCGCTTGTTTGTGCCGGCCTGCTTGCGCTGCTCGCGTTCGCCGCAGTGAGCGACGTCCCTGTCGGCAAGGCGCTCGGGCAGTACGCCCCGTACCTGATCCAGCTCGGCTTTGGCGAGGCCATGCTGACCGGGATGATCGTGACGCTTGGCGTGGTCTATCGGCCGCAGTGGGTGTCGACGTTTGACGACGCCCGATATCTGAAACCGCGCTGAGTGCGTGCCCCCCGCTTGCGGCACGTCAACATCACGGCAACGACGACTGCTACGATTGGGTTGCGGTCTACTCCACCGCTCGCGCTGGCAATGGCAAGCGCGATCACTTATTGAGGTATGTTTTTCATGCGTTCCGACTTGCTACCGCACGCACTCAACCGCGAATTTCCCGAGCTTGCTGATGCCATCGCGAAGCTCAAAGCCACCGATCACCACTTCGCCAACCTGCTCGGCCAGCACGACGCCGTCGATACCGAGATCACCAAGAGCGAAACCGGGGTTGCTCCGATCAGCGACGACGCGCTGGAAACGCTCAAGAAACAGCGGCTGCATCTGAAAGACCAGCTCTACGCCATCGCCACTCGCGCAACAGCCTGAGCCAGCCGTGTCACGCGGCCGGCAAGCGGCTGCAGGCAGATGGCGAAGACGGGGCGGGAGCCCCGTTTCTCTTTGGTGATGTCGCGTCTGCTCGCCTGCGCCGCGCCAGCCGTTGATGCGGGCAGCGCTATCGTCAACAATCTCAGGTTGCGCCACAATAGGGCCGTGCGGCGCACTAGCAGATCCGGAGATTCGTGATGTCATTTGCCAATCAGGTCATCATCATCACCGGCGCGTCTGACGGCATCGGCGCCGAGCTCGCACGGCAACTGGCGCGCGACAAAACGCATCTTGTTCTCGCCGCACGCCGACCCGATGCGCTGCGTGCGGTGGCCGATCAGTGCGAGGCGGCTGGTGCCAGCGCACTGGTCGTGCCCACCGATGTCGCGTCGGAAGCTGACTGCCGTGCGCTGATCGCGGCATCCGTCGAGAAGTTCGGGCGCATCGACGCGCTGGTGAACAACGCCGGCGTCTCCATGCATGCCAACTTCGACGAGATCAGCGACACCGCCGTCTACGAAAATCTGATGCGCATCAACCTGATGGGCAGCGTGTGGCCGACGCACGCCGCGCTGCCGCATCTGAAAGCGAGCAAAGGGCTGATCGTCGCGGTGGCCAGCCTGGCCGGGCTGGTGGGCGTGCCAGGCCGCACCACCTACTGCGCCACCAAGTTCGCACAGACCGGCTTTTTTGAGGCGCTACGGACCGAACTGCAGCCGCAGGGCGTGGATGTCACCATCGTCTATCCCGGCGTGGTCGCCACCGAAATCCGGCGTAACGGCTGGAATGCCAGCGGCGAACGCGCCGGCACGTCCGGGTTGAGCGAGGAAAAGGCGATGAGTGTGGAGGAATGCGCTGGCCTGATCGTCGCGGCAATGCGTTCACGCAAACGCGACGAGGTGATGAGCTTCAAGGGCAAGCTCGGGCGCTGGCTCAAGCTGATCGCCCCGTCCCGTGTCGATGCAATGGCCCGCGCAGCACTGGCCAGCAAGCGCTGAGCTGAGGCACAGCGTTGTTCACGGTCACCCCAGCGGCTTTCTCATGCCAGACCACTAATTCCCGATTCGCATGGTGCGCAACAGCAGTCCAGCAGCGATGATCGATGTTGAGGCGCTGACCACGAAGGCCGTTGTCGAACCAACATGGCTCCACAACCATCCAAACAGCGCCGAGGCGGGCAGCAGCAGCAGGCCACTGACCAGATGGAACCACCCGAACGCCGTGCCCAGCTGTGCCTGTGGTGCCAGCTCCGCGATCAGCGCCTTTTCCGCGCCCTCGGTGGCGGCGATGAAGATGGCGTAGCCCACGAACAACGCGATGGTGGTCCCGACGGCGGACGGCAGCAGGCCGAACGCGGCAAACAGCAGGGCGTAAACCACCCAGGCGCCGCACAGCAGGGAGCGGCGGTCCACACGATCAGACAGCGCCGACAGCGGTGTCGACAGCAGCATCGCCAGTGCCGAGAAACCAGCCCACAACAGAGGAATCTGGGTGTCGGTAAAGCCGGTCTCTTTGGCCCGGAGCAACAAAAACATATTGCTCGCCTGCGAAAGTGTGAACACCCCGAGCGCAACGAGGTAGCGTTTCAATGGTGCCGGCAGACTCTGCCACTGCCAGTCGATTTTGCCGTTGCCGACTGCCAGTCCCTCGGGTTCTCGCAGCATCGCCACCAGCAGCACACTCAGCACGCCGGGCACGATGGTCCACAGGATCACTTCGCGCACACTCCAGCCGGCAGCGAGCAGGGCGGCAGCAGCAAGCGGCCCTGCCACGGCACCGGCGTGATCCATGCTGCGGTGCAGACCGTAGGCGAGGCCACGGCGGTCAGCCGGTACGGCGGCAGCCAGCAGTGCGTCGCGCGGACTGGTGCGTAGCCCCTTGCCGATCCGGTCGCCCATCCGCAACAGCAGCACCACCGGCGTTGAACTGGCCAGCGCGATCAACGGCCGCGACAGCGCAGGCAACGTATAGCCAATGATCAACCAGCCCTTGGCCCGTTGCGAACGATCATAGAAATAGCCCGACACCAGTTTCATCAGAGCTGCCGTGGCGTTGGCCGCGCCTTCGATGATCCCCAGCGCCTGCGCACCGACGGCGAAGGTGGCTGCGAAGAAAAGCGGCAGCAATGGATAAATGGCATCGCTGGCCGCATCGTTGAGAAAGCTCACCGCCCCGAAAAACCAGACCGTGCGGGGCAATTTCAAGGCGACGTTCAGCATGGCGCCGATAATAGCGATCGACGGGTACTCTGCCCTAACGGTAGCGAACGCAGCTACCGCAGCAATCAGTTCTGTGAAGTGCGCGGCGGCTCCGGGGCTGACTCGCGTTTCGGCATCGGCTTTGGTGGTGGTGCTTGCTCGACGACGGCAGGCTTCGGCTGCGCCGGGCGTTGCTCAGCGTGAGGCGCTACCGGTGTAGGTGGGGCTGACGGCGGTTGCAACGCGGGGGTTGGCGTGACGCGGCGCTCGTTGCGCTCGACGGCTCTCGGTGCTGGAGCCGGTTGCTCAACGACCGCTGGGCGCTGCATCGCGCCGCGGTCTTTCGGCATCGGGATGCCGGGCTCGCGCAGGGCCGGGTTCGGCGACACCTGCCCTGGCGGCACGCCGTACTGTTGCTGCGGTACCGGGCGCGGCTGTGCCGGCTGGACATGCGGCGACGGCATCACCCCCGGCCGTCCTGCCACCGGATTGGGATCCTGTCGCACGGGCGGCTGCACCACGTTGGTATTTGGCACCACAGGTGCCCGCTCGCGGATACCGCCACTGGCCGGAAAGCGATTGATTTCTCCAGGTCGGACCGACGGCGCGGGCGCCGATCCCTGCACCGACGGCGGCACGCCACGAACGATGTCCGGCGCGGCGCTTCGCGAAGGCGCAAACTGCGGCACGACTTCCCCGATGCGGGCCGGCGGCGCGTTGCGAATGACCCCTTCCGCAAGATTGCGGACATAGGTCTGGGCAACTGGCCGCCCCGACACGAAGGCGGCACTCGGGACAGCTGTCACAGCGCCCGGAATTGCTGCGTGGACGTAAGTACGCGGGCGCCACGGTTCCTCCGCCACGTTGCGCACGTAGGGGCGATTGACCTGCCGCCAGTAGTTCGGCGAGTAGGTGTACCACGGAACGTAGGGCTCGTTCCAGCCGAGCGGCACCCAGGAGAACGTCGGACCGACGCTGGCGTTCACACTCCAGCCGCTACCGCCAAAGAAGGTAACCAGCGCTGGCGCATAGACCGGGCGACCCGAGTATTCGCCCGGACACCAGCCCCAGCGCCCGCCGATGCGTACCCAGCGCCCATAGTGTGCCGGTGCGAAACCCCACGGTGCGTCGTCAATCCAGGTCCAGCCCCACGGCTGCACCCACGCCCAGCGGCCGAAGCGATAGGGCGCCCAGTTAGCGGCAACGGTCGTGGGATACCAGACACGGCCGTATTCGTAGGTTGTCGTCCACGAGCCGTAATCGTCGAGGTCGCGCAGACCGATCAGCCACGGGTTGCTGTAGCTGCCATAGCGGCCTTCCCAGCGGTCGATGCGGCGGTCGCGCGTGTTGGCCCATGCTTCGAAACCGCCGGGCAGTCCCGGTGGGTAGCTGTCGTAGCGAACACCAATACCATCAAGAACCACGGTTTCACCACGATTGACCAGCTGCGGCGCACCGCCCGCTACCACTTCGGCGCGGCCGCGGCGCACAGTCAGCGCACCCGGAGAGCCTGGCGCGTAACCGGCGCCCGCACTGACCACGTAAAAGCCGGGTTCCAGCAACGCCAGCTCCCCTTGTGGCAGCAGCACTCGCGTGGTGTCTCCAGATTCCATCGCGCGAACACGCACGATCATGGCGCCCTGCGTCAGCCGGGCGACGACCGCAAAATCGTCGAATTGTTCGAAATAAACATTGGCGCCACCAGCCAGCCAGAACTGCAGGCCGCCAACGTCAAGCTCGGCGCGGCCACCGTCACTGACCCACAAGTTGTCCCCGGCTGTCACCGCGAAATTGCGGGAAATGGGATGCCAGTCCTCACGCTCGTTGGCGAGCTGTACATCACCGGTGTACTCACCAAGTCGTGCGACGCGACCTGGCGCATCTGCCCAGGCGCCATTGCCGGCAGAAAGCAGCGCCAAGCAGGCAAAGATGATTGCAAGAAGGCGACCAGCCATCGATGCGGTGCCGACTGAGGGTGTCCGGGACAAAGTGTGCAGATTCAGCATTGCAATGGGACCTTCCTGGCAGGGAGGCGATATTTCGCGCCATAGGGGTGACGCGGATAAGCCCGCCTAAGATTAACGTGGTGGAAGTGCCCCAAGTTGACGCTCCCCGTCGCCGGGGGGCTCGACCCGGCCCGGCCGCCGGCCAACTGACAGTGACGGCAGCTGCAATTTGCTGTACATTAAAACAGTTGTTTTCGTAAGCTGTCTTGCGCCGCCGTGTCACTCGCCATCACCTACAGTCGCGCTCTCGCGGGCCTGCACGCCGAGCTGGTCACCGTTGAGGTGCATCTGGCCAACGGTTTGCCCGCGTTCAATCTGGTCGGACTGCCCGACGTCGAGGTCCGCGAGGCCCGGGATCGGGTACGCGCTGCGATCCAGACCGCCGGTTTCGAATTCCCGATGCGCAAACTGACGGTCAACCTCGCACCGGCCGAGTTCCCGAAAGAATCAGGTCGGTTTGATTTGCCGATTGCCATCGGCATTCTGGTAGCGAGCGGCCAGCTTCCGGCGGAGCGGTTGAAAGGCCTCGAATTTGCCGGTGAGCTCGGCCTCAACGGCGATCTTCGCGTGGTGCGAGGCGCCCTGGCGATGGCGATGGCGGCCGCCCGTGATGAACACACGCTGGTGTTGCCGAAAGCCTCTGCGGCCGAGGCTGCGCGCGTGCGCAGCGCACAGGTTCTGGCGGCCAATACCCTGCTCGAAGTTGCCGCTTTCATCGCCGGGCGCCATACCCTGGATAGCCCGGAAGAATTGGCGCAGATTGAGCCGCCCCGCTACCCCGATCTGCTCGACGTCAAGGGGCAGACGCAAGCCAAGCGGGCACTGGAGATTGCGGCCGCTGGCCGACACAGCCTGCTGATGACCGGGCCGCCTGGTACCGGCAAGAGCATGTTGGCGCAACGGCTGCCCGGTATCCTGCCACCAATGGCCGAAGGCGAAGCCATCGAGAGTGCAGCGTTACTTTCGCTGGTCGGTAAATTCAAGCCGGAAATGTTCGGTACCCGGCAGGTGCGGGCGCCGCACCACACTGCCAGTGCAGTGGCACTGGTCGGGGGTGGCAGCGACCCGCGTCCTGGCGAAATTTCACTTGCCCACCACGGCGTGCTGTTTCTCGATGAAGTGGTGGAATTCGATCGCCGGGTACTTGAGGTACTGCGCGAGCCACTGGAAAGTCGCGCAATCAATATTTCCCGGGCGGCGCGGCAGGTGACGTTTCCGAGTCACTTTCAGTTGATCGCCGCCATGAACCCCTGCCCGGACGGCTACCTGGGCGCCAATCTCGCAGCGCGCCCCTGCCGTTGCACGCCCGATCAGATCGCCCGTTATCGCGGCAAACTGTCCGGGCCGCTGCTTGACCGAATTGACCTGCAGATTACGGTGCCGGCACTGGCGTCGGAATCGTTGCGGGCCGCACCGGACGGCGAACCTTCGGCCGCCGTGCGACAACGGGTGGTCGCCGCCAGTGAGCGCCAACTCGCCCGACAAGGCAAGACGAATGCTGATCTTTCGCCCGTCGATATTGATCAGCATTGCGCACTGGACGAGCATGGTGAGCAACTGATGCGGCAGGCCGCCGCGAGAATGGGGTTGTCCGCGCGTGCGCAGCACCGCATTTGCCGGGTCGCCCGGACGGTGGCGGATCTGGCCGGCGCTGAGCGAATTGGCGTTGCCCATCTGGCTGAAGCCATCGGCTACCGGCGTACGGAAAGCTGATCCGCAAGCTGTCAGGCAGCCTGCGGAATGCGAGCCTTCGCTATGGGGCGGTGAGAAGGGTTTGCGCAGACGCGATGTCAGGCGGCGCAAGCCAGTGGTCAAACACGGCTGCGCACTCCTTCATGCCAAGCCCGGTATGCGCCGAGAACAGGACAACCGAGTCGCTCTCGGCGACCACGTCTCCCGCTTCGCCGCGGAAGGCGTTGCGCGCTTTCATGCGTTCGCTCTGCGTCAGCTTGTCGGCCTTGTTCAGCAGCCACAGCACAGGCGGACGCAGGCGCCCGAGCTCGCCCAGCCAGCGCACAAACTGGACATCCAGATCAGTTGGTGCCCTGCGTACATCGAGCACCAGCACGATGCCAGCGAGGACGTCCCGCTCGCGAAAATACTGTTCGATGACGCCTGTCCACACTCGTTGCTTGTCACGCGGCGTGCGCGCAAAACCGTAGCCGGGCAGGTCCACCATGTAGCCGCCTGCGCGCAGCGGGAAGAAGTTCAGTTCCCGCGTCCGGCCCGGCATCTTGCTGGCGTATGCCAGGCGGGTTTGCCCTGCCAGGCGGTTAATTGAACTCGACTTGCCGGCGTTGGAGCGACCGGCGAAGGCGATCTCTGGTCCGCTCGGTGATGGCAAACCTTCCCGGTCGACCACGGACTTTTCAAATGTAGCCCCCGCGAATTGCGGGATCCGTTCCAGCCGGGCCTCGGCTGCAAGCGGCGTTCGCTTGGGCGGCGCGCACTTTGCGTCGTTCATGGCAGCCTCGCAAAGCTATAATTTTAGGTTGTCAGGCGCTGTCGGCTAAGCCCTTTGTTGCTTTGCTGCCGGGAGCCCCCATCACTGTTCCTCTTTCATCGGCCATGATCTCAATTCGCCGCACCACCGCCTCCGCACTCCTGTTCGCTGTTGTTGCCATGATGGCGCTGCCCTCGGCAGCTGAAGCCGAAAAGAAAGGCGACCGCAAACCCGATGCAACCAAGGGTCAGGCTCTGGCCGGCGTCTGTGCCGGGTGCCACGGCGCTGACGGGATCAGCCCGGTGCCTACCCAACCGAACCTGGCTGGCATGAGCGGCACCTATATCGCCAAGCAATTGCAGCACTTCAAGACCGGGCAGCGCGACAACGCGATCATGAAAGGCTTCGCCGCCAATCTGAGCGCTGACGACATGAAGGACCTCGGCGCCTACTTCGCAGCCAAGCCGGCTCGTCCCATTGGCACCAAGGACGAGAAGCTGGCGAAAACGGCTGAAAAGCTTTACCGTGCAGGCGACGCTGCGCGCGGCATCCCGGCCTGTTCGGGTTGCCACTCGCCCACCGGTGCCGGCATCCCGGCGCAGTACCCGCGCATCGGCGGCCAGCATGCCGAGTACACGCTGGCACAACTCACCAGTTTCCGCACCGGCAAGCGTGGTGGTGCGACCAAGGAAGATCCCAACAGCAACGGCAAGCTGATGGCGAGCATCGCCGCCAAACTGACCGACGCCGAAGTGAAGGCGTTGTCGGAATACACCGCTGGACTCAAGGCCAACTGAGCACCTGCGAGATGATCGCCGAACAAGACCCGGACGACGTCAAAGTCTCCGGGCTTTTTTCTTATCCGGTAAAGGGCTGCCGCGCCGTTGAACATGTCACCGCAGACCTGCTGACCAGTGGCCTGCGCCATGATCGCGAATGGATGCTGGTAGATTTGCGGCGCAGCCCGGCGCAGTTTTTGTCACAGCGTGAACTGCCGGCAATGGCAACCATCGTTGCCGCAGTGGTCACCGACGCTGCAGCCGACACGTTGTCCCTGTCGGCGCCGGGCCAGGATACGCTGGTCGTTTCACTGCCGCAGGAGCGACAGTTGCGAGCGGTTCGCGTCTGGAATCATGAGACGGAAGCAACTGACGCTGGTGATGCAGCTGCGCAATGGTGCGCGCGCGCGCTGCAGTTCGAACCGGGGCAGGTACGACTGGTTCGCTTCAATCCGGAACTCCCGCGCTTGTGCAATCGCACCTACGCCGGCGACAGCGGCGCACATACGTTCTTCGCTGATGGCTACCCGGTTCTCATCGCCAGCGAGAGTTCGCTGGTTGACCTGAATCAACGAATGGGACGGCGTGAAGGCAATTTGTTGCCGATGAATCGCTTTCGGCCCAACATTGTGTTGTCAGGGCTACCTGCATGGGATGAGGATCACGTGGAGACGATTGGTGTCGGCTCGGTGATTCTGCGACTGGTCAAGCCTTGTGTCCGCTGTCAGGTCACGACCACGGATCAGCGGAGCGGAGCGCGATTGTCAGAAGAGCCGCTCGTTACGCTGGCGAGGTTTCGCAACAACCCGGACTTTGGCGGCGTAACGTTTGGCTGGAACGCAGTCGTGCTGGCACCGGGCACGGTGGCGGTTGGTGAGGTTGCTGCCGTCGAATATCGCTTCTAGACCGACCTTTGCAAGAGATTCAATGAGAATCCCTTGCGCAATCAACTCTCTCAAAGTGGTTTGAAACGTCTCAAACCAGAGTGGCCGACGCAGGTTATGGAGTGGCGCAGAAAGCGATTCCTTCGCCAGCCCAACCTTGGTTTGCGGTCATGTAGTCATACATAGACTTATTGACAAGATAGCGGTGATTTCCGTCGTCCGGGGCGCTACGGAACACCCTGTAGATAGGCTGTTCCCAAGTAAGACATATTGCCGAGGTCCCTGTGCCAATTGGCGCGGCGACGCGCGAATCAATACCCTCGTTGCAAAAGTACGTGTTTGGGATTCCGGAGCATCCGCTTGTTTGAGACGCAAATCGCTCCTTCCCGGTTGAGGTGATTAGGGTTCTATCGGAGTCGAGCGCGGTGTAGAAGTGCGTGCCCCGGGTTCCTCCCTTCGCCGCACCCGGTATGAAGTAGCGAGTGATGGCCGAATTTTGACCCGTTGATGCCGGGTCTGTCTTAAACCAGTAGCCCGTGCGATACCACAGCGGGTTAGCGAGCGAGTCGGTTACACCGTCCAAGACGCCCTTTTCGCTCTCTCTCGAAGAGATGAAGTAAAAGTCATACTGCGGGTTATAGAACTCAACCATCGCCGCCTGAGACGATGTCGATGTCGGGATAATCGCGCTGGGTTGAAGATATGGCGCTAACCGAGTAAACAAGAGATCCATCCGCGAAAAACGATCAACGCCATCTCGGTTACTGCAAAAAGCAGAGCCTCCTTCTAGCCCACCGCGTAACTCGTAGTAACCACCGGAACTGTTGTAAGTAAATACTCCCGACCCGCTCGACCCCTCCTCGGTCGTTCCGTCGAACCATCGGATAGTAACGAAGCTATCTTTCAAATACTGCGTGCGCGGGCCGGTTTGGTATGCCGCTGGACCTTGCGCATACCCAAGCATGGAACCCTGCGATATCTTTTTCAGGTCACCGCTAGGATGGTGGATACCGATTACATTCATTCCGTTTGGGATGACAGAAGCATTCCATCCCGCTCGAACCGCCCCAGCGGGAGGCGAAAGGCGAAGGCGCAGGAGCGTACCGTCCATCGTGGGCTCAGTCACCATCAGGTCTGCACCGCCAGTGAGCAATTGATACGCTGGAATAGCAGTGCTGTTGCAGGCGACAGCATCGAAGAACCAGTAAGTATTGAGAGTCGAAGCAGCAGCTTGCGTACTGATGCAATGCGCGGCGGTGTAGAAATAGTTTGCGCCAGAACTGGAGTTGACTAAAGTTCCAGTGCACAAGTAGGTGCTCGCTCCAATGTTGAATACCATTTTGGCCGTGGCTTTGGCCACATTTAGCATGGCTGTCGTACTCGCGAGCGGCACCGACAAAGCGCTCGGAGCGCATGCAATGTCAATGTTGCACGATTCAGAATTGCCTATCTCGAGTACCTTCGACTTATTTCCTAAATCTCGTACGGCTAGCGCAAGATGCGAGAGAGTTTCCAGCTGCAATCCAAACTGCGAGACGTCGAAGCCCCGTTTGACATGCATCTCGATCGTTCCCTCGCTACCTTCCAGCACAGGCGACCAGTTCAGTCCTGAATCGGCGGCGGCGCCAGCGAGATAGACCTCGTCTCGATCACTGCCTGCGAATCGGATCGCCACACCGTCGGCGGGGCCGCTGACGCGGTATCCAATGCGCATCCCGGCTGCGCCAGTTGCTAACACGGTCACCTTTGCTGCTTTGCCGCCGTCAGCAGTGGATTCCCATGACAGGGAACCAAGCGGAACCGTCTGGGCACTTTCGGCGATGCCGCGTGGGAAGCCTACCTGTACGGGCTTCGCGCGTTCTGCGTCAACTGCAGCGGACTTTGCGGAAGTCAGTTGCTGTGCGTCAAATGGCAACGCGTCGACACGATACGCAGTTCCCGCTGAGCTGACGAATCGCTCCGCAGCTATCGCCTTTTCGGCGGTCACTTCAACCGGGGGCATGCTTCGTACCGAGTCCAGCACAAAGCCACCTGCGAGTGCTGCCGAGCTCGCACCTAGCAAACAAAGTGAAACGATTCGCTGAATCATGATCAACTTTTCTCCATTAATGAAACTACGTGTCTGCAGGGCGCAACGTCGACAACTCTGCGACCAGGACCGACAATTTACGCCGGTCATCCCCGCGCGGCAAGGCAGCGCCGCAATCCGTCTCGCCATTCCGGAGGATTCCATCCGAATGTCGCCGCAAAGCGACTGCCGTTGAGTGCGCTGAATGCTGGCCGCTTTGCTGCTGTCGGATAGTCAGACGTAGAAATTGCCTCGACCGTGACACGCTCAGCCATCGCCGCACCTCGAATGATCGCGCGGGCGAACTCACACCAGTTGGTCGTCCCCGTCGCGCTCAAGTGGTAGAGCCCTGCCAGCTTCGCCAGTTCCGCACGTGGCCTGTTAATCGCGATGGCAACGGCATCGGCGAGATCGGCGGTGTAGTTGGGAACGCCCCATTGATCGGCGACTACACGGAGCGTTGGGCGCTCCGCTGCAAGTCGCAGCATGGTCTTGTAAAAGTTGCCGCCATCGTTGCCATAGACCCAGCTCAGCCGCAGGATGAGATGGTCTGCCCCGCTTTCGATCACCGCACGTTCGCCAGCCAGCTTGCTGGCGCCATAGACGGATTGCGGCGCCACGCGGTCGGATTCGGTATAAGGCTGACCTGCGGCACCGTCAAAGACATAGTCTGTCGAAAAATGAACCAGCGTCGCACCTGCATCGCGACATGCTGATGCAAGATTGCCCGCACCTGCAGCATTGACTGCAAACGCCGCATCCCGTTCCGCTTCGGCACGATCAACCGCCGTGTAAGCTGCGCAATTGAGCACCAGATCGGGCCTGGCGTCGGCAACAGCCTGTGCGCAGCGTTCCCGATTCGTGATGTCGAAATCGCCACGACCAGGAGCCAGCAGCTGATGTGCACCGGCGAGACGACGCGCCAGCGCCAGTCCTAGCTGGCCGTGGGCGCCAGCGATGAGAATTTTCATGGGTTTGGGTCTGGCCGACTGCTGATCATGCGTACGTTTGCGCCTTCGCAAACGGCAGGCCAGCGGCATCCTTGGCGTTCACCAGCGGATCGGAAATGGGCCACTTCACCGCAAGTGCGGGGTCGTTCCAGAGGATCGTCCTCTCGTGCTGCGGCGCGTAATAGTCGGTCACTTTGTAAAGAAAAACTGCGTGGTCTCCGGTCACCACGAAACCGTGCGCGCAGCCTGCCGGCACCCACAGCATGCGCTGGTTCTCGGCAGTCAAATCAACGGTCGTCCACTGGGCAAATGTGGGCGACGATCGACGCAGGTCCACCACCACATCACACACTGCACCCGACACCACCCGCACCAGCTTGCCCTGCGCCTGCTCGATCTGATAGTGCAGACCGCGCAGTACCTTTGCCTTTGAGTAGCTCTGGTTGTCCTGCACGAAGTTCACCATCGCGCCAGTGGCGTTGCGGAATTTCTGCAGGTTGAATGTCTCGAAAAAGTAGCCACGATCATCGGCGAATACTTGCGGCTCAATCGCCAGCACGCCGGAGAGATTGGTCCTGACGACCTTCATCAAAACACCTGTTCTTTCAGTACGTCGAGCAGATACTTGCCGTAGCCACTCTTGGCCAGCGGTTGCGCCAGCCGCTCCAGTTGCGCTGCATCGATGAAGCCCTGCCGATAAGCCACTTCCTCGGGGCAGCAGACTTTTAGCCCCTGGCGCCGTTCGATGGTTTGCACGAATTGCGCCGCTTCCAGCAGTGAGTCATGGGTGCCAGTATCCAGCCACGCCATGCCGCGCCCCATGATCTCGACGCTCAGCGTGCCGTCGTCGAGGTACAGGCGGTTGAGGTCGGTAATTTCCAGCTCGCCGCGGGCCGAGGGCTTGAGGTTCGCGGCCCGCTCCACCACGCTGTTGTCGTAGAAATAGATCCCGGTCACGGCATAGCGGGACTTGGGCTGCTTCGGCTTTTCTTCCAGGCTGATCGCTCGCCCGCCGGCGTCGAATTCGACCACACCGTAGCGCTCTGGGTCGCTGACCGGGTAGGCGAATACCGTGGCGCCGCTTTGCCGGGTATGGGCATGCTCCAGCAGTTGCTGCAATTCGTGGCCGTAGAAAACGTTGTCGCCCAGCACCAATGCCGCGTGGTCATCGCCAATGAAGTCGCGGCCGATGATGAAGGCCTGCGCAAGCCCATCCGGCGAGGGCTGCACCGCATATTGCAGATTCAGGCCCCACTGGCTGCCGTCACCCAGCAGATCGCGGAAGCGCGGCGTGTCCTGCGGCGTTGAGATGATCAGGATGTCACGCAGCCCGGCCAGCATCAGCGCGGACAGCGGGTAATAAATCATCGGCTTGTCGTAGATCGGCATCAACTGCTTGGACACCGCCTGCGTCACCGGATGCAGTCGCGTGCCGGCGCCGCCGGCGAGAATGATGCCCTTGCGACGAGGGCTGGTCGGATTCGTCATTCGTCACTCATCATTGGTTAACTCGCTGCCCATCAGCCGCGAGCAACGTAGTTCTTCTCAACCCACTGCTTGTACTCGCCCGACTGCACGTCGGCCACCCATGCGGCGTTATCGAGATACCAGCGCACCGTTTTTTCGAGACCGGTGGCGAAGCTCTCGGTTGGCCGCCAACCCAGTTCACGCTCCAGTTTGGAGAAGTCGATGGCGTAACGGCGATCATGTCCCGGCCGGTCGGCAACATAGGTGATCTGCTGCTCGTAGTCGCGCCCCGGTACGTACTGGCCCATCAGGCGGCAGATGGTTTTCACCACATCGAGATTGGGTTTCTCGGCGTCGCCTCCGATCAGGTAAAGCTCGCCTGGACGCCCTGCCTCAAGCGCGCGGCGGATAGCACTGCAATGGTCGCCCACGTACAGCCAGTCACGGATCTGCTGGCCGTCGCCGTACACCGGCAGCGGCTTGCCGGCGTGGGCGTTGACGATCATCAGCGGAATCAGCTTTTCCGGAAACTGCCGTGGGCCGTAGTTGTTCGAGCAATTGGTCACCAGTACCGGCATGCCATAGGTGTGGAAGTAGGCCCGAGCCAGATGGTCCGAGCCCGCCTTCGATGCGCTATAGGGGCTGTTGGGCTGGTACTGCGAAGTTTCGGTGAACTTGCCGTCGCCCGGCCCGAGTGAACCGAACACTTCGTCGGTGGAGACATGCAGAAAGCGGAACTTCGTCGCCTGCTCTCCGGTAAGGGCTTTCCAGTAATTTCGGCTCGCCTCCAGCAGCGTACCGGTTCCGATCACATTGGTCTGCATGAACGCCATCGGGCCGTGGATGGAGCGATCGACATGGCTCTCGGCGGCGAAGTGCACCACCGCACGCGGCTGGTACTTCGCCAGAATCGCGTCAATCGCCGCGCGGTCGCAAATATCGGCACGCTCAAAGGTGTAGCGGCGGTCGCCATCAAGGCTGGCGAGCGTCTTCGGGTTGGCAGCGTAAGTGAGCACGTCGACGTTGACGACAGGCTCGTCGTGCAGCGCCAGCCAGTCGAGAATGAAGTTGCTGCCGATGAATCCGCAGCCGCCGGTGACCAGAATCATGTTTTGCCGTTCGCGGTATGTTGAACCGCGATTTTAGGGAAAGCCTGTCGTCGCACCGTTTCCAGGCGAAGCCGATGACTCTGGCAGGCCATAATCTCCTGCCATGCCCCTCTGGTTCCGTCTTTTCTACAGCGCACTATGGCGGCTGGTCTTGCCCTTTGCGCTGCTGCGGCTTTGGTGGAAAGGCCGGCTGAATCCGGGCTATCGCCAGCATTGGCGCGAGCGGTTGGGCCGGGCGCAGCCTGTTGGGCCGTTCGACGTGTGGATTCATGCAGTTTCGGTTGGTGAGGCCCGCGCAGTGCTGCCGGTCGTACGCGCCCTCCAGATGCACGGTCGGCGCCTGCTGGTCACCTGCACGACGCCGACAGGGCGGGCTACGCTGCAATCGCTGCTTGGCCAGCAAACCGGCGTCGGCACTGCAATCTGCTACCTGCCGTTTGATGCACCTTGGCTTTTGCAGCGCTTTTTTGCGTCGGCGCGGCCGAAACTGGGCCTGCTGGTCGAAACCGAGCTGTGGCCCGGTGTTTGCGACGTTGCCAGTCGTTCGGGCGTGAAACTCTGGCTGATCAACGCGCGGTTGTCACAGCGTTCCGCCGCTGGCTATGCGAAAGGCGGTGAACTGACGCGACGCATGCTCGGCCTGCTTGCCGGCATTGCAGCGCAATCCCAAGCGCATGGCGAGCGCTTTCGTGCCCTTGGCGGCGGCAACGTTCACGTCACCGGCAACATCAAGTTCGATCTCGATGTTCCTGCTGATATCAACGAACAGGGCCGCAGTCTGGCGCAATTGCTCTCGCATGGGCGACCGTTCTGGGTGGCTGGCTCGACGCGGGAAGGCGAGGAGACCTTGCTGCTGCAGGCACTGGTGACCCATCCACTTCGCCAGCGGGCGGTCGCCGTGATCGTGCCACGTCATCCGGAACGGTGGGACAGCACCGTGGCACGTGCCCGCGACCTTGGCTTTCGCGTTGCTCGTCGCAGCGCAGTGGAGGTTGACGCCAACGCCGAGGTCGTCGTTGGCGACAGCATGGGCGAAATGCTGGCCTACTATGCCGAAGCCGTTGCCGTGGTGATGGGGGGAACGCTGGTTGGCACCGGCGGACAGAACCTGATCGAGCCCTGCGCCCTGGGTGTGCCAGTGGTTCTCGGACCTTCGGTATTCAACTTCCAGCAGGCTGCCGACGAAGCGTTGGCTGCCGGGGCCGCACTCGCCGTAGACGATGCAAAAACGGCGCTGGATGCCATCGCCGCATGGCTCGAAGCCCCTGTATCACGGGCGCAAGCCGCCGATGCAGCCCGCCAGTTTGTCGCTGCGCACCGTGGCGCCACCGCCCGTACCCTGGCCCTGCTGCAAGTCACGCCCTAGACACAGCCTCGGCCAGCGCCGCCACGCCTTCTGCGATCAGATGCGTCGGAATCGCCGAGATCCCCATGCGCAGATATTCGGCCGGCGGCGCCCCGCCGAAGAAACCGCCTCCGGGCTCGACGACGACGTCAGCATCGCGCGCCCTTGTCACGACGTCCAGCGCCGTCAAGCCCGCCGGCAGCCGCACCCATAGCGAGGAACCAGCGCCCTCCGGGCTCTCGATGTGCCACGTCGGCAACGATTTCGCCAGCGCTTCGCGCAACAGCTTCAGTCGCACCTGATAGGCGTGGCCCAGACGGCGTTGCAGCGACTCGAAGTGCCCCTGCGCGAGGAAGAGTGCCAGTGCCCGCTCGTTGTTGCTGGCCACATGCCGCAGCATCAGGCGACGCAGGCGGCGCAGCGCCACAATCGCCTCGCGCGGTGCCACCACGTAACCAAGCCTGAGCCCAGGCGCCAGTGTCTTCGACAGGCTGCCCACATAGAAGACGCGGCCGTTCATGTCGATACTTTTCATGGCCGGACACGTGTCATGGCCCGACCCGAGCTGTGGCTCGTAGTCGTCCTCGACGATCAGGCCGTCACACTCGGTCGCCCACGACAGCAGGGCACGCTGCCGCTCGCCGCTCATGCGGGCACCGCTTGGGCAATGGTGCGATGGCGTCACCACCACCACATCGGGCGCCGACGCGGGATCGACGCCGATGGCGGTCAGACGCATGCCCTCCGCGTCAACCGGTTGCGGCAGCAGGCTCGCCCCGGTCATCGCAAAGATGGCGCGCACATCGGGGTAGCAGGGCTCCTCCACCGCAATCCGCCGCCCTTGTCCGCCGAGCAACTGGCCGATCAGATACAGCGCTTGCTGGGCGCCGACCGTCACCAGAATCTCGTCCGCAGCAGCCCATACGCCGCGCCGTGGCAGCACCCGGGTGCGCAATTGTTCGATCAGATCGCGATCATCCTGGTCGCCACGATCCACCGTCCAGGTCTCGACGCTTTCCTGCTTGGTCGCGCGTTCGACGCACTCGCGCCAGTCGGCCAGCGGGAACAGCCGGGCATCGATCTGACCATAGACAAAGGGGTAGCGATAGCGGTACCAGTCCTGCGGATTGCGTACCGGGCGATACGGCACGTCAAGCGAGCTGAAGTGACGGGCCCAGTCGGGTGGTGGCAGCAGCGAAAGCTGGTCGCTCTCGTGGAACTCTGGCCGCTTCTGCGCGAACGTGGCGGTCACGAAAAAGCCGCGCCGCTCACGCGATTCGATGGCGCCTTCGATCTGCAGCCTCTCATAGGCAATTGCGACCGTGGCACGCGCCACGCCCAGCTCCGACGCCAGCTCCCGTGTTGAGGGCAGCGGTGCATCAAGCGGAATGGCGCGCTCCAGCACGGCACGGCGCAGCATCCCGGCGATACGCTGTTGCAGCGTCTCGGTGGGATCGCTCAGGGCAAACCGGGTTTGCCACAACTGGCCTAATCGCTGTCGCATAACTGGCTCTATTGTCGCGCCTGGCGCTTGCCTACCCTGTCGACTGTTCCGACTGCCGACCGTTTTGCGTCAAGGATGCCAATCATGGGCCACGCTGACCCCCATCTCAATACCGTCACCACCGCCAGCGCGTTTGCGCAGGACGCCCACGCGCTGGACAACTACTGGATGCCGTTCTCGCCGAACAAGGAATTCAAGGCGGAGCCGCGGATGTTCGTCAAGGGCGAAGGCATGTATTTGTGGACGGCCGACGGCCGCAAACTGCTGGATGCTTCGTCCGGCCTGTTTTGCGTCGCCGCCGGTCACTGTCGGCCGGAAATCGCCGAAGCCGTCTACCAGCAGTTGACCACGCTCGACTATTCGATGCCTTTCACGCGCGGCCATCCGCTTGGTTTCCAGCTCGCCCGTGAGGTGGCCGAATTCACGCCGAAAGGGCTCGACCGGGTGTTCTTTGTCTGTTCCGGGTCGGAATCGATCGACAGCGCGATGAAGATGGCGCTGGCCTATCACCGCGCCCGTGGCCAGGGTCACCGCCAGCTCTTCATCAGTCGCGAGCGGGCGTATCACGGCGTCAACATGGGCGGCGTGGCGCTGGCCGGCATGATCAACAACCGCAAGGCGTTCGGCGTAGGTTTGCCGGGCGTCTATCACATGCGCCACACTGCGCTGCCGCAGAACAAATTCGTCAAGGGCCAACCCGAACACGGGGCCGACTTGGCTGACGATCTGCAGCGCTACTGCGCGCTGTACGGCGGCGAAAACATCGCGGCGGTGTTTGTGGAACCCACTGCCGGATCGTTCGGCTGCCTGCCACCGCCCAAGGGCTATCTCGACCGCCTGCGCGCAATCTGCGACCAGCACGGCATCCTGCTGGTGTTCGACGAGGTGATCACCGGCTGGGGCCGCATGGGCGCCAACTTCGCCGCGCAGGCGTTTGGCGTCACCCCGGACCTGATGACGATGGCGAAGGCCATCACCAACGGCGCGCAGCCACTGGGCGCGGTCGCGGCCCGCACTGACATCTACGACACCATCACCAACGCCGGGCCGGCGAAGGGCATCGAGTTCTTCCACGGCTACACCTACAGCGCGCACCCCGCGTGTGCAGCGGCGGGTCTCGCCATGATGAACATTTTCCGCAAGGAGAAACTGGTCGAGCGGGCGGCGCAGATGTCGCCGTATTTCATCGATGCCATGTTCTCGCTGTCCGACTTGCCGGTAGTGGTCGACATCCGCGCCATCGGCATGCTGGCAGCGGTGGAAGTGGCGGTGGACGGTACGCCCGGTGCGCGTGGCCACGAGATGCAGAAGCGCCTGTTTGATGCGGGCGTCAACATCAAGAGCACCGGCGACAACCTGATCATCGCGCCACCCTTCATCAGCGAGAAATCACACATCGACCACGTCGTTTCGGTCATGCGCGACGTGCTGGCCAAGGCATGAGGCATTGGCGGTTCCGGAAAGTGCGTAGTGCGCTGCGATTCATATCGTTAGCCGAATAAATTGGTGGCCGGCAGCGGTGGCGTCGGCTACAGTGCTGGATTGCTTGACTTCTTCGAGAGGACACCGACCATGAATCGTGGATTGCTTGCCGGCGCGGTCGCAGCGCTTGTTTCGACATCGGTTTTCGCGCAGGCGAAAGAGGTGACCATCGGTTATCAGGACATGGTGGTGCCTTATCGCATGGCGCAGGAGGCGAAAGCGCTGGAAGCGGCAACGGGCTACAAAATCAACTGGAAACAGTTCGGTGGTGGCGGCGAAGTGATCAAGGCGATGGCCTCGGGCGCGGTGCAGGTGGGTGAAGTGGGCTCCGCCGGCATCGCGGCAGCGGTTTCGCGCGGCGAACCGCTGGAGCTATTCTGGATTCTCGATGACATCGGCGACGCCGAGGCGCTGGTGGCGAAGAAAGGTTCCGGCATCGCCAAAGTGGCCGATCTGAAGGGCAAGCGCATCGCGATGCCCTTCAACTCCACCACCCACTTCCACACCATGGTGGCGCTGGATCAGGCCAAGATCAATCCCGCTGACGTGAAGATCCTCAACATGCGGCCGCCGGAAGTGCGTGCTGCCTGGCAGCGTGGTGACATCGACGCCACCTTCATCTGGGACCCGGTACTGGCCGAGGCCAAGAAGGATGGCGCGGTGGTGATCACTTCGGGCCAGATCACGGCATCTACCGGCAAGGCGACCTTCGATGGCTACGTCGCCAACAAGGATTGGGCGAAGGCCAATCGCGACTTCATGGTCAAGTTCGTCAAAGTGATGGCCGACGCTGACGCCAAATATCGCGACGGCGGCAAGAACTGGAAGGCCGATGGCGCCGAGGTGAAGGCAATCGCCAAGTGGTCCGGCTCAAAGCCCGAGGACGTACCTGCAGCCATTGCTCTGTACAAATTCCCGACTGCGAAAGATCAGGCGACAGCGTGGCTGGGCGGCGGCAAGGCGGCGATCGCCGCCAAAGCGCTGGCAGCAACGGCTGAATTCCAGCTCTCGCAAAAGCAGATCGAGAAAACGCTGCCTGACTACTCGGCAGTGGTAAACGCGAGCTACGCCGCCGAGGTGGCGAAATAGTGGTTGACCGCGAGGCCTGAGCCCGGTGTCGACACTCGAAATCAGCAACCTCAGCGTCAACTACGCAGGAACGAACGGACAGAGCACGCTGGCATTGTCCGGCGTGGATCTCAGCATGAAGCCGGGCGATTTTGTGGTCGCCCTCGGCGCCTCCGGTTGCGGCAAGACCACGCTGCTGTCCTGCATCGCGGGCTTCATGCAGCCGTCCAGCGGCCAGATCCTGCTCGGTGGGCAACCGGTTTATGGGCCTGGCGCCGAGCGTGGCGTGGTGTTCCAGAAGCACGCGCTGATGCCGTGGCTTTCCGTGCTGGAGAACGTCGAATTCAGCCTGCGCATGCGCGGCATGGCGAAGGCCGAGCGCCGTGCTATCGCAATGGACAAACTGCGCCTGGTGCAACTCGAAAAGTATGCTGACTACCCGATTTACCAGATCTCCGGGGGCATGCAGCAGCGCGCCGGCGTTGCGCGAGCGCTGGCGAGCGATCCTGCGGTGATGCTGATGGATGAGCCGCTGGGCGCGCTCGACGCGCTGACCCGCGCGCACATTCAGGACCTGATTGTGAACCTCTGGTGGCAGACGAAGAAGATGTTTTTCTTCATCACTCATAGCGTGGAAGAAGCGTTATTTCTCGCCACCGAATTGATCGTGATGACGCCGTCGCCGGGCCGTATCGCGCACCGTTTTCAGCCGCCTTTCTCGAAGCAGTTCATCGATTGTCAGGATTCGCGGGCAGTGAAGTCGTCACCCGCCTTCATCGGCATGCGCGAGGAAGTGCTGGCGCTGATCCACGCGTCGCCCGGAGCTGTCGATGACCAGTGACCCGCGCGGCAGTGCGCCGCCCACTGTCCGCGCGGTGAAGGGCTACAGTCTGCCTGGCGAGGGCAGTAGTGTGTTTATCAGCGTGTTCACGGTAGTGCTCCTGCTGGCGTTGTGGTGGCTCGCTACCCATCTCGGCTGGATCAGGGATCTGTTTTTGCCGACGCCGGAGAAGATTTTCACCGCCTTCGTGAGCGCCATGAGGGGCGACATTCAGGGCGGCAAGGCGCTGCCGGAGCATTTCATGTGGAGCATGATCCGCGTGTTCTCGGCGTTCTTCCTTGCTGTGCTGACGGCGGTGCCGGTCGGTGTGGCAATGGGCGTGTCGCGCGTGATGCGCGGCATTTTCGATCCGCCGATCGAGTTTTACCGGCCGCTGCCGCCGCTCGCGTACCTGCCGCTGATCGTGATCTGGTTCGGCATCGACGAGACGGCCAAGATCATCCTGATTTACCTGGCCTGCTTCGCGCCACTGGCAATGGCAGCGCGGGCCGGCGTGAAGTCGGTCACTATCGAACAGATCAATGCGGCTTACTCGATGGGCGCGTCGAAGTGGCAGGTAATCTGGCATGTCATCGTGCCTGCGGCGCTGCCGGAAATTCTCACCGGTATGCGCATCGCCATTGGTTTCGGCTGGACCACGCTGGTTGCAGCGGAAATGGTCGCAGCGACCGAGGGGTTGGGGCAGATGGTGCTCAACGCGTCAAACTTTTTACGCACCGACATCGTGATCATGGGCATTATCGTGATTGGTGTGGTCGCTTACCTGTTTGACCTCTTGATGCGCCGCATCGAGCAGTGGCTGGTGCCGTGGAAGGGGCGGGTGTAGCAAATGCTGCCGCGATCAGCTTTTTGTTAGAACGCGCATTGCTATTGGGCTAAACCGCCGAAAGGCATCAATATCGACTTCTGCCAAATACGCATGGTAGCCCGCGTATAGATGTCATTTAGACGAAAAGACGTACGCCTGGAACTCGCAAAAAAGGCTCCCGAAGGAGCCTTTTCGTGCGATGGCAACGATAGCGTCAGTCGTTGCTGGTGAGACCCAGCAGACTAAGCAAGTTGCTGAAAATGTTGAACAAATTGACGTAAATCGACAGCGTCGCCGTGATGTAGTTGGCCTCGCCGCCGGTGATGATCTGGTTCAGGTCGTACACCGTCCACGCCGAAAACAGGCCGATGAACAACACCGAGCAGGTGATCATCAGCGCCGGCATCTGGAACACGATGCCTCCGATGGCCGCAAGCAGGATCACGCAGAAGCCGATCCACAGGAACTTGCCCATGCCGGACAGCGAGGTTTTGATGCTCGATGCGATGGCCGCCATGCCGGCAAAGATCAGTGCGGTGCCACCGAACGCGTAGGCGATCAGTGTGGCGCCATCCTTGAGCACCAGGATGCGGCCGAGCAGTACCGACAGCCAGAAGCCCATGAAGAACGTGAACGCCAGCAGCACCACCACACCGGCGCCGGAATTCTTGGTGCGCTCAATGCCGAAGCCAAATGCCATCACGGCACCCATCAGGATCACGAAGTTGAGCCACCAGGCGCCAAAGCCCTTGAAGCCAAGCGTCACACCCAGCGCCGCGCCGGCGATGGTGGGCACCAGCGAGATCGCCAGCAGCAGATAGGTGTTGCGCAGAACGCGATTTTGCGATGCGGCGATGAGATCGCCGGAAGCGATGGGGGTTACGTTGTCACTGCTCAAGTGAGCCTCCAGGGCAATAAGTCCAGAACGCCCGTAATGTAGGGCAAAGTTTCTGCGTATCAACCGGGAAATCACGCAGAATTGGCCATTTACAAATGAAAAAACAAAAAAAGCAAGCACAAAAACGAAATTTGTGGCATTCTTTCGATCACGTGGATGAACGTCACTGCGTATAGAAGCGTTTTTCCTCGCCCTGGCGAGTTTCCTGGTTCCCGAGTGTGTGGGCTGCTTTTCGAGCGGCTGCGATACTGACGAGTCCTTGAAATCCGCGTTTTTTGTTAGTCAAGGATAGATTTACACACTATGGGTAATCGTTTGTTTGTGGGCAATATCAGCTTCCGCGCTACGCCGGATATGATTCGCTCGGAATTCGCCACTTTTGGCGAAGTGTCGGATGTTCACCTGCCGATGGACCGCGAAACCGGTCGTATGCGCGGGTTTGCCTTCGTCACGATGGCAACTGACGCGGCTGCACAAGCCGCGATCGCTGGCATGAACGGCAAGTCGATCGAAGGTCGTCCGCTGGTCGTCAATGAGGCGCGTCCGGCTCCGGCCGGTGATCGTCCGCCGCGCGGTCCTGGTGGCGGCGGTGGTTTCCGCGGTCCGCGTACCGGCGGCGGCGGTGGCGGCTACGGTGGTGGCGGCGGCGGTGGCCGTGGCGGCTACGGCGGTGGCAACTACTAATCGTTGCTTTCTGCAACGTGAAAAAGCCGGGTTCGCCCGGCTTTTTTGTTTTTTGGCGAGGACTTTGTGATGTACGAACGCAGATCAGAGTTGACCGGAGGCCACAATCTTCGACGACTGCTGGCGCTCGCCGCAGCCGCGCTGGTCACGGTGGCGAGTGCAGCTGCGCAACCTACCCTGTCAAATGCGGTTTCAGGTCGCGCCACGGCGACGGTGGTCGCCGAACGACTCGATCATCCTTGGTCGCTTGCCTTTCTGCCTGGCGACGGCCCGCTGCGCATGCTGGTAACCGAACGGGCTGGCCGCCTGCGTGTGGTCACCGCTGACGGCAAGGTCAGCGCGCCGATTGCCGGCGTGCCATCGGTGCACGCCGTGAATCAGGGCGGACTGCTCGACGTGGCCGTAGCGCCGGACTTCGCACAGAGTCGTCGGCTTTATCTCTCGTTCGCGCAGGCGGTGGAAGGCGGTGCCCGCACGGCAGTGGTCAGTGCGCGGCTCGCCGATATGGCACTGACGGACGTGAAACTGATTTTTGCGCAGGCCGATATCGTTGCTGGTGGGCATCACTTTGGCTCGCGGATTGCCATTGCACGCGATGGTTCGCTTTATGCCACCACCGGTGAACGCTACGTCGCAAAAGATCGCGCCCAAGCCCTCGACTCGCACTTGGGCAAAGTCATTCGCATCAATCCCGACGGCAGCGTTCCGAAGGACAATCCGTTTGTCGGGAAGACCGGCGCCAAGCCGGAAATCTGGAGCTATGGCCACCGCAATTTGCAGGGCGCAGCCATCCATCCGGTCACCGGCAAATTGTGGACGCATGAGCACGGCCCCAAAGGGGGGGACGAGATCAACATCCCGGCGGCTGGCAAGAACTATGGCTGGCCGGTTGTCGGCTACGGTATCGACTATTCCGGGCAAAAGTTGCATGACAGCACCGGAAAGGCAGGCATGGAGCCGCCCGTTCACTACTGGGTGCCGTCGATTGCGCCGTCGGGCATGACCTTCTACACGGCCGACCGGTTTCCGGCGTGGAAAGGTTCGCTGTTTGTCGGCGCCCTTGCCGGCCAGCATCTGGCTCGTCTCACACTTGACGGCGAACGCGTGGTGGCTGAAGAGCGACTGCTCGGTGAACGCAATGAGCGCATCCGCGATGTGCGGCAGGGACCTGATGGCTACCTGTACGTCCTGACTGACGAACGCAATGGCAAGATACTGCGCGTTTCACCCTATCCGGGTTTGACGCCGTCGCCTTGCAGCGAGTCGCGCTGCGCCAGCGTCGGGAACCAGCGTAGCCACGCCAGTGCGACCGCGACCGTTCCCAGCCCACCAACAACGACCGAGCCGACCGGTCCGAGCCAGGCTGCGGTGGCGCCGGACTCAAACTCGCCCAACTGGTTGCTGGCGCCGATAAATACCGAGTTCACCGCACTGACGCGCCCACGCATGTCGTCGGGCGTTTCCAGCTGCACCAGCGTCTGCCGGATCACCACGCTCACCATGTCTGCCGCACCGGTGACGGCCAATGCGATCAACGAAAGCAGGAAATTGGTCGAGATGCCAAATACCACGGTGGCAATCCCAAATACGGCCACGGCAGCAAGCAGCCGTTTACCCGCGCCGTGCGACACGGGCCATCGTGTCAGCGCAATTGACATCATCAGGGCGCCGACTGCCGGAGCCCCGCGCAACAACCCCAGCCCCCACGCGCCGACATGCAGAATGTCGCGGGCGAACATGGGCAGCAGCGCAGTAGCGCCACCGAGCAGCACCGCAAAAAGGTCAAGCGAAATGGCACCCAGCAGCACTTTGCGCTCAAAGATAAAGCGCACGCCAGCCAGCAGCGTAGCCATGCTCGGTCGCTCGCTGCGGGGTGGCGAGTGTTCGTAGCGGAGGCATAACGCCAGCACCATCCCCAGCGCGAAAAGCAGCGCGCAGGTGCCGTACACCGCTGCCGCGCCCGCCACGTAGATCACGCCACCAACCGCTGGCCCGGCGATGACTGCTGCCTGCAGGCCGGAAGCGCTGAAGGCCATCGCTCGCGGCAACAGCTGCGTCGGTACCAGCAGGGCGATCAACGCCTGCTGGGCTGGCATCTGGAAGGCGCGGGCGACGCCCAGCAGCACTGACACGGCAAGCAGCAATTCCCGCGACAGCAATTGCGCGGGAAGGGACGGCGTTCCGGCGTCGCGTTCAAACTGGTAACTCGCCAGCGCCAGCACTCCGGCGGCGATTAACTGCACAACCAGGCATGCCGCCACGATGCGCGCCCGGTTGACGCGGTCGGCAACATACCCCGCAACCAGTGTCAGCACCAGAGCTGGCAGAAACTGGTAAAGCCCGACCAGTCCGAGATCCCAGGCGCTGCCGGTCAGCTCATACATCTGCCAGCCCACCGCCACCATCAACATCTGGTTGGCAGCCGTGCCCGCCAGCCGGGTGGTCCAGAACTGCACGAAGGTGCGCTGGCGCAGCAGGTCAGAAAAACGGTAGTCGGGCATCTCCCGCAGAGCATAGCAAGGCCGTCCGCGTGCAGGACGCCGACGCGCAGTTGCGATAGGCTTCACTTCATGCCGCACGGAAAATCCGCGTCGCTGACGGTGGCGACTTACAACATTCACAAGGGCTTTTCGCACTTCAACCGCCGCATTGTGGTGCACGATATGCGGGAGCGCCTGCGCATGATGGGGGCCGACATCGTCTTCCTGCAGGAGGTTGTCGGCCACAACACGAAGCATGTCGAACGGCATGAGGCCTGGCCCGATGCACCCCAGCATGAGTTTCTGGCGGAGACACAATGGCCGGCCGCTGCCTACGCTGGCAACGCAGTCTACGAAGACGGTCACCACGGCAACGCAATCCTGTCGCGTTTCCCGATGATTCGCTGCGATCATGAGGACATTTCCACCAATCGTTTCGAGCAGCGCGGGCTGCTGCACGCTGAGATCGACATTCCCGGTTGGCCAGCGAACCTGCACTGTGTCTGTGTGCATCTGGGTCTGTTCGGCCGCTCCCGGCGCAAACAGGTGGAAGCCGTCTGCGCACGCATCAATACGCTGGTACCCAAGGATGCGCCGTTGATCCTCGCTGGCGATTTCAACGACTGGCGGCATCGCGCTGGTGATCCCCTCGGGGAAATCGGTGCCCACGAAGTATTCGAGACGACCCGCGGGCGTCCGGCCCGCAGTTTTCCGGCGCGCCTGCCCATCCTGCGACTGGATCGCATTTATGTGCGTGGCTTTCACGTTCAGAGCGCCCAGGTCCATCGCGGTCGCGACTGGTCCCGGCTGTCCGATCATGCGCCGCTGGCGGCGAATCTGGTGCTGGCGTGAGGCCGTACCACCACGGCAACCATGTACGCCTGCTGCAGTGCGGTGGCGAGTACTTTCCGGCGCTGGAACGGGCGATTGATTCAGCGCAGCGCGAGGTGCGGCTGGAAACTTACATCTTTGCCGACGACGCCACGGGTCGCCGCATCGCCGAGGCGATGGCGCGTGCCGTGGCACGTGGCGTGGCGGTGCGCGTGGTGCACGACGGCTTTGGCTCGGCAAGTCACATCGGGCAGGTCGGTGACTGGATGCGCGGGCAGGGCATCGAGGTGGCGGTGTTTCGCCCCGAGACCTCGTGGAACAAGCTGCGTCGTTCGCGCCTGCGCCGCCTGCACCGCAAGCTGGCGATGGTCGACGGCCGTATCGCCTTCGTCGGCGGCATCAACATCATCGATGACCTCAACATGCCGGAGCCGAGGTCGCCGCGCTTCGACTACGCCGTGTGTGTGGAAGGCACGCTGCTGGAACCCATTCACAAGGCGATGTGCGAGCTGTGGTCGCGGCTTCATCAGCACGGCATTGACCATTTGCGTGCGGCGATTGCTGCCTTTCCACCGGTTGCCAATGCCGTCGGAGACCATCACGCCTGGTTCGCTTTCCGTGACAACGTGCAGCACCGGCGTGACATCGAACGTGAGTACCTCACTGCCATCCTCGCGGCGAAAAGCGACATCCTGATCGCCAACGCGTACTTCTTTCCCGGGCGCCGTTTCCGCCGCGCCCTGCTACGCGCCCGTCGTCGGGGGGTGCGGGTGCGGCTGCTGCTTCAGGGGCGACAGGAGTACCTGCTGCAGCACTATGCCACGCGTGCGTTGTACGGAACGCTGCTCGACGCCGGCGTTGAACTCTACGAATACCGCCCGAGCTTCCTGCACGCCAAGGTGGCGGTTGTTGATGACAATTGGGCGACGGTAGGTTCCTCCAATATCGACCCTTTCAGCCTGCTGCTGGCGCGAGAGGCGAATGTGTTTGTGCGCAATGCCGAATTTGCCGGCCAGCTGCTGCACAGCCTGGAAACGGCGATTCGCAACGACTCGGTCGCCATTCACCGCGCGCGGTGGAGCAACCGGCCCATTCTCGACCGGATTTTGACCTGGGTGCTCTACGGTGTCGCCCGCGGCCTGATGAGTATGCTTGGTTACGGGCGGCATTAAGCCGTCATCCGCAGTCCTGTTGTCGCTGATCGACAGAATATCCGGACAGCGGCGGCTCAAGCGCACGTGTGCATGGCGCTCTGGCGAGGGCTTCCTATAATCAAAAGATGTCAGAAATTGCGTCCACGGATACTGAACCGCCGCAACAGAGAACGATCCAGTCCGTTCGCCTGGCCGGTTTCAGTTCGCGGGATCGCGAACTGCTCCGACTGTTTTTGCGGCGACCACCCGGGGCCGGCGTTAGCCTCACCGTAGTTGACGACGACGGCGATCTGCTGATTGCCAACGCCTTGTTGCCGGATGGCGCGACTGCGTTGAGCGGATGGTCTGGTCCCTGCCCGGCGATTGGCATCGTTGAACGCTTCGAAAGCGATGCGCCGTTCTATCAGGTGGCGCAGGATGGTCAGATGCTGTTCTCCCTCGCCCAGGCGATCAACCGCATTCGCAGCGGCTGGATGCCGCCGGGGCCGACGTCCGCATCGGTCGGCGCCGTTGGCGCAGCAAACGAGGTCGAAAGTGATGTTGCCGGCGTAGCGACGGTGGACGACCCGGACGCGACAAGCGATGCACCGGCGCCCGCATCCGCCAATTCGACCCCTGAGCCCGCGCCACCTGCCAAACCGGCCAACGCTGACTCCGCTGCGTTGGCTGCCATCACTGCCAGCGCCGGCTTGCCCTGGCAGCGGGCGCTGAATGTTCTGGTGATCGACGACTCGCATTTCTCGCGGGAAGCCATCTCAGCTGCTCTGGTCAAGGTGGGCTTTGCCGTTGATACTGCCGATGGTGGTGAGACGGGGCTGCGCAAGGCGGCAGACAAGGTTTACGACGTCGCGCTGGTGGACTTCGAGATGCCGGGTATGCGTGGCCCCGAGGTCCTGCGCAAATTGCGGGCGCTCGGCGCACAGTGCCCCTCGGTGCTGATCATGCTCACCTCGCGCACCGGTGCTGTCGATCGCCTGCGCGCCAAATTCGCCGGCTGTGACGCTTATCTCACCAAGCCGACGCGCATGCAGGAATTCCTCAACACCTTGCGCGAATTCGCGATCGCCGGAAAACTGTCGCGCCCGTGAGCAGGCGCCACCCCACAGTGCCACCCGGCGACCCGCTGCCGCCCGGCGCGCCGCGCCCCAACCCCATCCGCTTGCTGGTGCCCTACCTGGCCCAGTACAAGGCCCGCATCGCGGTGGCGATGACCTGCCTGCTGCTGGCCAAGGTCGCACACGTGACAGTGCCGATGGTGCTGAAGTGGATCGTCGATGACCTGAGTGCTGCGAGCATCGGCAAGGCGGTCGTCGTGGTGCCGTTCTTGTTGTTGCTGGCTTACGGTCTGGCGCGGTTTTCGGTCACACTGCTGACCGAGCTGCGCGAGTTCTTTTTCGCCAAGGTGACGCAGCGGGCCGTCCGCCGGATCGCGCTGGAGACATTTGAACACTTGCACCGGCTGTCGCTGCGTTTTCATCTGGCGCGGCAGACTGGTGGCCTGACCCGCGACATCGAGCGCGGCACACGCGGCATCACTTCGCTGATGAGCTTTGTGCTGTTCTCCATCCTGCCAACGCTGGTGGAGTTTGCGCTGGTTTGCGGCGTGCTGGCGTGGAACTATGACTGGACGTTTGTCACCATCACCCTGATCACGCTGGTGGGCTACATCGCCTACACCATCTTTGTCACCGAATGGCGCACCACCTTTCGCAAGGAGATGAATGAGCTCGACTCGAAAGCCAATTCAAAGGCGATCGACAGTCTGCTCAACTACGAAACGGTCAAATACTTCGGCAACGAACGCTTCGAGGCAGACCGCTATGACGAGAGCCTGCAACGCTGGGAGCGGGCGGCCGTTCGCTCACAAACTTCGCTGTCGCTGCTCAACCTCGGGCAAAGCCTGTTCATCGCTGCTGGCGCCACGCTGGTGATGTGGCGGGCGATTGAGGGCGTTATCGCCGGTCGCATGACGGTGGGTGATCTGGTGCTGGTCAATGCCTTCCTGATCCAGCTCTACGTCCCGCTCAACTTTCTGGGTGTCATCTATCGCGAAATTCGGCAATCGATGACTGACATGGGGCGCATGTTCAGCCTGATGGCCGAGCATCAGGAAGTTGCCGATCGCCCCGGTGCGGTAGCGCTCGGTGCCGATGCGCCACCGGCAGGCGATGTGGCGTTCGACAACGTGCACTTTTCCTATGAGAGTGATCGCAGCATCCTGCACGGCGTCAACTTTCACGTGCCAGCCGGGCAAACGTTTGCCGTGGTTGGCCCCAGCGGGGGTGGCAAGAGCACGCTGGCGCGGCTGCTGTTCCGCTTCTATGACGTCACTGTCGGCAGCATTCGCGTTGACGGGCGCGACATTCGCGACTACACCCAAGCCAGTCTGCGAGCCGCCATCGGCATTGTCCCGCAGGACACCGTGCTGTTCAACGATACGCTCGGCTACAACCTGAGTTACGGCATGCCGTCAGCGAGCGAGGCCCAGTTGCAGGCGGCGATTCGCGCGGCGCGACTCGACGACTTCATTGCCCGGCTGCCCAAGGGGCTGGAAACGACAGTGGGCGAACGCGGCCTGAAACTCTCTGGTGGCGAAAAGCAGCGGGTAGCAATTGCCCGAGCGCTACTCAAGAACCCCGCCATCCTGATCTTCGACGAGGCGACATCGGCGCTCGATTCCGAAAGCGAAAAGGCGATTCAGGCCGAGATCCGCGCGGTCAGCCGTGAGCGCACCACATTGATCATTGCTCACCGGCTGTCCACCATTGTCGACGCCGACTGCATCCTGGTCATGGACGCAGGCCGCATTGCCGAGCGTGGCACCCACGCCGAACTGCTTGCAGCGCAGGGGCTCTACGCGCGTCTGTGGGCGCTGCAGGCCGAGCACACAGGCGCCTGAACAACCCCCGGAATGCGACGTTCGTCGCATTCCATGCGGTGGCAGCGAGGCAGCACGCATAATCGGCGAAATCAGCCTCAGCGCTCCACTCTGCTCTCGATCATGGTGTCGTCACTCTCTTCACTTTTCCGCCCGTTTGCTGCGGCTTGCCTGTTGCTGGCGGCCTCGCTTGCAGCGCAACCCGCGCCGATAGCGGCGCCCCCTGCCGCCGCCTTTGACGTCGGGCCGGTCGTGGAAGGCATCAGCGAATACACGCTGAAGGCCAACGGGCTTCGGGTGCTGCTGTTTCCCGACGCCTCCAATCCGAAGGTGACTGTCAATATCACTTATCTGGTGGGCTCCCGGCACGAAGGCTATGGCGAAACCGGCATGGCGCATTTGCTTGAGCACATGCTGTTCAAGTCAACACCGAAATACCCGAAACTCTGGCAGGACATGTCCAATCGCGGCTTCCTCAACAACGGCACCACCTGGCTTGATCGCACCAATTACTACGAAAGCTTTGCCGCCAGCGACGACAACCTGAAGTGGGCACTCGAAATGGAGGCCGACCGCATGGTCCACTCCAACATCCTGCGTGAAGAGCTCGACACCGAAATGACGGTGGTGCGCAACGAGTTCGAAATGGGAGAAAACCGGCCGCAGTGGGCGCTGTATCAGAAGGTATTTGCCACGGCATTCATGTGGCACAACTACGGCAATTCCACCATCGGCAATCGCAGCGATATCGAAAACGTCGGCATCGACAATCTGCGCGCCTTCTACCGTACTTACTATCAGCCGGACAATGCCGTGCTGCTGGTGGCGGGCAAGATTGACAGCGCCAAGACCCTGGCCTGGATCGCTGATTACTTCGGCAAGGTAGCCCGCCCGACGCGCAAACTGCCGAAGCTGTGGACGGTTGAGCCCACTCAGGACGGTGAACGCGAAGTGACCGTGCGCCGGGTTGGCGACAGCCAGATACTGTTCCCCGCCTACCGCGTCCCTGCCGCTGCCCACCCAGATGCGGCTGCAATCCAGGTGCTGATGGCGCTGATGACGTCCGAGCCAGCTGGCCGGCTCTATCAAGCGCTGGTCAAGTCGAAACTCGCGGTATCGGTCGATAACGAAAGCGATCTGATGTTTGACCCGACCCTGGTTGGTTTCTGGGTCACGCTGAACAAGTCACAATCAATCGACAAGGCACGGGAGGCGATGCTGGCGACCATTGAATCGGCCGCACGCAAGCCATTTACCCAGGCCGAGCTTGACCGTGTGAAGCTGCAATACGCCAAGAGTTACGACCAGACGATTGCCGACAGCGGGCGTTTTGCCGTGGCGCTGTCGGAAGCGGTGGCGATTGGCGACTGGCGTTTCTACTTCTACCAGCGAGATCGCATCGGCAAAGTGACGCTGGCCGACGTGGAGCGGGTCGCCAAGGCCTATTTCAAGCCACAGAACCGCACGCTGGGCCGCTTCCTCGCCACTGACAAACCTGATCGCGCCGAAATGCCGCCCGCGCCGGAACTTGGCACCCTGCTCGCCGGCTATCGCGGCGATGACAGCATGGCCGACGGCGAAGCCTTTGAACCGAGTGCGGCAAACATCGACAAGCGCAGCGAGCGCTTCACGCTGGCCAACGGCATGAAGGTGGTGTTGCTGCCGAAGAAAACGCGCGGCGGTACCGTGCAGCTCGCGATTCGCATCGGCTACGGCGACGAAAAGTCACGCGCCGGCAAGTCGGCTGTTGACGAACTGGCCAGCGCGCTCTTGATGCGCGGCGCGCAAGGGCTGGACCGCCAGCAAATCCGCGACCGTTTCGACGCCCTCCGCGCCAGCGGTGGCCTCGGTCTTGGCGGCGGCTCATTCCAGACCAAGAAGGCCCACGTCAACGACCTCATCGCTTTCATCGCGCAAACCTATCGCACAGCGACCTTCCCGGCAGACGAGCTGGAACTGGTTCGCAAGGAGGCGATCACCGCGCTGGAAGAATCCGCCAAAGACCCGGAGAGCGTGGCGTTTACCGCACTGGAACGCCATTTCTCGCATTACCCGCGTGGCGACGTCCGCTACGTGCCGACCGTTGCCGAGCATATTGCCGAGCTGAAATCGGTCACCCGTGAACAGGTGCTGCGCTACGCGGCCGCGATGCGCGGGTTGTCTGCCGCCGAGATCGCGGTGGTCGGTGATTTCGACGCCGCGAGTGTCAAGACCGCGCTGGCCACTGCGTTCGGCAGCAGCAAACTGCCGACACCTTTCACCCGGGTCAATCGCGAGCATCGCTCCGTGGTTGCCAAGGTCGAGAAGATCGCCACCCCGGATAAGGAAAATGCCACGTTTGTGGCGCGCGTCGCCTTCCCGCTGCAGGACAAGGCAGCCGACTACCCGGCACTGGTGCTGGCCGACTTCATTGTCGGTGGCTCGGCAGGTGCGCGCCTGTTCCAGCGCGTGCGCGAGAAAGAGGGCTTGAGCTACGACGTCTTCAGCACGCTCGCGGTGCCGACTTTCTCCAATGCTGCCAGCTGGACCTTTGGCTACATCGCCAATCCGCAAAACGCCGCCAAGGCCGAAGCCGCGCTGAAGGACGAGCTGCAGAAGCTGCTGGCCGGCAACGCGCTCACCGACGAGGAATTCAACGCCCAGCGTCAGTCATTGCTCGACCAGCGGCTGGTACGCCGCTCGCAGGACGCGACCCTCGCAGCGCAGCTGGTGACGCTGGCTGATGCCGATCGTACGTTCACTTTCGTCGCTGACCTCGAAGATCGTATCGCCAGGCTGACCCGCGCCGATTTCGACGCCACGCTGCGCAAGTATCTGCGCATGCCCGAGCTGTCGTCGTTTGTTGCTGGGGATTTCTCGAAGGTGAAGTAACCCGAACCGAGCTCAGCCCGCGCGCAGGGCATCCACGATTTCCATGCGCGCGGCACGAACGCTGGGCAGAAAACCGCCAATGACGCCCATCACCAGCGAGAAAATGGTCGACTGCAACACGATTGCTGGCGTCAGGTGAAAGCCGAACGAAAGCTGCGAGAACGACGCGAAGTTCAGTGTCGACACCGTGAAAAACTGCAGGAAGGACGCAAAGGCCAGCCCCACTGCGCCGCCGAGTAGTGCCAGCAGCATCGATTCGAGCAAAAAGGCCGAGAGGATCGAGGTGCGCCGAAAGCCCAGCGCGCGCAGTGTGCCGATTTCGCCGATGCGGTTCGACACGGCGGCGTACATGGTGATCGCGGCGCCGATGATGGCGCCGATCGAGAAGATCAGCGACAGCGCGAGGCCCAAAATGGAGAGGAAGGTCGATAGCGCCTTGCTCTGCTCCTCGTAGAACAGCGGCTCAATCTTGACGTCCAGTTTCAGCCGGACATCAGCCTCGATATCTGCCTTCAGGCGCTCGTACTGGCCGCGATCCGTCATCCGCGCAATCACGCTGGAGTAGCCAAAGCGACGGAACGCCTGACCGAGCTGCTCAACGTCCCCCCACGCCTCCGAGTCAAAGCCCGAGGCACCGCCATCGAAGACGCCCACGATTCGCCAGTCGCGCCCGGCGAAGCGGGTGCTCTGGCCGAGTTCCATGCCTTCGAAACCGGTGTTGACGCTGCGGCCGACCACGATTTCGCTCGCCCCCGGCTGGTACCAGCGGCCTTCAATCAACTTCACCTGCGGCCGCAGGCTGATACCGGCCACCGTGAGGCCGCGCACGATCACGTTCTGCGGCTTGGTGTCACCTTTTTTCGGTGCTCCGATCAGCACCACGATTTCCTTCGACACCATTGGCTCGCCGCGCTGGTCGCGCGCCACTGCGGGATTGGTCTCCACCAGTGCCGCCTGCTCGCGGCTGACGCCGCTCTGGATTTCGGTCTGCACGCCCTGGCGCAGCAGGATCACGTTGTCGGCGCTGCCAGTGGCGACCAGGGTCCTGCGCAAACCCGCGTCGAGCATCAGAACGGCAGCGAACACGAACACCACCAGCGCCATGCCACCGGCGGTCAGGGCGGTGGTCAGGCGACGTGTCCACAGGTTGCGCAGGATGTAGCTGAAGGGGATTTTCATGGGTTGCAGCTACGCGACGTGGCGCAGGCCATCCACGATGCGGATGCGGGCCGAGCGGATCGCCGGGAGGATGGCTGCCAGCACGCCCACGAAGATCACCGCACCAAGCTGCCACCAGAGCGTCTCCTGGGACAGCCGGAACACCGGGAAGATGGTGCCGATCAGGCTCTTGAAGGTGGCGATCACCGGAAAGCTCAGCGCGATGCCGAGCAAACCACCAAGCAGGGTGAGGCAGAGCGATTCGCCAAAAATCAGTGCCACCACGAAGCCTGGTCCGAAGCCGAGCGCTTTCAGCGTGGCGTACTCGCTGATGCGTTCGCGCACGGTCATTGCCATGGTGTTCGCCACTACGGCCAGGATGATGATGATCACCACGAAGCTGACGATCCGGATGGCGCCGACGATGGCCTCGGACTGCGCGACAAAGCCGAGCTGGAATGCCTTTTCCGTCTCGGTCAACGTCTCGGCGATCGAGTTCTTGAACTCATTGTCGATGGCCGCGCTGAGTTCGGCCGCTCGCTGGCCATCCTTGATGCCGACGACGAACACGCCCGCCCGGTCGGCGGCGCGCGGGAACGACTGCTTGACCCGCTCGTTCAGGTAGTCCCAATGAAAGTACATCTGCCGCGTCACCGTGGTGTCGTCGCGCGCGTCGAAAATGCCGCGCACGGTGAACTCCCAGGTGCCCGGGTAGATCGTGCCTTGCAGCGGGATCTTGTCACCGATCTTCCAGCCGTAGCTGTCGGCCAGCGCGCGACCGATGATGCAGCCGGTACGGTCGCGAAGCATCGCCTGCATCTGCTCGGGCGGCAGCAGAAACTCGGGATACAGATCGAAGAACACCGGGATGGTGACGGCGAACTGTGGAAAAAAATTCTTCGGTTCCAGATAGATGCCTGCGAACCAGTTGCTGGCCGAGATTTGTGTCACACCGTCGACCGCACGGATGCGCTCGGTGTAGTAGGTGGGCAGCGTAAAGGTGAGCGAAATCGAGTTGCGCGTGACCAGACGATTCGCAGACGCCATGTCGGAACCTGCGTACCAGGCGTCCACCACGGTGCGCAGCAGACCGAAGGCGATCACCGCAATCACCAGCCCGACGATGGTGAGCAGGCTGCGCAACCGCGCACGGAAGATGTTCTTCAGGATCAGTTTGAACAGCATGGCCAGATCCGTGCGTCAATCACCAGCGGCAACCAGCTCGGTGCCCAGCAGCTCGCCCTTTTCGAGGTGCGTGACGTGGGTGGCCGCCTTCACCGCGCCGGGATCGTGGGTGACCATGATGATGGTCTTTCCCATCTCGCGGTTGAGCTGCTGTAACAGCGCCAGCACGTCGGCGGCGCTGCGCTTGTCGAGGTCACCAGTGGGCTCGTCGGCCACGATCAGTGTGGGGTCGGTGATCAGCGCGCGGGCAATGGCCACCCGCTGCTGCTGGCCGCCCGAAAGCTCATTGGGATAGTGGTCCACGCGGTCACTGAGGCCAACCAGCGACAGCGCCAGCAACGCACGCTCCCGTCGCTCGCTACGCGGCAAATCGGTCAGCATCAGCGGCAATTCAACGTTCTCCAGCGCAGTGAGCACCGGCATCAGGTTGTAGAACTGAAATACGAAACCGACATTCGCCGCCCGCCAGTCGGCCAGCTCGGCCTCGGTCAGTTCGGCGATGTTGAGACCACCGACAGTCAACTCCCCACCACTGGGCTTGTCGATCCCGGCGATCAGGTTCAGCAGCGTTGATTTGCCGGAGCCCGACGGCCCCATCAGAGCCAGAAAATCTCCGGCAGGAATGTCGAGCGAGATGTCGGTCAACACCGGCACGTCCTGATCGCCGCGCGTGTAGTGCTTGCTCAAGTTGCGAATGCGCACCAGCGGTGGCGCTGTCGTCGCCGCCTCTGCCGGGCTGACTGCGCTGTCGCTCACTTCTTCGCTGCCTGCACGGCAGCCGCGCCATCACGCAGCTTGTCCGCGGGCTTCAGCACCACGCGGTCACCGCTCTTGATGCCGCTCACTTCAACGCTGTCGCCCAGATCACGACCCTTGCTGACGGCGGTCAGCTTCACCGTCTTGCCGTCAAACACAAATACCGCCGCCTTGCCGTCGCGCTCGACCAGCGCCTCCTTGCGCACCGCAGCCACTGGTTTGCGGTCGGCTTCCGGCGGCTTCTGCTTGAGGAACGCGGCTTTGGCGCTCATGTCTGGCAGGGTGCGCGGATCGCGCTCAACAAAGGCCACCTTCACCAGCACGGTCGCCTTCGCCCGGTCCACCGTCGGCACGATACGCGAAACCTCGCCGAGCAGCCGCACTTCGGGCAGCGCGTCCAGCGTGATCTCGCAGGGGCCGCCCACCACCACCTTGCCGATGCTGGCTTCGGTGACGTCCACCTCCACTTCGAGCGTGCTCATGTCGGCCATCGTCACCACCGCGCCCTTGGAATCGGCAGCGGACGAGAACGGCGTGATGATGTCGCCGACGTTGGCGTTCTTGGTCAGCACCACACCGTCGAACGGCGCCCGGATCAGCGTCTGTTCGACTGACACCGTGGCGGCCCGCGTCTGCGCATCGGCGACGCCGATGGCGGCGTTGAGACTGACCATGCTCGCCTTGGCGCGATCCAGCCGCGCCCTCGCGGTGTCGAGCTGGGCGGCAGAGACAAAGTTCTTCCTGAACAGATCGTCGGTGCGGCGGTAGTTGGCTTCCGCGTCCACCAACTCGGCCTTGCCCTGCTCGAGATTGGCCTTGGCTGCGGCGACGCCGGCGCGCGCCTGGTCACGGTTGGCGGAGACATCAAACGCCTCCAGCCGCGCCAGCACCTGCCCGGCCTTCACTACGCTGCCTTCCTGAACGCCGAGAAATTCCAGCCGGCCGGTCGCCTTGGTCGAGACCGCCGCTTTGCGCGCGGCCACCACGCGGCCGGTGGCGTTGAGCAAGGTGTAGGCCTGGGTCGGGAAAGCGGTTGTCACCGTGCCCAGCTCCACCTCCGCCGGCGCGTTCGCGCTGCGTAGCGCCAGCAGGGCGACGACCAGCGCAATCACCCCGGCAGCAAATCCCCATTTGATCCACTTGCGCCGCCGCCGCGCCGCCAGCGTCGCCGAAGGCGTAGCGCCCTTGTTGAGACTTAGTTTTGCCAGATCTGCTTGCGCCACGGGGCCAGCCCTTCAGTACGATTTCACGTTGGTCTGGAATTGTTGCAGGGAAGCCGGGCGCGGTGACACGATGGTGGGCTGATGCCGGTCAAGCCGGCGCCGGCTCAGTTGGCGAGAATCCGGTTATGGCGCTGCCTTTGCAATGCAACTTTTTTCTGAAACACGCATTCAATAAGGGCTTAGCGCCAAAAATGAAGAAAGTCGACTTTGCCGATATTTCAGCCCGGTGCCCAATTAGAATAACGCCTTAGTCAAAAAGCCATTCTTCCCGGTGCCTGTATTTTTCCCTGCCCGCGACGGCAGTTCCCTTTTGTCGCGGGCACTTCGCTGCGGCCGCCGCAGTTGTCGTTCCGCATGACCACCAGCGCCCACAACCTGACGCCGTCGCCCGCGCGCGAGCGGCAAATCCTGCTGGTGATCACGCTGATGAGCTTCACCAACGTGGTGGACTTCATGGTCATGATGCCGCTGTCGCCGCATCTGATGCGCGAATTCGGTATCGACACCACGCAGTTTGGCCTGCTGGTATCGGCCTACGCGTTCGCGGCGTCGGCAGCGTCACTGCTGATGGCGTCAATCGCTGACCGCTTTGATCGCAAGCACGCCTTGCTGGTGGTCTACGCCGGCCTGATCGTCGGCACCCTGGGCTGCGCGCTGGCGCCCAACTACGCGGCTCTGTTGGCGGCGCGCACTGTGGCCGGGCTGTTTGGCGGCGTGCAGGGTTCGATCGCGTTTTCCATCGTCGGCGATCTGGTGCCCGACGAGCGTCGTGGCCGGGCGATGGGGCTGGTGATGCTGTCGATGTCGCTCTCTGCCGTGCTCGGCGTGCCGCTGTCGATCTACGTGGCCGCGCATGGCGGCTGGCATGTGCCGTTCTTCGCGCTGGCGGCGACCTGCGCATTGCTGTTCGTCGTCGCGCTCCGTCTGATCCCGAACATGCGCGGCCACATGCGTGCGGCCAGCCATGCCGGCCTCTGGACCGGCCTGTGGCGCGGCTATTCCGAACTGCTGCGCGTGCGCAACCACTGGTGGGCGTTTGCCACGTCGGCCCTGTTAACGCTGTCGGGCATGATCGTGATCCCTTACATCGCGCCGTCGCGCATTACCAACGAGGGCATGAGCGAGGTGCAGCTTGCGTATTTCTATCTGGTCGGCGGCGCCGTGACGCTGTTCAGCCGGCCGCTGTTCGGCCGCATGTCGGACCGCTATCCGCGCGCCATCGTCTACTACTGGCTGGTGCTGCTGTCGATCGTGCCGATGCTGCTGATCACCCACACGCTTGGCGTCAACCTGTTCTGGCAACTGGTCGTCGCCGCTTTGTTCTTCATCTTCGTCAGCGGCCGTTTCATCCCGTCGATGGCGCTGGTGACGGCTGCGTCCACGCCGCAGTTGCGCGGCCGCGTGATGTCGTTCAATTCTGCCGTGCAAAACCTGTTTACCGGGCTCGCTGCGGTGATTGGCGGCGCCATGTTGAGCCATACCGCCGGTGGCAGTCTCGCCGGATTCGAAGCGGTTGGGCTGCTGTCCTGCCTGTTCGCGCTGGCGTCGCTGTGGACAGCATTCAAGATCCGCACCGTGTCATGAAGCTGGTCGTCACGTCGCTTGCCGCCGAGCGCGGTGGCCGCGCTGTATTCGACGGTGTTTCGTTTGCTGCCGAGGCGGGCACGCTGCTGCGCGTGACTGGGGCCAACGGCGCCGGCAAGACCACGCTGCTGCGTATCCTTGCCGGGCTCGCCGCGCCAGCCGCTGGCGAGGTGCAGTGGCTGGCGGGGGACGCCACGCTGGCGCCTGCGCAGGCGGCGAGCTACGTTGGCCACGCCAATGCCTTCAACGACGCACTGACGGTGCGTGAAAACCTCGCCTACGCCGCCGCGCTGGCCGGGCTTGACGATAGCCGGCAGGGCATCGAATCAGCACTCACCGCTCTGGGCGTGCGCAATTTGCTCAATCGCCGCTTCGGCACCCTGTCGCAGGGGCAGCGCAAGCGCGCCTCGCTGGCGCGCCTGCTCGCGGGCGGCACGGGTGGCAGCGCATCGCCCCGGGCGTGGCTGCTCGATGAGCCCTTCGTCGCGCTCGATGTTGACACCCAGGCGCAGCTCGCCGCCGTGATCGGCTCGCGGCTCGCTGCGGGCGGTTTGGTCATCTATACCTCGCATCAGGCGGTCGATATCGCCGCTGCCCGCACCGAGGAGCTGGCGTTATGAGCCTGCGCGTTGCCGTCGGCGCCGTGTTCCGCCGCGAGATGCAGCTCTTCGCGCGGCGCAAGAGCGACTGGGCGAATCCGCTGATGTTCTTCCTGATCGTCTGTTCGCTGTTTCCGTTTGCGGTGGGCAGCGAGTCGGAGCGGCTGAAACTGATCGGCATCGGCGTCATCTTCGTCGGCGCGCTGCTGGCGGCGATGCTCTCGCTGCCAAGGCTGTTTGATGAGGACGCCCGCGATGGTTCGCTCGAACTGCTGCTGACATCGCCGGAGCCGCTGGCGGTGCTGATCCTCGCCCGTGTCGCCGCACTGTCGCTGGCGCTGGGCGTCGCGCTTGCCGTGGTGTCACCGGTGTTCGCGCTGTTCTACGCCTTGCCCGGTGACGTCGCCGCCATGCTGGCGCTGACCGTGGCGATGGCGGTGCCAACCTTGTTGCTGGTGGGGGCGATTGCAGCGGCGCTGCTGGTCTCGGCCCGTGGCGGCGCCATCCTGACCGCCGTGCTGGTGCTGCCTTTGACCATTCCGACGCTGATCTTCGGCGCTGGCGCCGCGCTGCGCGTGCTCTACGGGGAGTCACCAGCGGCGGAGCTGGCGCTTCAGGCCGCCTTCATGCTGCTTGCTCTAGCATTGTGCCCGCTGGCAGCCGCAGCTGCATTGAAGATAAGTACCGATTAGCCGTGGCACGTACCGAGCAACAATCCAACGAAAAATACGGCGGGCGCTGGTTCTGGCGCTATGCGTCGCCTGCCGCATTCTTTCCGCTCGCCGGCCGCATCGAAGCGCTGTGCTGGGTGCTGGCAATTGTGCTTTCCGCCATCGGCCTCTACCTCGGCTTTTTCGTGGCGCCGACCGACGCGCAGCAAGGCGAGGTCTACCGCGTCATTTTCATTCACGTGCCGGCGGCCTGGATGGCCATGGTGATTTATCTGGCGATGGCATTCTGGTCGCTGCTGGGGCTGGTGCTGGGCACCCGGCTGTCGTTCATGATGAGCCACGCGCTGGCGCCCACCGGCGCCATCATGGCCGTGATTTCGCTTTGGACCGGTGCCCTCTGGGGCCGACCCACCTGGGGCACCTACTGGGTGTGGGACGCGCGGCTCACCTCAACGCTGATCCTGTTCTTCCTCTACGTCGGCTACATGGCGCTGGCGGCGTCGTTCGACGACAAAAAGAAAGGCGACCGCGCCTCGGCGCTGATCGCGCTGGTCGGTGCCATCAATGTGCCGATCATCTACTTCAGTGTGAAGTGGTGGAACACACTGCATCAGGGTTCCAGTGTCCGTCCCGGCAGCTCATCGATGGCCACCACCATGCTCACGGCCATGCTGATCATGACCTTCGCCTTCTGGGCCTACAGCATTGCCGCAGCGATGCACCGGCTGCGCACCGGGGTCATTGAGCGCGAGGGCAAGGCTGCCTGGCTGCGCGACGCGATGAAAGGATGGCTGCGATGAACTGGGAATCGTGGAGCGCGTTCTGGGACATGGGCGGCCGCGGCTTCTTCGTCTGGGGCAGTTACGGTGCCTTGTTGATAGCGGTCATTGCGGAACTTGTGAGCCTGCGGCAAGCTCGAAAGTCGGCGCTACAGGCATTGCAGGAAGACCATGACAGTTAAGCAGAAACGACTCGCACTGATTCTCGGCGGCCTCGGCGTCATTGCTGCGGCAGTGGCGCTGGTGTTGACCGCCTTTAACCAGAATCTGGTGTTCTTTTTCACGCCTTCGCAGATCGTTGCGAAAGAGGCACCGGTGGGCCGCACCTTCCGCTTGGGCGGCATGGTGGAGGCCGGCAGCGTCAAGCGCGATGGCGTCAACGTCCAGTTCAAGGTGACCGACACCGCGCAGGTGGTGCCAGTGGCCTACAGCGGCATCCTGCCGGACCTGTTCCGCGAGGGCAAAGGTGTGGTTGCGCAGGGCTCGCTGGGTGACGACGGTGTGTTCCGCGCCAAGGAAGTGCTCGCCAAGCACGACGAAAACTACATGCCGCCCGAGGCCGCCAGCGCCGTCGAGAAAGCGCAGAAGGCGCGCGACATGGCGGCTAAGACGCTCAAGCAATGATCGCGATGAGTTTCTCCCTCTCCCTTGAGGGGAGAGGGGCCAGCGGAGAGGGTGAAGCCTGCCCCAGTCCTGATCGCTGTGCGACGGCCGCCCCCTCTCCCCAGCCCTCCCCCACGAGGGGGGAGGGAGTTCGCGTATGAACAAGAAACTTCTCCTTCCCATCGCCTTTTTTGCGCTCGCCGCAGTGCTTTACTTTGGGCTGTTCCGTGACCCGCGCGAGGTGCCGTCGCCGCTGATTGGCAAGCCGGCGCCGGCGTTCACGCTGGAAACGCTGGACAACCCGGCCGCGAAGTTCTCGCCGGCCGACATGAAGGGCAAGGTCTGGCTGCTCAACGTGTGGGCGAGCTGGTGCCCGAACTGCAAGGACGAGCACCCGGACCTGATGGACCTGAAGCGGCGCAGCGTGGTGCCCATCATCGGGCTCAACTACAAGGACAAGCGCGAGCTTGGCCTCGACGTGCTGCGCAAAACCGGTGATCCGTACACGGTGAACGCCTTCGACCCGGACGGCAAGGCCGCACTCGACTGGGGCGTCTACGGCGCGCCGGAAACCTTCCTGATTGACCGCGACGGCATCATCCGCGCCAAACATGTTGGCCCGATCTCGCCGGAAATCTTCGCGACCAAGTTTTCCTCATTTCTGAAGTAATGGCTTTTGCGATGGCATCCGCAACGGGCGGACAGCAGAAAAGTATCGGAAGGCTGCTTTTGCAGAAATGCAGCGTCAGCCCTCATCGAACAAGGCGTCTGTTAATAGGCCAATAGGCAAGCCAGCTACTTCGGAATCCCGATATTCGACAGCTCGTCCGCCCGCTCGTTGCCGGGGTCGCCGGCATGGCCCTTGACCCAGCGCCACTCCACGCGATGCGTCGCCGCCAGCTCGTCGAGTGTCTGCCAGAGGTCAGCGTTCTTCACCGGTTTTTTGTCGGCGGTACGCCAGCCGTTGCGCTTCCAGCCATGAATCCAGGTCTCGATGCCCTGCTTCACGTAATTTGAGTCGGTGAACAGGCGCACACGGCAATGGCGCTTGAGTGCACGCAGCGCTTCGATCGCGGCAGTCAGTTCCATGCGGTTATTGGTGGTCATCGTCTCGCCACCGTGCAGCTCGCGCCGATGATCCCCCGAGATCATCAGCACCCCCCAGCCGCCCGGCCCGGGATTGCCCTTGCAGGCGCCATCGGTGTAGATGATCACCTCCGGCTCCTGCGCCTCATTGCGGGCGCTCATTGTCCACCCCCGCCCGGCTCGCCGGTCGATCGGGTCACGCGCGTTGGCACCGCCGCCACCGCGCGCCGGCGTCGCGTTGAGCGGGCCCAGTCGGGCCGCATCAGCCGCACACCGGCCACCCGTTTCACCGCATGCAGGAAGTACACGCCACCAGCGAATGGCCACCAGCGCTCACCGCCGCTTTCCAGCCAGGACAGACGCCGTAGTGTGCGTTCATTCTGCGCAGGCATGTTGTAGGTGTCGAACTGGCCGCCGACAATGTCGAAGCCAAGCAGGTTCAGCCAATCCTTCACCCGCGACAGCGACATGAATTCGCCGCCCCAGGGGCCGTCGCGGTCGCGCCCGAAGTAGCGCTTGATGCCAAACAGCGAGTACGGGTTGAAACCGGAAATCAGCAGCCGGCCCTCCGGACGCAACACACGAAACACTTCGCGCAGCACCTCGTGTGGCAGGGCCTGAAATTCAAGGGTGTGCGGCAATACGATCACGTCAAACTGGTTTTCAGCAAAAGGCAATTGATCAGGCTCGGACAGCAGTGACGCCGTGGTGTCCCATGCCAGCGTAAAGCGGTGCGTCACGCGACTGGTCTGCATCAACGGCACTGCCGCGCAGCCCATTTGCAGCGCATAAAATCCAAACAGATCGGGCAGCGCATGGTCGAAAATCACCTGCTCGCGCGCCATCACGTAGCACCCTAGCGGTGTCGCCAGCCAGTCGTCAAAAGTCTGGCAGCCGCCGGGCTGCTCCGACAGCGGCGGTGGTCCGTCCTGTATCTGCTGTGAACTGGATGAATTCAATGAGTACCGATGCTTCCGTTGCTGTGCCTGCGACCGCAGTTTTGATCGTTCCGATCCCCGCGTTTGCCGACAACTATATCTGGGCGCTGGTGCATCAAGACCACTGTGTCGTCGTCGATCCGGGCGACGCCGCGCCGGTGGAAGCGTTTCTCACCGAACGTCAGCTCACCCTGGACGCTATCCTGATCACTCATCATCACGCCGATCATGTCGGCGGTGTCGCGTCACTTGCGTCGTCGCGCCCAGACTTGCCGGTGTACGGCCCAGCCGCAGAGGCGATTGCCGGCGTGACGCACCCGCTGATCGATGGCGACACCGTCAATCTGCCGATGATGCCGAACATCTTCTGGCAGGTCATGAGCATTCCGGGGCATACGCGCGGTCACATTGCTTATGTTGGTGATGACATGCTTTTTTGCGGTGACACGTTGTTCGCGGCAGGTTGCGGCCGGCTGTTCGAGGGCACGCCTGCGCAGATGCACGCGTCGCTCACTCGCCTTGCCAGTCTGTCAGCATCCACCCGTGTTTTCTGCACTCACGAATACACGCTCGCCAATCTGCGCTTCGCGCTGGCGGTCGAGCCTGACAATGATGCGTTGATTGCGCGCAGTTTCACCGAACAGGATCGCCGCGCGCGTGGCGAGCCGACACTGCCGTCAACAATTGTGCTTGAGCGCGAAACCAATCCGTTCCTGCGGGTAACGGCGCCGCAAGTCATCGCCAGCGCGGTTGCCCGTACGCGCGATCTGCCGGATGCACCGGCGCTCAACGCCTCGGATCCGGAAGCGGTTTTCGCAGTGTTGCGACAGTGGAAGAACGATTTCCGCTGAGTATTCTCCGGGCGTCACGATTGCGTGTTTTTCGCGGGCTGTTAGCACTGATTTCACTGCGGATTCAGGCGCATGTATTTGACCTGAGCGGCCTAAATGAGTAGCATCGCGCGAGATTTTGCTGGCCCGAATCGTGTTGACACATGATCCCGTCAGCGTGGTATTTAGTGACAGGAGAAGGCGTGCAGCGCTTCAAGATCAGCCAACTCACCCGTTCCATCCGTTCAGGCCCAGTCAATTCCGTTCGCGACGACCAATCGTTCGCGACGGCCTCCCTTCCCTTCCCGCTTCGCACCACCTTGCGCCTGTCGCCTTTGGCGCTGTCGGTGTTGCTGGCCGGCTTCGGTCTGGGTTCTATTGACGCCCACGCGAACGCGAGCGCCGATAGCGGGCTCGCAACCACTGCCGCCAGCGTGACGGGCGCAGCGATGGCCAGCACCTCGCAGGCGCCGGCGTTCAGCGCCTATGCAACGGGAATTCCGGCAACAAACAGTATCGCGTCGCCGGTGTCGCATCCGGTGACGACGACCGCGGCAACCGTAGCTGCGGCGCGTTCCGTCACCACGCCAGTCGCGATCGGTACGCAAAACGCGGTGCCGGTTGCGCTCACGCCACAACCCACGTCCGCACCTGCCAGTGCTGGTGTGACCGCGACGGGCGCAGCGCCCATCCAGAACACGGCAACAGTTGCCACCAATGCCGCCCCGACCGCACCTGCAGCAGTCGTAGCCACCGCCAGTGCCGCGAAAGAGCCGGCGCTGATCGGCGTGGTTAGCGAAGTGCCCGCTGAAGCGCCACCTACCGATCTCTGGGATCGCATACGTGCCGGTTACGCGATGGACGACCTTGACGACCCACTGGTCGCCAAGTGGGAGAAGTTCTACGCTGAACGCCCCGACTACCTTGCACGCATCGTTGACCGCTCGGGCAAGTACATGTTCTACATCGTGACCGAACTGGAGCGGCGCGGCATGCCGCTCGAGATCGCGTTGTTGCCGATGATCGAGAGCGCGTTCAATCCAATAGCGCATTCTTCGGCAAAAGCTGCGGGCATCTGGCAATTCATTCCGTCAACGGGTGTGAACTACGGCATGAAGCAGGACTGGTGGGCGGACTCGCGGCGCGACATCGTCGCTGCAACCAATGGCGCGCTCGACTATCTCGGCAAACTGCACGGCATGTTCGGTGACTGGCAGCTCGCACTGGCGTCCTACAACTGGGGCGAAGGCTCGGTCGCGCGCGCCGTGCAGCGCTCGAAGGCTCGTGGCAAGGACGGCACCTATCTCGCGCTCGACATGCCGGCCGAGACACGCAACTACTTGCCGAAGCTGCAGGCAGTCAAGAACATCATCCGCAACCCGGCGGCGTACGGCGTCACCATTGCCGGCATTCCCAACGAGCCGTACTTCAAGACGATCACGCTGGCGCATCCCATTGACCTGAAGCGTGCCGCGCAACTGGCCGAGATGAGCGAGACCGATTTCGTCGCGTTGAACCCTGCCCACAACCGCCCGGTGATCGGTGGTCGCAGCGAGTATCAGGTGCTGCTGCCGGCCGACAAGGCCGATGGCTTCCTTTCCCGCCTTGAGGCCAACGAGAAGCCACGCGTATCCTGGATGGCCTATCGCACGCGCTCAGGGGACCGCATCGAGGCGCTGGCGCAGCGCTTTGGCACCACGGTCGCTGCGATCAAGTCGGTCAACGGCATTCGCAGCGTTGCCGCGACACTGCCTGCGGGGTACAACCTGCTGGTGCCTTCCGATGGCCCGTCAGAAGACGCACTGGGCAGCATCCAGAATGCAGTGTTCACCAAGTTCCCCGAACACGTCGCTGCGCGCAGCCACAAAGTGCGTCGCGGTGAAACCTTCGCCAGCATCGCCCGGCGCTATGGCGTGAGTGCATCGACGCTGGCGTCGTGGAACCGGATGGGCAAGCAGAACGTGCGCGTCGGTCAGGTGCTCTATGTCAGCGGCCCGGCACCGGTACGGCAAGTCGCCAGCAAGGGCGGTCGCGTCGTTCAGGTCAAGCGTGGCGGTAAAGCCGTACGCGCGGCGGCGACCGGCAAACGCGGCGCGGCGGTGAGTGGCAAGAAAGTCAGCAAACGGCGGCGTTAGGATTTGATCGCTTCAATAAAAAACGCGCCTGATGGCGCGTTTTTTATTGGTCACCGTCCCGACAGGGCACAAACTCAGCGGTCCTCTTCTGCGGCAGAAGGGCGACGACGCCCATGCACTGGCAGTGCGGCAATCTCATTTCGAAGATCCTGTTCGGCGACGCGCGAGCGCTTCGTCCCGCCTTTGCCATCATCGGCTACGTGCGCCCCTGACTTGCGTAGCAGCGGGTCTGCGGCGAGGCGATTGCGTGGCTTGCTTGCCGGCACGACTGCCACTGTCGCCGCAAGTTTGTTGCCTGGCGCAGGTACGGTGCTGACGGGGCGACGGGATTTGGTCATTGCTGCTCCGATGTGCAAAAAAAAAACGGCGCGAAACCGCGCCGTTTTCTGCAGAAGAACTTCCTCGCGGAAATTACTTCTTCTTGGCTGCTGCTTTCTTAGCCGGCTTCTTGGCTGCTGCCTTTTTAGCGGGCTTCTTGGCTGCTGCTTTCTTAGCCGGCTTCTTGGCTGCTGCCTTTTTAGCGGGCTTCTTGGCTGCTGCTTTCTTGGCCGGCTTCTTGGCTGCTGCCTTTTTAGCGGGCTTCTTGGCTGCTGCTTTCTTAGCCGGCTTCTTGGCTGCTGCCTTTTTAGCGGGCTTCTTGGCTGCTGCTTTCTTAGCTGGCTTCTTGGCTGCTGCCTTTTTAGCGGACTTCTTGGCTGCTGCTTTCTTAGCCGGCTTCTTGGCTGCTGCTTTCTTGGCCGGAGCCTTCTTCGCAGCAGGTTTCTTGGCAGCGGGCTTCTTCTTCGCGGCCGGCTTTTTCTTGGCCGGTGCCGGTGCTGCTGCAGCCGGTGCTGCCATCGTCATCATGTCGCTCATAGTGGTCTCCTAAGGTTGACTCTCACAGTTTTGAACATCACTTGAGGTGATCCTTTGGGCCATTACACGCGGTGTTCATCACGAAAAAAACGCAACGATCAACGAGAGTTACAACGCAACACACCTCAGTGTCAGGCGCTGCTGCAAACGGTTCAAGGCACACGAACTTGTTTACAACACACACTCCTGATGTCGCGAATTCTAGCTTGATTTTTTTCTCGAACAATATTATTCGCGCGCGCGCTCCGCGTGCAGAAACGCTTTGTTGTTTTGTTGCACACGAAATTTGTATCGATGTGCGTTGAAAATCAGATCACGATGCGCTCGTGCGCGATCAAATCTTCGAAGCGTTCGCGTTCACGAATGAGATGCGCTTCATCACGATCAATCAACACTTCGCATGGACGTGAGCGCGTGTTGTAGTTCGACGCCATCGTCATTCCATACGCGCCGGCGCACAACACCGCGAGCAGGTCTCCCTGTGAAAGTACCAGCTGGCGCGCCTTCGCGAGCCAGTCACCACTTTCACACACCGGCCCGACGATGTCGTAAAGCACTGCTTCACCCGCGCGTTCAAGCACCGGTGCGACCGGATGAAATGCATCGTAAAGCGTCGGCCGGATGAGATCATTCATCGCTGCATCGACCAGTGCAAAGTTCTTCGTCTCTCCCGGTTTGAGGAATTCAACTCGCGTCAGCAGCAAGCCCGCATCGCCGACGATCGAGCGACCTGGTTCGATCAGCAGATCAAGATGACGACCCGCAATCTCGCGCTCCACCGCGTGTGCAAATTCATCCATCGGCACCAGCGATTCACCCTGGTAGTTGATCGCGCGTCCACCACCAATGTCGAGGTGCTGCAGGTGAATGCCGCGTTCCGACAAGTCGTCAATCAGCGACAACAGGCGACGCAGTGCATCCACATACGGCGACAGTTCCGTGATCTGCGAGCCAATGTGGCACTCGATGCCGTGTACTTCAATGCCGGGCATTGACGCTGCCAGCGTGTACAGACGCACTGCATCAGCGTGCGCCACGCCAAACTTGTTCGACTTCAGGCCGGTGGAGATATAGGGATGCGTCTTCGCATCGACATCCGGATTGATGCGGAAGGTGATGCGGGCGCGTTTGCCGTGGGCCTGCGCAACGTCGTTCACGCGATGCAACTCCGCTTCGGACTCGATGTTGAAGCAGAAGATGTTGTGCGACAGCGCCAGCGCGATTTCGTCATGTCGTTTGGCAACCCCGGAGAAGATCACCTTGCCGGCTTCGCCGCCGGCAGCGATCACGCGTTGCAATTCACCAGCGGAGACGATGTCGAAACCAGCGCCCTCTGCGGCCAGCAGGGCGAGCACGCTCAGCGTGGAGTTCGCCTTCACCGCGTAGCAGATCAACGGCTTTGAGGCCGCAAACGCCCGTTGATAGGCGCGGAAGTTGTCGACGATGGTGGCGCGCGAGTAAACGTAGGCAGGAGTGCCAAACTGGCGTGCAACGTCAGTCAGGCGGACGTTTTCGCACAGGAGCTCGCCATCCGGCGAGCGCTGAAGGTGTGGGGTGAGCATGGGGTGATGATTGCGAAGAAAATTTGCGGGGAGACACGCTGGTGAATCTTTGCCGCGCGCCTTGCTGCTCGCTCTGTGCGTCAGTCCAACGCTCGGGCGTTGGACGAAACGCCAGAACGCTGATCAGGTGGTCGCGGTTATGCCGTCGGCATTGACGCACGATGCGGCCGACGCAACCGCCAGTACCGTCGACGCTTTAGGCGGCACCAAAGGTCCTTTTTGGCCGCAACCGGTGATGCCAATCGCGGCCAATGCCACGAGAAGCAGGGTGATGAGCAAATGGCGAAAGCGCATAGACTTGCGTGGAAATTTGTCTCAGCCGATAGTAGCAAATGCCTTCAGCCACCGAATTCAACGAGATCGTCGATGCACTGTTCGACCAGTTTGTCGAGGCGCTGGACAGTACCGATGCCGTCGATGACGTCGAGCTCAATCAGGGGGTGCTGGAAATTACTTGCGATGATGGCTCGAAAATCATCGTCAATCGCCATGCGCCAACGCAGGAAATCTGGGTGGCCGCCAGAAGCGGTGGCTATCACTTCCGGCAAACCGATCAGGGCTGGGTCGACACCCGCAGCAGCGAGCCGCTCGCCAGCGCCATGAGTCGCGTCGTCCGCGAACAAACCGGAGTGACGGTCAAATTTGCCTGAGCGGCAATGGCTTAGAGCTCCAGCAACACCGAGTAGTTCTTGATCGCCCGTTTGTGTGCCTTTGAATTGGCATCCAGCTGGGCGACGATCGCCCAGAACCGTGGCGAGTGGTTGAACTCCACCAGGTGCGCCAGCTCATGGGCTACGACGTGCCGCATCAGTTCAGGCGGCAACTGCAACAGCCGGAAGTTGAGTCGCACCCGTCCATCCGACGTGCAGCTCCCCCACATCGTGCGGGCGCTACTGATGGTGACCGCACGGAGCGGTAGCGCCGCATCGGCTGCCATGCGCTGGGCCAGTGAAGGCAACTCCTGTTTGGCAATCCGCTTCAGCTCGGCATCGAGGGCGGCCGTGTCGAACTCACCCGCCGAGGTGGTGAGCACACAACGTGACTCGGTCAGGTCCACACTATCGAACAATCCGGCACGCAACTCAACCTTGAGCCGCTTGCCGCGAAACAGCATGTGACCGCCATCGCGGTGCTCCGCCAGCTGGTCCCGTCGCGCCTGCTGCTGCGCCAGCGCCTTGCCGATCCACTCGCGGCGCTCGACGATGGCAGCGTCGATCTCATAAAGCGGCGTCCAGTTGGGAGCCCGGATCAGCAAGCCGTCGGTGGTGATGATCAGGCCAATTGACTTGCGGCGCGCACGCTCCAGCCGATAGCTGATGCCTGCGGAACTGACGCGCGGCTTCGATTCTGCGGGGCTCGGTGCCAGTCGCTGCCGTGGCGCACGACGCGGCGCGGGAGGTGGTGCCGGATCGCCAAAAAGCAACGCGCTCCAGAAACCCATCACTCAGTTCGCCGTGCGCCCTGATCCTGCACGCGAGTCACCCAGGCGGGCAACCTCCGTCTCGATGACGCGCTCCACCTCATCGTTCAGTTCCGCCAGCGCACGGCCGGTCGGCGAAATCGGCGGCAATATCGACATCGTCACCTTACCGGGAAACTTCTTCCAGGGGTGACGTGGCCAGCAGTAACCCGCGTTGTGGGCGACCGGCAGGATAGGTACGTCACAGCCCATCGCCAGCCGCACGCCACCGGTCTTGTACTTGCCCTTGGTGCCCGCCTTGATTCGGGTTCCCTCGGGGAAGACCACGATGGTGAAGCCGCGCTCATTGAGGCGCTCTTTGCCCTGCACGATCATCTGCTCCATCGCCTGCGCCCCTGCCTTGCGGTTGATAGTTATTGGTGACGACAGGGCAAAGCCCCAGCCAAAGAACGGCACCCACAGCAGCTCCTTCTTGGCGACAAAACTGCCCGGTGCAAAGTGTGTCTCCAGCATCAGCGTCTCCCAAGTGGAGGAGTGCTTGGCGAGCACGATAAACGGTCTGGCGGGGATGTTTTCGCCGCCGATGATTTCATAGTCGATGCGGCAGAGGTGTTTGGCAAACCAGATGAACAGTGCCGTGTAGGAACGGCACATCAGGTTGCGCTGCCGTGCTGGCAACCAGAAGCAGCCGCAGATGGCGAAGGCGTACAGCGGCGTCATCACCAGTTGCAGCAGGATGTAGAGAGTGTTGCGCAATGCCTGCATGTTTCCGCCTTCGATGGTCGCCGTGTCGGGCTGCGGCTCAGGGAGCCGACAAAATAGCGTCGACCGCCGCCGACAGATCGTTGAACGTTTGGGTGCCCGCTGGCAAATTGCCGCCCGCCAGCGTGGCAGCCCCCTTGCCGCTCAGCACCAGCATCGGTCGCGCGCCAGCCGCTGCTGCAGCCTGCAGGTCACGGAGCCCATCGCCAATGCAGGGCACGCCATCCAGCGGCACGCCAAGGCGCTGGCCGATATCGATGAACATGCCGGGCAACGGCTTGCGACAGCGGCAATCGGTGTCGCTTGAGTGCGGGCAGTAATAGATGACGTCAATGCGGCCACCGGCCTGCTGCACCGCCTTCAGCATCTTGCCGTGGATGGCGTTAAGTGCATTCATGTCGAGCAACCCGCGCTCAATACCGGACTGGTTGGTGGCCACGGCCACGTGGTAGCCGGCGCCGTTGAGCCGCGCGATCGCCTCCAGCGCGCCGGGAATCGGTCGCCATTCGTCCGGCGTCTTGATGAAGCGCTCGCTGTCGAAATTGATGGTGCCGTCGCGGTCGAGAATCACCAGCTTCATATTCCAGCCTCCCTTGTGCAGTCGAGGAGGTAGCGAGCAGCGCCGGAAGGGTCAGCGCGAGTCACCGGCAAGCGATTCGCCGGCAACCCCTCTGTTGGCTGCGCCGACATCTCCCCTGCTACGCAGGAGAGACTTGCTGGCGAAGGATGTCCGGGTTGATGCACTATGCCGCCAGCTTCGAGAGGTCGGCGACCTTGTTCATCGCGTCGCGCAAGTCCCGCAGCAGCGCGAGGCGGTTGGCACGAACGGCCTTGTCCTCGGCCATCACCATGACTTTGTCGAAAAACTCGTCGACCGGGGCCTTGAGGGCAGCGAACGACTTGAGGTAGCCGGTGAAGTCACCCTTGGCATAGAGTGCATTGGCGCTCGGTGCAACCGTATCGAGCGCCTGACGCAGGGCTTGTTCGGCAGGCTCCTGTGCGGCATTGCTGGTGGCGATCACCTCGCCGCTTTCCAGAGCCTTTTTCAGGATGTTGGCGACGCGCTTGTTGGCGGCGTTAAGGCTTGCCGCCTCAGGCAAGGATGCAAAGGCCTGCACCGCCGCCAGTTGCGCTGGGACTGTAGCGAACACGGCTGGCATCGGTGCGACGACGGCCTCGATTTCGTTGGTACTGGCGCCGGTGTCTTTCAGGAAACCTCGCAGGCGGTCATAGATGAATGCGGATAGTTCTGCGCTGGCATCGGTGACTTTGCCACCAAAGCTCTCAAACGCGGCGTTCAGCAACGATGCCAACGGTACCGTCAGTTTCTGCTCGACCAGAATGCGAATTACTCCGAGCGCATGCCGCCGCAGCGCGAACGGGTCTTTGTCACCGGTCGGTGTCTGCCCGATGCCGAACAGGCCAGCCAGCGTTTCCAGCTTGTCCGCAAGCGCTACCGCCGTCGGCACGCCGGGCGACGGCAGTGCGTCACCGGCAAAGCGCGGCTGGTAGTGTTCGGCACAGGCCGCGGCAACATCGGCCGGTTCGCCGTCATTGAGCGCATAGTAGCGCCCCATCGTGCCTTGCAACTCGGGGAATTCGCCGACCATCAGCGTGACCAGATCGGCTTTCGCCAGCGTGGCGGCACGCTCAGCGCGGGTGCGATCCGCGCCGATCAGACCGGCGATTTCGCCCGCCAGCTGCGCCACGCGGGCGATGCGTTCGCCCTGGGTGCCGAGCTTGTTGTGATAGACCACCTTGCCCAGCTCAGGCACGCGGTCGGCGAGCTTGGTCTTCTTGTCGGTGTCGAAGAAGAAGCGGGCATCGGCGAGACGCGGGCGCACCACGCGCTCGTTGCCTTCGATCACTTTCTTCGGATCAGCCAGCTCCATGTTTGACACGATCAGGAACTGGTTTTTCAGTTTGCCGGCGTCGTCGAATAGCGGGAAATACTTCTGGTTCGTCTTCATGGTCAGGATCAGACACTCCTGCGGCACCGCGAGGAATTCCGGTTCGAACTGACAGACGTAGACCGTGGGCCATTCGACCAGCGAATTGACCTCATCAAGCAGGTCGGCGTAGCTGGCTGGCGTGCCAAGGTTGGCGCCAAGCGCTTTTGCCCTGGCGTCGAGCTGCGACTGGATCATGTCGCGGCGGGTAGCGAACACCGGCTCGACCTTGCCGTACTGGCGCAGCAATTCTTCGTAGCGCGCGGCGGTGTCAAGCTCGACGTTGTTCGCGCCCTGGAAGCGGTGACCATGTGTGATGCGACCAGCCTCAAGGCCCAGCGCCTTCGCGGCAACTACATCGTCACCGTGCAGCACCACCAGCCCGTGCGCCGGGCGCACAAAGTTGACGTCCGTTTCACCGTCGGCGAGCTGGTACGTCATCACCTTCGGGATCGGCAGCTTTGAGAGCGTGACGTCAATCGCGTTCTGCACGCCCGCCGCCAGCGTCGTACCCGTGGCGAGACCCACAAGGTAGACATACTCGGCCTTGCCATCACTCTCGATCAGCAATTTGTCCGAGCCGAGCACTGCATTCGGAAAGCCCTCCGCCAGTGCCTCGCGCCCCAGCGCCGCCAGCTTCTTGCGCAGCGCGACGGACGCATTGCCCGCTGCATCGCGGGCGACCGCGACCGGCATCAGTTTTTCCTTGATCGCCTTCGCCGGTGCTTCGGTCAGCACTGTATCGACGCGGGCGCCGAGGCGACGCGGCGTTGCGAAAGAGACGGTGCTGGCGCCGTTCGCCAGCAGGCCATCTGCACGCAAGCTCGCCTCAATACCGGAAGCAAACGCTTCGCCCAGTTTCTTGAGCGCTTTCGGCGGCAGCTCCTCAGTGAAGAGCTCGATCAGAAGCGGCTTGGTGGTACTCATGCAGCCACCTTTGCAGCAACCGCCGCAGACGATTTGTGCAGCATCGGGAAGCCCAGCCGTTCGCGGCTTTCGTAGTAGCTCTGTGCCACGCTGCGCGCGAGGTTGCGGATGCGGCCAATATAGGCGGCGCGCTCGGTGACGCTGATGGCGCCACGCGCGTCGAGCAGGTTAAAGGTGTGCGCGGCCTTGAGCACCTGCTCGTAGGCGGGCAGCGCGAGCTGCTTTTCCATCAGCAGTTTGGCCTGTGCCTCGTAGTCACCGAAGTGACGGAACAGCGCTTCGGCGTTGCTGTATTCAAAGTTGTAGGTCGACTGCTCAACCTCGTTCTGATGAAACACGTCGCGGTAATAGAGCGTGCGCGTTTCGCCCTGCTCCTGCCACGTGGTCCACACCAGGTCGTAGACGTTGTCCAAACCCTGCAGATACATGATCAGCCGTTCCAGACCGAAGGTGATTTCGCCGGTGATCGGCTTGCACGGCAGGCCGCCGACCTGCTGGAAGTAGGTGAACTGCGTCACCTCCATACCGTTCATCCACACTTCCCAGCCCAGGCCCCACGCGCCGAGCGTCGGGTTCTCCCAATCGTCCTCGACGAAGCGGACGTCGTTCTCCTGCAGGTTGAAGCCAAGCGCCTCCAGCGAACCCAGATAGAGCTCAAGGATGTTCGGCGGCGAGGGCTTCAGCACCACCTGATACTGGTAATAGTGCTGCAGGCGGTTCGGGTTTTCGCCGTAGCGGCCGTCCTTCGGGCGGCGCGACGGCTGCACATAAGCCGCGCGCCACGGCTCCGGCCCGAGCGCGCGCAGGAAGGTGGCGGTGTGCGATGTACCGGCGCCAACCTCCATGTCGTAGGGCTGAATGACGGCGCAGCCCTGCTGGTTCCAGTAGTTTTGCAGGCGGAGGATGGCTTCTTGAAAGGTGATCATCGTTAAGGCAGGACGAGTGACGAAAGACGAATGACGAACATCATTCACTTCATTCCATCACCGGAATTCCGTGGCTGTTTTCCCTGATTTTATGGGGCTTCGGGGCTTACCCGGATGTCAGGCCGCTGTGTTGCCGCGGCGCAGGCGCTGCGCGGCGCCAATTCCTATGCCGGCGAGACAAATCAGCAGGATCGGCAGATCGCCCCACATGCTGTACGGCGTCGCGCCTTTGCGACCCTGCACCGTGGCTTCGAGGATGCCTTCCGTCCACGGCTCCAGCCGTTGCGTGACGCGGCCCTTGTCGTCGATCACTGCGGTGATACCGGTGTTGTTGGCGCGCAGCATTGGGCGGCCGGTTTCGATGGCGCGCATCTGGGCGAGCTGCAAATGCTGCTCGGCGGCCGCACTCTTGCCGAACCACGCATCGTTGCTGATGTTGACCAGCAGCGTCGCGTCCGGCATGGTGCGCAGCACATCACGCGCAAAGGCATCCTCGTAGCAGATGGAGATGCCGAGCGTTTGCCCATTCACCCTGATCGGCGCCTGCGCCACGTCGCCGGCCGTGAAGTCGCTCATCGGGATCGTGAGGTTGGCGTAGAACCACGCGAGCAGTCCGCGCAGCGGCATGTACTCGCCGAACGGCACCAGATGCACCTTGCGGTACTGCTGGGCATCCTCTACCCCCATCGACACGGCGGCGTTGAAATACTTGCCGTTCTCCTCGACTGGCACGCCGATCAGCAGATTCGCGTTTTTGCTGAAGGCAACGCCGCGCAGCTTCTCGATGTATTCCGGTGGAATGCGCGACAGCGGTGCCGGCAGCGCGGTCTCGGGCAGGATGATCAGCTCGCCCTTCGCCTGCGACACCAGCTTTTCGTAAAGCTGCAGTGTCTGAACGAACTTCTCCGGCTCCCACTTCATGGATTGGGGGACGTTGCCTTGAAGCAGCGAAACTTGAATCAGCTTGCCACTTTGTGAGGTGAACGCGTTGCCAGTCAACCCGAACAAACCAAGGAAGCAAAGCAACCCGACGAACTGCGCTGCCGCGAGCCAATACGCGGCCCTTCGTCGAACCGCACCGTTCGCTTCTGCCAGGGACTTGGCACCAGCCGCAGCGATGTATCCGCCGGCGGCCAGCACGACAAAACCCATAGCGAAGTGCCCAAGCAGCGTAGCGATGACAGATGGCGCAAATGGGCCAACCTGCGACACCCCGACACTCAACCACTCAAACCCGGTGAATAAATGCGCCCGCAAGTACTCGGCAAACGTCCAAGCCGACGCGAACACGAAAGCGAAGAACAGGGGACTGCGCGCTCTTGTCCATGTCGCAAGCGCGCACGCCAGCGCCGGATACAACGCCAGAAACGCGCAGAACAGGAACGCCGAGAACCACGCCAGCGGCAGCGGCATGCCGCCGAACTCGTTCATGCTCACGCGCACCCAGGACACACCGACAACGAAGTACGCCAGGCCAAACACAAAGCCAAGCAGCGCGCCCCGCCGTACTGTCGGAGCGCGGACGATCAGCGCTGCGAGCGCGGCAAACCCGAAGTAGGGGAACCACCACCAGCCCATCGGCGCAAAGCCGAGCCAGGCGGTGAGCGCGCCGGAAAGCGCGGCGCAGAGCACCGTCACCATGCGAGGTGGGGGCCGCTCTGTAGGATGGGCAGCCTTGTGCCCACCAAAACGCGAGCATCACGCAACCGCCCGGTGGACAGAGGGCTGCCCACCCTACGGTTCATTTCGTCATTCGTCATTCGTCTTTCGTCCTGGCGCGCAGCGCCAAGCTACACCCGCTCCACCGTCATCAACCACACGCGACGGCCATCGGCGCGCAGCACGGTGAATTTGAGGCCGCCGAGCGCGATGCTCTCGCCGCGATGCGGGACGCGGGCGAACTCCTGCATCAGCAGGCCGCCGACAGTGCCGGATTCGTCGTCGCTGAAGCTGGTGCCGAATTTTTCGTTAAAGGCGTCGATCTCGGTGGACGCCTTGACGCGCCACTTGGTCGCCGTTTCAGCGACGATGTTGTCGGCCTCTTCGTCGTAGTCGTACTCGTCGATGATCTCGCCAACGATCTGCTCCAGCACGTCCTCCAGCGTGACCAGCCCGGCCACCGAGCCGTGCTCGTCGATCACGATGGCCATGTGATTGCGCTGCGAACGGAACTCGCGCAGCAGCACGTTGAGGCGCTTGGTCTCCGGCACAAAGATCGGCGGCCGCGCCACCGCCTTCAGCGAAAACGCGTCCGGATTGACCAGATAGGCGAGCAGATCCTTGGCCAGCAGGATGCCAACCACTTCATCGCGGTTCTCGCCGATCACGGGGTAGCGCGAGTGGCGCGTCTCGACCATCTCGGCAATCACCTCGGCGGGGGCGTCGTCAATCTCGATCACGTCCATCTGCGAGCGCGGCACCATCACGTCGCTCACCGTCATTTCGGCGACTTCGAGCGCGCCCTCAAAGATGGACAGCGCATCAGCGTCGAGCAGCTTGCGCTCATGCGCGTCGCGCAGCATGTCGAGCAGGTCGTCGCGATCTTCCGGCGCGCCGGAGAGCATCGTCGACAGACGCTCGAAGAACGTGGGTTTCGGTCGCGCTTCGCTGTCGCTCATGGACGATCAGCAGGCTGCCAGCCCGATTGGCTTTGCCGGAAAATGGCGTCAGCATTGGGCTTGATGGGTGAAAACGCGAAAAGTCGGCTATTGCTTAAATGTGGCCGTAAGCCCATTGCGAACGGCATTTCAACGAAAAGCTGTTCGATCAGGGCGGCTGGCCTTGCGGCGCTACTCGGTTTCATACGGATTTTTTATACGAAATCGTTTCAGCACCGCTATCTCGATCGCTTCCATTGCCGCTGCCTCGGTGGCGTCCTCATGGTCGAAGCCCTGAGCATGCAGCATGCCATGCACCACCATGTGGGCATGATGATCGTGCACTGCCTTCTTCTGCTCGCGGGCCTCGCGGGCGATCACCGGCGCGCAGATGGCGATGTCGGCCTGGTACGGCTGCGCCGCAGGACGAATGACCAATGACGAATGACGAACGGTGCTGCCCGCCCCGCTGGTGAGGGGTTCGTGCACAAAGGTCAACACGTTCGTTGCGTAGTCCTTGCCGCGGAAATCGCGATTGAGCGCCCGGCCCTCTTTCTCATCGACGTAGCGAATGGTCACCACACCGTCACCGGCACCCGCATTGCCTGCGTGCGCGGCCAGCGCCCAGCGCCGCACCTGCGCGCGCGAAGGCAGGTGCGCCGCCGCTGAGGCAAACTGCACGCTGAGGTGTAGCGTCATGGCGTGAGCACCTCTGCTTTACAGCGGCGAGGACGAAAGACGAATGACGAGTGACGAAAATCACATCGCCAAGTCCGCGCCCCCATGTCGTCATTCGTCATTGGTCATTCGTCCTGCGGCGAACAGCCGCTAACTGTTATCCCGCGCGCTTTGCCGCTCATAGGCGTTGACGATCTTCTGCACCAGCGGGTGCCGCACCACGTCCACGCTGGTGAAGCGGGTGAAGGCAATGCCCTTGACGCCGCCGAGCACATGCTGGGCGTCAATGAGGCCACTCTTCTGGCTCTTCTGCAGATCAATCTGCGTCGGGTCGCCGGTGACCACCGTCTTGGTGCCAAAGCCGATGCGGGTCAAAAACATCTTCATCTGCTCGGGCGTGGTGTTCTGTGCTTCATCGAGGATGATGAAGGCGCCGTTCAGCGTGCGCCCGCGCATGAAGGCAAGCGGCGCCACCTCAATAGTGCCGCGCTCCATGAGCTTGGTGGTTTTCTCAAAGCCCATCAGGTCAAACAGCGCGTCGTACAACGGGCGCAGGTACGGGTCCACCTTCTGGATCAGATCACCGGGCAGAAAGCCGAGCCGTTCGCCCGCCTCCACCGCCGGGCGCACCAGCACGATGCGCTTGATCAGGTCACGCTCGAAGGCGTCCACCGCACAAGCCACGGCGAGATAGGTCTTGCCGGTTCCGGCCGGACCGATGCCGAAGGTGATGTCGTGGTCGCGAATGTTCTGCAGGTAAGTGAGCTGCGTTGGTGTGCGTGCCGTCAGATCGGCACGCTTCACCTTCAGCGGAATGGCGCCGGCAGCGGCCTCCAGCGCGGCAAACTCTTCGGCGAGTTTCGCTTTTGCCGCAGCGTCGTCTTCGCCTTCCGCCGCATCGCCGGAACTGATCGGCAGACGTAGCTCGGTCAGCGTCAACTCGACATCTTCATCACTCAGGTCGCGCTTGCTGCCGCGCACGACGTAGCGGAAGCGCTCAATCGCCTTTTTCGCCGCCTGCGTTGCCGCCGATTCACCACTGATGGTGAACTGCGCCATGCGCCGCCGGATGTTGACGGCAAAGGCGGCCTCAATGCGGCGAAGATGATCATCCATCGCACCACAGACAGTGGCGAGCGTGGCGTTGTCGATGGGCTCGAGCGACAGGTCGAGCGAAGAAGTACTCAAAGCGGGATGCGGTGATCGGAAAGCCCCGTATTTTCAGGGTTTTGCGCGTTCACCGCAAACGGCGGCCCGTGCTGCTACATGCAGGCGCGATAAATCTCGGCAATCGACACGTTGCCGGTACGCGCCTGTTCCACGCCATTCACCGGCAGCGGAATCATGCCGCTTTCGACGGCAAGGTGGCGGAACTCGTCGCTGGCCACGCCTTCGGCGACACGGCCGCGAATCTGGTCATTCATCACCATCAATTCGTAGATCGCCATGCGCCCGGCAAAGCCCGTGAAATGGCATTGCTCGCAGCCGGCCCCGCGCAGGAACTTCTCGCCCGGTTTGAGTCCCAGATTGTCGGCAAGCAGCGGGTCGATCTTTTCTTCGACCCGGCAGTGCGGGCAATTCTTGCGCACCAGTCGCTGCGCCAGCACACCGATCACCGCCGAGCGGATCATGTAAGGCGCGATGCCGATCTCCAGCAGGCGCACCAGCGTGCTCGCCGCATCGTTGGTGTGCAACGTGCTGAACACCAGATGGCCCGTGAGCGCGCTCTCCACGGCGATCTTGCAGGTTTCGAGATCGCGCATTTCACCGATCATGATCACATCAGGGTCGTGCCGCAAGATGTGCCGCAGCGCCTGCGGGAAGCCGAAATTGATCTGTGGCAACAGTTGAATCTGCCGGGTCTTGCCTAGCTCGTATTCGATCGGGTCTTCGACCGTGATGATGTTGACGTTTTCCTTCTTCACCGCCTGCAGCGCGGCGTAAAGCGTCGTGGTCTTGCCGGAGCCGGTCGGACCGGTCACCAGAATGATGCCGTAGCTGCGGCGGATCAGGTCGAGAAAGCGCGCCTTGTCACTGTCCTTGAAGCCAATCTCGTCAACCGAACGGAGACCGGCGCTCTTGTCGAGGATGCGGATCACCACGCTTTCGCCGTACTGCACCGGAATGATCGAAATGCGCAGGTCGATCGGCTGCTCGCCGACATCCAGCCGGATGCGGCCATCCTGCGGCAGCCGACGTTCAGTGATATCCAGGCTGGACAAAATCTTGATGCGGCTGACCACCGCCGGCAACAGCGCGGCGCGCAGACTGCGCATTGGCACCAGCGAGCCGTCGATGCGATAGAGCACCTCGAACTCGTGCTTGCCGGGGCGGATGTGCACGTCGGACGCGCGCATGCTGGCCGCCTCATGCAGCAGCGTATCGACCAGATTGACGATTGGCGCCCGCTTGGCGACGTGCTCGGCATCGCGCCAGAGCCGCTCGTCGTCCTGCTCGGCGTGGCGCTCCTGCTCCAGCGCCAGCTCGGTCAGGGCGCGCAGCTCCTCCGCCTCCTGCGCGGTGCGATAGAGCCGGTTGATGGCTTCATCAATCTGCACCCCACTGGCGCGAACGAAGACGAAATGGCGCTGCAAGGCAAAGCGGAGCACGGTCAGTGCGTCGTCGTCGAGCAGATCAGACACGGCCAGCACCACCGCATCGCGCCAGCGCATCACCGGCACCACGCGATAGCGCTCCACCACGGCGCTGGTCAGCAGCGCGGCAATCGCCGGAGTGCTATCGAAATGGGTGAGGTCCACCTTGGGAACGTCACGGATCGCATGCAACGTCTGCTTCGCCACCTCCAGATTGGGCGGGGGCGACTTGCTGCCGGCCGTGGTCGTCACCAGCAGGCGCGCACGCTCAACGTCCTGCCGGCTCGGCGGCTCACCACGCTTGAGCAACTGGCCGTAGGCGGAGCTTGACTCCGCGTGCGCGTCCAGCAGCGACTCCAGTTCGTCGGGATTGACCACGACCCGTTCCGGCAATTGTTCTCGCAGCATGTGTTCATACGCGCAGACGCCCTCACCCGCGCGACCTCCGTGTCTTCTCTTGCCAGTATGCCCGTTTTCCGTCGCGAATGGACGAAGCCGACGTGACGCGCATCAAGGCAGGCTGGAATCTGGCTGTGAACGGTAGCGGATACCTCAGGGCGCGACATTCATGCCGCAGGCAACAAGAATCGGGCGAATGCTGGCCCAAGTGCGCCGTGGCGCACCTGGCGCCGCCGCGAGCGCTGCGGCGTCGGTCAATCCGAGCATGGCCCGCAGGAGGACAAGACCATCGGTGGTCGGCAGGATCGCGCCATCGCCATCAATGTCCACAGTGCAGCTGGCGGCACTGGCGACGCCAAAATCGAGCGTGTTGCTGTTACCGGAGAGCGTGCGCAGCACCGTAATCCACAGTTCACTGTTGCCGCTATCCAGACTTATCAGCACATCGGTATCGGCGACCATCGCCGCGCCGTTGAGCCGGACATCGGCTGGAGCGGCAGCCGCCGTGTAGTTGCGGACACGCAGCACCGGATTGCGCAGCGTATCGCCTGCTGGCACCGACCAGTTGACCGCCAGCGCATTGCCCGCCGCGCTCGCCTCCCAGCTACCGTATACCGGGTTCCAGCCCGGCCGCGTCCACGCCTGCGTGTCGCTGCGGCCCACGCCAGCCGCGCCACTCGCTGGAACGCTGCCGGTACTCGCAGTAAGCGCGATGCCCGCCGACATCAGGATCGCTTCGTACTCGGCCAGTACCGCCGCCGTCGGGTTCACGCCCTGCGCCGGGTTGTGCTCGCCCAGTACCACCGCCGTGCTGTAGCTTTTGTAGCGGGGCTGGGTGACCGTCGCGCCCACGTAGTTGTCGTAGCTGGAACGACCGATGGCGCCAAGTTTGGCGCCCCACGCAAACCGGCGACCGGTAGTGCTGCTGTTGACTTCGAGCCCTGCAACACCCCAGAAGTCGTTCTCAACACTCTGGAACGGCCAGTCCCACACACAGAACATGCGGTAGCCCTCTGCAGGGCAGGCTTGCCCGGCGGCGCTGGTGGTGCCCTGAAAATTGCCCGAGTAACCACCGTTGCCCGCGTCATGGGTCGCCAGCAGGCTGGTCTGGACAATACCCATCTGCGCATTGCCACCGTTGACCCAGAGCTGATTGAACGGAATTGCCGCGCGACCGCTGGCTGCCCAGCTCCAGTTCGCATTCAGGGTAAAGGGCGCGCCGGTGGTGGCAAAGCGCCGCTGGTCGACCGCCCAGGCAATGCCACCGATGGCGCTGCCGGTAACGCCGGCAAACTCGACTTCGCCGTACGGTCCGCGTGCGTCCCCCTCAATCTGCTCGGCCAGCGGCAGATTGGCCGGCGCTGCAGACCAATCCCAAGTGACCGTCCAGACCGGATGATCGCGGCCATTGGCGAACAACCACTGGATGGTGACCGGGAGCTGATAGCGGACAAAGGTGTTGCCAGGCGCATGCGGGCCGGAAACGCGCGGGTAGGTGGTACGAAACTCGTGAATGGCATGATGCCGCCCTGCGAAACGGACGCTATAAGTACCCGCAAAGCCCCTGCCCAGTGGGCTGTCGTCACCAATCCAGCGCTGCAGTTCGCAATACTGCGTGTTCGGTTCCGCCGCGCAGCTCTCGACATAGCGCGCGTGTGAGACAACATAACCAAAACCGCCCGCGCCACCAGCCGTGGCGTTGACGACGCGGGTGCTGCCACCGTTGAGCACGTAGGTATAGCGGTCAAGGAATCCGCCGCCGGCAACATTGTTGCGGGCAAGAATCGCCTGCCGGCTGCGACCCGATGCGTCGGTCCACTGGTAGCCATCGCCAGTGCGCCCGGCATTGCCACTGATACCCTGCGTCACCGAGATCGGGGATATCTGTGCAAGCACCCCAGCGCACATACCCGCGAGCACCGTAGCCACGGTGCAGCGACTGGCGCGCCAGGTGGGCGACATTCGCCCATTCACTGCATTCATTGGCATGGCACTCCCCTCATTCTGATCATCGCTGCAGACAACAGGCCTGCACTGCCGCGGGCCGGCGTTTGTTCAGACGGAATTTCGCCGCGCTTTCTGTCATGCGCTGTAGTGCGCAACGAGGGGGGGACGGACGCCTATCCCGTGTTGCGCAGCCCCGCTGCCAGGCCGTTGATGGTGAGATGCAGCGCCCGCTGAGTGCGCTCCTCGACGTCGCCGGAGCGCACCCGGCGGATCAGCTCGATCTGCAGATGATTGAGCGGGTCGAGATACGGGAAACGGTTGCGGATCGAGCGCGCCAGCGTCGGGTTGTCTTCCAGCGGCGCGGCGCCGACCATTTCGCGATAGGCCGCCTGAGTGCGCTCCCATTCGACATGAATCGCGTTCCAGATGCGTTCGCGGACGGTGCGGTCCTGCACCAGCGTGCTGTAGGCGGCACCAATCTGCATGTCGGTCTTTGACAACACCATGCCAAGGTTCGAGAGTACAGCGGCGAAGAACGGCCACTGCCTCGCCATCGCCTTGAGGTCGGCCATCGCCTCGGGTGATTCGTCAATCAGGCGAGCGACGGCGCTGCCGAAGCCGTACCAGCCTGGCAGCGCAACGCGCGCCTGCGCCCAGCTGAATACCCACGGAATGGCCCGCAAGTCCTCGATGCGGGCGCCTGCCTTGCGTGAGGCCGGACGGGAGCCGATGTTGAGCTCGGCAATCTCCTTGATCGGTGTGCTCTCGCGGAAGTAGGTGACGAAACCATCGTCGCCATAGACCAGCGTGCGATACGCCTGATAGGCGTAACCGCTCAGCTTTTCGGCCAGCGCTTCAAATTTCGCCTGCTGCGCGGTGTCGCCGACGACATTGGGCAGCAGCGTGCTTTCGAGAACGGCGGCCAACAGCGTTTCAAGATTCCGCTGTGCGAGATCCGGGTCGCTGTATTTGCTGGAGATGATTTCACCTTGCTCCGTGAGGCGCAGGAAGCCGTTTACCGCACCCGCTGGCTGCGCGCGGATTGCCTCGTAGCTCGGGCCACCACCACGGCCGACGCTGCCGCCGCGACCGTGGAACAGGCAGAGCCGCACGCCATGCTGCGCGAAGCAATCCACCAGCGCCCGCTGGGCCCGATACAGCGCCCAGTTGGCCGTGAAATAGCCACCATCCTTGTTGCTGTCACTGTAGCCGAGCATGATCTCCTGCGCGTCGGCCTGCGCCTTGATCCAGCGGCGGTAGAGCGGATGCGCGAAGGCGGCAGCCATCACCGCCGGCGCGTTCTGCAAGTCCTCAATGGTTTCGAACAGCGGCACGATAGCCACCGCCAGATGTGGCACCTCGCCGCCGCGCGCGAGGCCGACCTCCTTGCACAGGGTGGCGACTTCGAGCAGATCGGATACCGATTCGCCCTTGGAGATGATCATGCGCGGCAACGCGGCAGCGCCGAAACGCGCGTGCACCTCGGCAGCACGGCGGAAAATCGCCAGCTCCGACAGCGCCGTCTCCGACAGTCGCGTGTAGGGCGAGGCCAGCAGGCGCGGGCTTTCCAGCTCGCGGCTCAGGAGCGCCACTTTCTCCGCTTCGCTGAGCTTTGCATAGTCCGCACATACGCCGCAACCCGTCAGCAACTCGGCGACCACCGCCTCATGCACGGCGGAGTTCTGCCGCAAGTCGACCGGTGCCAGATGAAAGCCGAAGGTCTCCACCGCGCGCTTGAGTGGCAGCACGCGGGCGTCGGCAATCACGCCGGAGCCATGCTGCGCGAGCGATTCAGCGATGGTTTCCAGATCATCCGCCAGCTCGTCCGGTGTAGCGTAGGGCGCGGCGTCCGCGTTGTGTGGCAGGCGCGCCGGCGCGTTGCCGCTCAGGCTGCGATAGCTGGCCGCGAGCCGGCTGTAGATACCGACCAGTGCGCGGCGATACGGCTCGTCGATGCGAAAGCGCGAGTCATCGCCTGCACGGTCGGCGAGATCGGTGAGTGCCGCAGTTACCTCAACCAAACGGCTCGACATCGCGAGCTCGGCACCGAGTGCATGCAGCTCGCGCAGATAGTGGCTCAGTGCCAGTTCGCACTGGGTATCGATCACGTAGGCGAGCGTGTCGGCGTTGACGAAGGGATTGCCATCGCGGTCGCCACCGATCCACATGCCCACCTTGAAGAAGGGCGGCAGCTCGGCCACCGTGCGATCATGCGCAGCAAGATGCTTGAGCGTGTTGCCAAGCAGGCGCGGCACTTCCGACAGGAAGCTGGCACGGAAGTACGAGAGTGCGTTGTCAATCTCGTCGCGCACGCGCAGCTTGGTCAGCCGGAGCATCGCCGTCTGCCACAGTTGCAACACCAGCCGATGCAGTTCGCCGTCGCGCTCGTCGTTGTCGCTGGCGAGCGCAGCGGCAATGTGGCGCTCAGCATCTAGTGTGCTCTGCCGCTTGATCTCGGTCGGATGTGCGGTGAGCGTGGGGCTCACCAGCGCGCGCGCCAGGCAATGCCAGATTTCGTTGCCGGAGACATCGGCAGCCTTCAGGTGCGCGAACGCCGCCGTCAGCGAACCGGGTTGCGGCGTCGAACCGCTGCGCTTGTGGTGGCGACGGCGGCGGTTCTGATGCACGTCCTCCGCAATGTTGGCGAGGTGCGAAAAATAGGTGAAGGCGCGCACCACGTCGAGCGTTTCCTCGACCGAAAGATCGGAGAGCAATGCTTCCAGCGGCCGGTGCGAGGCGCCGTCGCGGTGAAAGCGCACCGACTCCTGGCGGATGGTTTCGATCTTGTCGAAGGTGGCGTCACCGCGCTGGGCGCGAATCACCTCACCGAGCAGCCGCCCGAGCAATCGGGTATCGGCCTTGAGCGGGGCGTCCTTGACGGACTCGGCAGCGCCATCGGCGCTGTGGGTGGCGTTTTCCGGAGCAGTGGCGGCATTCATGCGCCGATTATGCTGCAACGCACAACTACGGCAAACTACGCCCCCAACCTCGTTACGGCAGCGCCATCCCGCACTGGTTGACCAGATAGTCGCGGACCGCTGTCCATGACGTGCGGCTCGCTTCCACCGGGAAGCTGATGCCTGCCGTCACCGCGCCGCCAGTCATGCCCAGCGCGACGCGGGCGAGCATCAGCGCATCGGTGGTCGCCAGCACACGGCCATCGCCATCAAGATCGTTGCTGCAGGCGCGGTACCCGAACGGACCGCCGTCGTAGCGGACCGAGCAGAAGTCATAGTCGCCACTGCCGCCAGGGCAGGAACTACCGACCATGATGCGACCATCGGCATACAGCGCAACGGCCGGCTTGGGGGAGTAGAGGAAATAGAAGCCGCCGCTGCCGATCGGAGTGATGACGTAACCCGTGCCATTGAAAGTGGTATCGAGCGCCCCTTCAGGGGTAAACCGCTGCACACAGATGTCGGCTGCACTGTTGTTGCCGCCATTGCCGCAACTGCCGGCCACCACGATACGGCCGTCCGGCTGTACGGCTATGGAATACGCCATGTTGCCGTAGTTGCCGACCGTGGTCAGCACTTGTCCCGCGCTGCCAAAGCCACTATCGACTGCGCCATTGGCATTGAAGCGGAGGATGCAGAAGTCACCTTTCAGGAACTGCCCCACGGTGTGTGCGCACTGGCCGGCAAGAATCAATTTGCCGTCGGGTTGCACGGCCACCGCCTGGGCGCCACCGGACGGCGTGGCCAGCAGCTTGCCCGATTGGCCGAAGCTGCTGTCGATGCTGCCGTTTGCCAGCAAGCGCAGCACACAATAAAGATAGACGCCACCGTTGCTGCAACCGCCAGCGATGACGATCTTGCCGTCACTCTGCACCAGCGCCGAGGTGGCGTAGTCAAAGTTCGCGTTCATGTCGAGCACCAGGCTGCCAGTAGCGCTGGCGTTGAAGCCGGCGTCAATGGCGCCATCGGCAGTGAAGCGCTGCACGCAGAAATCGTAGGTGGTGGTGCCCTGACAAGTGCCGACGACGATGATCTTGCCGTCAGGTTGCAGGGCCATGTTGTAGATGGACATGCCAGTGCTGCCGATCATGCCGCCGAGGGCAATGCCGGCGTTACCGAAGCTGCTGTCGAGCGCGCCGCTGCTGGTGTAGCGCAGCAGACAAGCCTGGCCGACGGCGGCCGGCGCGCAGCGACCGGCGACCACCAGCTTGCCATCACCGCGCAACGCCGCACCCACTGGACCGAACTCGGGCGCGGCGGCGTAGGTGGTTTTGATCTGGCCGGTCGCGTTGAAACTCGTGTCCGGCGCGCCGCCTGGCAAGAAACGGGCAATGCAGACGCTCAGCACGCTGCCGTTGGTGCTGGCATTGCAGTGGCCAACCTGAATGACCTTGCCATCCGGCTGCAGCAGCAGCGCGTTGGCAACGTCATTGCTGTTGCCGAATGAGGTGAGCAGTTTGCCGGCGCCCTGCGCGCTGAGCGTGGCCCACGAGGCATCGAGTGTGCCGGGCTGGCCCGGCGTGGCGATCGCCAGTGCAGCGAAGCTTGCGCATACCGTAGCAATGGTCTGTTTGATGGCGTTCACAACGGGTCTCCCTGCGAATCAACAACGGCGAACGTGGCACCGGGAAGGCACAGCGCCACCCCCGAGCAGGCGTCGCAACCCTTCCTTAGCGGATCAGACGGCAATCTGGCTCATCGCGCGGCGCCACCTGCCGCCGCCGGCTTGCGGGCCTGCCGCGCAGTCTTTGCCCGCAGCGCCCCAGTGAAGCCCTTGCTCTGCATGAACACCTTGCCAAGCTCAACGATTTCCTCGCGGCGGGCGGATGTCTTGCGGAACGCGAAGGCAATGGTGCGTGCCGGCCCGCGTGGCGTGAAGCGGCGGGCGTAGAGGCTGGAGCCGGAGAGCACGCCGCCAGCGATGGCAATCTCGGGCAGCAGCGTGTGGCCAAGGCCGCTTTCGACCATGTGGGTCAGCGTAATCAGGCTGGTGGCGGACAGCGTGCGGTTGGTCTGCGCACTCTTCAGCCCGCAGGCGGCGATGGCGTGCTCACGCAGGCAGTGGCCATCCTCCAGCAGCAGCAATTGCTCGGGCTCGATTTTGTCGATCGGCAGCGGCGAATGCGCCGAGCCGAGCTTCGGGTCGGCGGTGACGAACAGGAACTCATCATCGAACAGCGGCAGCGTGTCGATGCCGGCGGGCAAGTCGTACGGCAGCGCGATCAGCGCGGCGTCCAGCGCGCTGGCCAGCAGACGATCGAGACAGACTTCGGTCAGATCCTCGCGCAAAAAGAGCTTCAACTTCGGGTACTGCACACGCAACGTCGCCAGTGACGACGGCAGCGCAAACGGCGCGATGGTGGGGATGACGCCAAGGCGGAAATTGCCGGTCAGCGGGTTGCGCGCCGTGGCACACAGTTCGACCAGATCGTTGGCCTGCGCCACCAGATCGCGTGCACGCGCCACGACGGCATCGCCCACCGCCGTGAAGGCCACATGGCGGCGGTCGCGCTCGACCAGTGTGACGTCGAGCGTGCTCTCCAGGTCACGCAGGCTGGCCGACAGCGTGCTTTGCGTGATGAAGCTCTTCTCTGCCGCGCGACCGAAGTGTTGCTCCTCATGCAGCGCGATCAGGTAGCGGAGTTGTTGCAGTGAAGGCAGGGCGGCCATGAATGATCTGCGGGATGCAGCCGACTACTATGAGTTCGGCAAAAGCGATGGGAAGCGCAATTTTAATTTGCTGAATCAATCGACCAACATCAACCGCACCGTGCCAATGTGACGCAACTGGAGTTATGTCTTCTTGCGGAAATGCCCATTGGCAAAGGGCTCAGCAGCGCAAATACCGAAAACTCGACTTCAGTTCAAAATGACCAATAAGCCCTTGCGCAACGGGCGTTTCAGCAAAAAGCTGAGGCACCCGTTTTCGCGGTCAAGCTGCTCGTTTCGCGCGCGCACGCGGCTTTGCCGCTTTCGCCTTGATGCGTGGCACGGGGGCTGACGCGACGGCGTTGGCGTCGGCGCCTCCAGCATTGAGCATCGCATCAAACGCCCGCGCATCGGCGCCGACGTAACCGTTCTCGCACCACATCAGCGAGGTGATCAGCTTGTCGAACTCCGGCTCGAAGCGGCGGATGATGTCCTCGGGATCGGGGCACAGCTTGCGGTCCGTAATTAGGCCGAACTGCACGCCGCCTGCATAGGACAGGATCGACACGCCGACGCCAACGTTACCGCTCTGCGGCACCCAGAACATGTTCTGTACGATCTTGCTACCGGCAAGGTAAAGCGGCTTGGCCGGGCCAGGCACGTTGGTCATCACCGCCGTGCCCTTGTCGGAGAACAGGCCCAGCGCCTGCCGCTGTACGGCCTTCGGCAGATAGCCGACCACGCCGAGCAGCGCCATGCTCACCGCGGCCTGATAGCCGTTCTTGAGCCCGTTCATGCGGCGACGTACTTCAAACACGCGGGCCACCGGATTGGCCTCACCAATCGGCAACTCGAGTCCGACGAGGCCGAACTGGTTGCCGAGCTTGTACTCCTTGCCCGGTGGTCGCAGGTTGACCGGCACAAAAGCGCGCAGCAAGGCATCAGGTGCGACGGCGTCGCCGTGATCCACCAGATAGCCACGAATGGCACCGGCGACCGACGCCAGCAGCACATCGTTCACCGAGCAGCCGAGCACATAGCCCACATCCTTGACGCGCTCGAGGCTGATTGGCTCGCTCCAGGCCACACACTTCACGGTGCCCGGTTTGCCCTTGAGCTGGGTGGGCGTATCGTTGGGCATGGTGGCGAGAAAGGCGAGCTCCTGCGCGAAGCCACCGACCATCTTCGCCGTGTCCATCGCCTCCGCCGGGTTGTCGACCCAGCGGTTGTATTTGGCCACCACAGTGCTGCCGATGCGGGCGCCCTCGTCCATCGCGGTTTCGAGCGCATTCTCGATCGGCGCTTTCAGCGGGCCGAGCTGGTCAAACGCCTGCTGTGCCACGCCAGCGACCGGCGCCAGCGCCTGCATGGCGGGCGCGAGCATGCCCTGGAGCTGCTCGCCAATCGGGCCCAGCGCAGAGAGGATGCTGGTCGGCGATGACGCACCCTTGTTGAACTTCTTCACCTTCGATTTGCCGAGCGCCGGATGCACGCGCGGCGTGTCCGGCGCGTTCGGGTCTTCGTCGGTCATGTTGAGCAGTACACCGATCAACGCGATGCCGTCGGCAATGCAGTGGTGAATGCGGGTGATCAGCGCCGAGCCGCCGTTGTAGTTCTCGATCACGTGCATCTGCCATAGCGGCTTGCCCTTGTCGAGGCGCTCGCTGGCGAGATCGGCCACCATCGATTGCAGCTCGCGCTCGCCACCGGCGCCAGGCAGGCGCACGCGGCGCACGTGGGCGTCGAGATCGAACTTGTCGTCATCAACCCAGTGCGCCGTCATGCCGTCGTCGACCACGTATTGCCGGAAACGCGGATACACCAGCAGGCGGCCTTCGAGCAAAGTCTTCAAACGCGCCAGGCTCAACGGCGTATCAAACGTCATGACCCCCACGATCATCATCAGATTGGTAGTGGAATCCATGTGCAGCCACGCGGTATCGACGCTGCTCATCTTCTCTCTGGCCACGACTTTTCCTCCTTCGCCGGTGCGCCAGCGGCGGCGCGGTGCGCAGCTCGCTGGGGTATGCTTGCCGAACCAATAATAGCCGCAACACCCAACCCGAGAGGAGGCTGCCGTCATGGCCATCAAGGACGATTTCGAAAAAGCGCAGGCGGATGTCAAAACGCTGAAAGAAAAGCCGGACAACAACACGCTGCTTGAGCTTTACGCACTCTACAAACAGGGCACCGAAGGTGACGCCTCCGGTCGCCGCCCCGGCATTATGGACCCGGTCGGTCGCGCCAAATTTGACGCCTGGGCCGGCAAGAAAGGCACCAGCAACGATGACGCCATGGCTGGCTACGTCGCGCTGGTCAAGAAGCTGCTGGCATGAAACGCTCGATAGCCGCTGCGCTGGGTTTGCTGTCGGCGGTCGCCGTCAGCAGCGCCTTCGCGGCCAGCGAGCCGCTGACATTGGTTTACTGGTCGGCCAAGGATTGCCGCTGGTGCACCTGGTGGGAAGGCTCGGTCATCGGCTCCGGCGGTGAGGCGAAGTTCCTCAATAGCCCCGAGGGCAAGGCGGTGCGCTACACGGTGGTCAAGAAACCGCGCCTCGCCAATCCCTTCGTTGAAGAAGACTTCAAGCCGGAGCAGAAATGGCTGTGGCCGCGCGTGAAGAACGAAACCGACGGCAAGATCAAGGGCTACCCGAGCTTCAGCCTGTACGAAGGTGACAAGCTGGTGGTCTACGCGCTCGGTGAAGAGGATGTCGACACCAAACTGCTACCCGCCATCCGTCAGCGGATGACGAAGTAGCGGTTTCCCGCTACTTTGCTGGATAGCGCGGCGGCAATGGCATGCCGCGCGCCTGCATCAGGGCGCGCAGGCGATCCGGGTAATCGGTGATGATGCCGTCCACCTGCCAGTCCAGCAGCCGCTTGAGATCGGCTTCGTCGTTGACCGTCCACGGCACGATCTTGAGCCCGAGGCCATGCGATTCACGCACCAGCGCCTCGGTCACGTCACGATAGTTGGGTGACCACACGCGGCCACCCGCAGCCCTTACCGTACGCGGCACCGAGCCGCCATGATCATCAGCGTCGAACCCGGCCAGCCACGGCGAGGCGCCCGGCTTGCCCACCTGCACGGTGTCGCCGGCGCCCTGCTGGCTGGTGAGGTAAACGGTGACGATCTCCGGGGCTTCCTTCTGCGCAATCTGCAGCGTCCGCCAGTCGAACGACTGGATGGTGGCGCGACCGCTGAGTCCTGCCTTGCGGATCTCGGTGATCAGCGCCCGGACAAAAGGCTCGGGTGCCAGCGTCTCTGCCGCAGCGGCAGGAGAGATTTTGGTTTCAATGTTGAAGCGTACGTCGGCGCCGCGTTTTGCGACCAGGTCGAACAGCGCAGCGAGCGCCGGGACGCGCTCGCCATCGGTGCCCTGCTGCATGGCAAATGCCTTCGCGTAGTTGCTGCCCGGCTTGATGCGACCGACGTCGTAACGCTGCAGTTCGGCAAAGGTGACGGTGGCGATCACCGGGCCGCGTTCGCTCAGGAACTGGCCCGTCGCGTCGCGGGTGATGTCGGGATTGAGGTAGCGGTCGTGCGAGATGACCACGACACCATCTTTGGTGATGCCGATATCCAGTTCCAGCGTGGTGACGCCGATGTCGAGCGCCTTCGAGAACGCCGTCAACGTGTTTTCCGGCACCAGTCCGCGGGCGCCGCGATGGCCCTGCAAGTCAAATTGCGTGGCGCAGCCGGAGAGCAGCGCGGCGGCGGCGATCAGGCCGCCCCATTCAAGTCGCTTGTGTCGCACTGCGGATCTCCTTCTCTGCCTGTTGCTCGGGTGCCAGATTGTCGCTGCGGCCATCCGCCTCAGCGTCTTCACTAAGGATGTTGGCAAGCTCGGCCCGTGATGTTTTCGACAGGGCAATCAATTTGTCTTCATCGCGGAATACCGCCTGCGCCTTGTCGAGCATTTCCTGATCGTGCGCCACAAAGGTAGCGACCAGCCGGTCAATGCGCTCCGCGTCCTCACCGAGGTCCGCCAGCACCAGTTTCGCCAGTTCCACGCTGCCCGCGAAGGTCTCGCGAATCGGCGCCTCGATGCCGAGATCGCGCAATTCCATCAGGTGGATGCGATTGCGTGCGCGGGCGAGGATCTTCACGTTGGGGAAGTTCCGTCGCACCAGCCGCACGATGTCGAGCGAGGCCTCGGTGTTGTCCACGCAAACGACCAGCAGTTGCGCCTGCTCGACCTTCGCCGCGCGCATCAGATCAAGCCGGGTGGCGTCGCCGTAGTAAATCTTGTTGCCGAAGCGGCGCACCGAATCCACGTGATCGGGGCTGGCATCCACTGCGGTGAACTTGATGTTGCGCATGTTCAGCACACGGCCGACGATCTGCCCGACACGACCGAAGCCGGCGATGATCACCGGCGTGCCCGGATCGTCGATGCGGTCGAACGGCGGCGGCTCGTCGCTGGCGGCGAACCAGCGGGCGATCACGCGATCATTGACAATCCACAGCAGTGGCGCCAGCACCATCGTCAACGCAACCGCGAGCGCGATCACCTCGCCCTCTTCGTTCGAAATCAGCTTGGCTGACTGCGCGGCAGTCAGCAGCACGAATGCAAATTCGCCACCCACCGCCAGTGCAATCGCGGTCGGCCGCGCCAGCCGGTCCGGCGCCCCGGTGATGAAGCGGCGCGCGAGGTAGAACATCGCGGCTTTGATCAGCAGAATTGCCAGCGCCAGGCCCAGCATCGCGAACGGCGCGCGTTTGAGCAGGTCAAGATTGACGCCCATGCCCACCGCCATGAAGAACAGGCCGAGCAGCAGGGACTCGAAGGGCTCAATGCTGGCTTCAAGCTCATGCCGGAACTGCGAGTCAGCGAGCAGCACGCCGGCGAGGAAGGCGCCGAGCGTGGACGACAGGCCCACCGTGGTCATCAGCCAGGCGAGGCCGATGGTGGTGAGCAGCGCGGCAGCGGTGAAGATCTCGTGCGAACCGCACTTCAGCGCAAACTTGAACATCAGCGACAGCAAGGGGCGGCCGAGCAGCACCACGCCGACGACCGCCGCCAGTGCTGGCCAGCCAATTGCCTGCGTCTGCGCGTCGCCAACGGCGGCGGCACCGAGCACACCCACCAGCGCCAGCACCGGGATCACGCTCAGGTCCTGAAACAGCAGCACCGAGAAGGTTTCGCGACCGTGCGGGCTGTCCATCTCGCCGCGCTCGGCGAGCGCCGGCAGTGCGAACGCGGTGGAAGTCATCGCCAGCGCAATGCCGACAATGAGGGCGCCCGCCGGGCGCAGATTGGCCCACCATGCCAGCGCAGCCAGCGCGGCACCGCACACCAGCAGGTGCAGCGCGCCGATGCCAAAGATCGAGCGCCGTAGCGCCCATAGCCGCTCACGCTGCAGCTCCAGACCGATGATGAACATCAGCAGCGTCACGCCAAGCTCGGCGGTGTGCAGGATCGTCTCCGGCTCGTGCACCACGCCGATGACGGACGGCCCAATCACCACGCCGGCGAACAGATAACCGAGCACCGAGCCGAGGCCCAGCTTCTTGAACAATGGCACCAGCAGCACTGCGGCAGCGAGCAGCGCGGCCGCCGTAGCAAGCGACGTCATGCGGCGTGCTCCGAGAGCGACGTCACGCGGATGTACTCCGTGAGCGACGTCATGGGTTCGCCTTGGTCACGGCGTCGCTGACCGTCTTCGGTGGCTTGTCGGGCTTCGGTTTGGTATGCAGATTTTTCACTGCGCTTTCAATGTCACCGGCAGCGAGAAAGCGCCACTGCGCCAAAGCACGTTCGATGGCGACTTCAATGGCATCCTGCTCGTCGCGTCGTGGCCGTTGCAGCACCCAGTCGGCGACCGGCTGCTGCGGGTTGATGCTGTCGCGCGGATGCCCGATGCCGATGCGCAGCCGCCAGTAGTCACCGCTGCCCAGCTTGGCCTGGATATCGCGCAGACCGTTATGCCCCGCGTGACCGCCGCCGAACTTGAGCTTGATGTCACCTGCCGGCAAATCCAGCTCGTCGTGGGCCACCAGCATTTGTTCGGGCGCTATGTTGAAGAACTTCGCCACCGCCGCCACGCTCTGGCCGGAAAGATTCATGTACTTCATCGGTTTCAGGACACGAACTTCGTTATGTGCGCCCACGCCGCGTGCCAGCTGGCCAAAGAACTTTGCTTCGCTGGCAAAACTGCCACCGATCTCATGCGCAACGTCTTCGGCGAACCAGAAACCAGCGTTGTGCCGCGTGCGTTCATATTCGGGCCCGGGATTGCCGAGACCGACGACGAGTTTGATGGGTAACTGGGGGAAACTCACAGCGCAGGTACCAATAGCGTCATGCTTGCAAATGATCTGCCGGAGTGTATCTGTTGCACTAATGGCTTTTTCATGAAACCCACATCAGCCATGGGCTCAAGTCGTCTTTTATTCAAAAGTCGACTTCAGGTAGTTTAGTGCCTTGAGCCCATATTGAATGGACGTTTGATGCAAGAGTTGCATCGACGAAATTCGGATCTTCACCTACGATTGTTGCACCGAGAAGCAGTGGTCATTGAGCAAGGAGCATGGGCATGTCGGCGATGAGACCGGACACAACGCTGGCGAACCTCTGGCAGCTGGCGCAACTGCCGGGCGACTCGCTCGCCACGGTGACGCTGACCGGCGCCGACCCGGTGCTGCCCTCGTCGTTTGCCGTCGGTACCGCGGCGCAAGCGAGCATTGCTGCCGGCGCGCTTGCCGCAGTCGAACTGGCCCACACGCGCGGGCAGCGGCGCCAGCGCGTGAGTGTGGACATGACGCACGCGGCGCTCGAATGTAGCGGCTGGTTCGCGCTCGACGGCAAGACGCCCAATGTCTGGGACGCGTTCTCGGGGCTCTATCGCACGGCGGACGGCTGGGTGCGCGTTCACGCCAACTTCGCGCATCATCGCGACGGTGCGCTGCGCCTGCTGGGCCTCACACCGGGTGTTGCCACGCGGGCCGATGCCGAGTCCGCTATTCGCCAGTGGCGCGCAGCAGACTTCGAGCAGGCGGCCGCCGACGCCGGTCTCGTTGTTGCTGCGTGCCGCAGCTTTGACGAATGGGACGCGCATCCGCAAGCCGCCGCGCTGGCCGATTTGCCGCTAATCCGATGGCGGCGCATCGGTGACGCACCACCACTGCCCTTGCCACCCTTGCGCGACGACGAGCGTCCGCTCACCGGCGTGCGCGTGCTCGACCTCACCCGCATCCTCGCTGGCCCGGTGTGCGGACGTATGCTGGCAGCCTACGGCGCCGACGTGATGCTGGTCAATTCGCCGCATCTGCCCAACATCGAGTCCATCGCCGACACCAGTCGCGGCAAACGCTCGGCACACGTTGATCTGCGTAGCGAGAGCGGGCGGCGGGACTTGCAGCAATTGCTGGCTGGCAGTCATGTCTTCGTGCAGGGCTACCGACCCGGCGGCCTTGCTGCGCTTGGCTTTGGGCCCGATGAAGCGGCGCGCCTGCGGCCGGGGATTGTCTACGTCTCGCTGTCAGCCTACGGCGACGTGGGGCCGTGGGGCCAGCGTCGCGGCTTCGATTCACTGGTGCAGACGGCAACCGGCTTCAATCGCGCCGAAGCCGATGCGTTGGAGCGCAGTACGGGCGCTGCGGCAGGCAGCGCTGATCCGAAAGCACTGCCGATGCAAATCCTGGATTTCGCGACCGGGCATCTGATGGCGTTCGCCACAGCGGTCGCGTTGCGCCGTCAGGCCATCGAAGGCGGTAGCTGGCACGTGATGCTCTCGCTCGCGCAGACAGCGGCGTGGCTGCGCAGCCTTGGTCGTATTGAAGACGGTTTCGCGGTGAGCAAGCCTGACATGGCACCGTTCATCGAAACGGTGGACTCGGGCTTTGGCCGATTGAGCGCGCTCACGCACAGCGCCAGATTCGAGCGCACGCGAGCGCGCTGGACCCGGCCATCCATGCCACCGGGTTCACATCCGCCAAATTGGTAGCGCCGTAGCCCGGTTGCTCGCAACCGGGTTCCTGTAGCGCACGATCATCCTTTTACGCCACCAGCACGCCCCACAGCATGCGCAGGCCGAGCACGTAGAGCAACACCGCGAAGATTCGCTTCAGGGTGGCGACCGGCAGCTTGTGCGACAGCCGCGCGCCGTAGGGCGCGACCAGCACGCTGGTGATCGAAATACCGACCAGCGCGGGCAGATAGATGTAACCGAGCGAGGGCTGCGGCACGTTGGGCACGTTCCAGCCGTTCATCACATTACCGATGGTGGTGAACAACGCAATCGGGAAACCCAGCGCGGCCGAGGTGCCGATCGCGGTATGCACCGGGACGTTGCACCACGACAGGAAAGGCACCGAGAAGAAACCACCGCCCGCCCCTACCATCGCCGAGAGGAAGCCGACGACCATACCCGCGACAAACAATCCGGCAGTGCCGGGCAAAGTTCGCGACGCTTTCGGCTTGAAGTTGAGCAGCATCTGGGTGCCGGTGTAGAACAGGAAGCAGGTGAAGAACACCGCGAGAAACACGGTTGACAGCATCGCAACGATGCGGGTGCCGATCAGGCTGCCGACCAGGATGCCCGGCGCCATCGCCCATAGCGCCTTCCAGTGCACCGCACCCCGTGCGTTGTGCGCACGTACCGAGGAGATCGAGGTGAACATGATGGTCGCCATTGAGGTGGCGAGGATCACCTGCATCTTGGTCTCGAACGGGAAACCCTGCGCCGGGAACATGATGGCGAGGATCGGCACCATCGTCATGCCGCCGCCAATGCCCAGCAGGCCAGCCAGAAAGCCGACCAGCACGCCCAGCGCGATGTAACCGAAAAACCAGGCGTTGATGTATTCCATTGAGCAGCGCTACGCGGCGCGAAGCGGGGTTTTGATGCGACGCAACAAGTCTACGCGGCAGCGCTGACGGGAGGCTGAGATGGGGTCACTTTCCGTGCCGGGCGCCGCATCGTTCCCTGCAAATCACGCCGCCCGTAATTGTGTGGCCGCGTCGTAGCCTCGATGCCTCGAAGTGGAATCGAGGGGTAACGTATCCGCTCCGGCGCCATGTCGGCTGGATCCAACGGCCTCGATTCCGCGTCGCTACATCGCGGCTATGGGTCTACGCAGCTTACTTCGCCGCTTTGGCGAGCTGTTTCGTGATGAAGGCCCACTCGTCATCGCTTACCGGCGTGATCGACAGGCGGTTACCGCGTTGCAGGATGCGCATCTCGGCCAGCTCGGGCGCCGCGCGCAGCGCAGCGAGCGGGATCAGCTCAAATTTCTTGACGAAAGCCACTTCGACGCATACCCAGAGCGGGTTGTCAGGCTTCGATTTCGGGTCGTAGTGCGGATTCTTCTTGTCAAACTGCGTGACGTCCGGCGCCGCAGCCTTGGCGATCTTGCAGACGCCTGCAATACCGGGCTCCGGGCAACTGGAGTGATAGAAAAAAGCGAGGTCGCCCACTTTCATGTCGTCGCGCATGAAATTGCGTGCCTGATAGTTGCGCACACCAAACCACGCACTCTGGCCATCGCGCTTGAGATCGTCAATGCCGTACTCGTTGGGTTCCGACTTCATCAGCCAGTAGCGCATGCAACTCTCCCGCAGACCACATGAAAACGGGGAGCCATGCTCCCCGTTGCAAATTCGAAGACTCCCGCACATGCCGTCATGGTCGTCATCTTGAACCGGGGTTCAAGATTCGGATGCCTCCACCATGACTACCAGGTACAGCTGGCGACTCGAGCACCGAAGTGCTCGCGAAGAGCCGCGCACACGGCCACAGTAGCAGAGGCGTCCTCGCGACAAGCGCATTGGTTCAAAGAAATTTTCGACCGCAACGCACAGCGCAGGAGCAGGATGGATTCTACGCTTCCTCAACCAATTTTGCGGGCGAATTGCTACTGCAACGACAACGTGCGGCAGTACAAAACAATGATCGCGTGACGGGTAAATCGTGCCGGCAGGCGGCGTGGTGCTCAGCCAGCGTTGGTCTCGGCGAGCGTGCGGCGCAGGTTGGCCGTCATCGCCGCGATGCGGGATTCGACCCTCGGGTCAATGTCGCCCGCAGGCTGTTTGGCCGCCAGCTCGAGCGCGGCGAGCAATAGCACACGCTCGATCTCGGCGGTGGGTTGCTTCTGTGCAATCAGTGCGCATTCAGCCTCGACCACCGCAATGGCCTCCGCCAAGGCTCTGGCCTCGGAGTCCGGTGCGGCGAGGCGAAATGTACGTCCGTGGATGGTGGCTTCGAGCGTGGTGCTCATGCCACCTTGATTTGCGGCGGTTGCTGTACCTGAGGCGTGCTCTGCGCGGTTTCTTCCGCCGGTTTGGGCAGACGCTCGGCAACCACACGAAGTTTGTTCCCGGCAGTACGCATACGCTCGCTCTTGTCAACGAGCTCGGCACGCAAACGCGAGTTTTCCTCGGCCAGCGCTTTCAGGCGCAGCATCGCATCCTTGAGCGCGGATTCGAGTTGTTCGAGCGAGGAATTCGAGTGCATCCGGCAACTATATCAAGCCGGTGGCATTTGTGCATGCCGTTTATCCGCCGATTCTGCCGCCAGTTGGGTGTGACTCGGCGCCAGATGAGTATCGAGCGCCTTGTACTCAACGGCCAGTATCTCCAGCTCCTCAACGCCTGCAGGGGTCCGTAGCGCAATGATGTCACCCTCTCGCCCTTTGGTCAGCGCCCGCGCAATAGGACTGATCCAGCTCACATAGCCGCGCTGCGGGTCAACCTCATCCAGGCCAACAATGGCAATGATGCGCTCGGCACCGTGCTGGTTGGCCACGGTCACGGTGGCGCCAAAAAAGACCTGATCGGTATCCCGCGTCACCGGATCCACGACCTCGGCATCGTCAAGCCGCTTGATCAGGTAGCGCGTGCGACGGTCGATTTCACGCAGGCGCCGCTTGCCGTACAGGTAGTCGCCGTTTTCGCTGCGGTCGCCGTTGCTCGCGGCCCAGGAGACGATGCGCGTCACTTCCGGCCGCTCGACCGTTGTCAGATGGTCAAGCTCGGCCTTCAGGCGACCGTGACCGCCCGGTGTCATGTAGTTCTTTGTGCCCGCTGGCAACGGCGGCAACACGATGTCTTCATCGTCGTCCGGCGCGTCAGAATCTTCTTTGGTAAATGCTTTGCTCATAGCTTCCAGTCCTTCCTCACGGGCAGACCAGGGCCTGTTCACGCTATTGCAAAAGTAGTGTGAACAGGCCCTAAGCGAATGTTAGCCAAGCAGCACTCGCCGCATTCAGCGCAGCGTCTGCCGGACGCGGTCGATCGACTCGCAGAGCGTCTGCACCGCTGCAAACGTGCGCAGTGTCGGGCGATGCAATCGCGCGCCGTCTACGCCAAGCACCCGCGCGTCCGCCACGCGAGCGTCGAATAGTCGCGCTGACTTCCACTGCTCGCGGACCGCCGCGAGCGACCCTGGATCAGCGACCAGCACTGCATCCGGTTTGGCAGCCAGCACGGCCTCGGACGAAACCTCCGGGGCCGGCAGCGGCAGACGACCGAACACGTTTTCAGCACCGCAAACAGACAGCGCCTCGCCGACCACGTGGCGATCGGAAAGCGTAAACAGTCGCCCGGCGCCGAGCTGGTAGAACACCTTTACCCGCTTCGAATCGCCATAACGCCGCTGCAACGCAATAATCTGCGCTGTCGCTTCCCCCGCCAGACGCATTGCCGTACGACGACTGTCATCATCGCCTGCCCACTCGCTGAAGTGACGGGCTTCAGCGAGGATGCTGCCTAACGTATTGAGCTCACTCTCATAAACGCGAACGCCCAGACGCCGCAACGCGTCGAGGTCAGCAGCACGATTGCCGCCGGGCCATGCCACCACCAGATCGGGCTTCAGCGCGATCACTGCTTCGATATTGGTGCCGCGGTAACCGCTGACTTTGGGCAGTCGTCTCGCTGCCTCCGGGAAGTCGCAGGACTCGCTGACGGCAACCACGCGATCACCAGCACCGACCGAGAACAAAAGCTCGGTCGCGTGCGGTGACAGACTCACAATGCGTTGCGGTGTGCCGGCGTGGGCAACGGCAATGCCGGCGAGCAGCAATACGGCGAACCGTCTCACAACGATTGAGATCGCCCTCACCGTTCGCCGGCAAGCTGCAATATCTGTGCTGATCACGGCTTGCCGCTAGCGGTCAATCGCAACCGTGAGCCAGGCGCGCCGACCGCCGGTTGCATAGCCGTAGGCGAGCTGGTAGTCGCGATCAGTGGCGTTTTCAAGCCGCATCCCAAGACGCACACCGGGCCACAGCTGCTTTGACGCGTGCAGATTGAGCACAGCGTAGCCGGGCAGCGCGCGGCTGTTGGACGCGTTGTCGAAACGCCTGCCTGACGCGAGCAACTCAATGCCCGTGGTTACGCCGAACAGGTCGCCGCTGAGTTTCACGGCACCATGCTCGCGGGCACGCCGTGCGAGCTGCGTGTCAGTCGTGGTGTTGCGCGGATCCGCAAGATCAAAGCTGCCGTCCACGCGTACCCCCCCCAACTGCGTACCGCCCGCAAGCGTCACGCCCCGCAGTTGGGCCTTGGCGACGTTCTGTGGCGCGCAGTTGAAGTTGGCGTCGCACTCAAACTGGATGAGATCGCGAACATTGTTCTGATAGACAGTCAGCGACGCGTTCGATTCCGTGACAGACCAGCGGAAACCGAACTCGATATTCTGACCACGCTCGGGCCTGAGGGTGGGATTGGCGTAGCCGGGGTAATAAAGATCGTTGAAGGTTGGCGCCTTGAAGCTGGTGCCCGCACTCAGCACCGCCCGCCACTGCGGCGCCAGACGATAGCCAACGCTGCCGCTGGCCGTGGTGCGGGTGCCGTACTGGCTGCTGTCGTCCAGGCGCAGGGTTGCATTGGCCCGCAAGTCGTCGGCGGCCCAGTCACCGCCCAGCAGCACACTTGAGGTCCGGCGCGCAGTCACCGGCAATGCGTCGCTACCTTTCACTGTCTCACGCCGCCACTCGAACGCGCCCAGCAGATTGAGTGCTGAACTGACGCGGAAGTTGTTCTGCCATCCCAGCAGATCATTGCGCGTCCTGTAGTCGCCAGGAAAAGCCGATTCGAAGCTGGACTTGTCCGTCGACGATCCAATGCGCAGCGAACCGGTCCAATTTGATGTGAGCGAGAAATCCGCAGTTGCAGCAACGCTGTTGACCAGCGAACGAATGCGATCATCGTGCATTGCATCACCGTCGTACTGGACGTTGCCTCGCGTTTCAAAAGCGTGCAGCGCAAACTTCAGCGTGGACGACGGCGACCAATTGCCGTTGAGCTGGACGGTGTTGAAGCGATAGCCGTCGCGGTCCGGGTTGTAGCTGTAGTCTGCCTTGTTGACGATGGCGTTGTAGCCACGGCTTGCATTCTGGGCCGCGGTCACCGTCACGCCGTTGGCGGCATCACCCAGTCCGGCGTTGGCGCTCAGTTGTTGCGACCGCCATTCACCTGCCGCCGCGCGTATCCCCATGCCTCGGTCGCGGCGGGTAAATATCTGGATGACACCGCCGACAGCGTCGGCGCCATAGAGACTGGCTGCCGGGCCGCGCAACACTTCGATGCGTTCGATCTGGTCAACGTTGATGTGCTGCAAGGCAGACAGCCCGCTGAACGAGGAGGAAACCCGTTGTCCATCAATCAGCAGCAGCGTCTGGTTGCTGTTGGCCCCACGCAGAAAAATCGACGGGGTGGCTCCCGGACCAGTCGTTGCAAATTCAACGCCAGGAAGCAGCCGCAAGGCATCGGCGATGTCGACAATACCCGCCGCGCGGAGACTGGTGCCGTCCAGCACCGAGATGTCGCGCATCGTCGTGTTGATGTCTTCCGGCATCCGCGTGGCGGTGACAACCACGCGATCCAGCTTGCTTTGTGATTGCTGGGGGGCTTGGGCGGCAGCGATGCCAGCCGGCACTATTGCCGATGCAAACGCCAATGCAATGGCGAGTGCGCATGGCGTTGAGCGGTGGTCGGGAATAGTCCGTACCTGGACGGGGGTGAGTAGGTGCTTGTCTGATTGCATGACGATCCTGACGAATCGGGCCCTCCGCCCGACGGTGGGTGGTCCCGCTGGCAAGGCTCAGGTGGCACGGGTCAGGCGATCGTCAACGACGGTGCATGCGCCCGGCACCGCGCATCCCCGCGCAGTGGGCAATGATCCGTCGTCCGAGGAAGGCGACAGAAAAGCCGGGCCGGTCTCCGGACTCGTCGCCGCAGTTTGGTTGCGCCTTCCCGGGAGTGGACTCCCAGTGGCATGGCTGAATCGGAAACGATACAGCACGGCAACCAGCGTTGATGCGACTTACCGTTGCGGGGGCAGTAGCGGCTTTATCGTGCTGGCACGATGCACCGCTTTCCCGTTTCACTTGATGGCAACCGAAGAATCTGGTCACCAGCAAGCACCTTGCTTCGTCGTGCAGTTTATCAGTGGCATGCAACAATTTGCCCATGGCTTCCAACCCCTCTGACTGGCAACGTTACTGGCGGCTGCTGACATACGTGCGCCCTTATCGCGGCCGCTTGCTCGCGGGCATGGCGATGCTGGCTGCGGTGTCACTGGTGGAACCGCTCATCCAGGTCGCTTTCTCGCAGATTCTTGACCGCGCATTCATCGTCGACGCAGCGGTTGGTACCAACGCAGTTGCCAGCCTGGCCGGCCAGAGTGCACTGGCGAAAGGCTTCCTGGGTCCGGTCACTGCAGTGTTGCTGGCGATACCGATTCTCTGGTTCCCGGCGCTGCTGGTTGGCCTGTTCGCAGTCCGCAGTGCCGCCAATTTTGTCGGTGATCTGGCACTGCACTGGGTTGCCAGCCGGGTGGTGTTTGACCTCCGGCAAGTCATATTCGCGCATCTTTTGCGCCTGCCAGTGAGCTTTTTTGACCGGCACTCCCCGGCGGAATTGACCTCCAAGATTACTTATGACACGCAACAGATCGGCGCGGTGACCAGCCAGGCGCTGACAACACTGGTGCAGGACTCTCTCAAGTTGATTGTGGCAATTACGATGATGGCATCGGTCAGCTGGAAATTGACGCTCGGTGTCTTCGTCATCGCTCCAGTGGTCGCCGTCGTCGTGCGGGCCATGACCCGTCGTCTGCGGGCTGCGAGCGTGGCATTGCAAACACAGATGGGAGAACTGGCACGCTTCGCAGATGAGGGCTTGAGCAACCAGCGCTCGATCAAAATCTATTCGGCTTTCGAGCAGATTCAACGGGCTTTTTCACTGCGAGCCAACGCTGTCCGGCGCACGATCATGAAGCAGGAAACCGCCAATGCGGCGAGCGCACCACTGATGCACGTGGTGGTCTCCGTGGCGATTGCCGGCATCGTTGCGCTTGCCATTCAGGAAGGCCAGCGACAGGCAATGACCGCCGGTGACTTTTTCGTGTTCTTTACTGCGTTGCTCTCGTTGCTGCCCCCCGTCAAGAGCCTGTCGTCAGTCAATGCGGTCTTGCAACGTGGTCTCGCGGCAGCGAGCAGCGTTTTCTCCGTGCTTGATCAATCGACGGAGCCACTGCCGACCGCTGGCGTTTCAGAACGCCTGCGCGGTGACATCCGGTTCGACGCCGTGTCGCTGCGCTATCCGGGTCGTGACGTGGATGCCCTCACTGACGTGTCACTCAACATCCCGGCCGGGCGCCGGGTTGCCTTCGTTGGCGCCTCGGGTAGCGGCAAAAGTACAGCGATGGCACTTCTCGCGGGCTTTTACTCCGCTCAGCAGGGCGATGTACTGATCGACGGCAAGCCAGTCGCACAACTTGGTCTGCGGACTGTTCGCGACAATCTGGCGCTGGTGTCACAGGATGTCCTGCTGGTAAACGACACTGTAACGGCCAATATCGCGTTTGGCGTGGAGCCGGCCGCTGTTGATGGCAACCGCGTGCACTGGGCAGCCACAGCGGCAGCTGCCGACGCCTTTATCAGCGCGCTGCCGTCAGGCTACGACACATCGGTAGGTGAAGGCGGAGGACTATTGTCAGGCGGCCAGCGTCAGCGCATCGCGATTGCCCGCGCGTTGTACAAGCAGGCGGCGATCATTCTCTTCGATGAAGCGACCTCGGCGCTCGACAGTGGTTCGGAGAAGGTGGTGCAGGATTCTCTTCGTGTGCTCGGCGATGGACACACGGTCGTACAGGTGGCGCATCGGCTCAGCAGCATTCGCGACGCTGACGAGATCTTCGTTTTCGAGGGCGGTCGCGTCGTCGAGCGCGGCAGTCACGTCACGCTGGCTGCGGCGGGAGGATCGTACTCAAAGCTGCTGGCGGCGCAGGCGGGCTGAAGTCAATCACCCATCGCTTCAACTCCGCCCTCACATCGTACGGCGAAGGCTGATCCAGCCACCGCAGCAGTTCATCGATGTCTATCGCGGCTTCGAGACTGGCGACCACCCGGCGCACTTTGGCATGCGCTGTCGGGAGAAATTGTTCGCCATCCCCCGTCAGTTCTTCATGCATTTTTTCACCAGGTCGAAGACCGGTGTAGACGATCGGGATAGCATTCGTAGAGCCGCGCGCAAGCCGGATCAGCTCACGAGCCAGCTCCACAATCAGGACCGGACGGCCCATATCAAGCACAAAGAGTGATTGTGGATGGCCCATCAGGCCAGCTTGCAGCACCAGTTGTGCGGCCTCCGGGATGGACATGAAGTAACGGGTCATTTCCGGGTGTGTCACCGTCACCGGGCCACCGCTTGCAATCTGCTCACGGAATTTCGGAATTACGCTGCCGTTGCTGCCGAGCACGTTGCCGAATCGCACACCGACAAACTTTGTCGGCGTTTCCGGGAGGCTCATGATCGCCAGCTCCGCGAGGCGTTTGCTGGCACCCATGATGCTCGATGGGCGAACGGCCTTGTCAGTCGAGATCAGCACGAACTTCTCGGCGGCTACTGCACGGGCGCACTCAGCGGCCACCAGCGTGCCCAGTACGTTGTTGCGTACCGCCTCCCAAGCGTTGACCGTTTCCGTGAGCGGCACATGTTTGTAAGCGGCGGCGTGAAAGACGATATGAGGTCGCTCCCGCTCGAAGATTTCCAGCATGCGCTCGCGGTTGCGGGCATTGCCCACGTACACCTCGATACGCTCGCGAGGCAGCTTGGTTGCGATGTGTTCGCCGACCACGTGCGAGGCAAACTCGGAAATATCCACCATCACCAGACGTCCGGGATGGAAGCGCGCGACCTGATTGCAAAGCTCCGTCCCGATCGAGCCGCCCGCTCCAGTGACCAGCACTGTGCGACCCGAGATCCAGCTCGCCAGCCCCGGGTTGTCCAGAACTACCGGGTCGCGCCCCAACAAGTCTTCCAGCTCGATGGCCCGCAACTTTGCCAGCGGAGACTCTTCCGACAGCAGTTCGTCGTACGACGGCACTGTGAGCACGCTCAGGCCGGCGCTTGCCGCGATCTCAACGGCGCGGCGGCGCGCTTCGTGCGTCGTATTCGGCATCGCTATGATCGCGTGACGTGCACCGAAGCGCCGCGCCACATCCTCGGCTTGTGCCAGTCGCCCGACAACGGGCGTGTCGTGGACGCGGGCGCCAACTTTTGTCATGTCGTCGTCAAGCAGCGCGACGACCTGCCACGTATCGGACCTGGAAAGCTCGCTGACCAGTCTGGCGCCTGCCGCGCCTGCACCCAGCACCAGCACGGGCTCTCCCTGGGCAGCAGCCAGTCCATATAGACGGTGTTCCTTCCAGCTGCGATATGCAAATCGCGCACCGCCCATCAACAAGATCAGCAGTGCGGGCTGCAGCAACAGCACGGATCGCGGCCAGATAAAGCTGTCCGGCCGTACGATCACGAAAAGGACCGCAGTGCTGGCGGCAGCGACAAATGCACCGAGAACGATACGACGCAAGTCAGCCATGCTGGCGAATCGCCAGAGCCCTTCATAGAGGCCCAGCCCGACGAACACCAGCGCGTGCACCGGAACAACAAAAGCCAGACTGCGGGCGACATCCCCTGCGGTGAACTCGGCGCCGTCGATATTGAAATTGAATCGGGCCCAGAACAGCAGCGCCCATGCGCTCGCTGCAGCCGCCACATCGTAGAGCAGCGCGAGAAATGCGCGCGGGTTCATCAGCAGATTGGGCTGCCTGCGTAACGTCCACTCGGTGAGCACCACATAGAACGCCGCGTAAGCCGTCACGGCTGCAGTCGCCAGCGGTACCGCAAGGCTGCGGACGAGACCGGCAACAGCAATCGATAGCAGCATCCATCCCACGATCCAGAACAGCACGCCGCGATGCCCAAGGCCGGCGAGGGTAAGACGCTGGTACAGGTGTTCACGGTGCGGACGCAGCGGATTGTGTCCCCGCAGCAGGCGCCTGACCAGCGTGTAAGTTGCATCCGCCCACAACGGCATAAATATCGCCAGTGGTACGGCGGCCTGCCAAACACCGTCGGCGACCCCTTTGATGCTCACGGCTGCGAGCGCAAGTCCGAGCACCGTCGATCCTCCATCGCCCATAAACAGTCGGGCCGGCGGCAAATTCATCGGCAGAAAGCCGAGCGCCGACGCTGCAACAACGACGGCAGACCCGATGAGAGCCATCGAGGCTGGTCGAGCGGCATCCGTGCCAGGCAGAAAGACGGCAATTGTCGCCAGCGCCGTGCCGCCAATGATCGCTGCCGATGCCGCGACGCCGTCTACGCCATCAATGAAATTGAACAGATTTACCGACCAGATGACGACAATAATCAGGGGTATAGCCACAATTGTCGACAGTCCGCCTTCACCCCAAGCGGCTACCACCAGCATCGCCGACAGGGAGTGCACCGCCAGGCGCAACGTCGGAGAAGCGTCACTCCAGTCATCCCACGCGGAGACCATCCACATCAAGGTCAGCGCCAAAGGAATCTGCCATTGCGGGATGAGCACAACGGCACCGAACAGAACTCCAGCGGCGATGCCGAGACCACCACCCCGAGCAACCGGCCGGCCGTGAAGTGAGCGCTCACCCGGAATACTGTACGGACTAACAAGCCGCCCCGTCAGCACGCCTGTACAAAGCAGAAATGAGAGCGAGGCGCAGGCGACCGCGACGAACAGCACCCAGAACATAAAGTCTTTTAATTCAATAAGTTATATGCGGTTATTCGAGCCCGCTAATGTGTTCAACGAGAACAGCGTTGTCGCATCGGCTTGTTGCAAATTGACAACAATTCGGGCATCGCCAAATCGCACACGACCAGTCAGAAGGTTGGCCGAAACCGGCCGATTTGGCAGAATTAAAGCAGCTTCCGAGATTGCGTTGGAAGAAAAATTGTTGGCATCAAATCCTCGAGCATGAATGTGCGGCGTGATGCGGTGTCGACCGTCTATATCTGAGGAGAGACTGTAATGAACAAGAAACTCGTTGCTCTGGCAGTGAGCGCGATCGCAGCCGGTGCCGCTTCGGCTCAGACCGCAAACGTCACGCTCTACGGCATCATCGATACGTATCTGGCATCTGAGCGCGGCAGCGGTGCCGTAGCCTCGAACAAGGTTTCCACCACCGGCCTCGTATCCGGCGGCATCTCCGGCTCACGCTGGGGTCTGCGTGGCTCGGAAAGCCTGGGTGGCGGTCTGAACGCCTTCTTCAATCTGGAAAACGGCTTCAACGTTGACAACGGTTCGCTGGGTCAGGGTGGCTTGCTGTTCGGTCGCCGTGCTTACGTCGGCCTGTCCGGCGGCTTCGGTTCGATCCAGATGGGTCGTGACTACTCGCCGAACTTCTGGGTGATGTGCAACTCTGACGATTCGTTCGGCGGCTGCCTGAACGGCTGGTCGTCTGTTGCCAACATGGGTGGCTTCTTCGCCAACACGCTGCGCCAGAACAATCAGGTTTACTACAAGACCCCGAACATGGGCGGCCTGACCGCATCGCTCGCCTGGGCGCTGGGTGAGGTTGCTGGTACGTCGTCGGGTTCGCGTACCCTCGGTGGCAACATCGAATACAAGAACGGTCCGCTCTACGCTGGTATTGGTTTCAGCGACCAGAAGAACGCAGCTGCTACGGCCTCCAACAAGCAATTCATCGTTGGTGGTTCGTATAACTTCGGCGTTGCCTACGTTGGTCTGACCTACATCGAGAACAAGGACACCGCTGGCGTGAAGACGAAGCCGTTGATCGGTAGCGTCACTGTTCCGTTCGGTTCGGCTCGTGTTGGCCTGCAACTGGCTCAAAGCAAGTCTGGCAGCGCGAAAGCTCAAGCCTTCGGCCTGTTGGGTGAATACGACTTCTCGAAGCGTACTGAAGCGTATGCCGTGTACTACCAGTGCAAGAACAAGGGCTTGGTCTGCGTAGCTGACGGCAACACCGCATGGTCGACCGCCGGTGTTAACGGCATGACCGCCAGCCTGCTCGGTCTTGGCGTCAAACACAAGTTCTAATTGTGTTGATGTAACCGCGATCTGACTAGAGCGGCGGTGGCTCACACCATCGCTGCTCGTGTGAGGTTGCCAAGTCCAATACCAGCTTTGCTTAAAGGTACATTCATGAAATTCACGAAAATCGCGCTCGGTGTAGCGGTGGCATGTGCGGCAGTTGCCGCCCAAGCGCAATCCGCAAACGTCACGCTTTACGGGTACATCAACACGTCGATCGAATCGAACCGTGGCTCGCAAGACCCGAACACCGCGATCGGTAAGGGCGGCAGCGGCGCAACGGTCAACCGCATGACGGCAAACTCCTCGCGCTTCGGCTTCCGTGGCCGTGAGGATCTGGGCGGCGGTCTCTACGCCATGTTCCAGCTCGAAAACAGCTTCGGCTCTGACGACGGCAGCCTCGGCGGCGGCGTCATGTGGGGCCGTGAGTCCTGGGTCGGTCTCGGCAACGCCGCATGGGGTGAAGTCAAGTTCGGCTACGGTCTGACCCCGTACGACGACGTGCTTGGCCTGGCTCACCAGAACATCGGTACCACCGGCGCACAAAACCGTAACAATGGTCTGTCCGGCGGCCCTGGCTTCGGCTTCAACCAGTTGTTCACAAACTACGGTCGTGGCGGCACCTCTGGCGCCAACAACACCGGTCACTTCGACGCGCGTTCTGCGAACGCCATCAGCTACGCGTCACCGAACGTCGGCGGCTTCACGCTGCGCACGATGTACTCGATGATTGAAGAGCAGGCAACGTCGCCGAAGGCACGTCTGTGGGATACCGCCGTTATTTACTCCAACGGCCCGGTCACCCTTGGAGCGACCTACGCGCTGCACAAGGACTTCGGCGGACTCGCTGGTGTCACGACCGGCGCTCACGATCAGAACGCTTTCCGTGTCTATGGTCGTTACAACTTCGGTGTTGCCCGCATCGATGGTTCGTATGACGTAACCAGCTACAAGCTGTCGACTGGTACGTTGAAGATGAAGTACTTCGACGTCGCGGCGCAGGTTCCGCTGGGCGCGCACAACGTTGGTGTTCAGTACAGCCAGCGTGACAACGGCGCCGCCTGGGCTTGGACTCCGCCGGTTGGCTACACCGCTCCGACCGCTGCTCAGCTCGTGAGCCGCTGGACGATTGGTGGTGGCAAGCACGTTTCGCTCGTGTATGACTACACCTTCTCGAAGCGTACGCAGTTCTACGCGTACTTCTCTTCGATGAAGAACGAAACGGGCGGCAAGCTCAACACCCCGGCCATCGGCCTGATCCATCGCTTCTAATCGAATCGACAGATCGAAAAGGGGCGCTTCGGCGCCCTTTTTTACTGCCCGCATGAAATGTTCCTTCCGACAGCAGCGTCGCTTGTTGATCAAGCTTTCAGCTATTTCGTCGAATAGGCATCCAGATAAGACCTGCAGCCTGATTTCAATTCAAGTCGACTTCGTGACGCATGGCCGTCTATGCCACACCAAATAACGCTCTTGGCAAAAAGCTGATTACTGATTGGCTGTGCTCGGACGCCAGCCGTCGATCCGGCCGTGATCAGGTCAGCAGGCGTCTGGCGCTTTACGTCGACCTGGCAATTGCGCCATGACCAGCCGCCGTTCAGCGGGCGTCATCTGCGACCACCGCGCGATCTCGTCCAGCGTTCGGGCGCACCCTACGCACAGCCCATCCGCTTCGATAACGCATATCTTCACGCACGGCGATTCCACCGGCGGCAGTGGCCGATCACCGGAGACAAGCAGGTGGCGAAAACTCACCCCGACTCCCTTTCTGAAACACCTGCACGCTGAGCCAGCACGCGGCGCACGTTGGCAGTTGTCGCCGCAGCGAACGCCGGGTACGACATGCCGCGCACGTCCGCGAGCATTTCGCCAATGCGCGGCAGATTTGCTGGGCTGTTGCGCTCATGTGAGCTCATGGTGCCGAGAAAGCTCGGCGGGATGTCGGGCGCGTCAGTCTCCACCACCACATGCCCGATCGGTACATCGCGCAATAGCGCGCGGATGCGCTGTGCCTGCGGAAAGGTCGCGGTGCCGCCAAAGCCAAGGCAGAAGCCGAGCTTGATGAACTCTTCGGCCTGTTGCGTGCTGCCGTTGAAGGCGTGCGCGAAGCCACTGCGCACACGGATGCGACGCAGGTGTTTCAGGACCTGGTCCTGGCTGCGCCGCACATGCAGCGACACCGGTAGGTCAAACTCGCGCGCGATCTTCAGCTGCTCAGCGAAGAACCACTCCTGCTCCGTCTGGTTGAAGTTCGGGACAAAGAAGTCGAGGCCAATCTCGCCGATCAAGTCGGGCATTTCGCGTTCGACCCAGGTGCGCAATACGTCGATGTGCTCGCGCGCAGAGCGCGCCGAAGGCCCCGCCACCCACATCGGATGGATGCCGTAGCCCGTCAGGCAACCATAGCGCTCGCGCGTCGCCTTGGCCCGCGCGAAATGATCGACGTGTCCAGGCAGATTGACGATCGCCTCGACACCCGCCGCACGCGAAGCAGCGACGACCTCATCGCGATCAGCATCGAAGTCGCTGGCGTCGAGGTGGCAGTGGCTGTCAATCCACATGAGTCAGCGCAGGGTACTCATCAACGCCGTCGCGCAATGCAATGGGCGCCCCAGCCTCTGCACTGCTCAACCGGTCCGCTTCGCCGCCAGCGCCCGGTTCACGCGCGAGTGTGGTGCACGGCCCAGCGCCTGCGAGATGAACTGCCCGGCCTCGCACACCAGATCGAGATCGATGCCGGTCTTGATGCCCATGCCGTGCAGCATGTAGAGCACGTCTTCGGTCGCCACGTTGCCCGTCGCGCCCTTGGCGTAGGGGCAGCCGCCGAGGCCCGCGACCGAGGTGTCGAAGGTGCTGATACCCAGTTCCAGGCAGGCGAGCACGTTGGCGCAGGCCTGGCCGTAGGTGTCGTGAAAGTGGCCCGAGATCTGGTCGAGCGGATAGGCTTTTGCCGCCGCCTCGAACACGGCCGAGGCGTGCGCCGGCGTGCCGACGCCGATGGTGTCGGCGATGCCGATGTCGTCGCAGCCGAGGTCGGCGAAGCGCT
>ENA-UOYA01000044-UOYA01000044.1-activated-sludge-metagenome-genome-assembly--contig:-NODE-44-length-157237-cov-13.389466_pt1 | contig 157237 bp, 134 predicted proteins | sample MGYA00238163_ERZ764804 | MGnify/ENA primary metagenome ERZ764804 (study PRJEB28919, sample SAMN05720223) | activated sludge metagenome | isolation source: Anaerobic digester | place: Hong... | reverse complement strand
AGTGGCTGGCGTGGAAGGAAGGGAAGTTCGCGTTTGCTCAGCTGGCGAAGAAGACCTACAGCCCCGTTTGGGGCGCGGGCAGGGGTGCGGCAAGTCTGAAGGAACTGCTGGGGGAGGATGAGGCGGCAAAGTATATCAGACTTTCACAATGGAACCGAAGCACGAATTGGGAGAAGGTGGATCAAAAAACCGTAGCTGATCTACTGCCAAAAGTCGCTGTTGTAAAGAATTCAATCTTGCCAAAACCTGTGTCAGGAAAGTTTTTTGTTCCTGGTGTCGGTTCGATTGATCTTTTAGTGCCGGCCGGGGTAGACTTGGTCAATGTACGAGTTATTGCAGGTAATATGACTGCTACACCTTTTCGTACAGCGTCAACCTGGGCAGAAAAAATTGGAGGCAGTCCGGGCGACTGGCAAAAGCTTGTTGGTATTGTCGATGGAAAGTATTACACATACGAGATTCATTGGGTCCAGCATAATGATGTAAAATATGATCTGAAGATAAAGCGGAGCACACGACGATGAAGCTAAAGTACATTGGACCGAGTTTTGGCGTAGAAAGCCTTACCGATGGAAAGGTATATATTTGCTTAGGTTTCGAAGACGGCTTATTGCGCATCGTTGATGATAGCGAAGAGGATTATCTTTATTCAGTTATACCCGGGCCCTGGGACGACCAGACTGTCCGTGGACGCTGGGAAGTGGTCGAAGACGACGAAGATGGAACGTTGACTAAGCTGTTTGAAGATGTGCGTATTTCTCTTGAAAATGAAGCGCGAATCGGAATAAAGCCAAGAGTCGTCAATGTCATGGAAGATGATTATTAGATTAGCGACACAAAGCACCGATGAAAACCACGCCTCAGTAATGGGGCGTTTTTTATTGTGAATCTGGGGCGGGACGAGTAAAATTGGGGAATGCCCCTGTAGCTCAATGGAAAGAGTACTGATCTGCTAAATCAAAGGTTGCGGGTTCAAATCCCGTCAGTGGCAATTATCTATTTACTTGACTTTAGTCAAAAAGAACCTATAATGATTACAGCAGATCAGCTCGTTGAGCTAAATCTTTGAAATTGACAAAAAGCGCCCCCGCTTCCGTCAGCCCCGCCCCACTAACCCGGGGCGGTGTGCTTTAAGTTAGTCTGACACAATTGCATTTGCGTTTTTAGATTCTTTGTGCTATACTTGAATTAATCAAATACTAAGTTGATAGAGCATAGCTCACGCGGCACTTAACCCGGGGCTGTGGACCAAAAAATGGTCTGCGGCTGCGGGTTTTTTTGATTCAAATACGCGACACCAGCGGTTAATCGGTGGGGAGATGTGAAGATGGCTGAACAAGAAGCCAAACAAGCAAGCGAAAACACGCAGACCAGCGAACAGGCCGGTGAAGTAACCGCGAACGGCGGCGGGGCGGGCGGGCAGATGTTTTCTCAGGACGATGTAAACCGGATTATCAAGGCGAGGGCTGAACGCGAGTTGAAGGCTATTCTGGCGGATGTGGGGCTGGCCGATCTGGGCGAGCTGAAGACGCTGGTGCAGCAGAAGCGTGCAGTAGAAGAAGCGAACAAAAGCGAGCTGGCGAAAGCCCAGGAACGCGCGGCGCAGTTGGAAAAACAGCTGGCCGAGGCGGCTTACTTGAATCGCCTCAAACGCAGGCTGTTGGTAATCACGAATATGCTGCTGAAGGACATCGCCCCGGCTGCCAGCATGGGATTGAGAAAGCCCGCTGCTGCGGCCGGGATGAGAATGACGTTGTAGAAAAACGCCCAGAAAAGGTTCTGCTTGATGGTCCTGAGTGTTTTGCGGGAGAGGCGCACCGCCAGCGGAACCGCTTGCAAATCGCCGCTGATGGATACAATTGGGGCGGCTGCGATGGCTACGTCCGTGCCGGTGCCAATGGCAATACCCACATCCGCTTGCGCCAGGGCAGGCGCGTCGTTGATGCCGTCGCCAACCATGGCGACCTTGTGCCCGGCAGCCTGCAGTGCTTGCACCTGTCCGGCTTTGTCTTTGGGGAGCAAATCGGCAAAAACCTGGTCGATTCCAGCCTGTTCAGCAACCGCCTGGGCGGTCCGGGCGTTATCGCCGGTGAGCATGGCCACCTTCAGACCGAGTTTGTGAAGCTCGGCCACCGCGCTGATTGAGTTTTCCTTCAACGTATCCATAATCCCGAACGCGCCGAGCAGCTGTCCATCGGCTGCCAGCATAACAACCGTGCGGGCCTGCTTTTCAAGCTCCGTCAGGGCGTTATCCGCGCTGCTGGTATTCACCTGCAGCCCTTCCAGGTAGCGCCGGCTGCCGACCATCACTTTTTTTCCATCAATTTCCGCGGAGACGCCTTTTCCGGAAGAGGACCTGAAGCGGTCCACATCCCGCAGAGTAAGGGCGCGCGCTTTGGCGGCCGCGGTGATTGCCTCGCCGAGCGGGTGCTCGCTGCCAGCTTCCACGGAAGCCGCCAGCGCCAAAATCTGGTCTTCTGTCCAGCCCTCTGCGAGAGGGATGATATCGGTTACTGCCGGCTGTCCGCGCGTAAGTGTGCCGGTTTTATCCAGAATGATTGTGTCTATCTGACCGGCGATTTCCAGGCTTTCACTTGTTTTTACCAATATGCCAAGTTCCGCGCCGCGTCCGGTGCCCGCCATCACGGCTGTCGGGGTCGCCAGACCCATCGCGCAGGGGCAGGCAATCACCAGGACAGCGACCATGTTAATTAGCGCGCGGGCCAACTGCGAGACCTCCGCGTCCGGCGCTAAAGGCACGAGGAAATACCAGATGACGAAGGTAAGCACCGCGATGCCAATAACGATTGGAACAAATACCGACGAAATTTTATCCGCCAGCTTTTGGATGGGCGCTTTGCTGGCCTGGGCGTTCTCGACCAGTTGGATGATTTGTGAAAGCACGGTGTCCCGGCCGATTTTTGTGGCCTCAAACACCAGCCTGCCGTTCTTATTCAGCGTGGCTCCAAAAACAGGGGAACCCGGGCTTTTTTCCACAGGCAGGGATTCACCGGTGAGCATGGATTCATCCACGCTGGAACTGCCCTCTCGAACCACACCGTCTGCCGGTATTTTTTCGCCGGGGCGCACCACGATGATATCCCCGATGAGTACCTCTTCGGCCGGAATTTCAATTTCCATTCCATCCCGAATGACAGTCGCCTTTTTGGGCTGCAGGAAAAGCAGTTTGCGGATGGCTTCGCTGGCGCCGCCCTTGGCGCGCGCTTCGAGGAACTTACCCAGGCGGACAAGCGTAATGATGACCGCGGCTGTTTCAAAATAGCCGTGCCCGGGCACCGCTCCAAAGAGCACAAATAGCGAGTAAAAGTACGCGGCGGAGGTGCCCATCGCAACCAAAACGTCCATGTTGGCGGATTTATTGCGCAGAGCCTTATAAGCGTTGACGTAATAACCCGCGCCTACATAAAACTGAACGGGCGTTGCCAGGCCAAAAAACAGCCACTCCATCCAGGGGGCGTGCCCAATCGCCATCGGCAGCAGACCAAAGTCCCTGCCCATTGAAAGCGCAAAAAGCGGCAAGGTGAATAAAAGCGCGATGAGCAGCAGGCGCTTTTGATGCGCGGTCTCCTTCTGCCGGGCGGCGGCTTCGGGGTCTTCTGTGCGCGTGTTTTCCTCCGCCAGTTTGAACCCGGCCCGAACAACAGCCTGTCGAATTTCAGTCTGGCTGAGAATGGTGGGAACATAGCGCACAACCAGGCGCTCGCTGGCCAGGTTTGCCTGACTGAAAAGCACGCCTTCCAAGGCGTTCAGAGCCTTTTCCAGACGCGCCGCGTCCGCCGGGTCAGAAAGCCCGATGACGCCAAGCGAGGCCTCACCCAGGGCGACATCGTAGCCAGTCTGACGAACCTGCGCCACAAGCTCGGAGATGTCGGTCTTTTGCGGGTCGTAGCTGACTGAGGCGCGTTCCGAGCTCAGGTTGACCACAGCCGCGTCTACGCCTTCCACTTTGGATAATCCGCGTTCGACGGCGGCGACGCAGTTGGCGCAGGTCATCCCCAGGATTGGCAGGGTGACCTGCTGTTTGTCAGACATTTAGACCTCAGCCGGGTAATCGATTTCCGCGAGAGCCTTCAGAATTGCTTCCTCTGTTGCCGGAGCAGAAAATTCCACCTCCACTTCGCGGGTCTGAACATTGGCTTCCACGTTTTCAACACCTTCGATTTCTCCGAGGCGATTCTTGATGCGCATAACGCAGTGCATGCAGTGAATATTCGGGATAAAATACGTCTTGCTGGTCATATTTTCCTGCTTTCTTGTGTGTTGTAAGGTACATTGTAGTCAGGTGGAATTAAATTACAAACAGCGAGTATATACATGAAATCACTGCAAGACGCGCGAGGCTTCATTTTGGATATGGATGGGACTTTCTTTTTGGGAGATCACCTTTTGCCCGGCGCATTGGAGTTTCTGGCGCTCCTAAACCGACTGCAGAAACCATTTTATTTCCTGACCAATAATTCTTCCCGGAGCAGAGCGGATTATGTCCAGAAGCTGGTCCGGCTGGGAGTGCGGGAGGAGGACGCGCGCGTGTTCACTTCCGGAGACGCCACGGCGCGCTACCTCTGCCAGCAATTCCCCGGGCAGGGCGTTTGCCTGATTGGCACGCGCAGCCTGCGGGAAGATTTTCGAGCTGCCGGAATCCGCCTGGATGACCTTGAGCCAGCGGTGGTTGTACTTGGGTACGACACGGAACTGACCTATGAAAAATTGGTGCGCCTGTGCGGTTTCGTGCGGAAGGGGCTGCCCTACCTGGCGACTCATCCCGACGTGAACTGCCCGACGCCGGACGGTCCCATCCCGGATATAGGCGCGATGATAGCGCTGGTGGAAAAATCCACCGGCCGCCTGCCGGATAAAATCTTTGGGAAGCCGGACCGGAATCTGGTCGAGCAGCTGGCAGCCAGCCTGAAGCTGAGCCCTGAAAGCCTGATAATGGTTGGAGACAGGCTTTATACAGACATCGCGATGGGTACGACCGCCGGGGTGGGGACGGCGCTGGTGCTCAGCGGGGAAACCAGGCGGGAGGATTTGCCGGGCTCTCCGTTCCAGCCGGATTTTGTGGTTGAAGACCTGGCTGAACTGGGGAGTTTGCTGGAGGCGGCGCCTGAACAGCAGGATAGCTAATCACCGCTAACCCCGCTGATTAGCGCGCTAACGGGGAAAGAAAACAAAAAGACGCGCGGAAAACAACGGGGGACAGGCAAAAATTCGCCGCTTGTTATTCGGTCTTTTTCCAAAAAAGGGGAGAGCTGGCAAGAAAAAGAGGCGACGATGGGATTTGAACCCATGGTGAGAGTTTTACAGACTCTTGCCTTGCCGCCTGGCCTGGCCGCGCGCAGCTGAAGCATTGTAATTGCCCCCCCATTACCAACAAATGCGGTATTGTTCTCAGCCAGGACTTTTGCCGGGGATTGCCATCGTTCCTGAACTTCGAATTCTATTCAGGTGAAATTATCAACATCCCAGCTTGTTATGCGCACGTTACCCGTATCCGACACCATCTAGGGAAGATATCTCCCTGAAACTCAACAGGAAAGTTTGCCTGAAATATTCAATGGTTATGTCATTCAACCATCAGGTTAATTAATCACAGGATATTTTCACGCACGTGTCAAATGAGCTGTAAATAGCTCATTTCCGAAAGCGGAAAGCCCTTTGGGACGTCAATAAGTATTGCTACCTGGAAATCATTGGCAGGAAGGTCACGCCAAATGGCAGGTGTTCTTTCACAATTAGAACATCAGATTCATAATTATGGGGATTCACTGCTGCTAAAAATGCTGTTGACGCAGCAGTTCGTACCCACATGCTGGCAGAGTGAGAACCTTCTGAGAGACCGCTGAACATGCCGGTGAACGAAACCAGCACAGACTGACCCTCCTCAAGATCGCTGAGACTGGCGCGGGCAGTCCCAATCGTTGAAGCGGCTCCGTCCACTCTCATTTCAAAATAGGCAACCGAAGAGGGCTCTGTAAAATTCGCGATAAAAACCCGACCAGTAAAGATCAACTCCACCAGGGAGTCGGAGGAGTTGACAGTGAAAGTGGCGAGATCCGTTAACTTCGTCCACGTGGAATTCACATTAGCAATACTTCCACTTTCCACATCAAACACTGTCACAGCAAGCATCTGCGCTCCAGAAGTCTGCGACGCGGCCTGAGTAGTCCTTGGCGATTGGACCAGGGAGAAGACCAGGATGATTGAAAGCACAACAATGACCAGACGATAGATGGTAACGCGGCTATTGCTCATACGATGCTCCTGATTCTGTTTTTAGTTGGAAAGGTGGAAACTTAAAAGGTTATGACAAGATGGATTAAAGATTCAAATCACTACTTAGGAGAAAATAATGTCAGCTAACACCCTTTTCTTCCAACCCATTGTAAAGCAAATCTCCTCAAGTCGCGCGAAAAAGGTCAAAAGAAGACATTTTTGACATTTTTCCATCTGCTCATTATTGCCAATGCTGAAAAAACAGGCAGTGCTTTCCCCTCCGTAGCTTGAACCCTCCCGTACGGCTTTGGTGGTAAGGGTCAATCTGTATTTGTCGGCAGGCAGGCGAATGCTAAAGAACACTGCCAGTATAGTCTTTTTCCTAACAATTCGTAGAAGCAGGCCTGCCGCAAACAATACTTAGTTTTCCCCCAATACAATTACAGCCGGAGCGAGAAAGGAAAGCATGTGAGGGAAGAGAGGTCATAGGTAAATTGGCTGCTTTTGCAAAAGACTTTGTCTTAGTTTTTTTTATTGGAAGGGTTGACGCAGCAATTAAAAAACACACCTAAAGACATGGTGCGTTTGACAAGAAAGCTGACGGCAGGTCGGAAATTCTGGCAGGAAAAAGAGGCGACGATGGGATTTGAACCCATGATGAGAGTTTTGCAGACTCTTGCCTTGCCACTTGGCCACGTCGCCCTAATAAAAAACTGATATAGACATTATATCAGTTTTTGAGCCATAAGCGGGCGATGGGGCTCGAACCCACGACCTTCTCCTTGGCAAGGAGACGTTCTACCAATTGAACTACACCCGCGCCTATCTGTGCCGCTCAGCTTTTTTGGGCTGAAGTGGCACAGATTTTAGCATAAGGAAATGCGCTTGTCAAATCCAAAAAACACAAAAATGACCATTTGAAATGCGCGCTCTGTCAAACAAGAATGGAGAGGTGAGATTAACAATCTGGCTTTGGCTGCTGAGTTACCAGCAGGACGAACCTGAATGGATACGCTTCTATCAAGCTTGCTTGTGCGCTTCTATGGATGAACCAGGCCTACGCGTTTGCCTTCGCGCCGTCCTTGCGCCGCACGCGCAGCACGGTGATTTTTGTGGGGTGGTTATAAGGCGCGGGAGAGACAGGCGGGCTGTCTTTGATGGTCTCTGGGTAACCGGTAATGTCTTCCGGTATTGGCACGCGCGTTTCCATCTGCAGGTAGCCGGACTGAGTGAGCTGCTCCAGGCTCGCGCAAAGTTCCGCGCCGGAGAGATACAGCGCGTTATTGATGGCAATCAGCAGGCCGCCGTCCGCGACCAGCGGGCGCACCTTATTCACGAGCGTCAGCCAGTTTTCGGTCAGGCTGACGGTGCCGTGCTCGGTGGTGGAATACAGAGGAGGGTCGAGAATAACAATATCAAACAGCGTGCGGCTGGTTTTTAGCCGGCTGACCGCCTTAAAAAAGTCCAGGGGAAGCAGATTCATGCTTCCGGAGAAGTGGTTCAGCCTGAAGGAATTCCTGGCCAGCCGCAGGGCTTCCGCGTTCAGGTCAGTCTGCAGCACTTTTCGCGCGCCGCCCGCCAGCGCGGCAATGCCCAGAGCGCCGGTGTAGGCGAAACAATTCAGCACGGACTTTCCGCCTGAATTCTCCTGCAAAAAGGTCCGCAGCATCCGCGTATCGAGGTAAAAGCTGCTGTCCTGGTTCAGACGCAGGTTCAGGGCGTAGCGCACGCCGCCTTCCTCGATTTCCGTGGCTGGTTTTCCCCCGAATACTATCTCTCCCCGCTGCAGGTCAGGGTCCCTGACCGCGCGCCGTTTGACCAGCACGCAGCCAATCCGCGGCAGCTGCTGCCGGTAGAATTCAAGCGCTGTTCGCGCGGCAGCTTCCAGGCTTTCAGGCTCGCGGGCGTGATTTGAGATGACCAGCGTACTTCCGTACAGGTCTGCCACCAGGCCCGGCAGCCCCTCATAAAATCCATTGAAGAGCCGCAGAGCGCTGTTGTTATTGAGTAAACCGGGACCGCGGGCTTTCAGGCAGGCTGCCAGACAATTTCGCAGCATCTCCGCCTGTTTTTCTTCAGAATCCGACTGCGCAGGACTGGTTTTCATCAGGTACAATTGCTCCAGTTCAATCTTATCATTTTCAGGTGGCGTATGCTCGCTTTTTTTTCTGGTCTCACCCCTGTTCTTCAAGCGCTTTTGGCGACGGCTTTTACCTACGCGATGACTGCGGCAGGCGCGGCTGGCGTATTTTTTGGCAGAGAAATAAACGTCCGGGTGATGAACGGCATGATGGGATTCGCGGCTGGGGTCATGATAGCGGCCAGTTATTTCTCGCTGCTCGCCCCAGCGATTGAACTTTCGGGCGATCTGGACACTCCGGTGTGGATGCCGGCTGTGATTGGATTCATCCTGGGCGGTGGGTTCCTTTACAGCGTGGACAAACTGCTGCCGCATTTGCATCCCGGGGAGAAAGACCCCGAAGGCATTAAAACCTCCTGGCAGCGTAGCGTGCTACTGGTATTCGCGATTACACTACACAATATTCCGGAGGGGCTGGCAGTGGGTGTGGCATTCGGGGCGGTGCACGCCGGCCTGAGCGGCGCGACGCTGAGCTCAGCCATCGCGCTGGCGCTGGGCATCGGCATTCAAAATTTCCCGGAAGGGATGGCTGTTTCCATGCCCCTGCGCCGCGAGGATATCAGCCGCGGTAAAGCCTTTTTCTGGGGTCAGCTTTCCGGCCTGGTGGAGCCAGTCGCGGCGGTGATTGGCGCGTTTGCGGTGCTTTCTATGCGGAACATGCTGCCTTATGCGCTGGCATTCGCCGCCGGGGCTATGATTTACGTTGTGGCGGAAGAACTCATCCCGGAAGCAAAAAACAGCGCGGGCGACCATTCCGATATTCCCACGATTGGCGTCATGCTGGGCTTTGCCACGATGATGCTGCTGGATATTGCCCTGGGTTAGGACAGACTTCAGGACGGCCTGGACCAAATCTGATAGAGCGCCAGGTTTCCGGTTTTCCCATCTGAATAAAATTCATCGCGCAGCATCAGGCCTGCGCCGAGCCCGAGAGCGCGCAGTTCCTCGGGAGTGAACACATGCACGTAACGCTGGTCAATCCGATTGCCAGCGCGCCAGTCCATCAGGCAGTCACCGGCTTCTAAATCCGAGCTATCTATCGCGGCGGAATCCCACGGCAGTAAGCGGGCTTTTAGCCGGGGATTGTTGAAAAGCTGCCAAACCGATAAAAACAGCCTGCCTTCAGGCGAAAGCAAGCCAGAAACGATGCGTAGGAAAGCGGCGCGGGCTTGTGAGTCTGGTATGTGGTGGAGAACAGCAAAACAGGTTATTACCGGATAAGCCCTGCCGGATAGCGCCGCGCTCCAACCGCTGCCGGTGAGGTCGGCCTGAATAAATTGGAAAGAGGCTTTTGGCCGGGCTTGCGCGAGAGCGGCGCGCGCGTCTGTTAGCAGGGCTTCCGAAGAGTCCACGCCCAGGTAACTGCCGGAATAGGCGGTTTTGGAAAGCGCCAGCGCGAAATTACCGTTCCCGCAGCCAAGGTCGAGAATGTCCGCCTGAAGAGGCATTGCGGCAAGCAGGCGTCTGACGCCCGGCTGCAGCGTTTTGCGGGTGGCTGAAAAAGCAGGCGCGCTGCGTTCGTAGAATTGGCGGTTAATATTGAGCAGCTTTTCCCGGGTTTCAGAACGCATACTGAGAGTATAACAGGTTCGGCAGTGGAAAATTAGCGCGCGGGAACAGGTAAAATAAACGCATGCGCAACGCGGATGACTGGCATAAAAAAAGAGATTACAGCCCGGAAGAGCTGGAACTGGCCAAAGCAGCTTTGGCGGATATTCGCCTGGGAATGGACCTGCAAAAAGCGCTGCGGCGGCATCCACTGCCCGATGGGCAGGGATTCCTGGCCAAACACACGCTGGTCGCGGCTTACCGCGACCTGGTAAACTCCGGCGAATGGTCAGCTGATGTGGATGTGCTCGCGCGCATACGGATGAAGCCGGTGCGCACGCTCTCCGGGGTCACCACCATTACCGTACTTACCAAACCGTTCCCATGCCCGGGAGAATGCATCTTTTGCCCGTCAGAGCCGGACATGCCGCAGTCTTACCTGCCGGATGAGCCCGGCGCGCGGAGAGGCGTTGAAAATGAATTCGACCCTTACCGCCAGGTCAGCTCCCGTCTGAAAGCCCTGCGGGAAGTGGGGCATCCAACGGATAAGATTGAACTTCTTATCCTGGGCGGCAGCTGGAGCGCTTACACGCGCGATTACCGCGAATGGTTCGTGCGGCGCTGCTTTGAAGCCCTGAACGAGGAAAACCCCGCCGATAACCAGGCAGGCGCCAGCCTGCTAAGCGCGCATACCCGCAACGAAACATCAGCGCACCGCTGCGTAGGCCTGGTGCTTGAAACCAGACCCGATTTAATTACCCGTGAGGAGTTGGTGTTCAACCGCTGGCTTGGCGCGACAAAAATGCAAATCGGGGTGCAAAGCATGGATGACCGCGTGCTCGCGCTGAACCGCAGGGGGCACAGTGCGGCCCAGGCAGCCGAGGCGGCAGTTCTCATCCGCGCGGCCGGGTATAAGCTGGTGGCTCATTGGATGCCCAATTTGCTTGGCGCGACTTTGGAAAGCGACCGGGCAGATTTTTCGCGTTTGTGGGAAACCGGCAGCATTCAGCCGGATGAGCTGAAAATTTACCCCTGCCAGCTGCTGCGCAGCGCAGAGCTTTACCAGTATTGGGAACGCGGGGAGTACCAACCATACACCGAAACTGAACTCATCCAACTTTTGGCGGATATTAAACCCACTGTGCCGCGTTACTGCCGCATCAACCGGGTGATACGCGATATCCCTTCGCCGAATGTGGTGGCCGGCAACCGCAACACCAGCCTGCGGCAGGACGTGGCCCGCGAGCTGGAACTCCGCGGGACGCGCTGCGATTGCATCCGCTGCAGAGAGGTGCGGCGCGGCAAAGTGGATGTGGGCGCACTGCGTCTGAACGACCTGATGTATGAAACCGAGAGTACCGAAGAGCATTTCCTTTCATTTGATACGACTGAAGATAAGCTGGCAGGCTTTCTGAGGCTTTCTCTGCCGCAAAAAGGTAACATCCTGCAGCTGGAAGACCTGGAAGGCGCGGCGGTCATCCGCGAAGTGCATGTCTACGGTCAATCCATCGAAGTGGGGGCAGACCTGCCGGGAGCCGCCCAGCACGCCGGCCTTGGCACGCGTCTGCTTTTAGAAGCCGAACGCATCGCGCTGGAACGCGGCTATTTCCGGCTGGCAGTCATCTCAGCCGTTGGGACGCGCCAGTATTATGCCGCGCGCGGCTTTGAGCCGGCCGCACTTTATATGGTAAAAAGCCTGAATTCAGGCCAACATGCGAATTGATATTAAGCCCGCGGCACCCTGCGCGCCGCCAATCGTCTGATTGAGTCTGAACCAAGCAAAAAAAAGCAGGCTGTTTTAAGGAAAACAGCCTGCTGACCTTTAATGATTTGAATTAACCTTTTGCAGGAAGGAAAGGCTTGAGCCGGGCGGCAAACCCGGAAACATTGACGGTCTGCAGGTAAACTTTGCCGGGACCTTCCAGTACGGTCAGGAACAGGCCTTCGCCGCCAAAAAGGATATTGGTAAAGCCTTTGACTGTTTCGACTTCGTATTTCACGGTGCTTTCAAAAGCCGCCACATTTCCAGTATCCACCTTGATGCGTTCTCCGGGCTGTAACTCTTTTTCAACCAGGGTGCCGTCAATTTCAAGGAAGACAATTCCGCGGCCTGCTAATTTTTGCAGCAAAAAGCCCTCTCCGCCAAACAACCCAACCTTAAACTTGCTCACATAGGTAGAAAGCTCCACGCCGGGAGTGGCGCACAGGAAAGAGGACTTCTGGGCAATCCAGGTCTTGCTCCCATCTAGTTCAATCGGAAGAATTGCACCGGGGAATGAAGAAGCCAGGGTCAGCTCAGCTTTGGGGGCCCGGGCTGTATAAGTGGCCATGAATAAGGACTCGCCGGTAAGCATTCGGCCCAATCCTTTCATCATGCCGCCCTTGACGTTGGTTTCCATCGTGAAATTATCTGTCATCCAGGTCATTCCCCCCGCCTGTGTGTAAATGCTTTCACCAGCTTCAAATTCGATTGTAACAGCAGGAAGTTTATCTCCAAAAATGCGGTATCTCATAGGGCCTCCATCATGTAACTATTTTGGGTTGATTGCAGGAATTATAGCGTATCTTCCTTACCAGGTTCCAAGATAAACGCTGTGCAAAGGCGGCTCAGAGCGGCTGTGTGCCTTCGTAGGGCAGGGCAGCGCCTGCTTCCGATTCGGCATCCGGCGGCTGGACCTTGACCTGCGAGCCGGCTTCCTCTCCGGGAGCGGTAATTGCCGGGGGGACCGCGTTCCGCTGTTCGATGCGGGTAATCATATCCAGGCGGCGCTGATGGCGGTCGCCTTCGTAGCTGGCATTTAACCATCCTTCGGCGATTAATGCTGCCAGCCCGCTGGCAACAACTCTCGCGCCCAAACAAAGCACATTGGCATTATTGTGTCGTTTTGCCAGGATGGCAGAGTAGGGTTCGCTGCAGGCTGCCGCGCGGATGCCCGGGAATTTATTGGCCGTGATAGACATGCCAATCCCGGTACCGCAGATTAAAATTCCGCGGTCAAATTGGCCTGAAAGGATTGCTTTGCAAACTTTCTCGGCGATGCGCGGGTAGTCGCAGCTTTCAGCCGTGTAGGTGCCAAAATCTTCGTATGGAATAAGGCGGCTGTCCAGATAGCTCATCAAAGCGCTTTTCAATTCGAGCCCAGCGTGGTCACAACCAATTGCGATTTTCATGTGCGTCCTTGTCCACTAAGTTTGATTGCTTTGGTCATTATACCTAAATCCCACCGGTAAGTATTCTTCATCTTTTGCCCAGGTCCGGTTCATTATCCTTTTGGGTTAAAAAAATGTATAATGAAAATATCCATATTTTGATTACAGTCGCAATCTAATCACATTCGCCAGTACGGTTAAGCGTTAAAACATCTAAGCCTGAATTACTGTGGAAAATAACTTACCGCTATTCTCTCTTGTAGGCCTGGAAAAACAGGCAATTGGAAAGGCAGTGGCGAAATGGCAAGATTACAGAAATCGCGAGAAAAGATTCTCGAGACGGCTGAACGCCTCTTTTCACAAGACGGCTACGACGCTACCAGCGTCCACGAAATTTGCATGACCGCGGGGGTGAGCAAGGGCGCTTTTTATCATTACTTCTCGACCAAGGAAAACTTGTTTCTTGCTCTGATGGAAACCTGGCTGGACAGGATGGGGAAAACTTTGGCGGGGTCTGATACTGCGCAAATGGCTTTTCCTGAAAACATGCTATTAATGGCTGACCATTCTGTAGAACTTTTCCGGACCATAGAGAGGCATTTTTCAGTTATGATTGAATTTTGGAAGGAAGCCATAAAAGACCCCATCATCTGGGAGCGAAGCGTGCGGCCGCAGCAGGAGTTGCTTAGTAAGCTCAAGAGCCAGGTTGCGGTTGCTCAGCAAACGAATGCCGTTCGCCGCGATGTAGACGCGCTTGCTGCCGCTCACCTGCTGCTGGCATGCGCTCTGGGATATCTGCTGCAGGCAGCTCTGAATCCTGAACATCCGGATTGGACGGCATTGGCGAGGAATGGTTTCGAGTTAGTGGTAAATGAATTAAGGAGTTAGGGCAATGATTTTAGTGACAGGCGCGGGTGGGCACCTTGGTAATGTTTTGGTGCGCGAACTGGTAGCCCGCAATGAAAGAGTGCGCGCGATGGTCCTTCCCGGGGAGAACCTTACGCCGCTCGAGGATCTGGATGTGGAAATATTCGAAGGGAACATCCTCGATTTTGAGCGGATGCTTGAGGCTTGCCGGGGCGTAGAACTGGTTTTTCACCTGGCTTCTCTGGTTGCCATCACAGAGGACAAGATTGACTTGATGCGCAAAGTGAACGTGGAGGGCACGCGTAACGTAATTGAGGCGGCCCGCCAGTCCGGGGTGCGCCGTCTGGTTTACACCAGCTCGATTCATGCGTTGGAACGCCCGGCTGCAGACATCACCATTGATGAGACGCTCCATTTTGACCCGAATAATCCCGCCGGTCCGTATGACCGGACCAAAGCGGAAGCAACCCTGCTGGTTCTGAAAGCCGCGGAAGAAGGCTTGGACACAGTTGTAGTCTGCCCGACCGGTGTTATCGGACCTTATGACTACAAACGCTCCGAATTAGGCGAAATGATGCTTTCCTGGATGAAAAAAGGCCCATCGTTATCAGTGCAGGGGAAGTTTGACTTTGTGGATGTGCGGGATGTCGCGCTTGGGCATATTCTGGCCGCGGAAAAGGGGAAGCGCGGAGAGACCTACCTGTTATCTGGAGAACAGCTGCAGATCAGCACAATGCGAAGTATTGTGCAGCAGGCGGCGGGTATTGATACCACTGAGATTAAATTCCCGGCGCGGCTCGCGGCCTTTGTGGCGCCGTTAGCGGAAGTGTTCTACAAAATCACGCACACCAAACCCAAGTTCACGCGCTATTCCATCGAAACCTTGCGCAGCAATTCCAGAATCTCTTCTCGCAAAGCGCAGCGTGAGCTGGGATATAAACCCCGCCGTATTTACGACTCAATTATGGAAACCGTGGATTGGTGGAAGGCCAATGTCCACAAGACAATTTCTGCCTTGCGGACGAAAACGCAAAAATCGTGAAAATCTGAAAAAGTCGGGCCGGCACACGCCGGCTTTTTTTTATGCTTTTCTGGCGACTACAATCAAATCTGCGCTTTTGCTTAAATCGAAGGGTTCGCCTTTCATATTTCCATAATAACGCGCGTCTGTGAAACCGGCTTCTTTAAGAGCGCTTTGCAAGTCCTGGAAAAGGATTGGGAAAAGGGTGGTAGAGGTGAGAGAGCTTTCCCACGGACTGCCGGGTTTTCTTGTCAGGGTCAGGATGTTAAATTGAATCAGTCCCTGCGGTTCAAAATCATAAAATCGGAAAAACACCCGTTCTTCTTCCGCGGTGCTGTAGGTTTGCGGGTCCATAAAGCGATTCTTTGCACTCATGACCGCGTCAAAATTACGCTGCTGCAGCAGAAGCAGTCCGCCGGGGACTGTCACCTGGCCGAAATCTGCCAGCGTCTTCAGCAGGTCAATCTTGGATTTTACATGCGGCAGAGAATTGCCCAGGCATAATACCGCGTCAAAGCGTTCTTCCGGGAACACACCAGCAATGCTGCCGAAGCCGGCAGTCTTGAAGCGAATATTGACATCCGCAGCGAGGGCGTTGGTGTTTGCTAAACTCAGCATTTGTGGAAACAGGTCGGTACCGGAGACGTTGTAGCCTAAACGGGCCAGGGCGATGGCGTGCTGCCCGGTTCCGCAGGCGGCGTCCAACACCTTTAACTGTTCCGCGGGTCCGGCCAGGCTGGAGAGCTGTTCCTGGATGAAAGGCATCTCGAAGGCCAGGCGCGACTTCCAGTTTACAAAGTAATCGTATTGTGAGGCGAATTTATCATACATTTTGGCTGCTTCTTTCCGGCTGGCAAACGGGGCAAAAGTGCGTTCCCCGCTGTCCCACCCTGGATTTTTGGACTGGCGCGCCGCAGCGCGGGCAGGTTTCTCCCGCGCGCTGGTACACCTGAAAATGATTCTGGAAATTCCCACCGCGGTACACCCAATCGATGCTGGAACCATGTTCCCGGATTCCCTTATTCAGCACCATCCGGATGGCAGCCAAAAGTTTGCTGCTTTCCTCTTCCGTCAGCGTACTGCTGACGCGCAGTGGGTGCAGGCCGGCCGCGAAAAGGGATTCATCGGTGTAAATATTGCCCAGACCGGCCAAAAAGCTTTGGTCCATCAGCAGCGGCTTCAGCTGCCTGGAACGCGACAGCATCATCGCCCGGAATGCTTTGTCAGTAAGCGTGGGGTCCAGCGGCTCGGGGCCTAACGTTCCGAGCACGGTTTGTGGATCGGGGGTCAGCCAGGCTCTGCCGAATTTGCGCGTGTCGTTAAAGACGAGATTCCAACCTGAGGCCAAAAATAAAATCAACCGGTCATGCGGCGCGTTTTCCGCGCGCTGCCGGCGCATGCTCAGGTCGCCGCTCATGCGCAGGTGAAAGATGAGGAAGAGGTCATCCACCCGGAAAAGCAGGTATTTGCCCCTTCGATTGACTTCACGAATGGTGGTTCCGCGCAGCAGTCGGGCGAATTCCCGCGGGGAAGGGCGCGCGACGGTCTTTTCCCACAGAATGGATACGTCCGAAACGCGCTGTTCAAGCAGGGACGGCGTGAAGGAATCCCCAGCAACCAATCCCCGGCGAATGGTTTCCACCTCCGGCAGTTCAGGCACGGCGCGATGCTCCAGATCTGGATACTTTACTCGTTAAACATTGCCCCGACGCTGGTGCCTTCATTGGCGCGTTTTATGACTTCGCCAATCAAAGGACCGATGCTCAGAATGGTCAGACGGTCCCCAAACAAGGCTTTTTTATCCGGAGCTATCGGGATGGTGTTGGTGGTAATGAATTGCTTGACAGGCAGGCTGGCCAGTCTTTCCACCGCGTTAGCGGAAAGCACCGGATGAACGAATACCACCAGGATTTCTCCAGCGCCATATTGTTTGGCCAGATTGACGGCTTCGCAAATTGAGCCGCCAGTATCAATCTCGTCGTCAATCAGGATGACATCCCGGCCGGAGACCTGCCCAATGATGGACAGGGCTTCGGAATGTTCTTCGTTATCCACGCGCCGTTTTTCAATGAATGCCAGTGGAATATTGAGCGCCTGGGCGTAACGGCGCCCGCGCTTTGCAAAACCAAGGTCGGCCGTAAGCATCACCGGTCGATTCAAACTTGGCAGGAGGTCCATCAGATAGGGCTTGATGATGTGATAGCCTGAGAGAACGTCTCCGGGTATTGAGAAGAATCCTTGTATCTGACCAGCGTGCAGGTCCATGGTGATGTAACGGTCCGCGCCGGCGACCTGAATCATGTCGGCGACAAGGCGGGCAGTAATCGGGACGCGCGGTTGGTCCTTGCGGTCTGAGCGTCCATAACACATGTAGGGCACAACCACAGTGATGCGCCCGGCGGAGTCCAGGCGTAAAGTCTGGGTCATAATCAGCAATTCCATCAGATTGCGGTGTACCGGTATGGAAGTGGTCTGGATGATGTAGCAGTCCTGTCCTCGAACAGATGAATGCAGCTTCACAAACAGGTTTTCATTGGTAAATTCAATGACATCCCTTCCGCATAAAGGGATATTCAAATAATCAGAGATTTCCTGAGCAAGTTCGGGGGTGGAGGTGCCGGCAAACAGGCGGATATTTCCATACAATAAATCGTGCCGCATATTTGGAGAAGTCATTTTATTCACCTTTCACTATGTTTTGTGAATCCCATTCCTGGCGCAGAACGCTCATCAGGAGCACATCGTGATATTTCCCGGCCTGATAATGACCTTCCCGATATATGCCCTCATGGCGAAAGCCGGCTTTTTCGTAGGCTCTTATGCCGCGTTTGTTATTCGCGTAGACCTGCAGCCAGATGCGGTGCAGATTAAGTGTTTCAAAACCGTGGCGCAGCATAGTGCGCATCGTCTCCGTTCCATAGCCCTTATTCCACCAGGTTTTTTCCCCCAGCATGATGCCAATTTCCGCGCAGCGGTCGATATCCAGGATGGATATAAAAGCGGTGTTGCCGATAGGGAGCCACTGCGGTTCCGGGCTGCCCGCTGCCGGCGGTAATTTGGCTTCTATCACATAGACGTGCTCGGCTGCCGGCCGGGCAATCATTTTTTCGAACCAAATTTCTTCCTCCGCCAGGGCCATCGGCAGGCGCAGAAGCAAGTGTTCTGTCACTTCCGGATCGCTTATCCAACGCACAAACATCGGGATATCAGCCCGTTCGGCTGCCCGCAGGCGCAATCTCTCGCTGTAAATTGACGGCATGTTTGCTCCTAAGGTTCCAGGCGGTTTGGTCCTCTGAACAGGTAAACAGCTTCGCGGATATTGGGCAAATCCAGTATTACCATCAGCAAACGGCTGAGCCCGAGGCCAAGACCTCCATGCGGAGGGCATCCATAACGGAAGTAATTCAAATAGTTTTGAATTGGCGGCAGGGTTAGGCCTTTTTCCAGGGCCTGATTCTTTAAGACCTCGTAACGGTGTTCGCGTTGGGCTCCGGTGGTGATTTCCAGCCCGCGCCCAAGCAAATCAAAACTCTTGGTGAGGGTTGGGTTGTCTTCGTGCAGCATATGATAGAAAGGACGCACGGTAAACGGCCAGTCTTTCACAAACACAAAGTCATTCCCGGTTTTTTCCTTCACGTATGCGCCCAAAGCGCGTTCAGCCCCGGGGTCAAGGTCGCCCTTGCGTTCCGGAGGAAGTTTGTAACCCTGATCCTTGAGAATCTGGTATGCCTCCGCCATGGTCAGGCGGGGGAACGGAAGCTCGGGAACCTGCAAATCCACATTGAATACAGCTTTTATTGCCTCGCCGTGTTTTTCCTGTACCCGTTTGTACACGTGCGCCAGCCAGCGCTCCGCGAAGGACATAACGTCCTCGTGGCTGTCAATCCAGGAAATTTCAAAGTCCACGCCTGTGAATTCAGTCATGTGGCGGGAGGTGAATGACGGGTCAGCCCGGAAGACCGGTCCAATTTCGAAAACCTTTTCATAACCGGCTGCCATTGCCATTTGCTTATAAAACTGTGGCGACTGGGCAAGGTAGGCGGTGGTATCAAAGTATTTGAGGCTAAAGAGTTCCGCGCCGCTTTCACTGGGGGCTCCCATAATCTTCGGGGAATGCATTTCGATGAAGCCGTTTTCCAGCCAGTACTCGCGCATCGCGGCTTCGAGAGTGGTCTGCACTTCAAAAATCAGTCGGTTGCGTTCCCGCCGCAGGTCCAGAAACCGCCAATCCAGACGGTAATCCTGGTCCGGCAGGGTCTCCGCGAACGGGTCAAAAGGCAGCGGAATTTCCGCTTTGTTTTCCACGACAAGGCTCTCAAGCTGCACTTCAATTCCACCCAGCCGGACGACTTCGTTTTCCACAACTTTGCCGGTGACTGTAAGCGCGGATTCCGTGCCGAGCGTGGAGATGAGCTCAGCCAGTTCGGGGTTGCCCTTTTTCCAGTGGGCAATCTGGACGAGACCTGTTCGATCGCGCAGGATGAGAAACTGCATGCTTTTCTGGTCGCGCAGGGTTTGCAGCCAGCCTTGCAGTTTTACCACCTCGCCGACGTGCTGTTTCAGGTCTCTTATTGGTGTTTTTTCCATAATAATGACTCCGATAAAAACAAATTTTACTTATTTTGAATTATACGCCAAGAGCGCGCGCGCCGCGGCCCGGGGAGATATTTCCCTTTGTCTCAGGGCTCTCAAGACAGACTCATACAATCCCGGAGCCAAATTCTGCTTCCAGTTGTTGGAAAGTTCTTCAAGCACCAGTTTGTTTACAATCAGCTGCATCGCGGCATTTTCCTTCTCGTGCCAGGCGTTGGTGGCGCGCAGGTAGGTCTGATGCTGAAGGATCGCATTCATCAGGTCCGCAATTCCTTGCGCGGTGACGGCGGTAGTTTTCAAGACGGGAGGTACCCAGCCGCGCGTCTCCTCAGGCCGGTCTGTGGGCGCGTTGGCAGAGCGGTGATGCCCGCCGTTAATGCGTCCTGTTCCCCGGTAGCCCATTTCTATCATTGCCGCGAGGTTGCGGTAAGTCTGGTCCGCTCCGGGCAAATCGGCCTTGTTCACCACCAGGATATCGGCGATTTCCAAGATGCCTGCTTTTATGGTCTGAATATCATCGCCCATGCCAGGGGTATCGACCACGATGGTGGTATGCGCGAGGTTGACGATATCCACTTCGGCCTGTCCCGCGCCGACTGTTTCAATGATGATGTATTCATAGCCCGCCGCGTCAAAAACCTGACTGAGCGCGAGGGTGGCATCCGCCAGCCCGCCCAGCGCGCCGCGCGTGGCCATCGAACGGATAAAAATACCGGGGTCATTCTGCAGGTCGGGCATGCGGACGCGGTCCCCCAGAATTGCGCCGCCTGTGAACGGGCTGGTCGGGTCTACCGCGATAATCGCGACGCGCGCGTCCGGGAAAGCGCGCCGCAAGTGGTGCGCTAGGGCGTTTACCAAACTGCTCTTGCCTGAGCCGGGGGCTCCGGTGATGCCAATTTTGTGCGCGCTGCCAGTAAAAGGGAAAAGCGCGTCCAGCGCGGCGCGGCCGGCTTCATGGTCCGCTTCCACGCGGCTTAAAACGCGAGAAAGGGCAAGTTTATCGCCCTTTCTGATTGTTTCCAACGAAAAATCGGTCATGGTTCAGGCGCGGTCCGCCAGCGCCGCGCGGATGTCTTCACAGACAACACGGGTATCCGTGCCGGGTCCGTAGATTTTTTTGACTCCCAGCGCGAGAAGCCCGGGAATGTCGCTTTCAGGAATGATGCCGCCGAGAAAAACAAATACGTCATTCTGGCCGTTTTCTTTAAGCTTCTCAAGCACCTGAGGGACCAGGGCATTGTGCGCGCCTGAGAGAATGGACAGGCCCACCACATCCACATCTTCCTGCAAGGCGGCTTCCGCAATCATCTGGGGGGTCTGGCGCAGGCCGGTATAGATGACTTCCATTCCGTCATCTCTGAGCGCGCGCGCGATTACCTTCGCGCCGCGATCGTGGCCGTCTAAACCGGGTTTGGCAATCAAAACTCGAATTTTCTTTTCAGACATCCGTTTTCCTCCGCGTTGATACTGAAATTATACTGCGATTAATGCCGGCGCGGTTCAGGCGGCAATGAATTTGGGCTCGGCGCGCACTGTTAGCATCTCTCCGTAGTACATGCGGTGGTAATCCCGCGCGGGGTAATTGCGTTCTATATCGGGGTCGATAAATTGAGCTGGGTTCAGGTCCACCCAGTAAATCTTTTTGCACTCAATAACCAGCTCCGCTTCGGCGTAGCACGGCGCGCTGACAAGTTGGGAAGCCTGCGGAGTGAGCCTGGTGCGGCTGAGTTTGTCTTCATCTCTGCCCGAATGCGTGCCCAGGTAAAGCACATCCCGCTTGAAGGTCTCTGGAAAGGCGCACAGGGTAAAATCAGGCGAGTTATCGATGAATTCGTAAGTGAAACGGGTAGGCCTTACTGGCACAATCGCGCAGGGTTTATTCCACATCGAGCCCAGAAAACCCCAGCCGATAACCATCGCGTTGAATTTCCCCGCGGTGTAACTGCCGCTGGTCAGAACAAGCGTCTGATATTTGATTAAATCAAAAGGTTTCACCAGGAGTTCGGATGGGGAGATGGTTTGCAGCGTCATGTTTTCCTCCAGAGGTGTCGTATCGAGGCAATTCTATCGCATTTGGCGGGTAAAACTTTGGCTGAAGTATAATATTCGCGAAACGAGCCCTTTCTGCTATGAAGAAAAACACCAAAATCAACTGGAACCTCATTATTCGCTGGGCAGGGACATTATTATCCATCGGAATCCTGATCTATCTCTTCAGGCAGATTGGCGCGGCAGAAACCTGGGCCGCGGTGCGAAAGATTTCTGCCTGGCGCGCGGCAGCGGTGCTGGGGCTGGTTTTTATCTCGCGGCTGGCCACATGGGGGCGCTGGCATACCTTGCTGCAGGTGCAGGATGTGCACGTGCGGTGGCAGGATAGTTTGCGGCTGACTTTTGCCGGATTATTCGCGTCAAATGTTCTTCCCACTACGATTGGCGGGGATGTGGTGCGCCTGGCTGGGGCTGTCCGGCTTGGGATTGGCGCGTCTTTGGCGGCCGCTTCGCTTGTCGCGGACCGCTTGGTGGGGATGACCGGCATGGCGCTGATGCTGCCTTTCGCTGTGCCTTCCCTCTCAGCTTATCTTCGAGCCGGGTCGGAGGTCGGTATTTCGCACGCCGCGGGGGCAGCTGGCTTTTTTCCGACTGTTTACAATAAAGTCAAAGGGGCCGCGGCCAGGGTGTTTGCCAACTTCAGTTACTGGCTAAAGCACCCGTTAATTCTGGCGCAGGCGCTGGCTTACACCTTTATTCACATGCTCGCGATTTTTCTGATTGTTCGCATCCTGGTGGAAGGTATGGGCGAGAGCATTGCCCTTCCAAAAATCGCGGGTCTGTGGAGCCTCACTTATTTCATTTCCCTGATACCCATCTCCATCAATGGTCTGGGACTTCAGGAAGTGACCATTACCAATCTTTTTTCCTTGCTGGGCGGGCTGCAGCCGTCCACGAGCATCAGCCTGGCGGTAATCCTGCGGGTAGTCTGGATGATTGGAAGTCTGCCTGGCGCGTTTTTTGTCGGCGGCATTCTGGGGGGCAGAGGGCAGCCGGCCGGAGAAACGGAACCGTAGATGGACACGCGGAAATTCAGCGCTTTTCTGAATCAATTTCTGATGGTCTGCCTGAGCCTGGCGGCAGTCTTTTTGCTGGAAAACAAGGCTGAACGGGGACGTTCCTACTGGGGAGTGGCCGTCCTGATTCCCTTGCTGATAATAGGCACCTTGTTAGTAAAACGATATGTTCAAAACCATGAGCGCATTCAGTTAGTGATACCCGGCTGGACGGCTTATCTAATCAGCGCGCTGCTGCAGTTTGGGCTGCTGGCTGTTCTGCTCACGAACAGTTTTCAGTTAATTGATTCAGCGGTCGGCCGGCTTCTGTTGGCAGTTCTGGCTGCTGGCGCGTCCGCGCTGCTGTTTTTTGTCGCGAAGTCGCCCAACCAGCCCGAAAGGAACTTCATCACGGCGCTGCTGGTATTTGGGGTCCTGTATCGGGCAGCAGCCTTCCTGCCAGAACTCCAGCCGGGTCCTTTCGCGTTAGGATGGTCGGAAGGCAGCCGTTATTACAACGCGTCGCTCTTTCTTTCGGAACGAATTTACGGGCAAAAACTGCCGCTGCCAGTCCTGCATCCTTCTCGTTATCTCATGCAAGCCCTGCCGTTTTTGCTGGGGATAAAGTCCATCCTCGCTCACCGCCTCTGGCAGGTTTTGCTCTGGTTGGGGATGAGCGCCTGGGGGGGATGGCTGGCTGCCAGACGCCTGGCAAAAGGGGTAAATATTCCTATCTGGCTGCTGACTATCTGGATAGCCCTCTTTTTCTTTCAGGGCGCGGTCTACTATCACCTGATGGTCTGCGTGATTCTGGTGCTCATCGGTTACAAGAAAGACGCCCCCTGGCGGACACTCCTATTCGTCCTTCTGGCATCGCTCTGGGCGGGCATCAGCCGCGTCAACTGGATGCCTCTGCCAGGCTTGTTGGCGAGCGCGCTTTACCTTTTAGACCATCCCTTTCATGGTCAGAAATGGCACAAGTACCTTTTGCCTGTGCTTATCTGGGCAGCGCTTGGTTTTGGCTCCGCCTGGCTGGCGCAGCAGGCCTATATCCGCATATCGGGGGAAAACCCCGCGCTCTTCAATTCAGCGTTCAGTTCTGCCTTGCTCTGGTCCCGTTTGTTCCCGAATGCCACCTTTAAGCTTGGAATCCTGCCGGCCGTTCTGTTGGTTTGTGTGCCGGGGTTGGGAATGCTGCTGAGGCATGCTCGTCGAAAAGAAGCCTTTTCCCTGCATTGGCTGCGTTGGCTCGGACTGCTGGGCATTCTTAGTGTTTTCTTCCTGGGCGGGGTTCTGGTAAGCTTGAAAATCGGCGGCGGGGGAGACCTGCATAATATGGACGGCTTTTTGGTCTTCTGGGTACTTATTATCGGGAGCCTGCTTGCCGGCGCGTACGCACCAGAAAACAAACAAGACCTGCCGAAGCCCGCGCCTTCCGCCGCTGGAATCTGGCTGGTTTTGGCGGCTGTGGTGCCGCTTTACTTCGCGCTTTCCCATGCCGCGTCCCTGAATTTTCAGCCGGCGGCTGCCCAGCGCGCGGAACTTGCCCGCATGCAGGCAGCTCTCGATTTAGTTGATGGTCAGGCTGGCGATGTGCTGTTTATCTCGGAGCGCCAGCTGCTCAGCTTCAAAGCGCTGCAGGGCGTGCAGGTCGTACCTGAGTACGAGAAGGTTTTCTTGATGGAAATGGCGATGGGCAACAACCAGCCTTACCTGGAATCCTTTTACGCCGATTTGGAAAATCACCGCTTCAAAGCCATTATCACCGACACGATTTCCACGCGCATGCAAGGGGACAGCAAATCCTTTGGCGTTGAAAACGACGCCTGGGTCACAAAGGTTTTGGAGCCGATGCTGCGGGAATATGAACCGGTCCTGAGTTGGAATCACGGAAGCGCGCACCTGCTGATACCAGTTGGTCAGCAACCACTGAAAGATGAATTGCTGCGGCTCCAGCCGTAATTAGCTCCTGGCGGTCTTGGCTGAGTCGGGGGCGATGATTTCGCGCACATCATAGGTGCGCTTATTCTGGGATTCGTAATAGGTGCGCATCAGCAGTTCGGCAATCAAACCCAACAAAATGGACATAAATCCCAGGATGAACGACATCACCGAGATTTGGAACCAGGGAGAACCAAGAACCGGAGTGCCGACTGCCACGCGGCGGACGGCCAGCGAGAGCAGCACTACAAAACTGCCGGCCATCAAACTGAGCCCCACCCCACCAAACAAGTAAATCGGCTTTTTGGCGTAACTCAGCAAAAACTTGATCGTGATCAGGTCCAGAACGACCTTGAAGATGCGCTCAAGGCCGTAGTTCGCCTTGCCGTGGATGCGCGGGTGGTGATGGACCACCACCTCGCTGATTTTGCCGCCGGCTTCAGCGGCGTACACGGGAATGAAGCGGTGCATCTCCCCGTATAGATTTATCTTGTTAAAAATCTCCCGCCGGTAAGCCTTGAGAGTGCAGCCGTAGTCATGCAGGTGCACGCCGGTTACGTTTGAAATCAGGCTGTTGGCAATCTTGGAAGGAATTGTGCGGGTGAGCTTGTTATCCTGCCGGTCTTTGCGCCAGCCGCTGACCACATCGTAACCCTTGTTCAGTTCTTCCAAAAGCAGGGGAATATCCGCCGGGTCGTTTTGGAGGTCGGCATCGAGGAGAATCACGATATCTCCGTCCGAATGGTCTATGCCGGCTGTAATCGCCGCGGTCTGGCCGTAATTGCGGTTAAGTATTACCGCGCGGACGTGCGCCTGGTCATCAGCAGCCATTTGCCGCAGTACCGCGGCGCTGTTATCTTTGCTGCCGTCATCGACCAGGGTCAGGTCCCAATCCATACCCAAAGGCTCAACCGCCTGATAAATGCGCGGGAGTAATTCGGGGAGGTTTTCCTCTTCGTTATATACCGGAACGACCAGTGAAAGCTTCATGCATCCTCCAGAAGGGCAAAAGTTCCCTCCGTTTGAAATAGTATGGTAATTATACTCAGAGAAGCGCCGGGTTACCGATTCCCCAGAAGATACCCCGTTCTGATACCGGCAGAGCGCAGTCATCCGACTGCAAAGGGGAAAACGGGTATAATTCCGACAATGAGCGTGAGAGAAAATGACAGCATTCTCGCCGGGCACAAACAACCTGATGACCCGGCGGATATCGCCCTGCGGCCTTCCACCCTGGATGACCTGATTGGTCAGGAGCAGGTGAAGCAAAACCTGCAGATTCAAATTTCCGCTGCCAAACAGCGCGGAGAAGCTCTTGAGCATGTCTTGTTTTATGGGCCGCCCGGGCTTGGAAAGACCACCCTTGCCCATATTCTGGCCGCTGAAATGGGGGTACACATCAAGGTGACCTCCGGACCGGCCGTGGAACGCGCCGGCGACCTGGCAGCGATTCTGACGAACCTTCATGCCGGCGACGTCCTTTTCATCGACGAAGTACACCGTCTGGGGCGCAACGTGGAGGAAATTCTCTACCCGGCTATGGAAGATTTCGCGCTGGATATCATCATCGGCAAAGGTCCCGCCGCGAAGTCGGTGCGTCTTAAACTGCCGCGCTTTACAGTGGTTGGCGCGACAACGCGCCTGGCACTGCTGACCGCGCCACTGCGCGCCCGTTTTGGCGCGGTGTACCGCCTTGACTATTACGATGAGGAATCCCTTGCGAAAATCCTCCGCCGCGGTGCGAGCTTGTTGAATGTACCTTTTGACCAGGAAGGCATTCTTGAAATCGCCCGGCGCTCGCGCGGTACCCCCAGAATAGCCCTGCGCATTCTCAGGCGCGTGCGGGATTTTGCCGAGGTCCGGGCTGACGGCTGCATTACCCCCCAGGTGGCGGTGGAAAGCCTGCAATTAATGAATATTGATGACATGGGCCTGGACGACCTGGATCGCCGCGTACTGCTGTGTATCATTGAAAAATACAACGGGGGCCCGGTAGGATTGAACACTGTAGCGGCATCCGTAAGCGAAGAAGCTGATACCATCATGGACGTGGTGGAACCCTACCTGATGCAGTTGGGCTTTTTGGAGCGCACCGCACAGGGCAGGGTGGCAACACCTCTGGCACACGCGCACCTGGGCAAACCCTATAATGGTTCCCGCGAGCAGCCAACCCTTTTCAATCACAGCAATTAATCCCTTGTGGCCGCGATGAGAACAAACGATTTCGACTATATCCTGCCGCCTGAATTTATCGCCCAGACGCCGGCTGAACCGCGCGACCATTCGCGATTATTGGTAATGGACCGCTTTTCCGGAAGTATTTCTCATGATTATTTCTACAATATCGGCAGCTACCTGAAAGCAGGGGATTTGCTGGTCGTCAACCGCACGCGGGTCATCCCGGCGCGCCTGTTTGGCCGCAAATTACCGGGCGGCGGGCGGGTGGAAGTGCTGCTGCTGCGGCAATTGGATAAGAAAACCTGGGAATGCCTGGTAGGCGGCAAAGGCCTGAGCGAGGGCGCGGCGATAATTATTGAAAATGGCCCGGAAGCGCGCGTGACAGCAGTTCTGGAAGGCTCCAAGCGCGCGGTAACGTTTGACCAGCCCATCGAGCTGTTCTTTGCCTCAGCCGGGCATGTGCCTCTGCCGCCGTACATCCACAATGAAACCGTGGACCCCGAACGGTACCAAACGGTCTATAACCAGGTACCCGGCTCTGCCGCCGCCCCCACGGCAGGCCTGCACTTTACTGATGGCTTAATTGCTGAATTGAAGCAGAAGGGCATTGGCATGGCGGAGCTTACTCTGCACGTCGGGCTGGATACCTTCGCGCCGGTGACAGAAGATGACCCCACCACGCACAAAATCCACCAGGAATGGTGCGAACTCAGCGCGGAAACCGCGGAACAAATAAACGCGGCAAGAGCGCGGGGCGGGCGGGTGGTCGCCGTGGGAACGACTTCGGTGCGCACACTGGAAAGCGCCGCGGCAGCCAATCCGGAGGGCCTGGTTTCCGCTTTTTGCGGCCAGACCGGGCTGTTCATCCTGCCAGGCTACCGCTTCCGCGTGGTTGATGCGCTGATTACCAACTTCCACCTGCCTAAATCGACGCTTATCATGCTTGTCAGCGCCTTCGCCGGGCGGGAAAATGTGCTGAACGCCTACGAGATTGCCAAACGCGAAGCCTACCGCTTTTATTCCTTCGGCGACGCAATGCTCATTTTATAAAGTTAACTAATTTCTTACTTCCATCCAGTACAATCCTGCTGGTACAAGTATTGCAACAGAAACTAAAAGTCAATGATACATTGAGGCAACCCGATTATGATGCGTTTTGATAAGTTTTCTGAAAGAGCGCAGGATGTCGCGGCGCGTGCCGCCGAAATAATCCAGCGCTATGGACATACCCAAATCGACACAGAGCATCTTCTGCTTGCTCTGATTGAGCAGCCCGAGGGAATGGTTTCCCAGATTCTTGACATGTTGAAAGTTGACTCGTCTGAACTGGCGGAATTCTTGGATAACCTGTTGCGGGTCACGCCCAAAGCGAATATTTTTGGCGGGCATTCAGGTCAGATTTTTATGACGCCTAGGGTCAAAATGGCGGTGGACATTGCCAAGAACGAAGCCAGCCGACTGGGTGACGAATACATTTCCACCGAGCATCTTTTCCTGGCGATTTTGGCGGAACGCAACAGCCTGCTGGCACGCAAGCTGGAGGAATACGGAGTTACCCGCGCCAAAGTGATGGACGCGATCCAAGACATTCGCGGCGGAAAGAAATTCACGGAAACGCGTACTGAACCGCGTTACAAGACTTTGGACAAGTATTCGCGCAACCTGACCCAGGCCGCACGCGAAGGAAAACTTGACCCGATTTACGGCCGGGAAGTGGAAATTTCCCGCCTGATCCAGATATTGTGCCGCAGGACAAAAAACAACCCCGTTCTGATTGGCGAAGCCGGCGTAGGCAAGACCGCGATTGTGGAAGGCCTGGCTCAAAAAATCGCGAATAATGATGTTCCTGAAATTTTGGAAGACAAACGCGTCGTAGCGCTTGATTTGGGCGCCATGATCGCGGGCACTCGCTTCCGCGGGGAATTCGAAGAGCGCCTGAAAGACTCCATCGAGGAGATTCAAAAATCCGCGGGCGAAGTAATCCTGTTTATTGATGAACTTCATACTGTGGTGGGCGCCGGCGCAGCTCAGGGCGCGATGGATGCTTCCAACATGCTCAAGCCGGCCTTGGCGCGGGGAGATTTGCAGTGCATCGGCGCGACAACCCTGGACGAGTACCACAAATACATCGAAAAAGATGCCGCGCTTGAAAGACGCTTCGCGCCAATTTTTGTGGAAGAGCCGAGCATTGAAGACACTATCCAGATGCTGCGCAGCCTGCGCGACCGTTATGAAGCCCATCACAAGGTTACGATCTCGGATGAAGCGCTCAGCGCCGCGGTCAAACTCTCATCACGATATATGACTGAACGCAAACTCCCGGATAAAGCCATTGACTTGATGGACGAAGCCGCCGCGAAACTGCGCGTCGCGCTGTATTCCATGCCCGAATCGCTGCGCGAACAAAAAAGAGAGATTGAGCGCCTGGCCGCCGAGGAAGAGCAGGCCAGCGTGGAACGGGATTACGAGCGCGCTGTGAAAATGAAAGCCGAACGGCTGCAGCTTGAACAGCAGTTCAACGCACAGCGGGAGAAGTGGGAGATCGAACAAAAGCTGGATGAGGTCGTGGACGTCAACGACATCGCCGATGTCATCCATCAATGGACGGGAATCCCTCTCACACAGCTGATGGAAAGCGAAGCCCAAAAGCTCCTGCACATGGAAGACCGCCTGCACGAGCGCATCGTCGGGCAGGACGAGGCGATTAAAGCAATTTCTGATGCCATCCGGCGGGCGCGCTCCGGGATGAAAGACCCGCGCCGCCCAAGCGGTTCGTTCATCTTCATTGGGCCCTCCGGTGTTGGGAAGACTGAGCTTGCCAAGGCGCTGGCAGAATTCCTGTTCGATGATGAAGACGCGTTGGTGCGCATAGACATGAGCGAGTATCGCGAGCAGCATACGGTTTCCCGTCTCTTTGGTGCTCCTCCCGGTTATGTGGGTTATGAGGAAGGCGGCCAGCTGACCGAAGCCGTTCGCCGCAGACCTTACCGCGTGGTGCTTTTTGATGAGATTGAAAAAGCCCATCCCGAAGTCTGGAACGCCCTGCTGCAAATCCTGGACGACGGCAGGTTGACAGACGGTCAGGGGCACATAGTGGACTTCCGCAACACAGTGCTGATTATGACCAGCAACCTTGGAACTGAATTCGTAAAGAAGGGCGGCGCGCTTGGCTTTTTGGATGACAGCAACGATGCCGATGTGAGATCTTCTCAGGAAAAAATCCAGAAGGCGCTGAAGAACGCTTTCCGGCCGGAGTTCCTGAATCGCATCGACGACATTATCGTGTTCTCGCCGCTTTCGCACGAAAATGTGATGGATATCGTCAGCCTGCAGCTGGCTGAACTTCAGGAGCGTCTGGATGAGTACGGCGTGAAGTTGGAAGTCAGCAGTGAAGCGCGGTCCTGGCTGGCGGAACAGGGCTATGACCCACTGCTTGGGGCCAGGCCGCTCAAGAGGGCGATGCAGAAATATTTGGAGAGCCCTCTGGCAACCCAGCTTCTGGCCAGCGGTTACCAGGCTGGCGATGTAGTCTTCGTGGATAAAGACCCTGAAGGCGCGCTTAGCTTTACGAAGCGGGAGCACGCGAATTCGGAAAGCGACCCCGCCGCTGAGTGAGGATGGTAATTGATGGGTGCTGCCCGCGAAAGCGGGCAGCGCTGCAAGACCATTGGTTAAAAGCGTCTGAAAGCTGTTTCACAGTGGAGCAGCAGAACAAATGAGTATGCCCGCAAACGCGTTAAAAGATTTAATGTCTGCACATCCATTATTCAGTTTACTGGATGAAGACAGCGCGCGCGGACTATCTGCCGCCGCGCGATTTGTCACGTTGGAAGCAGGCAATTTGCTGTATCGTGCCGGGGCGGAGGCGGATGGAGCGTTTTTAATCGCCGCGGGAAAGCTTGAACTTGCGCCCGCGGAGAATCCTGAAGATACCTGCACAATTATCAGCGGAGAGCTGATTGGGGACGAATTCCTGGACGGGCTGAATATTCGCGCGCGCACCGCGCGGGCGCAGACAGACTGCGCCTGCTGGTTCTTTCCAGCCAGTCAGCTGCGCGAAGCGTTTCTGGGCAATTCGCGGGTTTGGAAGGCGCGTGCTGTGCTTTTGCGGAGCAGGGAGCTGGCTGAACGCGTGCGCATGAGCTGGCTTGAAAAAGATGAACAGGTGCACTTTATAACCCGCAAGCACCCGATTTTTCTGCTGCTCAGCTTGCTTTTACCGCTGGTCAGCTTCGGGCTGTTAGTAGCAGCTGCGGCGGTTTTTTGGGCGAACAGACTGGATTTGGCAGTGCCCGTAATCATCGCCGGATTCATTTTCGCTTTGCTTTGGTTGGCGTGGAACAATCACAACTGGGCCAATGATTACTACATTATCACCAATCAGCGCATGGTCTGGGTGGAAAAGGTCTCAGGTTTCTATGAATCCCGACAGGAAGCCCCGCTGGGGATGGTGGTGTCCGTTGGCGTTCAGAGCACTCAGATGGGACGGATTCTTGGTTACGCGGATGTGGTGGTCAGAACCATCATTGGGAATGTGCGCTTTAGTCGGGTGGAGGATGCTGAGATAATTGAGCACCTGGTTGAGGTGTTTTGGCGGCGCCGGCAGTCTGAAGAAGCTGCTTTTGAAGAAGAAAAAATGCGCGCTGTCCTTCGCCAAAAAATCAGCGGAGCCGGGGATACGCACCAGGTGCAGGCCAAAGAGGATACCAGCCTGCCAATCGAATCTGATCTGCCGCTGCGGGAAAAAAGCTTTTTTGCCTGGATGTTTGGTGATTTTCTCAAGGTGCGCAATGAAATTGGCGGCGTAACCACTTACAGAAAACACTGGTTTATCTTGCTGCGCAAAGCGCTGCTGCCTTTGCTGGTTTTGGCCGGTGCGATCACCCTGCTCGCGGCTGTTTTCACCTGGAATTTCACCCTTCTCCCGTATAATATCTCAGTTTTCCTGGGCGCTCTTTTGGGGGTGTCGGCTCTTTTGTGGCTGATTTATAACTACGTGGATTGGCGCAATGATATTTACCGCCTTACGCCCGACCAGGTCATTGATATTGACCGCAAACCACTTGGCCGTGAGTCGAAGCGCAGCGCGCCGCTAGACAAAATCCTGGCAGTGGAATATGAACGCCGGGGAATTATCCCAATGCTTCTCAATTTTGGCACGGTATATATCCGCGTATCCACAGAAGTGCTGACTTTCGACAATGTTTACCAGCCTTCGAAAGTCCAGGAAGACATCTTCCGACAGATGCAGGCTGCCGCCGCGGCGTCCCGAGAACGCGACATCGACGAGGAGCGAGAACGCGTGGCGCGCTGGTTTAATGTGTACCACCAGCAAACGCAGGCACAAGACCCTACAAAAAGATTGAGTCCACCACCTCTCTAAGGTACAATACTCCCAAATAACACACAATTTTGGAGTCATCGTGGCAGTTCGCGAGATTGTAAAGTTCCCCGCGCCTTCACTCAGGCTGAAGGCGAAACCCGTCCAGGTTTTTGATAAAGACTTTCAGGCCCTGGTGGATGATATGTTTGATACCATGCGGGATGCTCCCGGCGTTGGGCTTGCTGCCCCACAAATTGGGGAATCTTTGCGTGTTGTCGTGGTGGAATACACGGATGACGAACGCGAAGATGCCAAACCTAAGAAATACGTCCTGGTGAACCCTGAGTATGTGTACAAATCTGAGGAAACCATCAGCGATGTGGAGGCCTGCCTTTCGGTTCCCGGTCTGGCTGGTGAGGTCGAAAGACACCAGAGCGTAAAAATCCAGGCTAAGAACCGCTTTGGCAAACCCATCACCGTAAAGGCCAGCGGCTGGCTGGCGCGCATTTTTCAGCACGAAATTGACCACATCGACGGGGTCTTGTATATCGACCGCGCGGCGCGCGTGTTCCAGCCCACGGTCGAAGAGATGGAACAGATAAAAGACTGATGCATCTCACCAGGCTCGCGCTGACCAATTTCAGGATTTTTTCCCGACTGGACCTGCAGTTACCGAAGAAGGTCATTCTCCTTGCCGGTTCCAATGCCCAGGGGAAAACCACCATCCTTGAAGCAGTCGCGTACCTGGCGACTTTTTCTTCTTTTTTTGCCGCTGCTGATCGGCAGCTGCTCAATTTTAACCTGCAGCCAGAGCCTGTACTGGTCGGCCGCATTGTGGGCGAATACCAGCGCGGATTAAAATCCCACACCCTCGAAGTCCGCCTCATCCAGGAATACAACGGAAACCCAAACGCGCCGCGCTTCCGCAAAGAAGTGCTTTTGGACGGCGTGCGCAAGCGCATGGGAGAGGTATTTGGGCAATTCAACGCGGTAAGCTTTTTGCCGCAAATGTCGCGCATCATCGAGGGCTCACCTTCCGAACGAAGGCAGTATCTGGATGACGCGCTTTCGCAGGCGCAGGCAGGCTACGCCCGCCACAACGCGGACTACACCAAGGCCTTGAACCAACGCAACGCTTTGCTGAAGATACTTTCGGAGCGCGGGGGGGATACCCGACAGCTGGAAGTATGGGATGAAATGCTTGCCCGTCACGGAGCGGAATTGATGCGGGCGCGCATCCGCCTTCTAAAAGAGTTGGAGGAACAGGCCGCTCCCATTCACCACCAGCTGACCGGCGGGACAGAATTATTGCGGCTGCTGTACAAACCCTCCTATGAGCCGCTGCCAGCGCCTAAAGGACAGCTTTCTCTGCCGGTGCAAACTGCCGTGGATCGTTCGCAGCTCACGACCGAGGAAATTGAAGAAGGTTTCCGCAAGGCGCTGCATGCCGCTTATCGAGAAGATATCAGCCGGGGGATGACAACTCTGGGCCCGCACCGCGATGAATTTCGCTTTATCGGCAGCGGGATAGATTTGGGTGATTACGGCTCCAGAGGACAGGGAAGGACAGCGCTTCTCTCCCTCAAAATGGCTGAAGTACAGTGGATGCGGGCAAGAACCGGCGAGTGGCCGGTGCTTCTGCTCGATGAAATTATGGCGGAACTGGACCCCGAACGGAGGGCGAGCATGCTGACGGTTCTGAGCCAGGTTGAGCAGGCGCTGCTGACATCGACCGATCCTGATATGTTCCCGCTTGACTTCAAGCAGAATCACGAACTCTGGCGGGTGCAGGACGGGATGGTTTTCCAGGACTGACCAAACCCCGGGAGAAAACATGATGAACGCTGAACCACAGGCAGCAGCGAAGACCAGGATTTGGATTGCAAGAGTGCTGATTGCTGTGGTTTTGGCGGTCAACCTGCAGGCGGCTGTATCTTACCTGCTGAATCCGCAGGCCTTCAGCGCGTCCTTCGAACTCAGAGGGGCGCCGGGGTCTGCCGCCGTCGCGGGCGTTGGTATTTTGTATCTCATGTGGCAGGTGCCCTACATCTTCGCGCTTTCCAATCCGATTGTCCGGAGAGTATCACTGCTCGAAGCAATTCTTATGCAAACCATCGGGCTGGTCGGGGAGACCTGGCTGCTTGGGCGGATTGATGCCGGCCACGCGGTCTTAAGGTCCAGTATAACCCGCTATATCGTTTTTGACGCGGCCGGCCTGGTTTTCCTGGCTGCCGCTTACTGCGCGGCGAATTGTCCGTTTTCGCTTTTCAAGAAAGGTGAGACAAATGTTTAGAGATTTGGTGTTGAAAAACCGCAGTTACCGGCGCTTCGACGAGAGCGTTCGCATTTCCCGGGAGACTCTTGTGGAACTGGTGGACCTGGCCAGGCACGCGCCCTGTTCCGCCAATTTGCAGGGGCTCAAATTCTGCTTGATACAGGAAAAAAAGATGACCGACCAGGTTTTTCCGCTGCTTAAGTTCGCGGGATACCTGAAGGATTGGGGCGGTCCTGCGGAGGGCGAGAGACCGACGGCCTATATTGTGGTGCTCGGGGATACGCGCATCAAGCGCCAATACGACCTTGATACCGGTATTGCCGCGCAGACCATGATGTTGGGCGCGGTGGAAAGGGGTTTTGGCGGCTGCATGATGAGCTCGGTAAAGCGTGAGGAACTGGCTGCGCTGCTGGAGCTTCCGCCTTACCTTGAAATTGTGTTGGTACTCGCGCTTGGAAAACCTGCTGAGACGGTTGTGATTGAACCGGTCGGCAGTGACGGCGATATAAAATACTACCGCGATGCGCAGGGCGTGCACCATGTGCCCAAGCGCGCTCTTGAGGATTTGATAGTTGGATAATATCCTGCTCCTGGCCGGGTAAGGTTCACGTCTCAGGCAGTCTGGCCAGAGTTCTTGATGGATAATGAAAACGCGGGCGGATTTTTCCGCCCGCCTCATTACGGCTTCTATCCTTAAGGTTCGGAGCCGGGAAGCGTTGGGGTGACTGTGCCGCTGGGGCTCGCGGTCGGGGTTGGGGTGGGGGTGAATGACGGCGTCAGGGTCGGGGTGGGCGTAGCTGTGGAGGAAAGCGTCGGTGTGGGCGTAGGCGTCGCGCTCGCCGTCGGGGTGAGCGATTTGGTCGCCGTCGGCTGTGGGATGCGAATGTTGAAGCTCAGGTCCGGACCAAAGAGCGCGCCTTTCTCTGTTTGCAGGCGCCAAACTCCGGAATAATCGCCCTGGTAGCGCGGAGCAATCAGGTCAACCGAGATATTCATCACCCCTCCAGGCGCCAGGTCGCCGATTCTGGTCGGAGATTTACCGCCGAGCAGATTCCCGCTAATAAATACCAGCTGATAAGCGCTCCACGAGCAGGTTCCGGTGTTTTGCACGCGCCAGATCTTGGTAAAGGTTTGCCCGGGCTCCAGCACCGTTCCAGGGGGGATGCTGACATCCTGCAGCAGCGCGGCCTGGGGCGCGCACTCAGTCGGACTGACCCGCATAGTCGGGCTCGCGGTTGGGGTTGGGGTTGGCGGGGCAAGGGTGGGTGTGGGGCTGGGCGTGCCCACCAGCACTGCGACTTCAGCTTTAGCGATGCGGCGTTCCTTCGCGTTCACTGCCACGACGCTGATTAGCACCGGGCCTTCTGTGGTTGGAATCCAGGGCTGTTTGACGATGGCTGAATAGGCAGTTTCCGGCTCGGAGGAGTCAACACGCACCAGCTCTCCGTTCGCGTAAAGCTCCAACCGCGACCAACCGCGCCGCGCGGTAACCTGTGAGATGATTTGGGCCTCCTGGTATACAGGCAGAAAAGCCCCGGAGGAAGGAATGACAACAATCACCAGATTATCCGGGCGGGAAGAGCATGCGCTGGCGCTTAGAATCAGCGAGAATAAAAGCGGAAGGAGAATGCGAATGTAGAGATTTTTGTTTTTGGTCACGGCGCGATTTTGATGAATACGTCCTGTCAGCATCATTACGAAGCACTCAGGTCAGCCTGTAAGCCGTATTCTGTCGGGGATGTGCATCTATCTCGACGACCTGTCACCAGGCCGCTCATGCGGTCTACCCGGAGATCAACAGCGCCGAGCCAGCGCTGGCATCCGAAGATGCTTCTCTCCTGTTTGACCTTGCACCGGAAGGGGGTTGCCTGGCCGCGGGCATTGCTGTCCGCGCCGGTGGTCTCTTACACCGCCTTTTCACCCTCACACGCCTGCGCGTGCGGTATGTTTCTGTGGCCCTGTCCAGAAGCTTGCGCCTCTCCAGGCATTACCTGGCTTCCTGCTCTGTGGTGTACGGACTTTCCTCACTGCCTGATTGGCAGCGCGCACACCCGACTGACCTGAGTGATTTCATCATATCCAAAACAGGATTAAAAGTCAATCGGATGGGCTGCCGGCGCGGGGTGGAGACGGCCGCAAGCTCGTCCCGGCCGTGATGAAGACGCGAACATCGCAAACAGAAAACACTGAAAATGCGTGTAAACCCAGCATTTTTGCGGTAGAATAACTGCCGACGGCGGTTTTACCTGATTTAACTCTCACAGCATCCCAGTTTTAACTGGACATTTTCAGTTTTTGTTGTAAAATAAAAGTTCGTGAAATTGGAATTATCGTTCGGAGGAAGAAGTTGGCAAATATTAAGTCTCAAATCAAACGGAATAAACAGAACCAGGTGAAGCGACAGCGCAACCGCGTTTATCGTGGCGCGGCGCGCACCTTTGTCCGCAAAGCGAATGCCGCAATTAAGAGCGGCGTGGAAGAAACCGCGCAGGCAGAAGTGAAAAACGCCATCAAGGCTCTGGATAAAGCGGTTACCATGGGCGTCATTCACAAGAACAACGCTGCCCGCCGCAAATCCCGCCTGGTTAAGAAACTCAATTCCCTGCAGTAGGCGCTCAGACGGCTTGTTCATACGGGAGCCTTCCGGCTCCCGTATTTGTTGTTAACCGACAAAAACGGCGTGTTCGGAATGATATAATCCACAAAATAAAGCACAGGATAACGGCATGTTTGAACAAGAAAAACAAATTCTGGACGAACTGATTGCCCGCTTTTGCCAGGAGCGTTCCCTTCCGACGGGCAAACTTGAGTGGCGCAGTATCCCTTTCAGCGGGGAATGGGGCATCGCGGCGCCGCTTTTCCCTTTGGCTGCCGCTGACCCGGCCCGGACGCAGCCGGTGCCGCAGCACGCCCAGGCGCTTGCCGAAGCGCTGCGCGACAGCATTAAACTGCCTGCTGGCTTCAGCCGCATGGAAGCTGTGCGCGGGTACCTGAATCTCTACTACACGACCAGCGAATACGCCAAAAAGGTTATAGACTCTGTGCTCGCGTCAGGCAGCCGCTACGGCAGCCGCGAGCCTGAGGGCAAACCTATCATGGTGGAGTATTCCAACCCAAACACCCATAAACCGCTGCACGTCGGGCATTTGCGCAATGTCATCCTGGGTGGGTCCACTTGCAATATCCTGGAAGCCAGCGGCAAACGCGTGATTCGCGCCAATTACCTGGGCGATATTGGCCTGCACGTTATCAAGTGGTTGTGCAATTACGAAAAATACCATCAAGGGGAACAGCCTGGAGAGGACAAAACCCGCTGGATGGGCGACCTGTTTGCCGAAGCTGACCGGCGCTTTGCGTATGAAGAAGGCTTTGAAGCAGAAGTAAGAGCTTACTTTGCCCGCTGGGACGCGCGCGACCCGCACATTCACGCGCTCTGGAAGGAGACGCGGGAGTGGTCGCTGGAGGGCTTCAAACAGGTTTATGACCTGCTTGGGGAGCACTTTGACAGGATTTACTTTGAAAGTGAAGTGGAAGAGCCCGGAAAAGCGGCTGTCGAGCAGTTGATTAAATCGGGTTTGGCGGAAGACGGCCGCCCGGACCTGCCGGTGGTGGTTAATTTGGACCAGATTTTGGGCACCAAGGAGGAATACCGCGTGGTCATTGTTCTGCGGTCCGACGGCACATCGCTCTATGCCACCAAGGATATCCCGCTGGCGGTGATGAAATTTAATGAATACGACCTGGAAAAGTCCATCTATGTGGTGGATGTCCGGCAGACTCTGCACATCAAACAATTCCGCAAAATTCTGGAGTTGATGGGCTATCCCTGGGCGGATAAAATTCACCACCTTGCCTACGAGATTGTCAACCTGCCCGGCAATGTGACCATGTCCTCGCGTGAAGGAACGGTAGTCCTTCTGGACGACCTTATCCGTGAAGCCACCCGCCGCGCGTTGGAAGTGGTACAGGAGAAAAATCCTGAATTAGATCCCGCTCAAATGCAAGCGATTGCAGAAGCGGTTGCTCTGGGGGCAATCAAGTATCCGATGCTCTCCAGGGAAAATACCAAGATGGTGACCTTTGATTGGGAGAGCGCGCTGGATTTCAACGGACAGTCCGCGCCATATATCCAATATGCGCACGTCCGGGCGAACAGCATTCTCAGAAAGGTTGGCTTTCAACAGGAAAGCGGTGCCGACTTTGGCATGCTGACGCACCCAAGCGAAGTGGATTTAGTTGAGCTGATTGCGCGCCTGCCTGAGGAAGTGCAGCGCGCGGCCAGGGAACTCAAACCGAATTTGCTCGCCAATTACGCCTACGATCTGGCGAAAGGTTTTAATGATTTTTACAACCAATGTCCGGTCATAAACGCAGAGCCCGCCCTACGGGCAGCCCGACTGGCGTTGGTCGCGGCAGCGCGCTGGTGTCTTGGCAACACGTTGAGACTTTTGGGAATCCGCGCGCCCGAAGTGATGTAAAATGAAGCGTTACTAAAACAATAAACAAAAGGAGATTACGTTATGAGTCGTATCCGCACAATCATCATGGGGGCAGCAGGTCGGGATTTTCACAATTTCAACACCTTCTTCCGTGATAACGAGAAGTACGAAGTTGTGGCATTCACCGCCACGCAAATACCTAATATCGAAGGCAGGAAATATCCGGCCGCCCTGGCGGGCAGTCTTTACCCGAATGGTATCGATATTTACCCCGAAGCGGAACTGCCCCGGCTGATAAAAGAACTTCAGGCGGATGAGGTTGTTTTTGCTTACAGTGATGTGCCGCATTCCTATGTGATGCACAAAGCCTCTGAAGTAAACGCTCTCGGCGCTGATTTTCGACTGATGGGCCGCAATACCACCCAGGTCAAGTCCATCAAACCGGTCATCGGCGTCTGCGCTGTGCGCACTGGTTCCGGAAAAAGCCAGACCACACGAAAAGTTGCCTCAATCCTAAGGAATATGGGGTACAAAGTGGCTGCCATCCGCCATCCAATGCCTTACGGAGACCTGGTCAAGCAAAAGGTTCAGCGCTTCGCGACTTATGCCGACCTGGATAAGCACGAGTGCACCATCGAAGAGCGCGAGGAATACGAACCTCACATCGACGCGGGTGTGATTGTCTATGCCGGCGTGGATTATGAAGCCATCCTGCGCGAAGCAGAAAAAGAAGTGGATATCATCCTGTGGGACGGCGGAAATAACGATTTCCCGTTCTATGTCACTGATTTACTGATTGTTGTCGCGGATCCGCACCGCCCCGGGCACGAATCAGAATATTATCCGGGCGAAACCAATGTGCGCATGGCGGATGTCTTCGTCATCAACAAAGTGGATACTGCCAATCCGGACAGCGTTATTGCGGTGCGCGACAATCTGTTCCGCATGAATCCTAACGCGATTGTGGTGGAAGGTGCCTCGCCCATTTTTGTGGACAATCCGGAAGCCATCCGCGGCAAGCGCGTGTTGGTCGTCGAGGATGGGCCGACACTCACTCACGGCGGCATGGCGTACGGGGCGGGCTATGTTGCTGCCCGACGTTACGGCGCGGCTGAAATTGTGGACCCGCGTCCCTTTGCGGTCGGCAGCATCCTGGAAACCTACAAGAAATACCCCGGCACGGGAATCATCCTCCCCGCGATGGGGTACGGCGAGCAGATGGTCCGCGACCTGGAGAAGACGATTGAAAACGCCGACGTGGACATGGTTGTGATTGGCACGCCCATCGACCTGACCCGCGTTTTGAAGCTGAACAAGCCCAGCCAGCGCGTCCGCTACGACCTGGAAGAAATTGGCAAACCGACCCTGACCGATATTTTGACAGCGAAATTTGGCAAGTAGCCCTTTAAAAGCTTAACCCAAAGGTGTTTCAGGGGTCAGGTATGCCTGACCCCTGATTTATAATGAGGGCGGCAATTAATTAAACGAGGAAACAAGATGTTCATCGATTCAGTGACTATTACAGTGGAGTCCGGCAAGGGTGGGGACGGCATGGTGCACATGCACCGCGAAAAATACCGACCCAGAGGCGGACCTGACGGCGGCGATGGGGGCAAAGGCGGCAGCGTCATCCTTCAGGTCGTTCCGACGCTGAACACCCTGAACAAATTCCATCACAACGAGGTTTTTACCGCGGAGAATGGAAAGAACGGCGGTCCTTCCAATCAATCGGGGAAATCCGCGCCGGATTTAATTATTCCTGTTCCGCCGGGAACCATCGTCTACGATGAAGAAAGCGCCCAACTGCTGGGCGACCTGGTGAAGCCCGGGCAAACACTGGTTGTTGCCAAAGGTGGGCGCGGGGGCAGGGGCAACCAGCATTTCGCGTCTTCCCGCAATCAGATGCCGCTTACTGCGGAGCGCGGCGAACCGGGAGAAGTCAAAACTCTCCGGTTGGAGCTGAAGTTAATCGCGGATGTCGGGCTGATTGGAATGCCTAACGCTGGCAAGTCTTCATTCTTGGCGGCCACGACCAATGCCAAACCAAAAATCGCGGACTACCCGTTCACCACATTGGAGCCAAACCTTGGCGTGGTCGAGTTGGACCAGGAAAACAGTTTAGTGCTGGCGGATATTCCGGGCTTGATTGAAGGCGCGCATCAGGGCGTTGGTCTTGGATATGATTTTCTCCGCCACATTCAGCGCACTCGGGTGCTAATCCATATTCTGGATGGACTCTCCCCTGACCCTTATGATGATTACCTCACCATCAACCAGGAGCTGCAGCTGTTCGACGAACGCCTTGGAAGGCTTCCACAAATTGTGGTCTTCAACAAGATGGATTTGCCCGACGCTGCCGCTGCTTTTGAAGGACTGCGGGAAAAATTCGCTCAGGAAGGCAAGGAACTGCTGCCGATATCCGCGGTCGCCCAGACCAATCTTAAAACAGTTTTGTGGCGCGCGCATGAAGCTCTCAAAGAAGCGCCAATTGAAGAAGTGGAACCTGAGCTTCCAGTCTATCGCGCTGAGGAAGACCCCCGCGGATTTACTATCGAGAAGGAAGATGACCTTTGGGTAGTACGCGGCAAGATTATTGAGCGCGCCGCTGCGATGACTTTTTGGGATCAACCCGGTTCTGTCAGGCGCTTCCAGCGCCTGATGACCAGCCTGGGAGTGGAGAAAGCTCTCCGGGAAGCTGGCATCCAGGAAGGCGATACTGTCAGCATTGGCGATTATGAGTTGGAGTGGCAGGATTAAAAGTGTTCACCGACTGGGTGAGGGGGGCACCCAATCGGTGAACGGCACAATTTAACCACAAGCAAAAAATATTGTCAAGGGCTTGTTATCCTGTAATTACAGGTTATTACGTAGCTGAAACAAAGCAATATTACTTTCGAGTCCTTAAGGCCGGCTGCTGGCATGGATGGCTGTATCTTGTGCAATAACAGCTCCCGGGCTGTTTTCTAATCGAGAATCAACTTCTCGGTGCCAGCCAGGCGGTCCAGGATGCGCTGCGTGACGAGATCCAGCTGCGCCGGTTTATTCACAAAATCCACCGCATCGCTTTCGATGGTAAGAACGGGGCAGAGGTCAAAACTGTCAATCCATTCCGCGTAATACTTATCAAGCAAGGCCAGATAGTCCGGATCTATACTGTCTTCAATTGAGCGCGCCCGGATTTGGATGCGCTTGAGCAGGACGTTCACAGGCGCCTTGAGGAAGATCAGCAGGTCCGGCCTGGGAAGAGTGCTCACAATCAGGTCGTAAAGGCGCAAATAGGCCTGATATTCCCTGTCCTGAAGGTTGCCCATGGCATTCAGCGCCCGCGCGAAGATGCGCGCGTCCTCGTAGATGCTGCGGTCGATGATGGCTGAACGCGGCGACTGGGCCAGTTCGATGTGCTGCGCGGCGCGGTTTCCCAGGAAATACACCTGCAAATGGAAGGACCACTGGCGCATATCTTTATAAAAATCGGCAAGGTACGGATTGTCGGAGACGGATTCGTAGGCTGTCTGCCAGCCGAGTTTTTCGCCGACCAGCCGCGTCAGAGAGGTTTTTCCGCTGCCGATATTGCCGGCCATCAGTACGAATTTCTTAGATCTTAGCTTAGAGGTCATCTTATCCTTTTTGGGGTGGGTAATGGCTTCGCAGGAAGGTTTGGACTGAAGAGAGGAACGCTTCAGGGGCGTCGTAATGCAGGTAGTGGCCCGCGCCGGGGATGCGGCACCACTGCATGCCCGGGACCGTTTTCAGGGCCTCCCGGGCAAAACCATCCGAAATCAAGCTGCCCCGGCTGTTCTCTCCGCTGATAAGCAGGGTTGGGAATGTGAATTTCGCGGCGGTTTCCCGCCAGTGCGGTTGTTTTTGGGGCGGCTGTAAAAACCATTGGGTATCAAAGCGCAGCTTGGATTCAGCCCAGGCTCTTCGGGCGGATTCGTTCCAATGGGGGAAGTGCTTGGCGCAGTAGGCCAGCGCCTGTTCCGGGCTGCCCGCGGCCAGGCTCGCGATCGCAGTCGGGTTTGCCGCGCTGTAACTGTCTTGCGGGATTACAGGCAGAGCCGCAGGGTCGAACCAAGGGATATCCTCCAGGATGAGCAGCACGGTAAGTTCAGAGTGTTCCGCCGCGAACTGAGCGGCAGTGAGAGCGCCAAGCGAATGACCCAGAAGGGCTGCCTTTGCCAGGCGCAGTTCCGCGAGCAGGTCCGCAAGGTCTTGTTTAAGGTCTACGAGAGTGCCGGGGGTTAGTCGGTCGGATTTACCGTGACCAATCATGTCCGGCATGACCAGGTCGTATTCATTTTCCAATCCTCGCGCGAGGTCAAACCAGGTGGAACTGTCTTCCGTGAAGCCGTGCAAAAGAACAACAGGCGGCCGACTGCCGCCAGTGCGCGTGTAAGTCAGCCGCTGCCCCCGGATAAGACATGTACCTTCGGTCCAACTGCTCGTAGGACTTATCCTTTGGTAATTAGCACTCGCTGTGTCCGCAAGTATAGCACTTGCGGCAGCCTTCTTCGTAAATCAGGGTGGCCTGACCGCACTCGGGGCAGAGTTCGCCGATTGGTCGGACTTCTTTTTTATCATCGAGGAAGGGAAGCGGTTCGCCCTGGGGAGGCTCCGGCTCTTCTTCCTTCTCCCAGTGCTGCTGGAAAAGGTATTCATCCAGCGCTTTGGCAATTCCATCCGGCAGTGAGCGGACGCGATTTGGACCAAAACCCAAAGACCTGCCGCCGCCTATGCCAGCCAGCTGCTCCATGACCACTTTCAAGCGCTCTCTTGGCTCGATAGACGACGCGATTCGCAAAACATAAGAAATCAGGCGCCCGAGCGCTTCTGAGTGCGCGGCAGTCTCCGAGCCTGCCTTGGCTGTGTTGATAAAGACTTCAAAGGGTTGGTCGCCGCCGTTCTCGTTGATGGTGATGAAGGCTTTGCCAAGCGGCGTCTCGATAGAATAGGTATAGCCTTTCAGGATGCGAGGCCGGGGTTTTTTGGCATCCTTCCAGAATGCCGGCTGGCTGACCGCCGCTTCGGCTATTGGGGTTTGCTTTTCCTCCGCCACGGCCTGCTTGGCTTGCATGGTCGCCTTGGTCTCGAGGACAACCTTCTCCCGGGAGCCGGTGATATAGACGGTGATGCCTTTGCAGCCTAATTTCCAGGCTTCCATAAATGCGTCAGCGACTTCCTGAGGGGTGGTGCCAGCCGGGAAGTTGATGGTCTTGCTAAGGCTGTTATCCACAAACCGCTGCAAGGCTGCCTGCATGCGGATGTGTTCGTGCGCGCTGATATCCGCCGACACGACATACACATTGCGCATAGCTTCTGGCAGAAGGGTGATTTGCTGGCAGGTCCCGGCTTCTATGACCTGGCTGATGATTTGTTCTTTCTGTTCGGGGGTGAAATCTGCTTTGTCCAGGGCGGCCTGGAAGAGCGGGCTGGCGTAATTCAAGGTCAGGTCCTTGCCGTGGTCATTGACGTGACGAACGTAGGCCAGCGCGAAAACGGGCTCGCAGCCGTATCCTTCGCATCCGGCAACCGTTCCAATTGTTCCGGTCGGGGCGATGGTGGTTTGCGCTGCGTTGCGGATGCCGTATTGGCGGATGCCATCCACAACCGCCTGCCAATCCACTGCCGGCCGGCCCCAATCCCGGGTATACGGGAACAAAGGTTCCGGGGGCGACCAGCGTAAATTCTCAGGGTCATAGATGCTGCCTTTGATTACCGGAAAAGGTCCATTCTCCCGGGCAAGATTGATGCTGGTCAGCATACTGTGATAGCGGATAAATTCCATCACCTGACCGGCAAATTCAAGCGATTCTTCGGAGCCGTAACGGACGCCTACATGGTACATCAAGTCCGCCAGTCCCATAATGCCAAGGCCGATGCGGCGGGCATTCAGGGCTGATTGTTTCAGTTCAGGAATCGCGGGCACATAAGCGTTTTTATCCACCACATGGTCCAAAAAGCGGGTAGCCAGAATAGTTGTCTCGCGCAGTTTCTCCCAGTCGACTTTCCCATCGGGCGCGCAGTGGGTGGCAAGATTTACGGAGGCCAGGCAGCAGTTTTCGTAGGGTCCCAGCCATTGTTCGCCGCAGGGGTTGGTGGCTTCCAGGTCGTATAAGTGCGGCACGGGGTTTGTGCGGTTGGCCGCGTCCAGGAAGAGGGCGCCGGGTTCGCCGTTGTGATGCGCCTGTTGAACGAATTTGTTAAAGATTTCGCGCGCTTTGACCGTTTTATAGGTGCGAATCGGGATTCCGGCGCGCTCCGCGGCCTCTAACGTGCCGGAAAAATTTTTATATGCAGGATTGCTTACGTCTGGAAATCGCAAATCCCAATCCGCGTCCTCTTCGACCGCCCGCATGAAAGCGTCTGTAATCGCGACGGAGATGTTGAAATTGGTAATGGCGTTTTCGCTGGTTTTGCAGCTGATGAACTCTTCAATATCCGGGTGGTCAACACGCAATATGCCCATATTCGCTCCGCGGCGTGTGCCGCCCTGGGCGATTTCGCCAAAAGCGTGGTCATAAACCTTCAGGAATCCCACCGGTCCGGTAGCCTGCCCGGAAGAGGTTTTGACGATGGCGCCCTTGGGGCGAATCCTGGAAAAATTAAAGCCGTTTCCGCCGCCTGTTTGTTGAATCAGGGCCGCGTTGCGCAGGGTGGTAAAAATTCCGTCAGAGGCCTTGCCCATATCATCAGAGATGGGCAGCACAAAACAGGCAGCCAGCTGCCCGAGGGGCGTGCCCGCGCCAGTGAAGGTGGGGGAGTTGGGAAAGAAGGATTTGGAAACCAGCAGACGGTAGAACGCCCTGGCTGTTTCTTCAGGATTTTTCTCAGACTCCACATCCGCGATGTGCCAGGCAATGCGCCAGAACATCTCTTCAATGCTTTCCACAGGAGTGCCGTTCTCGTCTCTGCGCAGATAACGTCTGGTGAGGATTTGTCGGGAATTTTCACTCAGAGAGATGGCGGGTAAATCAGAAGGCATTGGGGGGGTCGGCAAGAGCCCCGCGGAAGGGGTGACTGATGGTTCCATTGTCTGTCCTTATTTGGTTTCTTCGGAAAGCAAATGATCAATTTCGTTGCGGATGGTATGCAGGTCATCCATCCGCAGGTACACGATGGCATAGCGAACGTAGGCAATATGGTCAAGTTCTTTTAGGCCTTTGATTGCCAGATCTCCAACAATCCGGGAATTCACTTCCGGGCGGCCTTTTTTTTGCAGCTCGGCTTCGATGGAGCTTGCCAGCTGCTCCAGAGAGGCTGCAGAAACGGGGCGTTTGGCGCAGGCAATGCGCAAACCCTGCAGCAGTTTTTCCCGGTTGAATTCTTCTCGCGTGCCGTCGCGTTTGATGAGCATTGGGGTAACAAGAATCGCCCGTTCCATTGTGCTGAAACGCTGATGGCAGGATGCGCATTCCCTGCGCCGGCGTATGCCGCCGTGCGAATCTTTGGTAGTATCGATGACCCTGGAATCCGGGTGCTGACAAAACGGGCAATTCATCGCATCCTCCTTTACAAGATTTACCCCAATATATGGTGGTGGCTTACCTTTTCTCCCCCACCTATAAGGTTTTCAGATTTTAGCATGCTTTTGGGATAGGGACAAGGTTATATTCGGGCTCAACCTTAAAAAATGCGGGACTTTAAGGTTGAACCTGCGCCCATAGTTAATGTTGGAACAGGATTTTACCAGTTGCAACCCGGTCAGGATTTCCTCTGGCTTTTCTCGTTGATAACTCCTGCGCGAGCGCGTTTTGGCTGAAATTAGATATCCATGTCAAGCCCATGTATTTTTGTAATATCGCCTGAGGTATTAGGACTTGCAGATAGGAAAGAACCGGGCTGCTATGAGCGAAAAATGTGCCCTTCTTTATGTTTATCTTCAATGTTTGCTGTAAGCCCTTTGCTAGGTCATGCGAAAACAAACAGCAATCGTGTTTCCATGTGGGGCTGAAGGTTAAAATCAAACACTGCCCTCATTCGGTTCTCATTGAGCCAGTGGGCAGCGTCGAATACTAACGATGGAAACTAAGGCAGGTAAAACTGCTCGGCCAGGCGCGGTAAATGGCGCTCTTTCAGAGTTCTTCCTTGTGATTCCGGCCCGGTATGCTTCCTTCCTCCGCTGATAACGGGGAGGAAGGAAGCCATTGAGCGTAAAAAACCCAAGAGGAGGTCAGGCGCGCTAATCCGTACTAGTACCCCTGCTGGTCGCGGCGTTTCCGAAGAAAGGTTGGCACGTCGATATCCGCGCCGGAAGCATACGAATAGTCTTCGGCAGGTTCCTTCGCTTTGGGCTCAGGTTCCGCTCTTCTTAGGTAATCCGCGGTTGTTACCTTCTCCGGTTTTCTGGGGGGCGCGCTGTGAAAAAACGCGTTGCTCTCCACCTCTGCAGGAGTATGGGCACTATCAAATCCGGTTGCGATAACGGTGATGCGAACTTTGTCGCCCATGGACTCATCGACCACTGCACCAAAGATAAGGTTTACATCGGGGTGAGCGGTTTCTTTGATGATGTCCGCTGCCTGATAAACTTCATACAGCGAGAAGTTCGAACCGCCGGTCATGTTGAAGATAATACCGCGGGCGCCGTTGATGGTCACATCCAGGAGCTGGCTGGAGATTGCCTGCCCGGCGGCTATCCTGGCGCGGTCTTCACCGGAGGCTTCGCCAACAGCCATGAGCGCGGCACCGCCTTCGGACATGATGGTGCGAACGTCCGCGAAGTCCAGGTTAATTAATCCGGGAATGGTAATCAGCTCGGATATGCCCTGAATGCCCTGGCGCAAGACGTCATCCGCGATGCGGAAAGCGTCCTGCAGAGGAACATTCTTGCTTACGATTTGCAGCAGCCGGTCGTTGGGGATGACGATTAAGGTGTCAGCGTGTTCCTTCAGCCGCATGGCGCCTTCTTCCGCCGCTTTCGCGCGGTGATTGCCCTCAAAGCTGAATGGGCGGGTGACCACGCCAATGGTCAGCGCGCCAATTTCCTTGGCGATTTGCGCTACCACCGGAGCGGCTCCGGTGCCTGTTCCGCCGCCAAGGCCTGCTGTGACAAAGACCATGTCGCTGCCTTTCAGCACCTCATACAGCTCTTCGGCTGATTCTTCCGCGGCTGCCTGACCAATTTTTGGGTCACCGCCGGCTCCGAGGCCGCGCGTGGCTTTCTCGCCAATCCGCACGCGCGTTGGCGCGCTGGATTTGAGCAGTGCCTGGGCGTCGGTATTAATCGCGATGAACTCGATTCCCGAAAGACCTTCGGCGATCATGCGGTTGATGGCATTGCAGCCTCCGCCGCCGACGCCTACTACTTTGATTCTTGCGTTTAGTTCAGTCTGTTTAGCATCCATTTCGATTCTCCTCTTGAATCACAACTATTACGGCAACAATTTCCCAAACCAACTCTTTATCTTCTCCGCTTTGATATCGAATGGTTTTTTGGATTTTCCAGAATGCTCCGCAGCAATCTGGTTTGTCTCACTCATCAAAATTGCCCACTGCAGCAGCCCGACGCTGGTCGCGAAGGCGGGTGTGCTAATCTGGTCAGTCAATCCGACCATTTTTTCCGGTTTTCCGATTCTGGCAGGCAAACCGGTGACGCGCGTGGCCAGTTTGCGAATCCCTGGCAGCAGACTGCCGCCGCCCGTCAGTACCAGGCCGGCCGGCAGCATTCCATCGTAGCCCGAACGCTTAATTTCCTTGTGGACGAGCATGAATATTTCCTCCACGCGGGCTTCGATAATATCGGTCAGTTCCCGACGGGAGACTTTTCGGCTTTGTTCTGAACCGAACGACACAATGTTAAAGCTTTCATCCTCTGGAATTTCTTCCAGCACCGCGTAGCCGTGATGCAGTTTGACTTCTTCCGCCACTTCCACCGGCAGCCGGAGACCCTGGGCAATATCCGAGGTCACGTGCCCGCCGCCAACATTCAGGACATTCGTGTACCAGACATCGCCGTCGATATAAATTGCCAGGTTAGTCGTTCCGCCGCCCAGGTCCACCACCGCCACGCCCATGGCGCGCTCGGAATCCGAGAGGACCATCTCTCCCGCAGCCAGTGGGTTCAGGACAAATTGCGAAACCTGAATGCCGGCCATCGAAACGCACTGGCGCAGGTTTTCCACTGTGGAGGCCGAAGCAGTGATGATGTGCGCCTCGACTTCCATCCTGAAACCGTGCATTCCTACGGGTTTGCGAATCCCATTCTGCCCATCAACGGTGAAACCGCGCTGAATGACATGAATGATTTCGCGGTCGTGAGGGACGGCAACTGCCTGGGCGGAATCCAGGGCGCGGTAGACATCGTCCTGGTCTATGACCCTGCCGGAAATACCCACGACCCCGCGGCTGTTCATGGAACTAACGTGAGAACCAGCCAGGCTCACCAGGGCGCTGTTGATTTCGTAACCCGAGGTGCGTTCAGCTTTCTCGATGGACCGCGCAATGGACTGCGACGCCGAGTTTATATCCACGACGGTTCCTCTGCGGATTCCTTGGGAAGGTTCAATCCCGACGCCCAGGATGCGTAGGTTGGTGCCATTTTCGATGCGGGCAACCAGAGTGCAGATTTTTGAGGTACCAATATCAAGTCCTACTACAATGGGCTCTTCCATATTAATGCTCCAATCGATAATAAGGTGCGTGTAAGTATTCGAGGTTGATAAGAACAGGTTGCAAGTTTCTCTCCAAAAGATGGGCAACAATTACTTGATACTCTGCCAGTTTCATATCGATATCTTTTGGGTCTGTTCCAAGATAGACCTGCCACCCTTTGGGGTCGGTCCAGCCCAAGCCGTGTTCCGGGCTGTACAACAGCGCGGTTCCTTGCGGCAGTATTGGCCGCAGCTTGAGGACCATCTCCACAAACTGCGGGTCAACTGAAGGCTTTGGCTCTGCAGGAGCCTGGTCCGCTTCCTCTGGCAGGGCTGATTCCTGCGCTGACGCGTAACCCAAAGGACGGGGAGGTTCGCCGCTGGCATGCACGGTCAGCGGAATGCTGGCTTCTCCGCGCACAGGAAAGGTGTAGCCTTTTTCATCCACCCAATAGAGCGGGGTGTCATTTTCTACCCATGTGATGGCGGGGATGCGTTCCTGCACGGAGACGTTCACCTCTGCCGGAAAAGAGACGCTGACTTCCGCGGAGGCAATATCGGGAAATGCCGAGACGATTTTTTCCTTGATTTGGTCCGGTGTGATTTTGATGACTTGCGTGCCTTCCAGGTCAATCGTATCCAGAATTTCCTGAGCGGATACGCGCACAGCGCCGTTCAGGTTGATGGAAGAAATCAGGAAGGTGGGAGAAGAACTGACCAGATAGATGCCAATTCCTGCCAGAATCGCGAGAAGCGCCGAAGCCAGCCGCCAGCTGAGTTTGACCATTGGCAGGGAAGGAAGTTCGATTTCTGTGCCGGAAGCTTCGGAGTGAACATAAAACTTGCGGCGGTGCTGCGTGTACGCAGAGGAGGTCGGTTTGGCCATGTTCAAATCCGCCCGCCGTACTGTGACGCGCGCTGAACTCTCGGCATTCCGTTTGGAATACTTTTCCGGCTGCGGAATTGGCTTACGGCGCGCGGGTTCAATGCTGCGGCGCGCTCTTACCTGGTCCGCTCTGGTCATATTCTCGTAACGAGGTGCCATCTTAATCCCTAATCCTCATACTTTCGAACGGTCGCATCCTGGTCCGCTTTGCGCTCCAAGGCGAGCGCAATGAGGCGGTCTACCAGGTCCGGGTATTCCAGACCGGAGACTTTCCATAGTTTTGGATACATACTGATGTTGGTAAATCCCGGCATGGTGTTAATCTCGCTCAGAAAAAGTTCACCGGAATCTTTATCCAACAGGAAATCCACCCGTGAGAGCCCGGCGCCGTCCACCGCGCGGTAAGCCCGCAGGGCGTATTCCTGGATAGTGCGGGTGGTCTCCTCATCAAAAGGAGCGGGAATGATGGTTTCCGGGTCGCCGCTCAGATATTTGTCCTTGTAGGTGTAGAACTCATCTAGCGGGACAATTTCTCCCGGGACGGAAACAACAGGGTCGTCGTTTCCAAGCACGCTGATTTCAATCTCGCGGGCGTTGATGCCGCGCTCTACCAGCACGCGCCGGTCGAAACGCGCAGCTTTTTTCAATGCGGCGCGAAGTTCTTCACGACCCCGGGCTTTGCTGATACCCACGGAGGAACCAAGATTGGCGGGTTTCACGAACAGTGGGTAGGCGGATACGGCCTCGGAAAGGGCAACGACATCATCGAGATAATTGTTGATTTGACTGCGGCTGAAGACGCGATACGGAAGCACCGGGATGCCCGCGTTGTGGAGAAGGTCTTTGCAGACTGCTTTATCCATGCAGGCGGCGGAAGCCAGTACACCCGCGCCGACATAGGCGCAGTTGAGAATTTCGAATAAGCCCTGGATGGTGCCGTCTTCCCCGAATGTGCCGTGCAGGACCGGGAAGATGACATCCAGCTCCGAGAGCAGCTCCAGCTTTTCGCTTTCGAGACGATAGAGTCCCACTTTGCCCGCGATATTGAGAAGGCTTACTTCGTACAGGCTGCTGGTATCGCCTTGTTCAAACGCTTTCAGGGCGTCCGGCCCGCTCAGCCAGATGCCGTCCAAAGTAATCCCGATTTCAATCACGTTATACTTTGCGGGGTCCAGGACGTCCCGGACAGACCGGGAAGACCTGAGCGATACCGCGTGTTCCCCCGAACGACCGCCAAACATTAATCCGAGGTTGAGCTTAGTCTTCGTCATCAAATTCACCTATCAATTCAATTTCAAGTTCCAGCGCGACGCCGAATTTTTCCATGACAGTTTTCTGCGCCAGGCGGATCAGCTTCAGGTATTCCTGCGCGCTGGAATTGCCGTCATTCACAATGAAATTCGCGTGCAAGCCGCTGAAACGGGCATGACCATCCTGCAGTCCCTTCAGCCCTGCTGCTTCAATCAGCCTTCCCGCGTAATCTCCGGGCGGGTTCTTGAAGGTTGAGCCGGTGGACGCGCCGGTGGGTTGCGTGGCCTGCCGTTTTTCCGACATCTCCATCAAGGTTTTCCAGGCGGCTTCCCGCGAACTGCGTTCGGCTTGCAGGGTGGCAGAAAGGATGAGAACATCTTTCTTTTCCCGCTTTAAGCAGCTGCTGCGGTACGCGAATTTAAGGTCTTCGGCTGTTAAAGTCACTTCTCCCTCGCCGCGCAGCAAAGCCTGGATGGAAATGAGCGACCTGGAAATATCCGAACCGAAGGCTCCGGCATTTCCGTAAACCGCGCCCCCAACCGAACCAGGCACGCTGCCGGCCCACTCCAACCCGCTGAGACCGCGCAAAGCGCTTTGGCGGGCAATATTGCTGAGGTTTGCGCCGCTTTCAGCGAAAATCGTTGGCGGCTCCTTTTGGGTGTTTATCCGGATGTTGTGGCAGTGATTCAACAGGATAATGCCCGCGTAACCTTTATCGCTGACCAGAATGTTTGAGCCGCTTCCAATCAGTTTGAACGGAACATCCAGGTCCCACAGCGTGTTCGCGGCTTCCCGCATTTCGTCCAGGGTATTGACCGCAATCAACCCCAGGGCGGGGCCACCCACCCGTGAGGTGGTGTAGTTGGCCATGCGCACATTCTCCTGCAGCCGGCCGCCAAAGATTTCCTGTAATTTGCGGATTGGAACGCTCATCATGCCTCCTCCCCGCTCTTACTAAGGATTCTTTCCCGCAGCAGGGCGCAGATTTGCGGGCCCTTGCCGGCGGAAAGGAAGACGACAACATCGTTGCCGCATAACTGCTGACTGATGGCTTCCACAAGCGCCGCGTAATCCGGGAAGTACTGGGCCTTTCCCTGCGGCATCAGATCCACAACCGCCTGCGGGGTAAAGCCGTCATCCGCCTCGCGGGCGGCGTAAATGCGGGTAATCATGACCGCGTCGGCCAGCTCCAGCGCGCGGGCGAATTCCGCTTTCAGCGTTTCGGTGCGGGTGAAGGTATGGGGCTCCCAAACCGCCCAGATTTTCTTGTGAGGGAACAGGTCCCGCGCGGCGCTCAGAGTCGCGCGAACCTGCGTCGGATGGTGTCCGTAGTCGTTTATTAAGACCTCACCGGCGCTTTCAAACACGATTTCGAATCGGCGCTCGGTGCCGGCGTACTCTGCCAGGGATGGGGCGCAATCCGCGGGGCTGCCGCCCAGCACATCCACGACCGTTAGCGCGGCAGCAGCGTTCGCCACATTGTGTTTTCCCGGCAAGCGCAAAGCAAATTCCCCCAGCTTTTCGGGCGCACGATGGGATTTAACGCGCGTCAGGCTAAAGTGAGAAGCGCTGCCGTCCCAGGCGTAATCCGAAATGCGGTAGTCGCAGTCCTCGCTGAATCCGTAAGTGATTAAGGCGATATCCGTGCGCAAATCCCGTTTCATCAGAGCGGCCACACCCGGATCGTCCCCGCAAAGGATGGTTTTTCCATTGGGCACTGCGCGGTTGATAAAGTTTTCGAACGCGTGCAGATAATCCTCCATGGTAGGGAAACAGTCCGGATGGTCGTGTTCAATATTGGTCACCACCGAAACCTGGGGGGTGAGGCCAAGGAACATGTTGTCGTACTCATCGGCTTCGATGACAAAATGTCGGCCGACGTCCCAGCGGGCATTCGTGCCCAGCTCTTTGATTTCCGCGCCCACGATGAAACTTGGATCGTAGGTGAGAGCGTCCAGCATGCAAATGAGCATTGCCGTGGTTGTGGTCTTTCCGTGGGAACCAGCCACCGCGATTGTTTCTTTTCCCCAGGTGAGCTCGGAGAGGAAGCCTTCCCGCTTGATTACCGGGATGCCGGCGGCTCGGGCTGCAGTCACCTCCGGGTCATCATCCCGCACAGCGGAAGACCGCACGACGAGGTCCGCGCGCAGGGCCAACTGGGGATTGTGCCCCAGCGCCACTTGCGCGCCGCGTTTGCTGACCATCTGGAAATAGGCAGATGCCGTCAGGTCAGAACCGCTCACCTGGTACCCCTTTTCAAGGAGCACCACGGCAATCGCCGACATGCCAGTTCCACCAATTCCAATCAAGTGCACGCGCTTCATCAGACAAAAGCTCCAATCAGCATGAAGAAAGCAATCACGACCGCGTAATAAATGACCGGTGCATGCATAAAGGTCGGGAAGGCGGACGCGAGGATTTTCGCGGCGCTCTGACCCATTTCCGTCGCGAGGTCCGGCGGTGTAATCGCTTTGAAGGGATAATTTGCTTCTGCCAGATAAAACCAGAGCGAACTGACGATCATGTACCCGTTGATGGCTCCCATCAGACCGCCCGCAAGCATGTCGCGGAAAGGTCCGCGCTGAAAACGGATGTTTTCCGCGAACCGGCGCAAATTCGGGGTTTGGTAACCAGCAAAGGCGCACACAACGACCACAATGGTATTGATCCAAAAGCGTTTGGAACCGCCCGTGTCTCCGAAGATTCTGGGAATGACCACTTCAATCGTGAAGAGCGCCAGAATACTGGACGCGCAAACCACGATTTCCTTACCGAAACCGCGCATCGCGCCAATCAGGACGAATAAGGCAATTAGCACGTAGAAGAGGACACTCAGGCTGATCATCGTTGGCGCTCCAGTTTCATGTTCCAGCCATCTCCAATAAAAGTTCAGATATTGCCAGCGCCGCGTCTGGGTTGGCCAGCGCGGACATAGCAGCGCTCATTGCTGCCAGGCGCCGCGGGTCTTCCATCAGGGCGGTGATGGTGGGCAGCAGCCTGGTTTTGAGGGACTGGTCCTCCAGCAAAATCGCGGCTCCGCGGTCCACCAGATAATCAGCGTTCACCTTCTGATACTTCCAGGCATAAGGGTAGGGGACCAAAACGGCTGGCAAACCGAAAAAGGGATACTCCCCGAGCGTGGACGCCCCAGCCCTGGAAACAACCAGGTCCGCGCAGGCTAGGGCGGCGCCAACTTCATGCAGGTAGGGGAATGCCTGATAGCGCGGACCGAGTTGTTTGGTTTGGTTTTGAACAACATCCCAATCCAGATGCCCGGTCAGGTGAATCACTTGATAATCCGCGATCAGTTTTTCAGCGATTTCCATCACGGCCTGATTGATTGACCGAGCGCCGCTGCTGCCGCCCAAGAAGAGGATGGTCTTAACTTTGGGGTCAAATCCAAAGTAAGCCCGCGCTTCGTCTTTGCTCCATTTTTTGAGGTCTTCTCTTAACGGATAACCTGTCACCGTAATTTTCTCCTGTTGTTTAAAAAACCTGCGCGATTCCTCCACGCTGACCGCGATGCGGCTGGCGAAGCGGGCAAGTACTTTGAGCGCGAGCCCCGGTTCAATATCCGGAACGAAGAGCACGGACCGCCGTCTGAGCCCCGCCACTGCCATCGGAATGGCCACATAACCTCCCGTGAAGAAGAGCACATCCGGGTTGAACTGCCTGAGCAGCTGACGGGACTTCCGGTAGCCTTTCCAGAGCCGGACGAGGTTTCCAGGCAGCTTCTTGAGGGAAACCCCATGCACACCGGCGGCAGGCACGGCTGTGAAAGGAAGCCCGGCGCGTTCCACCAGCGCCTTCTCCATCCCGCCATCACTGCCGACCCAGAGCAGCTCGTGGGCATCATTCCTCAGGGTTTCCATAACGGTTAGTGCCGGATACACTCCGCCACCGGTCCCGCCCGCGCAAATCAACAATCGCACTGGTCTGGCTCCTTTCTGCAGTTTCTTTTGCCACGCCTTGTCTGGCAACGTTCATCACAATCCCAAGGGCGCCCATGGTCGCGAGCATGCTTGAACCGCCCGCGCTGATGAGCGGCAGGGCATTCCCCGTGAACGGGAATAAGCCCACAATCACGCTGATGTTCATTAATGCCTCAAGCGCAATCCAGTTGATGAGCCCGAAGCTAATCAGCGCTCCAAGCTGGTCCGGCGCGCGTCTGGCAATTACCAATCCGCGCCAGAGCAGCAGCACGTACAGCGTCATGACAAAAATCGCGCCTACCAGCCCTGTTTCTTCTGCAATCACCGCGAAGATGCTGTCCGTATGCGGCAGGGGCAGGCCGGTAAATTTGGTATCCGCTTCACCGATGCCCACGCCGAACACGCCGCCTTTGATAATGGCTTCATAGATGCGCTGAACATGGTAGGAACTGCCGGTCAGGTCTTTGAGGCCGCTCAGATAGTCGCTGATGCGGGCCTGACCGGTGCGGGAAATCGAAACCACAATTGCGCCGATGCCGCCGACAAACACCACAAAAATCAGCAGTTTTTTAAGGTCGCCGCCCGCCAGGAAGAAAAGCAAAATACCCAGCACAACGACAGTCGCGGCTGCGCTCAAATCCGGCTGGAGGACAATCATGCCGGCGGTGACGCCAACGACGAGAAGCAGCGGAAATAAGCCGTCCGAAAGGAGGTTCATCGTCTCGCGGTGAGAGGAGAGCCAGAAGGAAAGGTATAAAATGATGCCGAGCTTGGCGAATTCCGAAGGTTGGAAAGAGCCCTCAAACAGCGCGCGGCTGGAGTTGAAGCGTATGTCGTTGCGGATAAGCACAACCAGCAAAAGAATGATGATGATCCCCAGACCCCAGAAGACGTAGGGTTTGTAGATGTGGTAGTCGATGTAGCTCAGGCCCACAGCCAAGCCAATGGAAAGCAGTACCCACATAATCTGGCGGGTAAAGAGGTAGGTGGGTTCCTTGCCCATGCGCAGAGAAGCGTCCAGGCTGGTGGAATACACCATCAGAAGCCCGATGACCAGCAGGCTGGCAATTATCAGCAGCAGCGGAACGTCAAAAGGCAGTCTGGATGCGCTGCTCCGCCGCGCAGCTGGTTTCACGAAATCATTGGTCACAGCGCGTTCACCCATTGTCTGAAGTACTCTCCTCGTTCCTCAAAATCCTTAAAGGCGTCGTAGCTGGTGCCGCCCGGCGAAAGCAGCACGGTATCGCCTTCGCGGGCGAGTTCCGCGGCTTTAACCACCGCTTCCTGAAGCGTCGCGCACTCAGTAATGGACTGAAGCGTCTCGCCGGCTTGGACGGTTCCCAGCGCCCGGCCAATCAGTCCTGCGGCTTCTCCAAACAGGACGGCATGCCGCACGCGGCTGTGCACTTGCGCAGCCAGCTTATCCCAGGGCAGGTCCTTATCCCTGCCGCCCAAAAGCAATATCAGCGGGCCCTGGAAGGATTCAAGCGCGGCAAGCGTGCGCTCGGGCGCGGTGGCGATGGAATCGTTATACCAATCGGCGCCGCGCACGTTCCGCACGAACTCCAGCCTGTGCGGTACGCCGGTAAACTCTTCCACAGCGCTTTGAATGGCCGGCAGCGCCAGCGAGGCCGCCGCGGCCGCGGCGCAGGCCGCCAGCACATTGCTGATATTGTGCTGCCCGCGCAGTTGAATCCAGTCCAATGGAAGCATTTTCAGCTGCTGACGGTCAATCTGCAGCCAAATGGAGTCTTTCTGTATGTATGTTCCGTATTGAGTCCCCTCAGGACGATTGAAGCCAAAACTGATCAGGTCGCTCTTCAACTGCGAGGATAGGTCCCAGGAGCCAAAATCATCGCGATTCAGAACCGCCACATCTCCCTGGTGCTGAAAATGCAGTATGCGGGCCTTGGCAGCTGTGTAGGCCTGCATGGTCCCGTGCCTGTCCAAATGGTTGGGGGTGATGTTGAGGACAACTGCCACCTGCGGGGAAACTGTCATCAGTTCAAGCTGGAAACTGGAAAGCTCGAGGATGACCAGGTCATCTTCGTGTATCTCCGCCACCTGGTCAATCAGGGGATTTCCAATATTGCCGCCGACCCAGGCGCGCCTGGGGCTGTTCTTCATTTCAAAGTATTTTCGCGCCATCAGTCCGAGCAGGGCGGTGGTGGTGGTTTTTCCTGCCGACCCGGTGATGCCAACAATTGGAGCAGGGCAGGCTTCCATGAAAACCTGAGAATCGTTGGATAGTGTTATTCCTCTGCGAGAAGCTTCCTGCAGGAATGGGATGGTGAGGGGCACGCCTCCCGAAACACAGACCATGTCCGCACCTTCGAGCATTTCCAACGGATGCCCGCCCAGCCGCAGTTCCACGCCGCGGTCCTGCAGCGCTAACGCGTCCGCTGAAAGGGATTCGGGACCGCGCAGGTCTGTAAGGATGACGCGCGCGCCCTGACCCGCGAGGTAGCGTGAAAGCGCTGTTCCCTGACGGGCAGCTCCCAGCACGATGACTTTCATATCCTTCCAGCTTTTCATAATCATCCTAAAAAGGTCAGAGCAAATCCGATCATTGCTCCGATGAGGCCAATCAACCAAAACCGCGCCACAATTTGGTTTTCCTGCCAACCCAGCATTTCAAAGTGATGGTGGATGGGCGATTTTTTGAAAACACGCTTCCCATGGGTGAGCTTGAAGTAAGAAACCTGAATAATGACGCTGAGAAGCTCCGAAACAGGAATAATGGCAATGAGCGGAAGGAAAACCCAGCGCCCGGTCATCAGCGCGACGACTGCCAGCATCGCACCCAAAGCTTGCGAGCCGGTATCTCCCATCATCAGTTCCGCGGGTTTGACGTTGAACCACAAGAAACCTGCCAGGGCGCCGACGATGCAGAAGCAGAAGCGCGCAAGGTAAACCTGACCCTGGAAAATGGCAATAATTCCGTAAGCGCCAAACATGGTCATGCAAATCATGCCGGCCAGCCCATCGATGCCGTCCGTAAAGTTTACGGCGTTCGCCATGGCGACGATGATGAAAGCCGCGATGGGAATGTACCACCAGCCCAGGTTCAGCGGCACGGGAGAAGTCGGCCAGAACAGGTTGGGGACTACCAGCAGCTCCTTCAGGCTGTACGCGATCGCGATGGCGACCAGCGCTTGCAGCGTGAACTTGGTGCGCGCACTCATGCCCAATCCGCGCCTCGGTCCGCGAATACCTTCCCAGTCATCAACAGCGCCAATCAGCGCGAACAACCACAGCGTCGCCAGGGGGACAAAAATTGATGACCCAAAAAGGCGGGAGCCGAACAGGGAGACAGCGTTCAGGATGACGGTCAGGATGGTAATCGGAATCAGGAACATGAATCCGCCCATCGTGGGGGTATTCATCTTCGCCAGATGGGATTCCGGCACGTCCATGCTGATAATCTTGCCAATCTTTAGGTGCTTAAGCAGCTTAATGAACGGAGAGCCCCAAATCACCGTGAGTAAGAAACTAAAACCGCTGATGGCAATAGCCAGGGATGATCCGCGCATCAGGAAACAACCTCCAAACTGGCCACGATAAGGTCCATGTGCATGGCGTGTGAACCCTTAATCAAGGCGATATCATGTTCTTTCAACGTATCTTGCAAATACCGGGCAGCCCCGCTTTGGTCCGGGAACCAGTGGATTTTTTCTGGCGGGAAACCGCTTTCGATCGCGGCCGCCTGCGTCTTGAGGCTGCGCTGACCAACAAGCACTATCTCGTCCGCGACCTGGGCGGCGCGGATGCCAACGCGCTGGTGGCCGTCATCTTCATACTGACCAAGCTCCAGCATGTCGCCAAGCACAGCCACCTTGCGTCCGGAGAGGTCATCGAGCAGGTTCAACGCCGCGAGGGTTGAATCCGGTGAGGCGTTATACGTGTCGTCTATCAGCAGAGCGCCGGAGGCGGTTTTTGTGGTGGCAATGCGCAGCTGCAGATTGCTGGTTTTCAGCGCGTAGAAAATCCAATCCCAGGAAAAGCCAAGGCTGAGCGCCGCGGCAGCGGAACGCAGCATGGTGTAGACCGAATGCCGGCCAATCAGGGGCGCTGTAACATAAAAAGAATCTCCTTGATAATGAATGCGGCAGCGTATGCCTTCCAAACCCATGCTCTCAACTTGGTCAGCCCACAGGTCAGCCTGCGGGCAGAGGCCGTAGGTAAAAACGCGCGCTTTGGTCTTGGCGGCCATAGCGAGCACGCGTTCGTCATCATAATTCAGGATGGCGACACCCTCCGGGGCGGGAGGAAGCGCCTGCACCAGTTCAGCCTTGCCTTGCGCGATGACATCAATCGAACCGGCGCGTTCCGCATGGACCGTACCGATATTGGTCACAATGCCAATCTGCGGCCTGGCAATATCGCACAGCAGTTTTATTTCTCCGGGAACATAAAAGCCCATTTCCAATACCGCGACTTCGTGCTCCTCGGTGAGTTTCAAAATCGAGAGCGGCATCCCGATTTCGTTGTTCAGGTTGCCCGGGTTTTTGAGCGTTACCAGGCGTTTGGAGAGAACGTTTGCTGTCAGTTCCTTGGTGGAAGATTTGCCCACACTGCCTGTGATGCCAATAACCTTGATGTCAAATTGACTGCGCCAATAAGAAGCGATTTTTTGCAGGGCTAGCAGGCTGTCATCTGTCAGCAGGCTGAACGGCGCGCGCTCCGGCAACTTTGGTTCCGCGGCGCGCAGGTCCACAATCGGATAAGCGCTTTGAATTGGGCGGTCAATGACAGCCAGGCTGGCACCGCCGGCAAAGGCGTCATCGACGTATAAATGGCCGTCCGTTCTTTCCCCGCGAAGCGCGAAGAAGAGGCCGGACTCACTGACCGAACGGGAGTCTATGAATGCCTCCGGGAGCTTGAAGTCAAGCTCTCCGATACCGTGCCCAAGAAGGGCTTTCAGGACGTGTTGGAGGGTCAGCATATTAGTGGTCCTCCGCGGATGCCTGCAGGCGAATTTGATCCGGCGGAATATCCATCAGTACCACCAGCTTTTGCACGACTTTTGAGAAGACCGGAGCCGCAACTTCGGAACCCCAGATGCTGATGGTCGGTTTTTCCAGCCAGACATAGACCAGGAACTTCGGATCTTCAGCCGGCCCCCAGCCGACGAAGGAGGTGTTGGTGACCGAGCTGGTATATCCGAAGGGGGTCGGGATTTCAGCTGTGCCGGTCTTCCCGGCAACAGAGTATCCTTCTACCAACGCCACGGAGGACTCCTCCTCAAGAGAGGTAACCAGCATGCGCGTCAGCGTTTCCGCGGTTTCGGCTTTGATGGGATTGCCAACAATGACCGGATTGATTTCGTACTGCTGACCGTCGATGATGATGGCCTTCACGACATGCGGCGCCATCATACGGCCCTCATTGGCTACCGCGCCGATGGCCATGGCCATCTGAATTGGCGTCACCGAGATGCCCTGGCCAAACGAGTTGGTCGCCAGGTCCACTTCATACCATTGGTTGTCGCCGGGCAGTTTCAGCGGCCAGTGCGATTCACCGCCCAGGTCGATGCCGGTATTGCGGTCGAAACCAAAATTCTTCAGGTAGGTATAAAACTTATCCGCGCCGAGCTGCGTGGCAATCCACGACAAACACACATTCAGGGAGTGCTGCATACAGCCGGTCATATCCTGCTCGCCCCAAGCGCCGTAGTTCCAGTTGGTAATCGTGCTGCCGCCAACCATGATTGACCCGGTGTCGTTAAAGATTGTGTCCGGTTTCACCGCGCCGGCGTCCAGCGCGGATGCCATCGTGATGACTTTGAAGACCGAACCGGGCTCGTAAGTCTCACTGATGGGGCGGTTGAACGGCGTGCTGCCCGGGAAAACCGAACCCTGAGTCCAGTAATAATTGGGGTCCATTCTGGGCGTGGTCGCCATCGCGATGATGCTGCCGTCTTCGGGGTTGTAGACCACGATGGTGCCGGATTCCGCTCCGGACCATTCGATGGCTTCGGCAAGCTGCTCTTCCACCATAGCCTGGATTTCCCGGTCAATCGTCAGGACGAGGCTGGCGCCGGGCGGAATATCTTCGACGGAGCTGATTTTCTGCGGGTCAAAAGGCGTGTACACCTGCTTGGGTGTACCTGCCAGCAGGTCGTTGTAGGCCTCTTCCACGCCGTAATAACCGCGGCCGTCCACGCGGTCGAGGAAAGAATAAAATCCAAGCAGATTGGCTGCCACGTCTCCTTCGGGGTAACTGCGTTTGTTGTAAGGAGTCCAAATCAGGCCTTCGAGACTTGGGCGTGTTTCGTTTTTACCTATCGGCCTCGTTTTGTAATCTTCTTCAATCAGTTCCAGCTGCTCGATTTTTTCCTTTTCAACGAAAGAATCCAGCACGATATAGAGCTTTTGATTTTCAATGGGTTCCGTCTTGGCATAAACAAGCGTTTCGCTGTAATCCAGGCCAAGCACGCTGCTGGCGACCGCGGCGATTGTTTCCGGTTGGGCAATGCTGCGCAAGTCCAGCCCGACTTCATAGACGGTTTCATTCCCTGCCAGCAGTCTTCCCTGCGAATCGTAAATGCTGCCGCGCTCGGGGTAAATAGTTTGTGTTACTCCCACAAGGTTTTTGCTTTTCTCCAGAATGACCTGGGCGGCAGGGATGTTCTGGATGCTAATCATCCTCACGCCGACGCTGCCGGATAACAAGACAAAAACCAGCAGAATCAAAATGTAGCGAGTCCAGGATGCGTTTTTCATGGCTGCGCCTCCGGAGTGCTTTCCGCCGATTCCGGCAGTTGAGCCAATCGGTCGCCCAGCCAATCCCACAGGGAGGAAGTGAATTCCGGAAGAATGGACGGGCTGGGGATTTTATCAACACTCGGCGCGGGCGCCAGGGCAAAACCTTCGGGGCTGTAGCCTGGAACTTCAAGGTACAACGCTTCCGCTGGGTCGCGCTGTTTCATGTTCAGGGCTTTGGCGCGCTCGCTCATGACCCGGGCGGAAGACGCGTAGGCCAGCTGAGAAGCCAGGTCATTAATTTCCAACTCCAGGGCGCTGATTTGGAATTCCAACTTCTGAATTCGCCGGCCGGTCACGGCAGCTTTAGCGCTGAGAGAAAGGTATACGCCCGCGATTGCCGCGATTGTCACAAGAATCAGCAGAAAAATGCCAATCCACTGGAGTTGTTGGCGCCAGGGGGCTTGTTTGTATGCGTGAATGATGTTCTTAGTTTTCATAGTCGTAAGGCTGCAGATTCTATGCCATTTCTTGTAATTTTTCAGCCACTCTCAGTTTCGCGCTGCGCGCGCGGGGGTTCTCCTTCTTTTCCGTTTCTCCGGCTTCCACCGGATGAGGGGTGACAATCTTGATACTCGCGCGGTGCCCGCAGGTGCAAACCGGCTGTTCCGGCGGGCAGATGCAGTTCCGGCTTTCCCGCTGGAAGGCATGTTTGATGATGCGGTCTTCCAATGAGTGGAATGATATGACTGCTATCCGCGCGTTTGGCTGTAAAAGTGCGATAAGCTTTGGTACGGCTTCCGCAATAACTGCCAGTTCATTGTTGACGGCAATCCGCAGGGCCTGAAATGTTCTGGTGGCAGGGTCCTGTTTTTCCTGCGTTCTGCCCAGTACCGACCGGACGATGCCTGCCAGTTCTGTCGTCGTGTAAATCGGTCTGGCCCGAACAATTGCCCGCGCGATGCGCCTGGAAAAACGTTCCTCGCCGTACCTCCAAAGGATATCCGCCAGTTCCCTTTCATTCAGGTTGTTGACCAGGTCAGCAGCGCTTGGTTTGCTGGCCGGGTCAAAGCGCATATCCAGCGGTCCATCCTGCCGAAAGGAAAAGCCGCGTTCCGCTTCATCCAGCTGCATGGAGGACACTCCCAAATCCAGAAGGATGCCATCCACCTTTTCCCAGCCGAGTTCGCGCAGAAACTCGCTGCTGCGCAGGTAAGAACCCTGCCGGACTATCGCGCGCTGGCCGTATGGTGCCAGGCGGGCGCTTGTCAGCGCTACAGCGCGGGGGTCCAGGTCGAGAGCAAGCAGAAGGCCGTCAGGAGCGCTGGCTTCCAGAATGCCGCTGGAGTGGCCGCCCGCGCCGGCAGTGCAGTCCAGGTATTTGCCCGGGCTGAACGGCGCGAGGTAATCAAAAATTTGTTTGTAAAGTACTGGTCGGTGATGGGGTTCATCCCCCAATCCCGCGGTCATTAATGACCTCTAGTTGAAATGTTATAGGCCGCCCAACGACTGCTGTTTTTCTCGGAGCCGCCGTTTTTCTGATTTTCTATCTGCCAGAGTTCCATTGACCAGATTTCAATATTGTCGCCGTTGCCCACCAGTTTGCATGTCGTGGCGATTTGCGCGGATTCCCGCAGGAAAGCTGGTAGTAAAATACGTCCGGCAGTGTCATAGCTCAGCGCGACCGTGTTGGAAAAGAACATTCTGCGCAGCGCGCGGGATTCAGGATCGGTGATGGAAAGCTCGTTGATTTTTTCCGCCATGCGCTCGTAAACATCCCGCGGATAGGCTATCAGGTTGTTGTCGAAGCCCTTGGTCACGAACAGCCCTTCAGGAGCTTCTTCCCGGAAGTTGGAGGGGATGGTGAGTCTCCCTTTCGCGTCGATGTTGTGGTCAAATTGCCCTAAGAACATAAGTTCTAATTCCCTTTTAATTGCGAAACGCTGGTAAGTTCCAGCGCTCTCAACGACACTTTCTGACACTTTATGACATTATTTCCCACATTATAGATTCTTTTTGTGAAAAATGCAAGGGTTTTGGCACACAAATTGCATTTATTTAAGGTTTTTTGGAACAATTAATCAAATTCGCTGCCCGGTTCCCACTTCCTAGCAAAATATGTGTACCGCGGCATTTTTTCTTATCACGAGCAGGTAACAACGGCAGCTTTTTTGGGTAAGTTTTTGTTTTATAATGAGGTCAAATGACACCTCCCGGAATTCTGAACGACCGATACCAATTAATTGAATCCCTTGGGACAGGGGGGATGGCGCTTGTTTACAAGGCCAAGGACCTGATGCTGGAACGCTTTGTCGCGGTGAAGGTGCTGCGGGAAGATTTTTCGGTAGATGCCGCCTTTCGGGAACGTTTTCGACAGGAAGCCAAAGCCGCGGCTAACCTTTCCCATCCGAACATTGTCACCGTGCACGATTTTGGTCTGGACCAGCGGCATCTTTTCATTGTGATGGAATTTGTTCCCGGCACAGACCTTAAAACCCGCATCCGCGAAAAGGGCCGTTTTGAAATCCAGGAAGCGCTGGATTTGATGTCGCAAGCCTGTCAGGGTGTGGGGTACGCGCACCGGGCGGGGCTGGTTCACTGCGATATCAAACCCCACAATATGCTGGTCAGTCCGGATGGGCGCCTGAAGGTGACTGATTTTGGCATTGCCAGGGCGCTGGCTACCATTTCTCCGGAGGAACGCAGCGACGTGGTGTGGGGCTCTCCCCTTTATTTTTCACCGGAGCAGGCCTCTGGTTTGCCGCCTTCTCCCGCTTCAGATGTGTATTCGCTGGGCGTTATCCTGTACGAAATGCTGACCGGACAGCTGCCTTTCAACTCCCCCGACGCGGCAGAACTGGCGCGTTTGCACCGCGAAGGACGTCCGGTGCCGCCGCGCGTGCTTAATCCAGATATCCCTGAACCCCTGGAAGCTATCATCCTGAAAGTGCTTTCCAAGGAGCCCTCCGCGCGCTATCGCACCGCGGACCAGTTGGGAAGGCTTTTGGCGGGTCTGCAATCTTACAAAAGCGGGCCGGCGCAAGCGCGACCGGCGGCTCCGCAGCCCGCTCCCAAGCCGGTCACAACCCTGCCTGTTCCGGAGCCTGTTCCCACCCCGATTAACGAACTCCCGCTTTCGGCGGATGATGGCGCTGACGAGCGCGCGCCGGAGAAAAAAAGCCCGGATTGGGGAACGCTGATGCTCTGGCTGCTTGCTGCCGCCGCCATGTTCGGCCTGATTCCTTTCTGGCTGTATGTGTATCTTACCTTGAGACCGTGAGGCTTTATGCGCGCCACAATTTCCCCCTCCATTCTCTCCGCCAACCTGGGAAACCTCATCCATGATTTACGCGAGTGCGAAAGCGCCGGCGCGGACAAAATTCATATTGATGTCATGGATGGACGCTTCGTCCCGAATATCAGCTTCGGCCCGGTCATTGTCAGGGCGTGTAAAAAGGTCACATCTCTGCCCCTGGACGTGCATCTGATGATTGTTGAACCTGAAAAGCACCTGGAAGCATTTGTGGAGGCGGGAGCGGATGCCATCACGGTGCATCATGAGACCTGCCCGCATATCCACCGCACCTTACAGCGCATCCGCGACCTTGGCGCGGCGCCGGGGATTACCTTCAATCCCGCCACACCGGTGGACGGCCTGCGTTATCTTTCCGGAATGTTTGACCTGGTGCTGATTATGTCGGTCAACCCTGGTTTTGGCGGTCAAAAATTTATTCCTTCAGCTGTGGATAAAGTGCGCCGTACACGCGAGCTGCTTCAGGAAATCGGTTCAGATGCGGTCATCCAGGTGGACGGCGGGATTGACGCGGAAACAATTGCCGCGGTCTATGAAGCCGGCGCAAGAGATTTTGTCGCGGGGACAGCGGTCTTTGGACACCCCGGCGGCATCAGCGCGGGCATTGCCAGTTTGCGAAAGGCTCTGGTTAAATGAAAAAAAGCCGCCTGAGCGACTTTTTATCAGTATACGTGTTAATTAATTGAATGCTTTGGTCAGGGTCTTAATACAGCGCGCGCACAGTACCTTGCGAACTTTCTTGCCGTTTTCGAACACAGTGATCCGCTGAAGGTTTGGGCGGAACTCGCGCCGGGTCGCGACAAGAGAGTGGCTGCGATTATGACCGAAACTGGTTGATTTACCACAATGATCGCACTTTGCCATCTCGATTTCCTTTCATACAGTATAATGTCGAGGTTGGGAAGGATTGACCGACCCAAGCAGTCGATGATAATATCACACATTGGCACAAGAATCAAGTCGCGATTAGAGAAGAGAGAAAACTGAAAATGACAAGTCAGCAAAATCCATTAGGACGAATTTATATTCTCCCACAAGCGATTAAATCCGTTGCGCGGCATGCTGCTCTGCAATCTTACGGCGTTATCAGCCTTGCCCCGGCAAATGTTTTCGAGGCTGCCGGTCAGCTCTTACGCAGGAACAGTTCTTACGGCATCAATGTGACAGCTGACGACGAAGGTCTTTACCTGGATGTGTATCTGGTAATTGAATACGGCTTGCGCATTAAAACAGTGACCGATTCTGTCGCGGAGGCTGTGAAATACAACGTTGAAAAAACAATGGGCATTCCTGTGATTCGGGTGAACGTGCACGTGCGCGGCCTCAGAATCAGCAATCCGGATTAGGCATCATTACTTAATTGTTTATCGAGGTTTTATGAATGGAAAGACGATAGCCATTCTATCTGAGGCTGAACGGCACCGCCTGGTTCAGTCCCCATTGGATGGCGAAGGTTTAAAGTTGTTGTTCGAAGCCGGTCTTATCTGGCTGACAACCAACCAGCAGCATGTCAACTCTCTAAACGTATTTCCTGTTCCCGACGGGGATACCGGCACCAATATGGTGCTGACCATGCAGGCAGCTTTTACCGAAGCTGAATCCAAAGTGACAAAGAACGTGGGCGAAATGGCGCACACTTTCGCGCAGGGCGCCCTGATGGGCGCGCGCGGTAATTCGGGCGTAATACTTTCACAGATTTGGCGCGGCTTTTCGCGCGCATTGGACCACTACGAAACGATGGACAGCGCGCTTTTTGTCCGAGCGCTGCAAGAAGCTCGCAACACGGCCTATAAAGGTGTCGTGCGGCCGGTGGAAGGCACAATTCTGACAGTCATCAAGGATATTACCGCCGCGGTAGAGACCAGTATCAAACCGGATTCCAAGCTCAGCGACTTGCTGATTACGATTGTCACCGCGGGCGAGGAGAGCGTCAGGCGCACGCCGGAACTCCTGCCAATTCTTAAACAGGCCGGCGTGGTAGATTCTGGCGGAACCGGGCTGTTTTATATCTTTGAAGGCATGCTCCGTTTACTGGAAGGAAAGTCGCTGGATGTCTCCACAGCTGTCGTTAAGCCGCTCTCTGAATTAGACCTCGCCAACACCCTGGAAACAGTGGAAGAAGGCCAGGACTATGAAGTCGTGATTGACTTCGCGCCTCACCCGGATTTTTCCCTTGAAGCATATTACAACGGTTTGAGCGAAATTGGCACCAGCATTCAGGTCGGCGAAGGCGACGGAATTTACCGCATGCATATCCACGTACCTCTGGATAAGCGTTACGCTCCAATTGAGTACACGGAAAATCTGGGTATTGTAAAGAAAATCGCGATGGAAAATTTACAGGACCAGATGAATTCTCAAAAAGAAGAAACCGCAAAAGTGAAATTCGCGCCGGTTGAACCGGGGCAGGTCGCGGTAGTGGCAGTTTCCCCCGGTGAAGGCCTGACGCGCATTTTCGCCAGCCTGGGCGCCGCGGCGGTTGTGTCCGGCGGGCAGACGATGAATCCGAGCGTTAAGGAAATTGTCGCCGCTTTTGAGAATCTTCCCACGGATAAAATTATCATCCTTCCCAACAATAAAAACATAATCCTGGCGGCACAAAACGCGGCAAAGGTCAGCGTGAAACAAATCGTTGTCATCCCGACCCGCAACGCGCCGCAGGGGTTTGCCGCCATGCTGCGTTTGCTGCCGGAAGGCACGCTGGCAGAGAATGAAGAATCCATGCTGGAAGCAATCACCGAAGTGCACACAGGCGAAATCACTACCGCGACCCGCGATGTCACGATTGACGACGTGCATGTGGAGAAAAACAGCGTCATTGCCTTGCTGGATGGAAAATTGATTATTTCCACGGATACGGTTGATGATGCGCTGACCCAACTCTTAACTGCCGCGAAAGTGGAGGACTATGAGCGGATAACGCTCTTCTATGGTGAAGGCATGACACTTCCGCGCGTCAACCAGATGGTGGATAAAGTTCGCGAACGCTATCCCGACCACGAAGTGGAAGTTCACGACGGCGGGCAGCCCTACTATCAACTAATCGTGGCGATTGAGTAACCAAAAAGTCTACTAAAACCGGCAGCGCTGCCGGTTTTTTCTTTTACGGTCAAACCTGAACCCGCTTTATTATCCTCAATGTAGAAGCTGCTGAGCTGCGAGAGAATCGGGTATCATTATCCTCAATCATGGCAAATATCAGCGAAAAATACGGGAAAATTTTCCGTCTGGAAGCCAGTCAGGGCTTTCTGGATAAGGCTGTCTACGGGGGCATGAAACGGCTGAGCGAAGCCTGGCTTTCTGACGCCCGGGAAGCCGGTTTGTCAGAGCGGCTCATTCCATCGGTGGCTGAAAAGCTGGCAGCTTACCACACGTTGGATTCAGCCGCCCGCCGGCAAACGCTGCTGGAAATTGCCGCGCTTCTGCAAATTCCGGATTTAAGCGCGCTGGAAACACCACCGCCCGAACCGCGCAAGCATGACGCGCCCGCGCCCCAGGAAAAGCCGCGCGATGCTGCTCATACAAAAAGCCCGTTGAATCAGGTATCCCGCAAGTTGGGCGGAGCAGCACTGCTGGATACTTCGAATGCCGGGTTGAACGCGCCGGTGGTAAAAATCCGCGGCATTGGGGAAAAACAGGCAAAAAACCTGGAAAAACTGAATGTGTTTACCATAAAGGATTTACTCTACCTGTTTCCCCGCCGTTACGATGATTATTCGCAGCTGAAATCCATTCAGCAGCTGCGCTACGGCGAGGAGGTAACAATTCTCGCGAAAGTGGTGGATATCAGGACAATGCGTACCGGCAGAGGAAAGCTCGTGACGGAGGTAATTGTTTCGGATGCCACCGGCGTGCTGCGGCTCATCTGGTTTAACCAGACCTACGTGCAGCGCTACCTGAAGATTGGAATGTTCATCACCATCTCTGGCAAGGTGGAAACCAGCAGCGGCAGGCTGGCGATGTTCCACCCCGATTACGAGTCCGTAGACCAGCAGCAGTTGAATACTAACCGGATTGTGCCGGTTTATCCGCTCAGCGCGCAAATCTCTCAGCGCTGGCTGCGCAAGACGCAATTCAATGTTTCGCAGTTCTGGGCAGCGCGGGTGCCGGAATTTTTACCCGAGGCGGTGCGCGAAAGAGCGCAGGTGATTCCGCTTCCGGAAGCGCTGGCGCAAATTCACTTTCCTGATTCACACGAACACCTGAGGGCAGCGCAAAGGCGTTTCGCCTTTGATGAGATTTTCCTATTGCAGGTCGGGGTAATCCGCCAGAAAAGACAATGGCAGGACCTGACCGGCACGCCGTTCTCCGTGAGCGACGCCTGGCTGAAAGAGCGCGTACAGGGGCTGCCGTATGCCTTGACCAACGCGCAGACGCGAGCGTTGGAAGAGATTCGCAAAGATGTGGCCAGCCCGCACCCCATGAACCGCCTGCTGCAGGGCGACGTGGGCTCGGGGAAGACGATTGTCGCGGTATTGGGTATGTCCATTGTAATTGAGGGAGGCGGGCAGGCCGCGCTTATGGCCCCTACGGGAATTCTGGCGGAGCAGCACTACCGGACGATTCGGAGCCTGCTTACCGAAACGCACGGGGCGCACCCCGCCTTTCTTGCCCCCGACCAGGTGCGCTTGCTAACCGGCGATACCAGCGCGGCAGAACGCCGCCAAATCCTTACAGGCCTGCAAGACGGCTATGTTAAACTTCTGGTGGGCACGCACGCCCTGATCGAGGAGCCGGTCAGCTTTCAGAATCTGCAGATGGTTGTGGTAGACGAACAGCACCGCTTTGGGGTGCAGCAGCGCGCAGCCTTACGCGCGAAAGGGAACAACCCGCACCTGTTGGTGATGACTGCCACGCCAATCCCCCGCTCTTTGCAGCTGACGATATTTGGGGATTTGGATGTGAGCATCATGGATGAAATGCCTGCTGGCAGACTTCCAATCGAGACCCGCATAGCATATCCGTACGAACGCCACGCCGTTTATGAAATGATTGAGGAACAGGTTCAGGCTGGCCATCAGGCCTTTATTATCTATCCTCTGGTGGAACAGGGCGAAAACGAGGAAGTCAGGGCGGCCGTGGAAGAACAGCAGCGCCTGCAGGAAGAAGCTTTCCCGCACCTGAAGGTTGGTTTGGTACACGGAAGAATGAAACCGGCGGATAAAGACGCTGTGATGCTGGCCTTTCGAAATAGAGAGTATGACATCCTCGTTTCCACGTCCGTGGTTGAAGTGGGTGTGGACGTTCCCAACGCCACAATCATGGTGATTGAGGGGGCAAACCGATTTGGCCTGGCGCAGCTGCATCAGTTCCGCGGCCGCGTTGGCAGAGGAGACGCGCAGTCTTTCTGCGTTCTCATTCCCGAAAGCGATAGTTCAGCAGAAAATGAACGGCTGGCTGTGATGACCCAGACCAATGACGGTTTTGTCCTGGCGGAAAAAGACCTCCAACAGCGCGGACCGGGAGACTTTTTGGGCACCAGGCAGGCAGGATTTGTGGACCTGAAAATGGCCAACCTGGCAGATGTGCGTTTGATACAAAAAGCCCGCGCGATTGCTGAACAACTACTGGCGCAAGATCCGGAGCTGACCTCTGAAGAAAACCAGGCGCTGAAACGCGCTGTTGAAAATTTCTGGCCGTCTGCTGGCGGTAATGGAGATGTGAGCTGATGACAAAAGTATTATTTCCTGGAACTTTTGACCCTATCCACTACGGACATATTGATATCGCCCGCCGCGCGGCGCGTTTGTTTGATGAAGTGGTGGTGGCTGTCTACGATAAACCGATTAAATCGCTGCTGTTCAGTCCTGAGGAGCGGATAGCATTGGTCGAACGGGCTATGGAGGGACTGCCCAATGTGAGCGTCGTTGGGTACCAGGTGCTCACGGTGAGCTTTGCGAGAGAAATTGGCGCAAAGGCAATCGTAAGAGGACTGCGCGTTTTCTCGGATTTTGAGTATGAGTTCCGCATGGCGCTGGCAAACAAACGTCTGGAAGCGGATATTGACGTCATCGCGCTGATTACCACCGAGCAAAACACCTTCCTCTCCTCAAGCACAGTCAAGGAAATCGCCTCACTGGACGGCGACGTTTCCAGCATGGTTCCGGATTACGTTCAGGCGGCACTGCGGGATAAATTCCGAATCTTAGGCCACAATCAGACAGTGGTGCCGGGAACTTCGTTGAAGGACTAAACCAACGATTACAGATGTCGCACTGCGGCGTATTTATCGGAGCCGACCGGGGCAGGAAAAAGATTTCGCTTAAGCCCTTAATTCATGATAAACTGGATTAACGCGCATTCATCAGTATTCACGGAGAAAGATATGGATATCCTTCACCTGGTAGACCGTTTGGAAGAACTGTTCAATAATAGCCGGCCCATTCCATTAAGCCGCAGCGTGGTTGTGGATGAGAATGCCTTTATGGATATCATCGACCAAATGCGCATTTCCATCCCCGATGATATTAAAAAGTCTCAGCAAATCATTGCCCAGAAAGACCGCATTCTGGCGCAGGCGCAGGAAGAAGCTAACCGCACTCTGGCATTGGCGCGCGAGAAGAGCGAAAAGATGATTGAGAAAAGCGAGGTTTTTCTCGCGGCACAGGCCAAAGCAGAGCAAATTACCGAACAGGCCCGTCGGGAAGCCGCGCAGACCCAACGGGATGCCGACCGTTATGTGGTGGAAACACTGACGAAACTGGAAGCGGAAATGAACCGCATCCTGGCGCAGGTGCGCAACGGCATCAAAACACTTCAGGCAGAGGTACAAAACACTCCGCCTGAAGAAACTGAATAACCTAACCCTCCTGTGGTGATTTGGGCGCGTCCTGCTGGTCAGGCGCGCTTTTTTTCTTTCTTCCGCGGGAGGCGGATGGTTTGGGTTTGCGGTTGATGGGCTTATCTGCCAGTGCCGCTTCCAGAACCTGGTCCATGTGGTCCACGAGGACAATCTGGAGCTTGCTCAATACCTGAGGCGGAATCTCGCGCAGGTCTTTCTCATTTTTGCGCGGCAGCAGCACGGTGCGGATGCCGGAACGGCTGGCTGCCAGGACTTTCTCCCGCACCCCGCCAACTGGCAGCACTCTGCCGCGCAGGGTGATTTCGCCTGTCATCGCGACTTCGTGCCGTACCGGCACACCCAGCACGGCCGAGGTGAGGGCGGTCGCCAGCGTGATGCCGGCGCTTGGGCCGTCTTTCGGGATTGAGCCTTCAGGGACATGAATATGAATATCCATTTCCTCAAAAAAGTCAGTTGGTATCTGGAAGGTCTCTTGCTTGGACTTGAGATAAGACAGGGCAGCCTGAGCGGACTCCTGCATGATTTCGCCAATCTGCCCGGTCATCTGCAGGTTGCCTTTGCCTTCGATGACCAGCACTTCAACCGGCATAATTTCGCCGCCGTTCTCCGTCCAGGCAATGGCTGTTGCCATTCCAATTTCGTCATTTTGCTCCGCTACCGCCGGGAAGAATTCCGCCGGCCCAAGCAGTTCGGAGACGAAGTCCGCGCTAATTTCCAATGGGAAACTTTTCCCTTCAGATTTCATGCGCGCGATTTTTCGGAGGACAGAACCAATCTCGCGCTCAAGATTGCGGACGCCGGCTTCGTAGGTATATCCCTCGATGATTGCCTGCAATGCCTCCGCCGAGAAATGGATTGGCTCCTCTTCCAGGCCGGTTTCTTCCAGTTGTTTTGGGATGAGAAACTGCCTGGCGATGGCCACCTTCTCTTCCAGAATATAGCCAGGAAATTCAATTAACTCCATACGGTCCAGCAGCGCGGGCGGGATGGTGGAAACTGTATTGGCAGTGGTGATGAACAGCACCTTGGAGAGGTCGTAGGCGACTTCAAGGTAATGGTCGGAGAAGGCATAGTTCTGCTCGGGGTCCAGAACTTCCAGCAAAGCGGCGGCTGGATCGCCCTGAAAATCCGCACTGAGTTTATCGATTTCATCCAGCATGAAGACCGGATTAATCGTCCCGGCTTTGCGCATGGTTTGCAGAATGCGGCCGGGCAGCGCGCCAAGATACGTCCGGCGGTGCCCCCGGATTTCCGCTTCGTCATGAACGCCTCCCAACGAGACTCTCACGAAGCTGCGTTCCAGCGCGTCGGCGATGGATTTGCCCAAAGAGGTTTTCCCTGTTCCAGGAGGACCGACAAAACACAAGATGGGCTGTCGGTTTCGTTTTGGTTTCAGGCTGCGGACGGCCAGGTATTCCAAAATCCGGTCTTTGGCTTTCTTGAGCCCGAAGTGGTTCTTCTCCAGAATCTCCCTGGCATGGTTGATATCGAGGTTATCCTGCGTTTCCTTATCCCAGGGGAGTTCAATCAGCCAGCGCAGGTAGGTTTGAATCATTCCGCTTTCAGGCGAGAGTGAAGGCATGGCGGCAAAACGCTCCAGCTCTTTTTCGGCGGCTTCCCGCGCTTCTTCCGGCAGGTTAATTTTGCTCAGGGCCTCACTCAACTCCTGATAGTCTGGATCTGAGGGTTTGCCGTCGTTCAGTTCGCGCTGCAGGGTGGAGATTTGTTCGCGCAGGTAGTTTTCCCGCTGGTTTCGGTCAAGTTCCGATTGGACGCGATTTTGGATTTCGTTTTCCAGTTCCAACAGGCGGGTCTCATTCATCAATTTGCGCAGGGCTGCTTCCAGGCGGATGCTGCCGTCTGTTTCCAGCAGGAAAGCAAGACGCTCTTCCTCGGTCAGGTCCAGGGTGGATAATACAATATCCGCCAGGTCGCCGCTGTCTTCTATTGAGCTGACGTATTCGACAACGTCGTCATTGAGGAACTCCACCAGATTGGCGTAGTCTTTAAACTTATCGACCACGGCGCGCCGCAGCGCGGTTTGGACAACAGCGCTGCTCCTTCGGGCTTTGATTGGCCGGCAGCGCATCATCAACTGGCTGCCTTCCTGCCAGATATCTTCAACTTTAATTCTGCGACGGGCCTGCAAAAGGACAGACTGCCTGCCGGCATCGAGGTTAATCAAACTCCCAACGGCCACTTCCAGCCCAATCTCAAGATATTTTTCCTGGGTATCTTCCAGGTTAAGGTCCATTGCGGAGTAACAGGCAAAAAGCGTTTGGTTGCTTTGATAGGCGTCCTGAAGCGTCTTTAGGGTGTCCGGGTCATCGACCAGGGTCAGCGGCGCCATCGCGTGCGGGAGCATGAGCATATCTTCCAGGTTGATTGCCGGGCCAACAAGGAAACCTTCTTTATCCCGTTTTCTGTCTTTCACGTTCCGCAGGTTGCTCAGGCTCGAAAATCGGGATACCTGAAAAGGGTCATCCCGGTTAAGTTGGTTAAAGAAAAATGGGTCGCGATACACGAAAAAATACTCCTCGGAGTGTTATTACAGGGCTGGAAATTATACTCCGGACTTATCAGCCTGACTAAGACCAGAATACCAGATATCCCTTGCTGCAGCGGCGATGAAAACGCTGCCAGCCACGATAATGCCGGTGTCAGTGCCCGCGCGAGCCAGCGCCAGCGCCAGCGCGTCTTCCGCCGGGCTCACCGCTTCGATTGGCAGGCCGTACGGCCGGATTTGTTCCATCAATTTGACGGGGTCCGCGGCGCGCGGATGGGTGGAGAGCGTGGTGATGACGCTTTCCACGCGCGGCAGGATTTCGGTCAGCATGGCGTCCAATTCCTTATCTGCAGAGGCGCCAAAGACCAGCAAGAATTTTTGCCCGGGAAAATAATCATCCAGGCTCTGTCTGAGGCGGTTCATGGAATCCCCGTTGTGGGCTGAGTCTATGACCACAGGCGGATTTTCGCGCAGGATTTCAAAACGGGCCGGCCACACCACCTGTTCAAAGCCTTTTCGGACGTCCTCCCGGGAGAGCGCCAGCCCCTGCGCGCGGGCCTGGTCCAAAGCTGCCAGCGCTGTCAGCGCGTTTTGCGCCTGGTGCGCGCCTAAAAGAGGCAGTGTTAGGGTAATCTCCGGGTCTGCCAGCGAAGCGGTCACCAGAGGGCTGCCACCCAGGGCAGCAATGCTTACAGACTGCGCCCGCAAAGAATGCCTGTTGATGGTTAGCGAATATGCCTGGTCCGCCCGTGTCAGCGGCGAACCGCGTTCCAGGGCGATACGCACCAGTTCCTGCCCGGCTTCGGGGGCCTGCGGGGCTAAGACCACCGGTATGCCGGGTTTGATAATGCCGGCTTTTTCAGACGCAATCTCGGACAGCGTATTTCCCAAAATGGCGGTATGGTCGTAAGAAATGGGGGTGATGACCGAAACAAGCGGGTTGATGATATTGGTGGCGTCCAGCCTGCCGCCCAGCCCGACTTCTATCACGGCGATGTTCACCTTGCTTTCGAAGAAGAAGAGAAACGCGAGCGCCGTGGTGAGTTCAAACGTGGTGATATCGGGTACTTTTTCTGTCAGCGGGCGAATTCGGGCGGCGAGGTTTACCAGCGACTGTCGGTCAATCTGGCAGCCGTTTATTTGGATGCGTTCGGTAAACTCCTGCAGGTGTGGTGAGGTGTATAAACCCACGCGGTACCCGGCAGCTCGCAGTGCGGACGCGCAGAGAGAGGCGGTGGAGCCTTTGCCTTTGGTGCCCGCCACGTGGATGCTTAAAAACTTATCCTGCGGGTTTCCGAGTAAATCCATCATCCGCCGCATGCGGTCCAGTTTGAAAAAGCGGTGGCTGTCATCCAGGTGCCGCTTCATGCTGAAATCGATAAAGCTGTAAATAAAATCCAGGGTGTCCTGGTAAGCCTGGTCGAGATTTTCCATTTCCATACGCCTGTTTGCGTCCTAATTATATCCCTGCGCGTTAAAAAACCCGGCATGCGGCTGGGTCATACCGGGTTTGATTGACAAGGGGAAAGCGACTATTTTACGATGACATCCACCAGCAGCACATAACCAATGATGGAGAACCCATTTCCGCGGAATTCCACCAGCAGACATTCCCGGTTGAAATTGTCAAAGCGCCTTTCGGGCATTGGCAGCAGCGTAAGCTGCGTGCCCTGGGGGATTCGTCCGGTGGCAATATAACCTTCATAACAATCATTGCGGGCATACACCTGACGGATGGTTTCAACGTACACCACGGGTGTCGGGGTCGCCGTTTTTGTTGGGGTAGGTGAATAATCAGGTGTGGGGGTCAGGGTTTTCGTCGGGGTTGGGGTGATGGTCGGGGTCAGTGTAATGGTCGGGGTGAAGGTCGCGGTGGGAGTGCGAGCCAGGTTGCGGGCTTGAATGGCGCTGCTGATACTGCGCGTAGCCACACTAATTAGCAGGCCCAGCATAACAAGCGCCAATAATGCACCTGATACAGCAACCATATAGGTGAGCGAGAGCCCGCGTTTAAGCTTGATGACCTGGGGGTCGTTGGGGAAGCGCTTGCGGACTCCGCGACTGATGAGGAAAGCATCCAGCGCGAAGAAGCGGCTGCCGGTTTTTTGGGCTTCCAAGGCCCGATTGATGGCATCTTGATGCGCCTCAATTTCCGTTTCGAGACTGCTGATTTCGTTTTCCAGAAGCAGGCTCTGAGAATCGTAGGCGTCCAACTGGCGCAGAAGGTCCAGATTTTCCCGCGCGCCGGCAATTTTTTGGAGAGCGCTGGCAAGCGTCGGCGCCTCAGCCGCGTCCTTCTGTAAGCGCTGAGTATTGTCCAGCAGCGACTGAATTGTCGCGGGGATGAGCAAATCCAGGCGGTTTTGCAGCCGGCTGATTTGGGAAATGCTGCCGTACTTCATGCGCAGGCGTTCCAGTTTGCTTTTGGCCTCCGCCAGTTTGGCCGGTGGAATTTTCCCGCTCAGACTGACGATATCGCTCACTTCTTCGAGCAGCGAGATGTCAGCTTTTACCTCTGCGGCTTTATCCAGGTATTCCGGAATAGCCACCGCGCTGGCAGCGGTTTGAATTTTCCCAAGCGCCTGCACCAATTCACCCTGAGAAAGCAGATTCAGGCCTTCTTTGTAAACATCGTAGGCCTGCATCTGATTTTCCAGGTCGTGGCGCAGTTCCTCGCCTTCGCGCCAGCGTTTGATGCCGGCATCCCGCAGGTGTTCAAAGGCTTCTTCAAGGTAATTCAGCGCCACCTGATAACGGAAGACGCGCGCCGCGCTCTGGGCTTTGCCATACGCTTTGCCTGCCTCGGGAGGCAGCGCCACGGAAGGTATGTTGCCCGATCGCAAAAATTCCTCCGCTTCGGAGTGATGCTCCTCCGCGCGGGACCAACCGGGCTCCATCTGCATGACCTTCTCATAAAGCGGGATGGCTGCCTGGTAATTGCCTTTGTAAAAAAGCTCTTCGGCCTCGTCCATCAGCCGTTCGGCTTCGGGGTCGTGGCTGGACTGGAAAAATTTCCGCAGCGGGTCAATCCCAGAATCGCCCTGCAAATCAAGCTTGCTGACCGGCGGTTTTGAAATTGACGGTTGAGCTGGCGCGGGTCTTGATGGTTCCGCGGGGGCCTCCTGCTGAGGGGGCTGCGCCGCGCTGGCAATTCTCCGTCCGCGTTCCCGACGAATTTCGCGCAGAAGGCGGTTGGCTTCATCAACGTCGTCCAGGTCCACCTGATCGGTAATGCGGTGTGTGGCCAGGGCTTCCAGATAGGTCGAAAGCGCGTTTTCTACCTGCAAAAGCTCGTCATCAGACGGATTAGATTTCTTTAGAAGGGTTTTGGCCTGTTCAATGAGGTCCAGAATCATTGATGGCTCCTTTCAAGTCTTTATTTCACGGTGTATGGTGATTATAGCCGTTTGCTGGCAAGGTACTGCAGGTGGTCCCGCATCTCCGCGGCGCTGAGGAAGTTCCCATCCAGGGCTTTTTCCAAAAAGCGCATCTCCTCCTGGTTCAGACGGTTCTGCACGTCATAGGAATAAGACGCTTTGAAGTGCCTGGGGGAGTTGTTGATATCTTCCGGGCGGTTGGGACCAACCGCGACCGAGCCGGGGGCTTGCCGGCCTGTAAAAATGTGATGCATTGCCCGGGAACTGAACTGCACCAAATCAAACTGCAGCACTTCGGGCTGAATGTTTTGCGGCTGCCAGTGGCCAATGTTCCAGTCCAGCATGATGACTTTCTGGCGGTACTCGTTCCAGTAATAATGCAGCAATTTATGGTCGAGGTAAGTCGCTCCGCGTTGGTGTGCTTTGTCGAGCATATCGACAATCTGGATGGAAATATCCAGCACCTGTTTCATCGTCAGGTTCTTTACAAAGTTACCGCGTGTATAACCGGCATCGCAGAGCAGATAAAGATTGTCTTCCCAGCGCCGCTCGAGGATGAGAAAAGGAAGCCAGCCGTCGGCCAGCCTTTCGTCCATCTCCTCCAGCAATGTGTCCGTTTCATCCGGCGCAAAAAGCGATAGCGTGCCGCTGACATGCGCCGCGCTCGCTTTTTGCTCGGCATCTTTGGATAACGGCGCCAATTCAGAAGGCCACATACTGGCTGCGTCAGTTTTAAGAAAACCAGCCTGCAGCATGGGAGTAAGACCCTGGATGTTTTGCAGATTGGCAAGGATGCGGAATTCCTCGAGGAAAAGGGGCTTCGCGTACGAGATTTTATCGTGCCGCATCACTTTAAATGCGGGGTCGCGCTTGTACGCGCTGCTGCCTGTTTCGTCCTTCAATAAAAAAACTCTGGCGCTCGAACCCGCGGCTTCGGGTACGGCGAAATCCTGGTTTCCGGCAGTCAGCCAGGTGTCCAAAGGTTCAGCGAGATAGAGCCCGCTTTGTATGCTTAATTTTTTCTCAATCATGTTTGACCCTTAATTCGGGCAATTCTACCATTTTTGTTTGGGGTCTTCGTTGAAGATATCAATATCTTTGGATGCCAGCTCCTGAAACCAGCCCGCCAGAGGGTGAGCGACGTCAAGCGCGTCCAGCAGGCTGGCTGCGTGCTTCCATTCCGTTTGTTTCAGCACCTGATTGTACTGCTCCTGCCAAAGGCGCACCTTCGATTGTTTTCTGGAAGGAGGTTCCAGCAGGGTGTGAATTTGTCCGAGCGCGAACATCATGTCCCCCGCGCTGTTCCAGGCAAGCCTTGTGCACGCTGTGCCCGGCTTTGCCAGGGCGAGTAATGTGCGCTCCAGGGTTTGAAGGTGGCGGGTCAGCTGTTGAAGCGACTGATTGATGCCGCTGAACGCGGACTGGTTCATCTGGATGAGCCATCGCAGGGGGCGGTTTACTGAATGTTCATGTTCCTGCCAGAATGTGAAGAAATCATGCTGTGCTTGCTCAGCCAGCGCGACCATTTCGCGCACATTATCGAGAAAAACGCCGTTTTCTTGCAGCCGGCGCCAATATCCAACCAGTTTTACCAATGCCTGCCCGCAGGATTCGAGATGCGCGGGCAGTGCGTTGGCCTGCAGGGATTCTGCCAGCGCGTCCCAACGCATTTGTTTAATCATGGTCAGGTGCGGTTGGAGGGTTGTTTTCCAGTTTTTTTGCGCTTCGAGAGCGGACCTGACCAACAGCCAATGGGAATAGTTGTCCGGCAGAGGCGCTTCACGTGACGCGACCGCGTTGGTTTGCGCGTCCTTCCAGGCTTTCAGGTACTCAAGGACATTCAGCGCCTGAATGACGTTTTGTTGGTCGGTCGGCGGGAAAACAGCTGGTTCCACCGGTTGGGTTTGGGTTGGCAGCATACCAAAAAGAGTGTCAAATGCCTGGCCCAGCAGCCGGTAAGGGCCGTAATACTCAGGCATGTGCGTCTTGAGGCTGCTTAAGGCAGTGGAGAGGTCTTCTCCTTCCCGAAGCGACTGATGAAAGCGTGATATCGCGTCCTTTTGAGCGGCGCCTAACCTGCCCGACATCGCGGAGGATGGCCGGTATTCGATAACATATTCACCATATTCCAGCCATGGGATGGGCCAATGGCTGCTGGTGGATACCAGACGCAGGGTCTCCAAATCGGCAGCTGCCGCCAGGGCTTTCTGACACTGCACAAGGCTGGCAAGCCACGCCGGTTGGCTCAGGGAGGCTGCCACATCCGGCATACGGTCTGTCAGTTCGCGTCCGAACGCATTTAGGCTTTGTCCCGGCTGCGGTCCGCGGGAAATTTCGTTCATCCAGGTTTGAAGCGCGGCGATACCGGCATGAATATCTCTGAGAAACGGCATGGTCGGCTCAAGCAGGAAAAACTTCACCAGGGCGTCCTGGCATTTTTCAAGTTCACCTTCCGTCCACAAAGTCAGGATTTCCCGCGTTTTCGCCAGTTCCAGGTTCAAAGCCTGCGGCAGCGCTGCCGGAATACTGGTGAGATGCGCTCCAGGCGAGCGCAGCAAATCCCTCAGTTTCAGCAGTTTATCGCCGAGCATTTCCCCCGGCTGTAACTGGCCCCATTTTGAGATGAGCTCTTCCAGGACGGCGGCCAAATCCTTAAGGGCTCTGAGCGCGTCATTTTCAGACTGTAGCTCTTCCCGCGCATGCAGGAGGCGGGTAAGGCCTTCATCGCGCCAGCTGATTAACTGCTCCAAAAGGGTTGTTTTCAGGGCTTCCGGGACGCCAAAAGCCTGACGCATGGCAAGCTGGATGCTGTTCAGCCGCGCGATGTTTTTGGAAATTGCGCGCGCCCCCTCCAATTCCCAGATAGCTCCCGGTAAATCGTCGGTAATCGTTCTGGTGAGAACATTGGTGAAAGCCGGCCGGTCGTAAGCGTCTTCCAGGCTGAGCAAATATTGCACCAACTGCCAGCTCTCGTTGACTTCTTCTGGCACGTAAACCCGCAGCAGCTCAATGAGCTCACGAAGCTCTTTATAAGCTTTTTCACGCGCGAGACGGTCAGCATAACGGCGGATAGATAGGATGGCTGTCTCGGTCTGCACCTGAACGCCTAACTTGGCCAGCGCCTGCTTCAATTCGAGGATTTCTTGCACCTGAGTTAAGGAATCAATTTGTCGGGAGCTACTGTCGAAAGCAAGCTGATACTCCTTGACGCGCATCGAGAGGTGCGTTTCCATGTATTCCACGCGGTGCTGCAGCTGGAGCAGCGCTTTTGGCGTGAGACCGGAGGCGTCCCTGGGCCAATCAATTTCCGGGATAAGTTCCGGAGCTATTTGATTCAGCAGCAGGCTGCCTTCATTGATGAACTGCTGGTAATCCAGATTTACGGGGTGCTGCGGGTGAAGCGCTTCATTGGTTTCAAAAAACAAGCCGTTGCCCCAGTCAATGAACGAAAGCGTGTTCGTTGATTCGTCCCAAAAAATATGCTCCATTTTGACATCATTCCAGGCAATACCCAGGGCGTGTACGCGGGATAGCAAGGTGAACACACTGGATAGCACCTTCAGCACAAGTGTTTGCGAGAAGGAGGCATTCTTTTGGAGCAGGTTCTTTAATAAATTTGATATGGCAATGCCGCGCACTTCCTCGCTGATGATGAAGAGAGCCGCGGTTCTGGATGTGCCCTCCGGGCTTTGGTCCAGGAGCAGGGGGGTATGCACGGTAAGATTATTTCGGCGGGCGTCCAGTCCATTGAGAGCCGCAAGCACTTTGCCTTCGTTTTCAATCTGCACGGCCTGCCGCAAAATCGTGCCGCCCGAGATGTTCTGAACCGGACGCTTCATCAGGCCGCGCTGCCGGCCAAGTTCGGTTTGCACGCGCAGGACTTCGCCGGCATCACCTTTGCCAATTTGCTCCTGCAGCTGCCAGTGGAATTTCCTTCCAAAAACTACGCTTGCCATGCCGCCATTATAAACTGAGATGGAAAGCCGAAAAACAGGTTTATGAGGTTTTACGGCGCGGTTGGGGGAAGCCTGAGAATGCGCCTGGGATGAGCTTTTTTTCCGGAAAACCAAAGGCGCGGTTCACAAGTCGAACCGCGCCTCGCGTATAAATAGACCAGAAAGATTAGTTGCCGTGCAGCGCGAGGTAACGTTCTTCAAGCAGAGGGTAATCCGCGAAGCATTGGAAACGGACTGAGTAGACCGCGCTGTGGATATCGTATTCCGGATTATCAAATGTAACGACGAAGGGTTCCAAATAATCCAGTAAATGGATTTTAATCAGCGCGTCGTTTTCATCAGTCCAGATTTGCTGGTGTTCGGACGAGATTGTGTTGATGTCCACCTCATACCCATCCGCGATGTACTGGTCAAACACATACTGAACCAACTGTTTTCGCATGGAAACACGGTCCACGTAACCAAAGGAGACGTTGAAGGCATCTTCGCAGAAGATCAGTAATCCGTCCTCATCGTAATATTCTCCGTTAAAAATTTCTTCGTAAGCGGCAATGATATCCTCGTAACCTGCCAGGGCGTCCTGAGCATCTCCCAGCTGCCTTTGCAGGTCAGTTAGCTTTCCCTCAAGCTCTGTAACGCGCGCCGCTGCGGCTGCGTTTTGGGCAACCTGAGCCTGCAGGTCAGCAATCTGACCGCTTAAGTCGCTTTTTTCAGCCATCAGCCTCTCCTTTTCGACTTGGAGGTCCTGCAAGTCGCGTTTTAAGTTGCTGACCTCGACAGCAAAAGAGGTGAGGGTGGGAGAGTAGTCGACTTGCGGAGCCTGAGCAGCCTGCGGAAAACAGGCGGATATGGTGAGAAGGATGAAGACACAGAAGATGGGTAAAACCTTTTTCATAGGGACTCCTTTTTTATTTAATTGAAAGACCATCGATAATTAAATTTTATCATCAGAAGACTTTTTTGGACGTATGTTTTTCAGCAGGTAATAAATTTGTTATTGGTAAAAAAGTTTTGTTGGGGTTTTTGCGCATAAAGGTCAGGTAAGCGCAGGCTATATACGAGTTCTAAACCAAATTTTGGAACGCATCTATACAATCAGCATTGAATACTTTCGAACAAGTTTTCAGGTGGATTAAGTTCTGATTAGTGTGCAATGGCATTAACGGTAAAAAGACCATTAAGAAAGAGAATTAATTGATGAAGAGTAACAAATTCAGTAAGGCGCTAATTCTTTTAACTGCCACAATGTTCCTGACAGGTTGCGTTTCCAACACCTCAGCAAATACCACAACTACCGATATTGGACAGGTTACACAAATAACTCTAACCAACACAATCGACGTGGCCGGTTCAATCTCTCCGCGCCAGATCGCAGCCGTGAACTGGTCTGTTACAGGTACAGTGGCATCGGTGAATGTCATGGTGGGGCAACAAGTTGAAAAAGGGGATGTTTTAATGACCCTGGACATCAGTTCGCTGCCCGAAAATCTGGAAAAAACCAGGCAGGAACTGGCTGAATTGTGTTCTCCTGCGGCAGTGGCAAGTGCTCAACAAAAAGTGTTGGAAGCCCAGGATGCCTATGATACGGCTGTTCAGAATCGTATGAACCTGGACTATCAGGATGAGGATTTAATCGAGAATGCTTATGCTGAGTTTATCTTAGCAAAAGCCAGGTACGAAGAAGCGTATGAGAACTATCTAAATTGGAAAGATGAGGACGAAAGCGACCATTACGAAACCGACCTGGCAGTTGCTTACACCGCTATGTATAAAGCCAAGACTGAGATGGAGACCGCCCAGTATATTTATGAGTTATATAAATCTAAATCCTCTGCGCAGACTTATGCAGAATACGATAATGCGGTAGTGCTTGCCCAGAATGCTTTGCTGGAGGCACAGAATTATCTCACCTTAATTACTGGAGGGGAAATTCCGGAAGATACGACCAGTCCTTCTATCCAGGAATTTCGACAGAAGCAGAACGCGCTGGACGCGATAAATTTACGCGCCCCTATTACAGGTACAGTTGCTGCAATTTACGACGAGCCTGGCATGCTGGTTACAAATAACCATACCAGTGTAAAAATCGTGGATAGCTCCGCGCTATACCTTGGCGTTTCAATGGAAGAGAGCGATATCGCCCAGATATCGATTGGATTGCCAGCCATTGTTAACGTTGATATTTTCCCTGACCTCGAACTCAGCGGGCACATTTACAGTATTGACCCGGTTGGGACAATCTCTAATGGGGTGGTTTACTATACTGTTGAAATTGAACTGGACGAAACTGATGTACATATCCCCATAAACGCCAGCGCTTCAGCTTCCATCCAAATTGGCGAACCAGAAATAAAGTTGCTTGTCCCTGCCACCGCTGTTCAGAGCGATGACACTGGTGAGTTCGTCCAGGTCATCACTGACGGCACATACAAACGCGTAGATGTGGTTAGTGGAACCATTATGTCGGACGATACTGTGGTCGTGGAGGGTGACTTAGAGGTGGGTGATTTTGTCCTGCTCATTATTGAAACTACTGCTTCGGAAGAAGAGACAGGTGGTGACTTTGGTATTTTTGGAGGAGGCGGCGATCGTGGAGAAATGCCTGCCGGAGGAGGGCAGGTGCCTCAGGGCGGACAGCAACCTCCAAGCGGCGGACCTCAGGTACCCTAGAGGTGTTCCATGATAGAAACGCAAGAAATATCCAAAACTTACAGGCTGGGAGATATCAAGGTGCGCGCCTTGCGTAAAGTAAGCCTGAAGATTCAGGATGGCGAAATGGTGGCGATCATCGGACCTTCAGGCTCTGGAAAGAGTACATTGCTGTCCATTCTTGGATGTCTGGACGTGCCCAGCAAAGGCGTGTACCTTATTGACGGAAAGCCAGTTGAGGGTTTAAACGAAAATCAACTGGCAGCAATTCGCCGTGAAAAAATAGGTTTTGTTTTTCAGCAATTTAATTTGCTGCCGCGGACTACTGCCCTGGAGAATGTCATGCTGCCTATGTATTACAGCGGCGTCAGGCCTAAAATGCGGCTGCAGAATGCGATGGAAGCGTTGGCAGCAGTTGGATTATCGGACCGCGCCAGAAGTCATCCCAATCAGCTTTCAGGCGGAGAGCAGCAGCGTGTTGCAATTGCCCGGGCTTTGGTAAACAAGCCAACCATCTTGTTGGCCGATGAACCTACTGGAAACCTGGATACACAAAGGGGTGATGAAGTCATGAGGATATTCCAAAAGCTCAATCGGGAAAACGGGCAGACAGTTGTATATGTAACACATGATCCTTTTATCGCGCGGCACACCAATCGCATCATCCAATTGGTGGACGGAAGAATTGTTAGCGATGAACTTGTCGCAGATCCCTTTGATGCAGGCACGCCTCGACCAGACGATTTGATGACTACCCATTGGGGGACAGTAGAGAATGATGAGGAGGATGCATGAGCATCATTGAAACTCTTCGAATCGCTTTCCGCGCGATCGGCACGAACAAGCTGCGCTCAGGCCTGACCATGCTAGGAATTATCATCGGTGTTGCTGCGGTAGTCGCTCTGATGGCAGCTGGTCAGGGAGCAACCAGCGGTATCACAAGCCGTGTGGAAGGGATGGGAACCAATCTAATAACCGTCTCGGGAGGGCGTTCTTTTCAATTCATGTTCGGGGGGCAATCCGAAACGCTCTTGTACAGCGACTACGAAGCTCTCCTCGAAGACCTGGGCGAGGAAGCGGAAATTGCCCCATACTACCAGGGGGTTGCCAGCGTGATGAACGGTGACCGCAGCGCAAGCGCGTCAGTCCGGGGTGTTACACCGTGCTATCTTGATGTTAATGCTTACTCCTTGGCTAAAGGGCGATTCATATCTGAGGAAGATAACTTGGGAAAATCTCGTGTTGTGGTGTTGGGCTCCAGTTCCGCCGAGGATTTATTTGCGGGATTAAACCCGATAAATCGTGAAATAAAAATCAATGGAAAAGTCTATAAGGTGGTAGGAGTTCTGGAGGAAAAAGGCAGCAATGATGACCAGGTTCTTATTCCTTTACAAACTGGTTACAGCCTGGTTTTTGGGGCACAGGCCAGATATAAGGGTCAGTTCACCTTGTCCTCCATCGAACTTTCTGCCCACGACGCGGAGAGCGTGGATACCCTGATTCCCCGCATCGAATTCATCCTTCGCCGGGAACACGGGCAAAAACTCACGGATGATCTGCCCTTTTCAGTAAGTTCTCAATCACAGATGCTTGAATCCCTTAACAGTATCAGAAGTACCCTGACCACATTGTTAGGGGCAATCGCTGGCATCTCCCTCTTGGTAGGAGGGATTGGGATCATGAATATCACGCTGGTCTCTGTGCGAGAACGCACGCGGGAAATCGGCCTTCGCAAGGCAGTGGGCGCAACGCGTGGGGTGATATTATTCCAATTCCTTGTGGAAACTCTAACACTATCACTCCTGGGAGGTTTGCTTGGTGTGCTTGTAGGCTGGGGGATTGCCTGGGGCGTTTCCGCCAGCGGATTGCTGACTGCAACGGTAACACCGAAAGTGGTTTTGATATCCGTCGCGATGGCAACATTGGTTGGTGTCGTGTTCGGGATTTATCCAGCTTACCAGGCGGCAAGCTTGCGGCCTGTTGAGGCTTTACGCTATGAATAAAGTCAGGAGAATAATGAAAGTAAAGAAACACTCACTACTAACTTGTGCAGGCATCTGTCTGCTGCTGCTGGCGCTGCTCAGTACGGGGTATGCCGCGTATTCGTCATTCAGAATGAAGCCTGGTGCAGGAGCCGGCTTTGTACCTATGCAGGGAGAGGATGTAAGTGGTGAAAGACCACAACCGCCTGATGACCTGAAGCCTGGAACAGGACAGACCCCTCCACAAGGTGAGATTAATCGCGAGGATTTCCGTGGGCTGCCTCCCACTAACGGAAACTTTCCTAACGGAAAGATAATGCTGGGCGGTTTTGCTCCCTTCGGTTGGTTGAGTTTTGCCATTTATATCGTTGCCCTGGTGGCAGCTATCATTGCTGCTCTCGGAATCTTTAATTCCAAGAAGTGGGGCGCAATTATGGCAATAATTGTTGCTGCAGTCTTGTTGGTCAGCGGTGTATTAGGCCTCTTTCGGGTTTTTGGTTGGCCTGGCATAGTCGTGTCAGTGCTGAAGGTTTTGCTAGCAGTTGCCGTCATCATATTGCTTGTGTTGCCATCTGCGCGCACGCTATACGTCATTCCAAAGTCTCAGAAAGTTGATGACGACGATGACGATGACGAAGACGAAAAGGCAAATCCGATTTCTGAAAAAAAGATTGAGGCTGTTTCTTCTAGCGGACCTGAGGGAAGAAAAGATGACACCCCACTGATATGACTTTTTCCCGACCCTTTTGGGGAACACAGACGATTTGCCCTTTGAACCAGAGTTAGATAAGCAAACGCAGCGCCAGGTAAAACATTTGCCTGGCGCTTTCGTGTAAGGATCAGACCAACAGACTAAATCAGGGCAGTGTATTCCCTGCCGCGCGGTAGATGCTGTACCACTCCTGCCGGCTAAGGGTAATTTCTGAGGCCTGCGCGCATTCTTTCAGGCGGGCGGGGTTCATTGTGCCCACGATTGGCTGCATCCTGGCGGGGTGGCGCAGCAGCCAGGCCAGCGCGATGGTTGTGCTGCTAACCTTGTACTTCTCAGCAAGCTGGTTTAAGCAGGCATTCAATTCAGGAAAATCTGGATTGTTGACAAATACGCCGCCAAAAAAGCCGTGCTGAAAGGGCGACCAGGGTTGAATAGTGATATCGTGCAGGCGGCAGTAATCCAGCACGCTGCCGTCTCGGTCCAGCGCGGCATCCTCGCTGGTGTTCACATGCAATCCATTGGAAATCAGCGCGGCGTGGGCGATGCTGAGCTGAAGCTGATTGACATGTAACGGCTGGCGGACAAATTTTTTCAGCAGAGCGATTTGCATCGGTTTGTGGTTGGACACTCCGAATAACCGCACTTTTCCTGTTGATTCTAAAATATTAAAGGCCTCCGCCACTTCCTCCGGCTCTACCAGAGCGTCGGGGCGGTGCAGCAGCAAAACGTCCAGATATTCGGTTTTCAGGCGCGTCAGGCAGCCCTCCACGGCTGAAAGGATGTGTTCCTTCGAAAAGTCATACATGCCGGCGCGAATGCCGACCTTCGACTGCAATAACAGAGTCTCCCGAACGGACGGGCTCATGTGAACAGCTTCAGCAAACATTTCCTCACAGGCGCCCCCACCGTAGATATCAGCGTGGTCAAAGAAGTTGGCTCCCAATTCGAGCGCTGCCTGCACAAACCTTTCCGCTTCGGCAGGCGAAAGCGTTTGGATGCGCATGCATCCCACGCCGACCACTGGAACCTGCAGTCCTGAACTTCCTAATTGAATTGTTCTCATTGCTTCTCCTGAATTGGCGTTTTGTTGGCTGCCTAATAGCCTGCGAACCCGGGAAACCTATCGACGGGCAGGCGAAAACTGGCTTGTTCTAAAACTCAAACTCTTTGGCGCGGTACTGCAGCGCTTCGGCTAAATGAACCTGCTTGATATCAGCGCTGTCCGCCAGGTCGGCGATGGTGCGCGCGAGTTTCAGCACGCGGTGGTAACCCCTGGCTGTAAGCTGCAGCTGGCGCATAGCAGACTGCATCAGGGACTGGGAGGGAGCGTCCAGCATACAAAAACGGCGCAGTTCTGCGGGGCTCATGTCCGCGTTTGAAAACAGCGCGGTTCCCGCGAAGCGCTCGCTTTGGCGTTTGCGGGCAAATTCCACGCGCTCCCGGATTGCCGCTGAACTCTCACCCTGGCGCGCTGTGCTCAACTTCTGGTAATCCACGCGCGGAACGTGAATCAACATATCGATGCGGTCCAAAAGCGGACCGGAAATGCGTTTTTGGTAGGTTGTGATGGCCCCGGGCGCGCAGGTACACTGCTTGAGGGTATCGCCATAATAACCGCAAGGGCAAGGGTTCATCGCACCGATGAGCATGAAATTGGCTGGGAATGTGAGCGTGCCGTTGGCGCGGCTGATGGTGACGCGTTTATCTTCGATGGGCTGCCGCAAGACTTCCAGGATGCGCTGTCCGAATTCTGGCAATTCGTCCAGAAAGAGCACGCCGCGGTGCGCCAGAGAAATTTCGCCCGGGTGCGGCAGGTTGCCCCCGCCTACCAGTCCGGCGTGGCTGATGGTGTGGTGTGGGGCGCGGAATGGGCGCGTCTGCATCAGCGGGGTGTTTGCCGGCAGCATATCGCAAATGGAATAAATGCGCGTGACTTCCAGCGCCTCTTCCAGCGTAAGCTGAGGCAGAATGGAGTTTATCGCCCGGGCAAGCAGGGTTTTGCCGGCGCCGGGAGGGCCGGACATGAGCACATTGTGATTGCCGGCAGCTGCCACTTCCAGGGCGCGTTTGACGTGTTCCTGCCCTTTTATTTCGGAAAAATCTGTTTCTGCTGAAGGAATGAACTGCGGGGAAAAAGGAACCGGGGCGGCCGGGCTGATGAGTCTTTCTCCGGTCAGGTGCTGGTACAGTTCTGACAAAGTGGAAACAGGAATGACTGCGATATCCGGTATCAGCGCGGCTTCAGGCGCGTCCTCGGCCGGCACGTAGAGGGTCGTAAAACCAGCCTGCTTCGCGGCTGCCGCGACCGCCAGCATACCGCGCACGTGCCGCACGGAGCCGTCCAGCGAAAGTTCCCCGATGACCAGCGCGCCCTCAATCTGCTCCTGGCTGACCTGTTCGCCGGCTATCAGCACGCCCAGGGCAATGGGCAGGTCGAACGAAGGCCCTTCCTTGCGCACGGACGCCGGGGCGAGATTGACTGTCAGCGCTTTGCGGGGATAAGCGAGGTCGGCGTTCTTGATGGCGGAGTAAACCCGCTCGCGGCTTTCTTTCACGGCTTCGTCCGGCAGGCCAACGATAGCCATGTGTGGCAAGCCCTGCCCAAAATCGACTTCTATGTCGATGATGACCCCGTCCAAGCCGATTACCGCGCAGGAGAACACGTGTGCGAGCATGGCATAAGTTTAGAGGGAATAAGACGAAAAGTCAACGAGGATTTACGGCATTGAAATCGCGTTGCTTCGTAAAATCTTGTGTTCACCGCTTGGAAATCAACCTCTCGGAATTTTTCCTGTTGGGAGAAAAGTAATAATAGTGGCCTAACTTCATGAATTTTTGATAGGGGCGACTTTTGTGCCGGAATCGTATGGAATTCGGTTGGGAATGGTAAAATGCCTTATTCCCGTTTTCCTTTATTGAAAGGATGTTCCCATGAACCATAAACCAACACCGATTTTCTTGCGTTCAGCAATTGTTTGTTTTTGCCTGATGCTGCTACTGAGCGGTTTGGCGAGCGCCGCGCGGGCACAGAGCAGCGCGGCGGATTGGCTGGCCTTTGGAAGCAGTGAAAACCGCGGCGCGCCGGAAGTTACGCTGTTGCAGGCGGACGCGCAGAGCATCACAATAAGCGTTGATGCAGACGGTGTTGGCATCACCCCGGTTAATATTGACGGTCAGACCTACCTGAACCTGAGCGGGGAAGGCTTTGGCAAGTCCGCAGAAATCGCGGCCCCGGCGCTGCCTGTCATTTTGCGGGATGTGGAAGTACCTTTTGGCGCACAGGTGAGCGTGGAAATCCTTTCAGCGACGAGCAAATCCACTTCGCTCGCGAATTTAGGGCTGGAAGACGTCATCGCCCCCCGCCAGCCTTCGCAGTCCAAATGCGCGGAAGCCCAGGGCGCTGTTCCGCCGGATGAGCAGGTTTACGCGCTCCAAAAAGCTTATCCCGGAGAATTGGTGCGCGTAGTTGATGAATATGTGGTGCGGGGGCACCGCGTGGTCCAGCTGGAAATCGCGCCAGTGCAGTACACGCCGGCCTCTGGAGCCTTAGATACTTTCTCACACATTACGTTCAGGCTGAAGTTGGAAGGAAGCGATATGGCAGCTACTTACGCCGAAGCTGACCGCCTGAATTCAAAGGGGTTTAACGAGTTGTATGCCCGCAAGGTGCTGAATTACAACCAGGGGCGGCCCCTCACCCTGCCAAAAAACCCCGAGAATTATCTGATTATCACCGCGGATGCCTATGAGAGCGGGCTGTCAGCTTTTGTGAGTCTGAAGCAAAGCCAGGGTTTCAATGTCAGTCTGGCGAATATCAGCACGGTTGGGGGCAACACAACCACGGCCATCAAGAACTATATCAAAAACCAGTATCTGGGAGCCAACCCGCCGGATTATGTGTTACTTGTTGGGGACTACAATAACGGCGCGGACAGCATCACCAACTACCAATTCCGAACCGGCGGCTCTAACCGTACCGACCTGTATTTCTTCACCATGGATAATGAGACGGAATTCGTGCCGGATATATTCTACGGACGATTTCCTGTACGAAACACCACTCAGCTTGCAAGTATGGTGGCAAAGTTGCAGATCTACGCCGCGCGCAGCGGGCAGGAAGCCTGGGTGAAGAAGGCCGCCTTCCTTGCCACCAGCGACACGGGCTGGTATCAGGTGGCTGAAGCCACGCACAACTATGTCATCGATTCCTACACGCTTCCCAAGGGCTACTCCGGCATTTTCCCGACCAACCCGATGCCGGGCGGAGATAAGTTGTACGCGATCACTTACAGCGCCAACACCACCAACGTTACCAACTCAATTAACGACGACCGCGTTATGGTGGTGTACAGCGGCCACGGCAGCCAGACGAGCTGGGCTGGACCAAGCTTTACCCAGACCAACGTGCGCAATCTGACCGGCGTGGCGGTGCCGTATGTGGCTTCTCATGCCTGTGTGACCGGCGATTTTACCGTCGACGAGAGTTTCGCGGACACCTGGGTGATTGAACCTGTAAACGGCGCGCTGACAATAGCGGCGGCCAGCAACAACTCATACTGGGACGAAGATGATATTCTCGAGCGGGAAACATTTGACCTGCTCTATCAGGACCCGACCGGCGCCGCTGTTCCCAGCGTTGCTGAAATGAAACACGGTGGCCTGATGGCGGTGGATGCCAGCGGAACCGACCTGGACCAGTACTACTGGGAGGAATACCACATTTTTGGCGACCCCAGCCTTGAAATCCTCCTGGGACCCAGACTGCCGGATTTCTCGCTTTCCTTACAGCCAGACGCAATCGCCGTCTGCAGCACAGATACCAGCGAGGTAACCGTCACTGTTGGAAGTGTTAATCAGTTCGACGACCCCGTTACTTTAGCAGCGGATCCGCTGGCAGGATTTGCGCTCAGCTTCAATCCAACCGGACCCATTGTGCCGCCCGGCCAGACAGTGCTGACACTCGCGGGCGACGGCAGCGCCTTGTCCGGAATTGAGACGATTGCGGTAACCGGCACTTCCGGAAGTCTGACGCATCAGGCGGATTTGCTGGTCAATGTCTTTAATTCTCTCAGCAGCGGTCCGCAGCTGACATCCCCGGCAAACGGCGCGGCCAATGTGGATCCCGGGACCAGCTTCTCGTGGCAGGCGTTGGATGGCGCGGTCAGCTATCGGCTTGAAGCGGCTATGGACGCGGGATTTACGCAGGTGGTGCTGATGCAGAACGGCATCAGCGGCACAGAATACACCCCGCCGGTTGCTTTACAGACTGACACGCGCTACTACTGGCGCGTTACAGCGGAAAATCCCTGCGGTGAGATGACCGCAAATCAGGTTTTTAGTTTTAGAACCCGCCCGGGTCCGGGGGACTGCCCGGCAGGCACAACAGCCCAAACGCTTTACCTGAGCGATTTTGAAGACGGCGCTCCTGGATGGGTTGATAGTTCCACAGGCGCTTACCATTGGGCGCTTTCCACTGCGCGCGCGCATTCCCCTGTCAGCTCCTGGGCAGCCGCAGTGCCGACGGCTATCGCAGACCAGCGCCTGGTTTCTCCGGCTATCACGCTACCGGTCAACGAACTGCCGCTTTCGCTTGCATTCTGGCACCGCTGGACCTTTGACAGTCCTTCGGTCTGCAACGACGGGGCAATCCTGGAAGTAAGCACCAACGGTGGAAGCAGCTGGACCCAGCTTGGCAGTGCAAAATTGCTCACCAATCCATATACTGGAACTGTAAGGAGCGGCGTGTTTAATCCCCTGGCAGGCAAATCTGCCTGGTGCGGAGTTTCCGATTGGGTCTGGACGGTAGCAGACCTGGGCGAATACGCCGGGCAAACCATTCTGGTGCGCTTCCGCCTCGGGAGCGGCAGCAGCGGCAGCGCAGAAGGTTGGTACCTTGATGATGTGAAAGTGCAAAGCTGCCTCGCTGAACCAGTTGAGGAAACATTCATTTACTTGCCCTGGCTCAGCCGCTAAAAATGTATATCCGCGCGGGGTCTGTAGGCGGAGACCCCGCGCTGCTGCAACGCGAGGGATTTAAGCGCTCCGGAACAACCACTATCCGTGCTGAAAGTGAATGTTTCAGCTGCTGCTTTAGTGCGTTACAATATGCCCTTGATTCAACTGCTGAGAGGTCTTTTATTTTTATGAAGTCTCCTGAAAAAGCTTTCTTGGGCATCGTGCGCGCTTTGCTGGCGGTTGTGCTTATCTCAGCCTGCGTGCCTGGAACATCCGCCCCGACGGTTGAGCCGACCCAGACCACCGCCCCGACAACAACCTCGCTGCCCACAGCAACCACAACTTTGGCGCCAACCCGTACACCGACGCCTGAAGCGGTTTTTCTGCGCGTGGATCCGGATTTACCAGCAGCCTTCAAAAACTCGCTTCAATTGGAAGGCACGGAATTTACGGTTGTGGACACCGGAATAACCTCAGCCGTGCTGGATTTTGGCCGGGGAAACCCGGTGAGCACCTGGATTTACGCGCTGACCGCACCGTTTCCGACTATTCCGGACAGTATTTCTGCCAAAACACTATTGGATTATTGGCGGAAGGGCGCTGAAGCCCCCTTCACAAGGCTGGTCCTGGATGCTGAGACTTTGACTGCCATCAAAAGCCGCTGGGGAGTCCCCGCCGGACGTGTGGAAGTTTTGGAAACGGATGATTTGCTTTTGGAAGCCTGGACTGTTGCAGGTACCTGGGCGGTAATTCCCTTTGAGCAGATTCAACCGCGTTGGAAGGTTATTGCCCTGGACGGGCAATCGCCGCTGCGAAAAGACTTCCAGCCCTCAAATTACCCGCTGGCTGTCCCTATTTCTCTCACCGCTTCTCAAGGCGCTGAATCCCGCTTTCTCGCGGCGCGGCTGCAGCCCTTCCTGGCCGCCAGCAACCGCGACCCAGAAAAACTGGCTACCGTCATCCTGACTGGTGTGACCGCGATGGTGCGCGGGACAGCCAGTGAGATGGAAGAGAAAGGCATCACCCGCGGCGCGGATGTGATTGGAGAAGTCACGCGAGAGGCGGATATCCTGCATATCAGCAATGAGGTGCCATTCGCGGTGGACTGCAAGGATCCCGTCCCCAAGCTTTCTGGCAAGCTCAGCTTTTGCTCCAAAGATTCCTATCTCGCGCTGTTGGAAGCCGTTGGGACGGATGTCGTGGAACTGACGGGAGACCATTTTCAGGATTGGGGCGAGGCCGCGCTGGAACACACATTGGAGCTTTATCAACAAAAAGGCTGGCAGTATTACGGCGGCGGATTGAACATTGAAGAAGCCAGAAAGCCGCTGAAACTGGAAATCAACGGCAATAAAATCGCTTTTTTGGGATGCAATGCCAAACCGACAATTTACGGTAACGCCACTGACGAAAAAGGCGGCAATTTTCGCTGTGATTGGGACTACATGACGGCGCAGGTTCAGAGCCTGCGGGCGGAAGGCTATTTGCCTATCGTTACCTTCCAACACCTGGAGTTTTACCAGTGGACAGCGCAGTCGCAATTGGTTGCGGATTTTCACAAGATGGAGCAGGCCGGAGCGGTCATCGTCAGCGGAAGCCAATCTCATCAGCCGCACGGTATGGAAATAACCGATAACGCTGTGCTGCACTACGGACTGGGGAACCTGTTCTTTGATCAATTTGGACTGGCGCTCTACACCGATTTTGGTTTCCTGGACCGGCATGTCTTCTACGACGGCAGGTACCTGGGTGTGGAGGTGCTGCCGATCCAGTTTAAGGATTATTCTCAGCCTCTCTGGCCGCAGGCAGCCACGCGGGAATGGTTAATGGAAGTCTTTTATCAGGTGAGCGAGTGGAACTACCCGCCCAAATAACTCAGCCCTCGCTAAAGAAAAAAAGCAGGAAGTTAAAACTCCTGCTTTTTTGTGCCCCCATCGGGACTCGAACCCGAGTTATAGCCTTGAAAGGGCTGTGTCCTAACCTCTAGACCATGGGGGCGGTTAAGCGACGAGTATTCTACCATCCCGTTTTGTACAGGTCAAGCCAAAAATAAGGGGATTCAGGCACCAAATTCCGCGGTTGGGAGGTCGGTGCCGTCCCTGTTGTCGCAAAGATACGGGAGTGATAGAATTATTGAATACTCCCCCAGCAAATGAGGGCGTTTCGACTAACCCGATGCCGAGCGCTGCTTGACATTCTCGGGCGGGTTATATATAATAATGGTTCGTTGCCCCGGCGATTGATGGCTGGGGTAAATTGTGTAAACCAACTTACCCGCGCTCAAGCGGCAGCACGCGTGAAAAGCGGTTAAGAGAAGATTGGAGACGAAATGAAATATGCTATTGTTGAAGCGGGCGGTAAACAATACCGCGCCGAAGAAGGGAAAAACATCACGGTTGACCTTCTGCCCGCGAAAGTCGGCGATGCAGTAAAGCTCGATTCCGTTCTGCTCATTGCGGACGGTGACAAAATCGAGATCGGCACACCCACCATTAAAGGCGCCAGCCTGAAAACAACTGTTGTTGAGCAGTTGAAGGGTGAAAAAATCCTGGTGTTTAAATACAAACCCAAGATTGCGTACCGCCGGCACACCGGACACCGCCAAAAGTACACCAGGCTGCTGGTGGAATCAATTTCGATGGAGTAGGTCAAGATGGCACATAAAAAAGGCGGCGGGTCATCCCGCAACGGCCGCGACAGCCAAGGGCAGCGGCTTGGAATTAAAAAATTCGGCGGCGAGAAAGTCATTAGCGGCAATATCATCGTTCGCCAGCATGGAACCAAGGTCCATCCAGGTTGGAACGTGGGCTGCGGACGGGACTATACCCTTTTTGCTACCGCGGACGGCATTGTTCAATACGAAACGCTTCCGAACGGCCGTAAAAAGGTCCATGTCGTCGTGAGTGAAGAGTAGAACGACGCTGCAAAGGTAAAGAAATGAAAACCAAGATTCAACCCAAATATTACTATGATGCCAAGGTGATCTGTGCTTCGTGCGGAGCCACCTGGACAACCGGTTCCACCGTCCCTGAGATTCGCACTGAAGTCTGTTCAAACTGCCATCCGTTCTACACCGGTCAGCAAGCGCGCCTTCTTGACCGCGAAGGTCAGGTGGACCGCTTCTACAAGCGTCTGCAGGTTCGCCAGGATTATGTCGCGGATTTGAAAGCCCAGGCCGAAGCCAAAACTTCCCTGAGCCGTCCGCTGACTGAACTCGCTCTCACCCCGAAAGCGATTGCCGCGCTGGCAGCCGCGGAAATGACCACGGTTGGCGATGTGCTCGCTCGTCTCGAGGGCGGCGAAAAAGCTCTGCTCGAAGTTGAAGGTTTCGGGCGAAAATCTCTGATTGACCTCAAGAAGCAGCTGCGCCAGCTGGGCTATGAACTGCCCGCGGCGGCTTCCGAGATCGAAGTTTAACTCGCACAACCGGAGTTTTTCCGTTAAACTTAAAGGCAGGGTTCAAAACCTGCCTTTTTTAATTGGAGGATACATGGCGCATCAATATGGTTCAGTGGAAGTCATTACAGGCTCGATGTTCTGTGGCAAGACAGAGGAGTTGATCAGAAGGCTCAGGCGGGCAACAATCGCGCGTCAGAAAGTGCAGGTCTTTAAACCGGTCATTGACGACCGGTACGCCTTCGCGAAAGTCACTTCGCATTCCGGGGCAGACTTTGCCGCGCTGCCAATCAGCACTTCCGCTGAAATACTGGCGCATCTTGAACCAGAAACCACGGTGGTCGGCATTGATGAAGCCCAGTTTTTTGATGACGGCATTGTGGATGTGGTGAGTCAGATGGCGGACAGAGGCATACGCGTGATCGTGACCGGCCTGGACACCGATTTCCGCGGCGAACCCTTTGGCTGCATGCCGGTTCTCATCGCCAAGGCTGAATATGTGGACAAACTCAGCGCGATTTGCATGGTTTGTGGTGAGCCGGCTTCCCGCACGCAAAGGTTGGTGAACGGCAAACCTGCGCACTACAACGACCCGATTGTGATTGTCGGCGCGTCTGAGTTGTACGAGGCGCGCTGCCGCCGCTGCCACCAGGTTCCCAGAGATTAAGAGGCAGGGTATGCAGAATTACAGTAATTTCCTAAGTGAAGTTTTAATTACGGAAGACCAACTTTCGGCGCGGATTAAGGAATTGGGAGCCGAAATTTCGCGGGATTATGCCGGCAAGGAACTCCTGGTCATTTGCATTCTGCGCGGAGGGGTAATGTTCATGACCGATCTGGTGCGGCAAATTTCCGTGCCGCTGGCGTTTGAATTTATGGCAGTCTCGTCTTATGGGGCGGGAGCCCGGCGTTCCTCCGGAGAGGTGCGGATTACGTTGGATTTGAACACCAGCATCGCCGGACGGCACGTATTAATCGTCGAAGACATCATTGACAGCGGAAGAACACTGGCATCGGTGATTGATTTGCTAAAAACCCGCGACCCGGCGTCGCTGTATGTATGTACCCTGTTGGATAAGGTCTCCCGCCGGGAGGTGGAAGTGCCGGTGAGGTACCGTGGGTTCGCGATTGAGGACAAATTTGTCTTTGGTTACGGACTCGATATGGATGAATTTTATCGAAACCTGCCTTTCATCGGGGTAGTGGACCTTTCCAAGTATGAGCCTCCTTGCTGACGACCGCAGCCGCGCGATCTTTGAGGTGGTCGCTTCCTGCCAGCCGGCCGGGGTGCCGGTTTATCTGGTGGGAGGTGCCGTCCGGGACGCGCTGTTGGGTCTTAAGGTCAATGATTTCGACTTTCTGGTACCGGATAATTCCCTGCTCCTGGCAAAAAAGGTTCGGCGGAAGTTGGGCGCGGTGGGTTTCACGCTTGATGATGAACGCCAGACCGCCCGCCTGATTCTGGACCAGGGCAAAGCCGAGGAATTCATTTTGGATTTTGTCAGCTTCACTGGGGGCAGCTTATTGGAAGACCTGCGCTCCCGCGATTTCACCATCAATACCCTTGCCATTGATCTCAATCACCCGGATGAACTTATAGATTTGCTTGGTGGGGAGCGCGACCTGCGCGATAAACGTCTGCGAGCCGCCTCTTTCCGGTCCATGGAGCTGGACCCGCTGCGCGTACTACGGGGTGTGCGGTTAAGTCTGGCTTACCAGTTAACTGCCGAGCCGGAAACCTTTGCATTAATGCGAAATTCCGTTCCGGGCCTTGAGCGCGTTTCTGGTGAGAGGGTGCGAGACGAGTTATTTAAGATATTTGACCTGGAAGACCTGGAAAATGCCTTCCGACAGATGGAAGCCCTGGGAGCTGTCGAGCAATTATTCCCGGAGTTAATCGCGGCCAGGCAGGTGCCGGCTTTTCCGCCGCACGTGCACGACCTGTGGACTCACACGCTGCGGGTGGTCTTCTACCTTAAGGCATTTTGGGACTTCTTTCGTTTTGGCAGAATGCCAGGGGCGAATGAATTTCTTCGGCAGGCTTGCGAAACGTTACAACCCTTTGCCAGCCGCCTTAAAGAGTGGTTCATACATCCGGTACAGGGAAATCGCTCACGCTGGTCGCTTTTGCTGCTGGCGGCACTGTACCATGACAGCGGCAAACCGCATGCTCAGACTGAAGATGCCCGCGGGAAAACGCGCTTTATCGGGCACGACCGCGTCAGCGCTGCACTGGTTTCGAAGCGCGCGCAGGCTTTGATGCTCGGACGCCTGGAAATGGAATACCTGCAGCTTGTCACGGCGAATCACATGCGGCTGCACTTTTTTTCCAAGGAAGGCACCGAACTGACCGACCGCGCTGTATATCGTTATTTTCGAGACCTGGGGGAGGCAGGCGTGGATGTGGCGCTGCTCAGCCTGGCGGATGTATTGGCTGCCTTTGAAAGCACGTTGGAACCTGCAAATTGGCAGCGGGAACTGCAAGCTGTCCTTGCCCTGCTTGAGGCTTGGTTTTCGAAGCAAGGGCAGGTGGTTGCGCCGACAATGCTGCTGAATGGGGATGACTTGCAGCGCGAATTTGGATTGCAGCCAGGGGCGCTGATTGGCAGGCTGCTGGAAGAACTGCGCGAAGCTCAGGCGGCTGGTGAGATATACAGCAGAGCGGAAGCGGTAAAATTTGTGGAACAATACCTGCATAGAAAAGATAACGCGAGGGATCTGTGAAAATTCAACTCAAACAAATCGCTATGGAAGTGGAAACCCTGGGAACGGGGAAACCGATAGTCCTTTTGCACGGTCTTGGTTTGAATCACAGCATATGGCAAAATATTGCCGGGCTGTACAAAGAACAGGCCCAGTTCATTCTCCCGGATTTGCGCGGGCACGGCGGCAGCGAGCTTGGAGCCGCTGATGGAACCATAGAGCAGTACGCCGATGACATTGTGGAGCTGATTGATAAGCTCGGGCTGGAAAAAGTGGTCTTAGGCGGTCATTCCATGGGCGGTTATGTCGCGCTTGCTTTGGCGGAAAAATACCCGGAACGCCTGGCGGGACTGGTTATGATCGCTACCAATGCTGGAGAAGACAGCCCTGCCAGAAAAGCGCAGCGCGTCCAGGAGGTTGAAAACATTCGGGCTGTAGGCACTGCGGAATTCGCGGAAACTCTCAGCCTGAGACTGTCCGACCGCTCGTTTGTTCAGGCAGTCTCACGGGAAATTATTGCCAAAACAAACCCGGAAGGCCTAATTAACGCGATTATCGCGATTTCCCGCCGGCCTGACCGTTTGCATGTGCTGGCAGGTTTTCCCGGTCCGCTTTTAATCGCGGCTGGCGCGGAAGACCTGATCGTGCCGCAGGCAGCCGCACGAATGATGGCGCACTCCAATCCGCACGCCAAGTTTGTGATTATCCCTGAGGTCGGGCACATGCCGATGCTGGCCGCCCCGCGCACGCTTGGCGCCCTGCTTATAGTGGTTGGGTAAATGGCGGATGGACGCTTTGAATTTTATCTATAAACGCCGAAGCATTCGGAAATTTACCGACGCACCGGTTGAAGACGCTCTCATTGAGCAGCTGCTGCGCGCGGCGATGGCCGCGCCCTCCGCGATGAACCTGAAGCCGTGGCGCTTTGTTGTCATTCGGGATCCGCAGCGCCTGGAAAGACTGCGCAAAGCGCTCCCTTTTGCCAGGATGAACGCGCCGACAGCTATCAGCGTGTGCGGGGACGTGCGCTCTCTGCGGAGGATGGTCAGCGAAAACTTTTGGCAGCAAGACTGCAGCGCCGCGACAGAAAACCTGCTGTTAGCGGCTTCCGCGTTGGGTTTGGGCGCCGTGTGGTGCGGGGTGACGCCGATTGCCAGGCTTCAAAAAGCGGTCTCCGCGGTCCTGGAATTGCCTGAGGGAGTGCTGCCGCTCAATCTGGTATTCATCGGTTATCCGGCCGAAGAAAAACCCGCCCGGACGCAGTACGACCCGGCCTTGGTATTTCTGGACACCTATGGAAATCCGTGGAAACCGGATAATCTTTAGATTGCAATCCTTCCGGCTGCATTAAGCACGCCCAACGCCCTTGCCGTCAGCCAGGGATTTATTCTTTTGCCAGACGCGCTGCCCCAGTCTTCGGGAGAATAGTGCCAGATGGTGGGTTTGCCCGCCTGGAAGCGCTTCTCCTCCGCGAAAAAAGCGCCGCAGCTCCCCTTCTTGTCTTCAAGCAGCTCCAGAACTGGTTTGCAGCGCGCAAAGCAATGTTTCCCACTGAATACTGTCTACAAATTCTGGACGGAAATAAGTTATGGTAGAATTTTTATTTGGATTATTTCAGGCTCTGAGATACCACGATTATTCTGCGTAATATTTTACGATTTACCTTAGGAGGCTGTATGACAACAAAAAAATGGGTGTACCTGTTTGACGAAGTTGAACAGGCTGAAGCGTACGCTGGCAGTTGGGACGGGGTGCGCGGACTATTGGGTGGCAAAGGCTCCAACCTGGCGGAAATGGTGCGCATTGGCGTGCCCGTCCCCCCTGGATTTACCATTACCACCGAAGCCTGCAATGCCTATCAGGAAACGAATGAATTCCCCGAAGGAATGTGGGAACAGGCGTTGGACGCTTTGAAGGAAGTGGAAAAGAAAGCCGGGAAAGTCTTTGGCGACCCCAAAAACCCTCTGCTGGTTTCCTGCCGTTCGGGCGCCAAGTTCTCCATGCCCGGCATGATGGACACTGTTCTTAACATCGGTATGAATGACCAGACCGCACAGGGCATGATCGCTTTGACCGGAAATGAGCGTTTTGTGGCGGATTCTTACCGCCGCTTAGTGCAAATGTTCGGCAGCGTCGTGCTCGGCATCCCGGATGAAGCATTCGATGAAGTTCTGGACAGCTACAAAGAGAAAAAAGGCGTGAAGCTGGATACGGAATTGGACGCTGCGGACTGGCAGTATCTGACCGGCCAATTCAAAGAGGTCGTCAAACGCGAAATGGGTTTTGAATTCCCGCAGGACCCGCTGGTGCAGATGCAGTACGCCATCAAAGCGGTTTTCAACTCCTGGAATTCCAAACGCGCCATTGATTACCGCCGACGCGAAAACATTCCCGATTCGCTGGGCACCGCGGTCAATATCCAAACCATGGTGTTTGGCAACATGGGCAATGACTCTGGTACCGGCGTTGCCTTCACGCGCGACCCGCAGACAGGCGAAAACAAGATGTTCGGCGAATATCTGCTCAACGCCCAGGGCGAAGATGTGGTTGCCGGCATCCGCAACACCTCCAAGATTGAAGGCCTCAAGTACGAAATTCCTGACGCTTACAACACTTTCATGGATATCACCAGGAAGCTGGAGAACCATTACAAAGAAATGCAGGATGTCGAGTTCACCATTGAACGCGGCAAACTGTGGATGCTCCAGACCCGTAACGGCAAACGCTCGGCCAAAGCCGCGATTAAGATTGCTTACGATATGGTCAATGAAAACTTCATTACCAAGGAAGAAGCCATCAAACGCGTGACTCCCGAACAGGTGGACCAGATGCTCCATCCGCAATTCTCTCTGGAAGACAAAGAGAAAGCTAAAAGGGAAAAAGGCTTGCTGGCTAAGGGTGTGGCTGCCTCTCCTGGCGCCGCTGTTGGTCAGGTCTATTTTGACGCCGATCTCGCTGAAAGAAAACATCGCGACGAAGGTCAGGATGTCATTATGGTGCGTCCTTTCACCAAGCCGGATGATGTGCACGGTATGCTGGCCTCCAAGGGTATCCTCACCAGCGAAGGCGGCGCGACGTCGCATGCCGCGGTGGTTGCGCGCCAGTTTGGCGTTCCCTGCGTGGTTGGCGCTTCCATGGCCGTGATTGACCTGGAAAAACGCCAGATGACCTCCAACGGTATTGTCATTAAAGAAGGCGACTGGATTTCGGTTGATGGCACCACCGGCGAAGCATTTGTCGGCAAACTGCCGCTTACCACCCCGGATGTCACGCAGCAAAAAGAACTGATGGCGCTGCTAGATTGGGCGGATGAGATTTCCCGCCTGCAGGTCTGGGCCAACGCGGATTACCCCAAGGATGCCCGCCGCGCCCGCGCGTACGGCGCGAAGGGTATCGGCCTCTGCCGCACGGAGCACATGTTCTTTGAAGTGACCCGCCTGCCGCACGTTCAGGACATGATCATGAACGCCGAGCCGACTCAGAAGAAACTGAACTCGCTCGAACAGTTGGAATCCGCCCTAAAAGCCGGACGCCTGGAAGGCCGCGTGCTGAAGGATGATGAAAAAGCGGAATTGGCCGCGACAATCGAGGCGGAGAAGAAAGCTCTGGCGGAAGACCCGGGCGCGCGTGCTTACTTTGGCGCTCTGGAATATATTCTGCCTCTCCAGCGTGAGGATTTTTACGGCCTATTCGAGGCGATGAACGGTTATCCGGTTATCATCCGCCTGATTGACCCGCCGCTGCACGAATTCCTGCCTTCAATGGAATCGCTCCTCACCGAAGTCGCTACCATGAAAGCTCTCGGCAAAACTGAAGGTTTGGCTGAGAAGGAAAAGATGCTGGAAGTCGTCAGCGCGCTGCATGAAAGCAACCCGATGATGGGTCTGCGCGGTATCCGCCTGGGTATTGTCTACCCCGACATCATGAAGATGCAGGTCCGCGCGATTTTTGAAGCAGCCTGTGATGCCGCCAAGGCTGGCATTGTTGCCAAACCCGAGATCATGATCCCCCTGACCGGGCACGTAAATGAACTCAAGGAAGTTCAGCCCACCCTGGTAAAGATTGCCAAGGACGTGATGGCAGAGAAGGGCATTGAAGTTGCATACAAATTCGGCACTATGATTGAAATCCCGCGCGCCGCGGTGACAGCGGCGGAAATTGCCGAATATGCTGAATTCTTCTCCTTCGGAACGAACGACCTGACCCAGATGACCTTTGGTTACAGCCGTGATGACGCTGAACGCAACTTCCTCGTGCGCTATGTTGAAAAAGGCATTCTGCCTAAGAACCCCTTCCAGCAGTTAGACCGTGAGGGCGTCGGCAAGCTGATGCAGAAAGCCATCGAAGACGGCCGCAGCGTCCGCCCGAATCTCGAGGTTGGTATCTGCGGTGAACACGGCGGCGATCCCAGCTCGATTGAGTGGTGCCACATCATCGGCAACAACTACGTCAGCTGCTCACCGTTCCGCGTGCCTCTGGCAAGACTGGCCGCCGCGCAGGCAGCATTGAAAAACAAGTAAACTTACGGTTATGAGACAAAAACAGGCGGCATCGATGCCGCCTGTTTTTTGTTCCTTTCGAAATTCATTATTAGGTGAGAATCATCTAAATAAAAAACTGGCTGCTGCGAAGATTCGCGAAAAGTCCTACTTCCCATAAAGGCGCGCGTACTGCGCGAATATTTCAGCAATTTTCCGCACGTATGTGCGCGATTCCAGGTAACGAATAGAGCCGACAAAAAGGTCCTGGTCATCACCGGAGATTTGTTTCCATTCGCGCACATTCCCCGGGCCGCTGTTGTAGGCTGCTAACGCGGCATATGCATCCCCATCAAAGACGAAAAACTGCCTGGCAAGATAATTGGCGCCAAGGGTCAGATTGTAAAGCGGCACACCCAGGTCTTCCGGGCTGAAATTTGGCGGATAGTTGATTTCCGAGGCGATTGTTGCGGCGGTCTGCGGCATCAACTGCAGCAAGCCCTGCGCTCCGGCTGAGGACACGGCAAAGGGTTGGAAGCGGCTTTCCTGGTGGATTAGGCTCAGCAGTATCAATACTGGAACTCCGTAGGTATCAGCGGCTTTTTGCACCCAGGGAAGGTAATACGCGCCGTAATAGCTGTAGGCAAAGTAGGCTGGCAGATTTTCCGCCAGGGCGATATTGCTGTAACCTGCCAGGGTCGCGATGGTCTGGCTGGTTTCAATCGCGGAGGCATAGAAACCGTAATCCTGAAAAGTCTTCAACAGGCGGAAGCTATTGACCACATCCAGGCGATTGGCTGTCCTGAGAGACTCGAATTCCTGTCTGGCTTGCGTATACAGCCCAAGGCTCCAATATTCCACTGCGCGCGTAAAGCGGGCATCGCTCCACAATTCCGCGCTGTAATCAAGGTTCACTTGCGGGGGCAGGTTAAAGGAGGTTCGCATCCAGGCGGCGGCCACCTCGCGCGCGCTGGTCATGTCGATGCGCAGGTTCAGCGTTTCGGGCGATGTGAATGCTTCCCGGCCTTCCAATAATTCCAGAGCGCGCAGCCCGTAGTAACCTGCTGGGTCGGCGGCTGAGGCTGAATTCCAGTACTCGTGGGCTTTTTCAGTGTCTCCCTGGGACTGGCTTACTTTCCCAAGCCAGAGGTATGCCCCGGCTGTTTCCAGCGGATCCAGAGCCAGTAAAACCGCGCGATTCAATGAATTCACGGCAGCTGTCAGGTCTCCGCGCCGGAAGTGCAGGATGCCAGCGAAGAATGCGCCCTGAAAAGACTGGTCCGAGGAAGGATAATTGACCGCGATTCTTTCCCAAACCTGAGCGGCTTCTTCCAGCTTTCCCTGGATTTCGAGGTATCGGCCGGCGGTAAAAAGCAAGCTTGGGGCGTATACAGCCTGCGGCTGCTGGGAAACATAGTCCAGCGCGGTCTGCGCCGCGAGGTCGGTGCGGTTCATGTAGGCATACTGCGTGTAGACAATGTCCTCAATGGCGTGAGAAAGGTAGCTGCTCTTTGGATAATCGCTGATCAGTTGTTTCCAAAGGGCAACCGCGGTCTGGTCCTGCGGGGTTCCATCGCTTTGATTTAATGTGAAACGCTCTTCGGAATTGAGGGCGGCTAATTCCAGGCCTTTCGCCCTGACCGCCAGCGCCTGGTAATAGAGCGCTTTGTCTTTCTCAAGGCCTTCCCCTGCCAGGTAGCGGGAAAAAGCCTCGTTGGCCAGGTCGTACTGCCCTCTGAAGTAGTTGATTAAACCGCGCTGGAGTTCATCGACGCTCTGTTCAGCCTCCAAAAGCGCTAAGACGGCTGAAAACGCGTCGTAAGTTTCGGGGTAGTTATTCACCGCGTGCTGATAGTAGTTAAAACCTTCTTCCACCGCGCCTTGCGCGATATACACCCGACCCAGAAGCAAATCGAGCTGGGATTTGAGGTAGATATCCTCGGTCCGGGCGTATACGTCCCGATAAATTGCCGCGGCCTGGTTTAACTGACCCAATTTCTCGTACATTCCGCCGACTTTGACGGCAACGGCAGCATTGCTGCTGGCATCTGAGGCCAGATACGCGTTTGAGTAGGCTGCCAGTGCCAGTTCGTTTTCTCCGTTCTGTGCTCGCAGGTCGCCGATTTGCTCAAAAATAAAGGCGTCCAGAATGCCCGGCCGGGATTGTTGGTACAAAGTCAGATAGTTTACAGCTTCAGTCAGGTTGTTCTCAGATTTTAAGATTTGTGCAAGCACATAGTGCGCCCTGATGGCTGGCAGCGTGTCGGGATAATTCGCGATAAGCTCCAGTAAAAGTGGCTTGGCCTGAAAGTAGTCTTCAAGTTTGTAATAGGTGAGCCCCTGCCCGTATAGGCCGGCCGCGCGCTGTGCCGCCGAGCCCGAGCTTTTGGCTTTAGCATAGGCCTCCAATGCCGCGGGGTAGTCCCCGAATTGAAGGGCGGCATCCGCTTCTGCAAGTCGGGCTTCTGCTGGGGTTGGGGCTGCGGTGGGAGCGCTGGCGGGCTCCTGTGGTACCGCCGTTAACGTGGGCGTGCTGGCAGTGGTGGAGGTTCGCGTAGGGAGATTCGGCGGGGTTTGGAGCGCTGGCGCGGAACAGCCGCTCAGCAGCAGCGCTGAAAGGAGAGCCAGGATAAAACGGGACGCGCCGTTTCTTTTCATGCAGGTTTTATAACGGATAGAATCCCCTTTGTCAAACAGCGCGGTGTGACTGGAAAACAATCAGCCGCCTGAACGGCGGCGAATTGTTCGGGCTGCAAGGATACGAGCGAATCAGGCGTATTCATTCAGAACTGGCGGAATGGCAGCCCGGATGAGTTTGAGGGTCTTGCGGAAAGCCTCTAACTTTTCTTCGTCGGTCCCTTCCACCGCGGCTGGGTCCTCAAAGCCGATATGCAAGCGGTTGCCTTTCCCCAACCACAGCGGGCAGGTCTCGCGGGCATTATCACAGACTGTGATAATGAGGTCAAATTCTTTATCGCGGAACACCTCTACTGATTTGGGCTCACCCTGATGAAAAATGCCGGCTTCTTCCAGCACTCTGATGGCATAAGGATTGACCGCGAGGGCGGGGTTCGTTCCCGCGCTGTATGCCACCCATTTGTCCCAGCAGTCGTTATTTACAACCGCCTCGGCTATCTGGCTGCGGGCTGAATTGCCTGTGCAAAGGATTAATACCTTTTTTCGATGCTGCAGCTCGGCTTCGTCCGGAAGGGACTGCGGACCCAACGCGTTTTGTTCGGCATCCCCGCTGATAAGGATTTCATTAGCGAATTCCCCCGCCTCCACTTCCCGCAAGAGCGCGACGGCCTTATCCTTGTCCTCAGCCCGGACAAGTATCTCCGCGATGCCCAGGTCTCCGACTGTGAGGCCGTAGATTTTACCGGCGGCTTCCTGGCTCACGCTGGCTCTGATGCCCTGGGCTTCCAGAAAACCCTTGATTATTTCGCCTTCAATGAGCCCTTTGGCGCGATAAACAACCACTAAATCCGGCAAATTATGTTCTGTCATTCGTAAATCCATTTCTCTATATCGCGGGACCAGGCAACAATTTCTTCCGGCTTAAACCACAGAGCAATCTCAGCCTCCGCGTTCTCAGGTGAGTCCGAAGCGTGGGTAATGTTGAAGCGCGCCTGCAGCGCGTAATCGTGGCGGATGGTGCCGGGTGCGGCTTCGGTTCCGCGTGTTTTTCCCATGGTCTGCCTGATAGCGGCAATCGCGTCCGGTCCTTCCCAGACCATCGCCATCACCGGCGATGAGGTAATGAAGGCAATCAAGGCATCGTAAAATGGTTTTCCGGCGTGGACGGCATAATGGGCCTCAGCCAGTTCCTGACTGACCTTCAGAAAGCGGGCGGCTGTCAGCCGCAACCCGCGCTCCTCCAGCGCAGTGATTACTTTGCCAATTAATCCGCGCTGCACGCCGTCCGGCTTAACCAAGACCAGGGATCGTTCCATGTTATTCTCCAATTGTTTTCTTTACTTCTTCTGCGGTTTCACGGGCTTTTTGCGACAACCCGGGTTGGTCATCCGCCGCGGAAAGGCGCGCGAAGAAATCCCACAACGGCAGACTCTCGGGGCGGGTATCCAGGCGCGAACGCAAAACACGGATAGCATCTTTGCGGAATTCCGGGTTTTTTTCCATTTCTTCGATAATTGTGGCAGCCGCGGCTGTATTTCCTTCATCCAGCGCCCGGGCGAATTCATCCTTAAGCATCAGGTCTGCCTCCGCAGTTTCCTGCGGCTCAGTCGGGTTCGGGTCGGGCGTCTCCGTCCCAAACTCCTCTGCGCTGTCAGTATCTGGCAGCGGTGATGCGGGCTCTGGCAGTCCTTCCCCCTCTTCGACCTTATTCAGGGGAGCGGCTGGCTCGGTAACGTTTTCCAGCGTCCATCCGCTTTCTGCAATTTCAGGCTGATCAGCAGTGACCGGCAGAACAAAAACCTGGCCTGTGTCGTCCGCTGCCGCTTGCGGAACTTCCAATGGAATTTCTTTTGTATCTTCGGCTGGGTTAATCGCTGTTTCCGCTGCGGTTTCCTGCTGCGCGAAGGCAATCAGCCAGGCAGGCAGCGCTTCCATATCAAGGGTTGTCGGGGCAGCATTCGCTGCTGCGCCGTCAACCGTTGGTTCGCGGACCAGGATGGGTTTGGTGTCTTCGAGATCCGTTGTCGGTTCCGGTTCCGGTTTTATTCCGGTGGATAAATCCTGAACCGGAGCAATCCGCACTGGTTGAGTCGCTGCATGGGGGTCCGGCGTATTGGGGGTGATGGGCGCGGAGGATTCTGCAGCGCTGATTGGTTCGGATTTCTCATTCACAGGGGATACACTTTCCATGACAACCGCCTGAATTAATAAGCTGCAGCCAGATGAATCCGGCTGCAGCGTTTAGTTATTCTCCAAGATAATCGCGCAGCTTGCGGCGCACGCTGGGGTGGCGCAGGCGGGTGAGCGCCTGAGCTTCTATCTGGCGCACGCGTTCGCGGGTGACGCCCATCTTGCGGCCAACCTCTTCAAGCGTGTAAGCCTGACCGTCCAGCAAACCGTAACGCAGCTGCAGGATGCGGACTTCGCGGGGCGGCAAAGTTTCCAGCACCTCATCTAAATGCGACCGCAGCAGGTTATAGGTGGCGGTATCATCCGGAGGCGGGGCTTCATCATCTTCGATAAAGTCACCCAGCACCGAATCCTCTTCATCATCGGTCGGGGTCTCCAGAGAAAGCGGTCTGCGCGCGACCTGAATCATATTTTCGACCTTTTTCGGAGGAACTTCGAGGGCTTCCGCCAGCTCTTCTACGCTTGGGTCTCGTCCTAATTTTTGTGTAAGCTGGTGCTGCACCCGCAGGAGTTTGTTAATCTGGTCGCCCATGTGCACAGGCACGCGGATTGTGCGGCCCTGATCGGCAATGGCGCGCGTGACTGCCTGGCGAATCCACCAGGTGGCGTAGGTGCTGAACTTGTGCCCGCGCTGGTATTCAAATTTCTTTGTCGCGCGGATGAGGCCAATATTGCCTTCCTGAATCAAATCCAGGAAAGGAACGCCGCGCCCCATGTATTTTTTGGCCACGCTGATGACCAGGCGGGAATTGGCGGTGATGAGGTGCTCGCGGGCAGCCCAGCCGTCTTCAATCAAAGCGCGCAGCTCCATGCGCTTTTTGGGTCCGATATTTCCTTTTGCCAGTTCTTCTCGGGCGAGGCGCCCGCGCTCGATGCGCTGGGCAAGTTCCTGCTCTTCTTCAATGTCGTGAAGCAGCGGAACCCGACTGACCTCTTTCAGATAGAGGCCGATTGTGTCATCGGTGTCGATGTTCGCGAGGTCATCCAGAGCGCCTTCTTCGCCAATCACATCAGAAAGTTCTGTTTCGCTGGGTTCTTCCTGCGAGGAAGTTTCCTCAGTGTAATTGATTCCAGCTCCCAAAAGGGCAGTGTAAGCTTCCTCGAGTTGGTCCAGGTCCTGCTCCGCATCGGGGAAGAATTGGAGGATGTCATCATATGTTACATAGGTTTTTTTTCGTCCAAATTCCAACAGTCTTTCCAACGCGGAGGATTCGCGATCGTCATCCAAGACTTGATTATCGTTGTTTATTCTTGCCATTCAGTTTTGGTACCTTTTCTATACAATTTATCGCACTTAACCCATAGAGTACAGTATTTTTCAGCCAAATACAAGTATTTGGTGAACATTATTCGTTCCTTCTGGTTTTGGCAGCAAGGTTGCTATTATATCCTTTTCCAGGGTATTTAGAAAGATTGAACATTAAAAACAGCAGCTTCGATTTGACCGCAGGATTGCCAGCGAGTAAAATCCGATAGTTAACCAAGAGGTAAACGTGCTGCTTAAAAAGACCGCTCAATATTGGGTTCCTCTTCTGGCGCTGGCCCTTGCGGCCGGCCTGGTATTGCTGAATCTACGGCTCTCAGAGCAATTTCTGTACCAGGATGAATTCCTGCCGCGCTGGTCGGCAGCCGGCGGATGGATGCGGGACGGAAGCTCGCCGTATTCTCAGGAGGCTTACGAAAAAGCTGCCGCGCTGTACGCGGACACCGGATACACAGCGCCGGCTTTCAGTCAGGGCAGGTTTATTGACCTGGTGTGGTTCATCTATCTCTACATCCCATTCAGTTTTCTGCCTTATACGCTCGCGCGGGCAATCTGGATGAGCCTGACGGCCGCAGCGATTTTCTTCAGCATCTGGATTGGGATTGACCTGACCGGAGCCCGTTTGACCAGCCTGGAAAAAGTGATTCTGGCGCTGGTCATCACCTGTTCCTATCCCTTTTTCAAACTCATTCTTTCCGCGAGCATTCTTCCGCTGTTCATTCTCGCTCTTTTCGCTGCCTGCCGCAGCGCGATGGCAGGCAGAGGAACCGCGGCCGGAGTGTTGTTGTTTCTTTGCGTTGGCATGCTGCCAATCGGACTGCTAATCGCGATTTTTTTGATTATCTGGTTGAACTCCCAAAAACAAACCGATATTCTGCCGGTTTTTTTGGTCGGCCTTGTTTTTTTGAGCGTCACTTCGCTGATTTTATTCCCGGGTTGGATACCGCAGTGGTTCGCCAGTTTCATTAGCGCGCAGCCCAGGCTGGATTGGCTGGACACCCCATTGATGCGTGTCGCGGCATTCTTCCCGGGTGCGGTTGTCCCGCTGGCAGTGGCTCTGCATGTGGTATTGCTTTTCGCGCTGCTGGTGGAATGGTACGGCCTGACAGAAAAAGATGAACGGCAGGCTCGTTGGAAACTGCTTCTCAGCCTCAGCCTGCTGAGTCTGTATAATCCTTCCGGCTCGGCGGCTTTTCTGCTCTTCGCGTGGCCGGGTTTATTTTTGTTCTACGCGTTTCTGCAAGAGAAATGGAAAATTTTTGGTAAAATTATTTTTTGGTTGTTCCTTGCGTTTTATATTTACAGCAGCTTGGAATCCTTCTTGCGCTCTCAAAACTGGTCCTCTACCGAGTCGACCTGGGTAATTACAGCGCTGCCAATAGCAGCTCTACTCAGTTTGGAATGGACGCGGTGGTGGGCGATGAACAGTCCCAGGCCGCTGCGTGAGGTAGAGCCGTAATTATTTGAAATTTATGTGTGGAGGTTTATTATGGCAAAAAAACGCATAGGGGTTATGACCGGAGGCGGCGACGTTCCCGGTTTAAATTTGGCAATAAAATCTGTTGTTCTGAATGCTGTTGAACACGATTACGAAGTGATGGGCATCCGCCTTGGGTGGGGCGGGCTGCTGCGCTTCAACCTTGATGACCCCAAGAGCACCGCGGACCTGGTTCAGCCGTTAGATGTCAATTCTGTCCGCACAGTAGACCGAACAGGCGGCACTTTTTTGCATACCTCGCGGACAAATCCTTCCAACGTGCGTCCTAAGGATACCCCCGAATTTCTTGTGGGCAGCCCTTATGGAAAAGTCATAAAGCCCGACGGCACAAAAGATTACACGGATTACATCCTGAAGGTGCTGGACTATCTCGGGATTGATTCCCTCATCACAATTGGCGGTGATGACACGCTCAGCTACGCGGCCCGCCTGTACAAAGAAGGCTTCCCGATTGTCGCAATTCCCAAAACCATGGACAACGACGTGTACGGCACGGATTACTGCATTGGCTTTTCCACTTCCATCACGCAGTCTGTCTCGCTTATTACAAACTTCCGCTCTTCAGTTGGTTCGCATGAACGCATCGGCATTGTTGAACTCTTTGGGCGAAATTCCGGTGAAACCAGCTTGGTGACCGGTTATCTCAGTTTTGCGGACCGCACGATTATTTGCGAAGTTCCCTTTAACTTCCACAAACTGGCGGATTTCCTTGTCTACGACAAGAAGCATAATCCTTCCAATTACTCCATGTGCGTCATTTCAGAAGGCGCGATTTCGGACGGCGGCATCATCGTGGAATCAGGCGAAGAAGACGCCTACGGTCACAAGAAGCTGGGCGGCATTGGCGAATTGCTCGGCGAACAAATCAAGGCACTCACCGGGCAGCATATCATGTTCCAAAAGCTGGCCTACCTTGTGCGCAGCGGCCCGGCGGACATGCTTGACCGAATGGTCGCTCTGAACTACGGCACCCTGGCGATGCAGCTGACGCTGAAAGGCGATTTTGGCAAGATGGTCGCCATTAACAACGGCGTCTACAATACCGTTCCGATTGATTCCTCCATCCAGGGCAAACGCCATGTGGATGTGGACAAGTATTACGATAAAGAAAACTATCGACCGCACATTCAGGATATTCACAACCTGCCGATGTTCCTGGTTTAAGGCAGCGACCCATAGTACAGCTCATAAAACGGGTCGTTTTATGAGCTGTATTTTTTGAGGTGAGGTTATGGGAGCAGAAGCGCAAGGCGCCACCGCCGACCGGTATACAATCATTCCCAGGGTGCTTGTTTTTTCATTCTCACCGGATGGAAAGGTTCTCTTGTTAAAAGGCGCTCCGCACAAGCGCATTTGGGCGAACCTGTGGAATGGAATCGGGGGGCACGTGGAAGCAGGTGAGAGCATTTTGGATGCCGCCAAAAGAGAGCTGGCAGAAGAAACCGGCCTGACCGCCGCCCGCTGGAACTTTTGCGGTCAAATCATGGTGAACACGCAAGGGCGCATTGGCATCGGATTCTTTGTTTTCAAGGCGGAGGAGCTGCGCGGCGAGCTTATCGAGAGCTCGGAAGGCGAGTTGGGCTGGTTCGCGCCAGATGAGCTTCCGGGCTGCCCTTTGGTGGAGGATTTACCGGTATTAATTGGCAAAGCGGCACGATTTCAGGCCGGCGCGCGACCATTTTGGGGGCTGTATCAATACGATGAACGCGATCAGCTGGTGATGTCGTTTTCCAGCTGAGCGTGTTCAAAAAACACCAACAGCGTATCGCCGTACTTGCGGGAGTCAAATTCCGAAAAATGCTGGTACGCGCGCTCTTCCCATTCCACAGGATTAATCTGCACAATAATCTGCCCGTCGGGGCTCAGCAGACCGGGCTGTTGGTCCAGTAAGTCCATGGCTTTTTGCCACATGCCTTTATACTGCGGCGGGGCGATATAAATCAAGTCGAAGGAACAGCTGGGCGGCTGTGCCAGGAATGTAAAAGCATCCATATGCAATACCTGGGCTCTCTCCATCAGCTTCGTCTCGCGCAGGTTCTCCTGCATTGTGCGGACCGCTTCCCGGCTTTTATCCAGAAAAAGCGCTGACTGCGCGCCGCGGCTGAGCGCTTCTATGCCGACGGCGCCAGTGCCGCCGAACAAATCCAGGACATGAATGCCCAACACCTCATCCCCCAGAATATTAAAGAGAGCTTCTTTTACCAGGTCGGTAATCGGGCGCGTCGTATCGCCGGGCACGGTTTTTAGCCGCAGCCCTTTCGCGCTTCCGCTGATGACTCTGAGCGTGCCCATGCGCGTCTACACCTTCCTGACCAAAGTTCGACTTCTCGCGACATCTCCGAAGGTCCAGAAACGATTCGCGACGTAGTTGAGTACCAGCGTGATGGGAAGAACCACCCCGAGCGCCAGATTTCGGCTGAGTGTTTGAGGGGAGAAGCCCAAAAAATTTACTTGGTTTGAAATGACGAATTGTCTGAACCAGCCGTCGACAGGAGGAATGGAAACCGTGCGCAGCGCGAGACCGGCAGCGTTGATAATCGCGAATTTGGAGAACTGCCCGGCGAGAGAATTCGCGCGGGTTTCTGGATAAATCCAGAGGCGGTTGAGGATATAGCTGTTGAGCACCGCGAGAATAAACGAAAGCGCCTGGGAAAGGACCAGCGGCAAATGCAGCAGCCCGGAAAAGAAATTCATTAAACCGAAGTCAATTAGAGTGTTGAGCGCGCCCACCAGCAGAAATTTCCCAAAGCGCACAGCCTCCGGAGCGTTTCTTTGGTTCATTTCAGCACTTTTCCGCGGAAATATTCGATGGTCTCTGCCAGCCCGGTTCTAAGGTCTACCAGCGGCTCCCAACCCAGCAGCGTCCTGGCGCGGGTGATATCAGGCTGGCGGCGTTGGGGGTCATCCCCCAGGCCGTCGGCGAAGCGGGTTACCAGCCCGGCTTTGTTTCCAGTTAATTCGTTGATGAGCAGCGCAAACTCGCGAATGCTGATTTCGTCGGGGTTGCCGATATTGACCGGGTCGTGCTCCTCAGAAAGCATCAGCCGATAGATGCCCTCCATCAGGTCGCTGACATAGCAAAAACTGCGGGTTTGCTGGCCGCCGCCATAAATGGTCAGTGGTTCGCCGCGCAGCGCCTGTTGAATGAAATTGGGAACAACGCGCCCGTCGTCCAGGCGCATTCGGGGGCCAAAGGTGTTAAAAATGCGGACAATGCGTGTATTCAAGCCGTGAAAACGGCGGTAGGCCATCGTCAGCGCCTCAGCGAAACGTTTGGCTTCGTCGTAGACGGAACGGGGGCCTACGGGGTCGACATTGCCCCAATAACTCTCCGCCTGGGGATGGACCTGCGGGTCTCCATACACCTCGCTGGTGGAAGCCAGTAGGTAGCGGGCTTTGTGAGCTTTCGCCAGTCCAAGCGTATTCAACGTGCCCAAAGCGCCAGCTTTTAGCGTCTGGATGGGAAGGTTGGGATATCCAAAGGGTGAAGCGGGATTTGGGCTGGCGGGAGAAGCGAAATGCAGCACAAAATCCAGGTTCTCCGGGATATCAATAAAGGTTGAGACATCCTGCCGGATTAATCGAAAAGACCCACTGTCAAACAGGTGGGCAATGTTTTCTTCATCTCCTGTGATGAAGTTGTCCAGGCCAATCACTTCATGACCTTCTTGTATCAGCCTGTCAGCAAGGTGCGAACCTAAAAAGCCGGCCGCACCGGTGAGTACAACGCGCATGGACATGTCCCTTCGGGGATTTTCCCCCGGGTTAAGTAGAGTATAATCATATGGCTTAAAGTGAGACTATTATAGCATGAGCAACGAAGTGGAACTTAATCCTGAAATTAAAACCAACCTCAGCCGTCTGGAAGCGCTGCTTTTCGCCGCGCCCGGACTAAGCGCGGTGGAAGACCTGGCCAAAACTTTGGGGATTTCCAGTGCTGAAGTGGAAAGCCTGGCTGGGATTCTATCGGAACACTACGCTGAGAGGCACGGCATTCGCTTGCAGAAAGTCAGAAACCAATACCAATTGGTGACCGCGGCGGAACATGCCGCTCTGATCGAGCAATTTCTTGGCCTTGAAGTCAGCTCGCGCCTTTCCCAACCGGCGCTGGAAGTGCTGGCGATTATCGCCTATCAGCTGGGAGCCACCCGCCCTGAGATTGAGGCGATTCGCGGTGTGAACAGCGATACAGTCGTAAAAAGCCTGCTTGCCAAAGGGTTGATTGAAGAAAGAGGCCGGTCCGAAGCTCCCGGACGACCAATTCTGTATAGAATTACGCCGGATTTCTTGCAGCATTTCGGTTTGGAATCACTGGAGCAGCTGCCTGAAGTGAATTTTGAAGAGCTAAAAGCGCTTCGGCAGTCGGATGAGCCAAAAGAACAAAGGATATTAAAAGACTGATGGCAGAAGAACGCGTGCAGAAAATACTGGCGGCAGCCGGATTGGGTTCGAGAAGAGCCTGCGAGGCCTTGATTTCGGCAGGGCGGGTGAGCGTGAACGGCAAAGTGATTCACCTGGGCGATAAGGCTGACCCGGCAAGGGACAAAATCGCGCTTGATGGGAAATTGCTGCGCCTGAAGCAGGAGAAAATCTATATCGCCCTGAACAAACCCAAAGGTTACCTGTCAGACATCGACGAGAGCCATCCCAAACCAACGGTCAATGACCTGATTGGCATCAAGGAACCTTTGTATGCCGTGGGCAGGTTGGACCTGGACAGCGAAGGCCTGATTTTGATGACAAATGACGGAGAGCTTGCGAACCGCCTCACGCATCCGCGCTACAAGCACGAGAAAGAATACGAAGTCTTTGTGATAAAACAGCCCGACGAGGAACAGCTGGAAATCTGGCGGCGCGGGGTGGTATTGGAGGATGGATACCGCACGCTGCCCGCCAAAGTGGAAGTGATTAATAATGCCGGCGGTGGAAGCTGGCTGAGAATCACGATGCGGGAAGGCAAAAAACGCCAAATCCGAAAAACCGGCGCGCGCATTGGGCTGCCGGTGGCGCAAATAAAACGCGTTCGGATTGGCACGCTCAAGTTGGGGTCTTTAAGAAGCGGGGAATGGCGCTACCTGACCGCGGCGGAAGTGAGGCGCCTGCGTCAGTACGCGGGTTTGGAAAAAGATGATAAAAACTCCTGATTTCTCAGGAGTTTTTCTTTGAATAATCGTTCAGGGCGGCTGTCAGGCGGGCAATCTGTTCTTCCGTCAGAGGCGCTTCGCATTCATCGCGGTCCACTCTGCGGATAGACCGTTTGAGGTCCTCCAGATTTACCACCGGGATTGGAGCTTCGCTGATTTCCCCAATCATCGTGTTTTTCATCAGAACCACCATGATGTGCTTTATTGGCGGCTGCTCTTCTTCCGGGATGCCTTTCTCGGCCAGGTATTTGCGAATCATGGCAGTGTTGGCGTTGATTTCCTGCACCGGTCTGCCAATCCCTTCCTGTCCGAACACTTTCATCATAAAGTTGCCGCCCTGCTGTTTCCATTTGCCGTTTTCGTATGAAATTTTGCCGCTCGCGGTCAGCGGAATCGGCACCCAGATGGCGCAGGGACCAAGCAGCAAATACGGCACAGGGCTGGAAAAGACATAAAAGGTGTAATCATGGCGGAGTTTCTCAAAGACGCCTGTGAATAATTCGTCGAAGCGCGGGCTGCGGCCGAAACGCGTCGAAAAGTACATGCCTACCTGCGAGAGCACAAAACCTACAATCAAGGCAACGTAAGAATAAAGGATGCGGGTCATGTCTTTCCCGAAGGCAAAGACAAGGCCGACTGCCAGCACTGCCAGACTGGCAAAGGTGGTCACCTGACCGATGGTTTTGTTTTTCTTAATCAATTTTTCGTTAATGACAAGTTTCATGAAAGTGTTTCTCCATTGCTATTCAGTGGGATAGACTGGCGTAGGGAATCCAACAAACCGGATTCCACCGTGATTTTTGCCTGTTTAACCGCGCTAAAAACCGCTTTCGCGTCCGAGCGGCCGTGCCCGACAAAAACCAACGCGTTTATACCTAACAAGGGCGCGGCGCCGACTTCGGAAGGGTCGAGCATTTGCCTGACAGATTTAAAGGCGGGTTTGGCCAGCAGCGCGCCGAGCTTGGTACGCGTGCTGCGCATCAGCTCTTCTTTGAGCGTTTCGAGAATGAGCCGGGCCACCGCTTCGGTGGACTTCAGGAGGATGTTGCCTGTAAAGCCGTCCGTCACCGCCACATCCACTTCGCCGGCGAACAACTCTTTGCCTTCAATGTTCCCAACGAAGCCCGGAACTTCAGCACGCATCAGGGGGCCGGCTGCTTTGACTAGTTCGTTGCCCTTGCCTTCTTCTTCTCCATTCGCGAGCAGACCCACTCTGGGATTGGCGCGGTTGAAGAGCAGGCTAGCGTAAACGCTGCCCATGCGGGCAAATTGTACCAAAAATTCAGGCCGGCATTCGGCGTTGGCACCTATGTCCAAAATCACGCATTTCCCGTTTTTTACCGGGAATGCGGCGCAGAGACAGGGTCTGATGACGCCAGGAATGAGACCAAAGGTCTTGGTGGCGAAGTACATTGCCATGCCGGTGTTCCCCGCGGTGACAAAAGCCTGGGCTTCGCCGCTGCGTACCAGGTTCATTCCCACCTGCATCGTGTTGTTCTTCTTGGCGCGCGCTTCCTGGATGTGGTCGCTCATTTCCAGGGCTTCGGGCGCGTGGACAATGCTGACATGGGATTTATCGCCGGGCTGGGCTGCAAGCAGGGGTTTCAGAACATTCTCATCCCCGACGAGGATGATAGCGACGCCGAGGTTTTCAGCGCACTGGACGGAAGCTTCAATTTCCGGCTGCGGGCGGTTGTCACTCCCCATTGCGTCCAAAACGATTTTAATTCTCATCTACTTCCTCTCTCACAGAAATCCTTGACAATAAGTCCAGGACAGATATAATTTCTATCCACGCGCTGGTGCTGGAATTGGCAGACAGGCATGGTTGAGGGCCATGTGGCGCAAGCCGTGGGGGTTCAAGTCCCCCCCAGCGCACCATGCAGGCAGAAATGCCTGCTTTTTTTTATGGAAACTCGCGGTTCAGCCAGGTAACAGGATTGACAGGCGTTCCATTGATGTCAATTTCAAAGTGCAGGTGCGGGCCGTTGCTTCTGCCGGTATTTCCGATATGGGCAATGAGCTGTCCGGGCTCTACCTGGTCGCCTTCTGCCACCAGCATATCCTGCAGGTGCATGTAAATTGAAAACACGCCGAGACCGTGGTCAATCACGATGGTATTGCCGCGGACAATCTGGTTTGGCAGGGCAGCTACAACTGTGCCGGCTGCCGGGGCAAAGACGTCTATGCCGTAGCACCAGCCGATATCCAGGCCGGTGTGGTAATACACCTTTTCCGTGCCGGAATAGGTGCGCCGGCTGCCAAAGCGGGAGTTCACGCAGTCCCCGCCCTTGGTCGGGTACTGAAACATGCCGTTCCACAGCTGCTTAGGCGACAGGGTGGTGACAATCTGCTTGAAGAGCGCGTCTTCGCTGGCGATGTTATCGCCGTCCACGGTTTCAGGGTCTACCTTCAGGGTCTCGTCCACCTCAAAATTACCTGAACCGACGATGGTCCACTGGTCGAAGCGGTAACTGGTGCCGTTGGTATCGGTCACTTCAATGGTCAGGGGATACGCGCCGGGTTCCAAAAGAGCGTGTATTCCACCAAACGCAATCTGGCTGCCGTCCTCCTGCGTAAAGAAAACCGGCTGGACGCCTGCCAAATCCGCTGAGAGCGTGACAGGCTTCTCGCTGGTTACCTTGAGTACAAAAGTTCCTCCCTGCACCAGCGGAAGATTATCAATTACCAGGGAAGTGATGCCCGGGATGGCCAGGCTGTTTGGACTGTTTTGGGAGGAGTGGGCGTAGTAGGCGTCCTGAGGGAGCGCGTCGTTTGGAGACGTAAGGCGGTTGAGTCGGGCAAGCGACCAGGGATTCTCTCCCGTCAGAATTGCGAGTTCCAGCCAGGATTGACCTGGAAGAAGCGAAGGCATAGTTCGCAGGTCCTGGGTTGCTTCCGAGGTGGTCAGGGAGATTTTCCGGCCGACAAACAGTTCGGATTGGCTGGTGAATTTATTCAACCGCACCAGGCTGGCCATATCGGACTGGGTCCGGCGGCTGAGGCTGCGCAGACTGGCGCCAAGCGGAACGAAATCGGTGGTCAGCACTCCCTGCAGCCCCTGAAGCCCGGGGATGAAAAGCCGGTCGCCTGGATGGAGGGTATCTCCGATAGTCCGGTTATTTACCGCGAGGATTTCGTCAATCGTCGTGAAGAATTGTCCGGCTATGCCGTACAGGGTGTCCCCTGATTTAACAATATAGATCGGCAGCTGCGCGGCTTGGGCGCGCGCGGGCGCGGGAGTAAACAATGCGCCGATTATTGGTAAAATCAGCAGGAATAATAAAATTCCGCGGGGTGAAGGTGTATGTTGTTTTCTTGCTGTTATCATCAAACGCTAAGTTTACCATAGCCTTCCGCACGCAAACACTGGAGTGAAAGCATGAAGATAACGACTTGGAATGTAAACGGCTACCGCGCTGTCCTGGCCAAACAGGGCTTTGATTGGGTAAAAGAACATCAGCCGGATATCCTGTGCCTGCAAGAAATCAAGGTGAAGCCGGAGCAGTTGACCGAAGACCAGCGCGAGCTGCCCGGATATCAATCCTTCTGGAATCCTGCCGAGCGGCCTGGTTACAGCGGGACGGCAGTATTTTATAAAATTGCCCCTCTGGAAATCAGCACCGGCCTGGGCGTGGAGGAATTTGACAGCGAGGGGCGCGTCACCCGCCTGCGGTATCCTGATTTCCTTCTGTACAATATTTATTTCCCCAATGGCGGCGAAGAAAATCAGCGGGTGCCTTTTAAACTGGGCTTCTACGCCCGGCTTCTGGATGTTTGCGACGAGCATCACGAGCACGGCGAGAATGTTATTATCACCGGCGATTTCAATACAGCCCATAATGAGATTGACCTGGCGCGGCCAAAGGACAACGAGAAAAACACCGGTTTTTTGCCTGAAGAACGGGTGTGGATAGATAAATTCCTGGAACACGGCTTTATTGACGTTTATCGGCACCTTTATCCCCTCTCACAGGGTTATACTTGGTGGACATACCGAATGAACGCGCGCGCAAAGAACATTGGCTGGCGGCTGGATTACTTTTTAGTCAGCGCGCCGCTGATGACCAGGGTGCGCGATACCGTCATCCTGGATGAGATTATGGGTTCAGACCACTGTCCGGTCACGTTGGAACTGAATTAAAAAAAGCCGGGGCGCAAGCTCCGGCTTTTTTCATCCATTGCAATCAGGCTTTTCGAGCGCGCAGGATTAATTGTTTGGCAGCGCGCACCTCATCACAGCGCCCGACAGGAGCATTGTGCGGAGCTTCATGCAGCAGGTCCGGATTTTCACGCGCTTCAACTGCAATCTTAAGCATCGCGTCCGCGAAGGCGTCAAGGGTTTCGAGCGATTCTGTTTCCGTCGGCTCAATCATCAACGCTTCGTGCACAATCAGCGGGAAGTAGTTTGTCGGCGGATGGAAATTATAGTCAATCAGCCGCTTGGCAATATCAAACGCGCGAATGCCGGGGGCGTCTGGCCACATGCCTTCGACCACAAATTCATGCATGCAGCGGCGGTCGTAGGGCAGGTGATAGACACCTTTTATTTTGGCCAGCAAATAATTGGCATTCAAGACTGATTTTTCGGCGATATTGCGCAAGCCCTCTTTGCCGTGCATGGAAATGTAGGTATAGGCGCGGACAAGCATGCCAAAGTGGCCATTAAAAGCTTTGACCCGGCCGATAGATTTGGCGGGGTGCGCGTAGCCATAAAGGGGCGGCAGGTCTTCGCTGCCGGGCTCAATAATCGCTACCACAGGGTCAGGCAGGTATTCCACCAGCGCAGGGGCTACCGCTACTGGACCGGAGCCTGGTCCGCCGCCGCCGTGAGGGGTAGAGAAGGTCTTGTGCAGGTTGATGTGCATGATGTCAAAACCCAGGTCGCCAGGCCGCACGATGCCGAGCAGCGCGTTGAGGTTGGCGCCGTCTCCGTAAACCAGCCCGCCGGCGGAATGCACCATTTCGATGACAGCTGTCACGTTCTCATCAAACAGTCCCAGGGTGTTCGGGTTGGTGAGCATCAGGCCAGCCAGGCGCTCGTCGCACAGCTCGCGCAGAGCATTCAAATCCACATTTCCGCGCGCGTCTGACGGCAAGTGCACCACTTCGAATCCGCTCATCGCGGAAGAGGCAGGATTGGTGCCGTGCGCTGAATCCGGGATGAGAATGCGCGTGCGCTGGGTGTCTCCGCGGTCTGCGTGGTACTTCTGTATTATCAACACACCAGTCAACTCGCCGTGCGCGCCAGCAGCAGGCTGAAGGGAAACGCCGGCAAATCCAGCAATCTCCTTTAGCCATTCCTGCAGGGTGTACATCAGGTAAAGATTGCCCTGCACTGTGTCTTCGGGCTGCAAAGGGTGGGTGAACGCAAAGCCTGGCAGCCGCGAAGTCTCTTCGTTAATTTTGGGGTTGTACTTCATCGTGCAGGACCCAAGCGGATAAAAGCCAAGGTCAATGGCGTAATTCTTCTGGGAGATGCGCGTAAAGTGGCGGACAACGTCGATTTCCGCCAGTTCCGGAAGTGGAAGGTCCTTCCGGCGGAATTCCGCGGGCACTTCCACTTCAGGCACATCTGAGACCGGAAAACGCACGCCCTGACGGCCGGGGGAGGACAGTTCAAAGATTGTGGGCTCAGTCATGAGTCACCTCTATCAACGCGTCATGCAAAAGATCGATGTCTTCCTTGGCGATTTTCTCCGTGACAGCGATTAGCAAGCAGTTGTCCAGTTCGGGGTAATCCTTACTCAGGTCGTAACCGCCCAGGATGTCGTAAGCCCTCAGGTCCTCCAGCAAATGCGCTGCCGGTTGGGGACTGCGAATAACGAATTCATGGAAGAATGGTGTCTCAGAAAACACCTGTTTGTAGCCCTGTATCGCGCTGATTTGGGCAGCGGCGTAGTGCGCTTTTTGGTAACACAGGTTGCTGACAGCTTCAAACCCCTTCTTTCCGAGCAAGCTGAGGTAGATTGTGGAAGCCAGCGCCATTAATCCCTGGTTCGTGCAGATATTCGAAGAAGCTTTCTCTCGGCGGATGTGCTGTTCCCGGGCTGTCAGGGTGAGCACATATGCCAGCCGGCCGGCATTATCCACCGTCTCGCCGACCAGACGACCGGAAATCTTGCGCAGCAAGTCATTGGTGACCGCAAAGATGCCGAGGTACGGACCGCCGAAGGAGAGCGGAATTCCGAGCGGCTGACCTTCTCCAAAGACGATGTCCGCGCCAATTTCACCTGGAGGGGTAAGGATGCCCAGCGCGGTTGGGTTGACAGCCACGGCCACCAGCGCCCCCGCGTTGTGGGCTGCCTCAATGAGCGGTTTATAGTCTATGACCCGTCCAAAGAAATCGGGGTACTGAACCATCACCAGACCGGTTTCGGCATCAATTTGGGCGATTAATTTGTCCATGGACGCGTCGATGCCGGTCTCCGGGTCGTCCCCCAGGATGCTGACAGCCTGGTTTCCGCGCATGTACGTGCGCACTACCTCACGATACTGGGGGTTAACCGCGCGGGATAACAGGAACTTTGTGCGCTTGCCCTTGAAATGGTGATAGGCCAGAATCACCGCTTCAGCGGCGGCTGTCGCGCCGTCGTAGTGCGAGGCATTGGCAACGTCCATGCCTGTCAGCTCGCAAATCAAGCTTTGGTATTCAAAAATGGCTTGCAAAGTGCCTTGGGAAATTTCCGGCTGGTAAGGCGTGTACGCGGTGTAGAACTCACCGCGCCGGAGAAGCATATCCACAACCGCAGGCACATAGTGGTCATACGCGCCGGCGCCAATGAAGTTCAGCAACGTTTTAGTGCTGCCGTTCGCGTTGGCGATGCTTTCCAACTCTTCGGCAGCTTCCATTTCGGTCAAACCGAGGGGAAGCTTAAGCTCAGGGAAGCGGTATTTTTCTGGGATCTCGGTGAAAAGATCTTCGACTTTTTCGATTCCGATGGTCTTCAGCATCACCTCGACATCTTTTGGGGTGTGAGGTGTGAACATAGGCTCTACCCCAGACGATATGCCTGGTAAGCTTCCGCAGTCAGAAGGTTTTCCAATTCAGCCGGATTATCCATCTTGATCTTTACCAGCCAGGCTTCCCCGTAGGGATCGTTGTTGATGATTTCCGCGTTGTCGCTAACGGCTTCATTGATTTCTGTTACGACGCCGCTTACTGGCAAGATCACTTCCGAACTGGCTTTGGCGGAATCTACCTGGCCGAGCTGTCCGCCGGCTTTTACCTGGTCTCCGGCTTCCACTGAGAATTCAAAATAAACCACGTCACCCAAAGCATCCTGGGCGTAATCAGAGATTCCGACGATGGCAATGCCGTTTTCTACTCTTACCCATTCATCTGTTTGAGCGTACTTAAGTTCAGCTGGAAAGTTCATTTTTTCTCCTTATCAAATAGTTACAATGGCACAACTGATTGTGCCTCTGTCGTAAACCATTTTTTATTTTACTTCAGAGGATTTATTGGCAGGGTCTGTTTACCTGAGAGTTTCGCCCTTTAATACGGGTTTGCCCCTTCGGTGCCTGAGGTCAGGTCTCTTCCCAGCCAATGTTCTGGTTTAATTTTAGCCTGATGGAGGATAAAGTCAAGCTGCGCGGCTGTGCGCGGGGCTGTTGGGGCGCGTTCGCGTTTTCATCTTCCGGCCTGTTCCACGTACTCCAGACTTTGATGCCGAAAGTAGGTGTTGTATAACTCGGAGTAATGCCCTCTTTGGCTGAGCAGCTGAGCGTGCGTGCCTTCTTCGATGATTTCGCCGTCGCGCAGCACAATAATGCGGTCCGCGCTTTGCACAGTGGAGAGGCGGTGCGCGATAAGCACGCTGGTGGATTGCTTTAGAATCAAATTCAGAGCTGTCTGGATTTGCTTTTCGGTAAAGGGGTCAATGCTCGCGGTAGCCTCGTCCAGGATAAACACCGCCGGATTCTGCGCCAGAACCCGCAGCAGGGCAACCAACTGACGCTGCCCCATGGAGATGTGCGCGCCGCGCTCTCCCACGCGCGTATCCAATCCGTCCGCAAAGGTATCCAGCCATTCACCGCCGCCTATCTTTCTGGCGAGGGAGAGAATTTCCGCACGGGTAATATCCGGTTTGGCGAAGCGGATATTCTCTTCGACGGTCCCCTCAAACAGGAAAGGCACCTGGGTGACCAAACCCATGTGTTGGCGCAGCGCGTGTAGGTCGTAACTGCGGATATCTTTGCCGTCGATCAGCAGCTCACCATCTTGAAATTCGTAGAACCGCGCGATTAATCTGGCAATTGAAGTTTTTCCGGCGCCGGTATGCCCGACAATCGCGATGTTTTCACCCTCGCGAATGTGGAGGTTAAAATCCCTGAGGATTGGCTTCCCGTTCGCGTAACTGAAGCTGAGGTGGTTAAAGTCAATTCTGCCGCGGTAACTCTCAGGCTGGTAGCTGCCCTTCTGAATGACCGTGTGTTCGGCGTCGATGAGAGCGAGAATGCGCTCAGCTGCTGACAAACCGGTCTGGACCTGCGTCCAATATGACGTGATGCTGAGGATAGGCTGTAAAAAGCGCTCGGTGCTGAGGATGAACAGGTACCACGCCCCGGCAGTGATGATGCCCTGAGCGGCAGATATTGCCCCAAAGTACACCAACATGGCGGTTGCCAGCGCGCCCAGCGTGCGCGTTGTCGGAAAGACCGTGGAGAGGACAAGTCCACGTCTGATATTCATCCGGAAGGATGTGGCATTGGATTGTCTGAATTCCTCATAAATCGTTTCTTCCTGGCGGAAGTTCTTGGCGACGGCAATCCCGGAGATTGTTTCTTTAATGGTCGCGTTCACGTTTGCCATCGCGCGCATGCCCTGCCTTGAAACACGCCGCGCCAGCTTACGGTAGAGCGAAACAAACAGCACAAAAACCGGAATTGTCAGGAAGAACAGAAGGGCTAAGTGCCACTCGGCAGTCAAAAGAATAAAGGCGGTAACCACGGACTGCACCAGGCTATTGGCGACGTCCATCGTAAGCGTAATCAGTGTGGAGAAATCGCGCGTATCTGTGGTAATGCGCGAAACGATCTTCCCGGAGGAAAATACATCATGGAAAGCCATATCCTGCCGCATGGAAGCAGCGAACGCGTCGGTGGATAAGCTTCGGTTGATATCCGCAATCACCCGTGCCAGAAGGCGGTGATTGGTGTAATAAAAGAGGTAGCCGAGCAGCTCCAGAAAAATTACCAGCGCGGTCAGCAGGTAAAAGGCCTGGGAGTTTGGGATGCCGGCAATGCCCTCGTCCAGAACTTTTGCCACGATGACCGGCGGAAGCGCGCCAAGTCCGCCTTGCAGCAGGACTGTCAGCAAAATGATTACAATGCGCTTCCGCTCCGGCCGGGCGTATGCCCAGATGCGCGCCAACAGTGTCTTATTGCTGTACTGTCGGTCGTAAGATTCACTGGCGAGTCCGGTGGAGAAACCCATAGTTTATGCCTCGGTAAAAATATTGCGGTAAGAAGGGGACTTCCGCATCAGTTCGGCATGCGTACCAAAATCCGCGATGGTGCCGCGGCGCATCACGATGATGAGATCAGCCCAGCGAATTTGGGATAAGCGGTGCGTAATGATGAAAGTGGTGCGCCCTTCAGAGGCTGCCTTAATCGCGCGTTGAATTTCATCTTCAGTCTGACTGTCTATCGCGCTGGTGGAATCGTCCAGAATCAGAATTTTTGGGTCAGTGAGAAACGCGCGCGCCAGAGCGATGCGCTGCCTTTGCCCGCCTGAGAGCGTCACGCCGCGCTCTCCGATAATGGTGTCGTAGCCTTGGGGCAGGGCGGTGATGAACGCGTGTGCCTGGGCCTTTTTTGCCGCCGCTTCTACCTCCTCCCGGCTGGCTGTTGGTTTACTAAAAGCAATATTCTCAAAAATGGACTTGGAGAAAAGGAAGATGTCTTGTTCGATGATTGAAATCTGGCTGCGCAGCGCATCCAGCTTCCAACTGCGCAAATCAATGCCGTCTATTTGCACGGAGCCTGAATCCGGGTCGTAAGTGCGGTTGATTAAGCGCACCAGTGTGGTCTTCCCGGAACCGGTCTGCCCGACAATCGCGACAGTCTGGCCGGCCTGCACCTTAAAACTGATATGCTGCAACGCGGTACTGTGGGCATCGTAAGAAAAACTGACGTCCGAGAAGGAAACGTCGCCGCGCAGCGGATCGGCACGGCCGCTGTCGTTTTTATCCAGGTCGTTCTCGGCATTCATGATGGAAAGCAGACGCCTCGCGCTGGCAATTCCAAGAGAAATTTGTGAATAAGAATGGATGGAAGTGTTAGTGGGGAAGCCTAGCAGCGAAAGAGCACTGAAATACTTAATCACATCCCCCAACGCGATCGTGCCTTTTTGGAAGAGGACCAGCGCGTGGAGCAGCCCGAAGCCCATTGCCATGGCGAGCAGCAGCAGCGGCAAAAAGCGTGCTTCCATATCTCCTTGTTCCACGGATGCGTTGCGGTAAGCACCGACGTTGCGTTGAAAAAGCGCGATTTCATTTTCTTCCTGGGCGGCGGCTTTGACGGTTTCCACACCATCGATCGCTTCAGCCAGGCGGCTGTTCATCATCCCAAAACTGCTGCGCACTTTGGTGGTAATGGGTTTTAGCTTTTTCAGGTAGACCAGGATGGAAAGAAAATAGGTGATGAGGAACAGGAGTGGGGTAAGCAGCAGGGCTGGATTTATCCCCCAACCGATAACCATCGGAATAAAAAGGAAATTGATAGAGCCGAAGACCATATTGATGCCCGGACTAAAGAGGAAATTGACCTCGCGGATATCGTTGGTGGCGCGGGCCATCAAATCCCCTACCGATTGCAGGGTGTGGAAGGTCATGCTTTTACCAAGCAGGTTGATATAGAATTCGTCGCGCACGTCGCGTTCAATTTTTTGCGCGGTCGCCTCAAAGCCAAAATTGCGCATCAGCTGAAAGAGCCCGCGTAGGACTTGCGTGTAGGTGATGATTAGCGCGGCGCGAATAAAAACATTTTTATCCGGTGAACCGCTGGTCAGGTTGGTGAAAACAATGCCAAATTGCACAGCCGGTACGGATGCCAGCGCGGCGTTGCCAACCGCGCCAATCAGCGCGGCAAGAAATACCGCCCAATGATGGAGGGTATGCGAAAGAAGCCAGACAAACGGATTTGCCTTGTTCGTTCTGTAACGAAAAGGGATTGAAAATTCGCTGATACCCATGGATTAATATGAATCCGATAATAAATTCCTGGTTATTGTACCGCATGAGCAGGTGTAACGACCGAAAATACGCATTTGGACAGCCTCACGCGCAAAATACGCGTTTGGTGGGAAGATCGTTTCGGTGCGATGAAGGTTCAGCGCGGCTGCGCGCCGGAAAGGGCCCCCTTACGTGGATAATTATCTAACAGGGCCGAAATATGCGAAATAATCAGATTAATAGCCCTATTGATCTTGACGGATACCTGAAAAAGAGGCTATAATGAGCCGTAGAAATACTATTAATCATATAAATAAAAGAAGCACTGATGAATAACAAGAGCAGTTTGCTCGATTACCTCGCTGAAGCGCACCGCGCGCAGGCGCCAATCCCCAGCATCGCTGAACTCAGCCATGTCCTGGGGATTAGTGTTGCCAGCGTACGCGAACAGCTGGAGGTGGCGCGGACGCTGGGGTTTGTGGATGTGAAAACCAAAGTCGGCATCCAAAAGCGGGAATTCAGCTTTGACCAATTATTGGAAACAGGGCTGAGGTATGGCTCAAAAATTCAGCCGGGCCTGGCGGATGCCTTCCGGGACTTGCGCAAGCATATTGAAATCAGCTATTGGTATGAAGCCGTGCCGCTGCTCACCAGCCAGAACCGAGACGCCTTACAGCGAATTGTCAGCAGGGCGCTGGAGCGGATCTCCAAAGAGCCTCCCCAAATTCCTGGCAAAGAGCATCAGGAATTCCACATGACAATATTCTCTCACCTGGAAAACCCCGTCGCCAAAAGCGTTTTGGAAACATTCTGGAAATTCAATGAAGAGGCTGAACGCAATCTGCAGGCCGACCGCTTCTACCTGGAAAATGTCTGGAATTATCACCAACGTATTACCGACGCCATAGCCGCGCGGGATTATGATCTCGGTTACCGCTGGCTGGTGGAACACATGGATTTGGTAAAGCAGCGAAAAAAGACAGAGTTATCTCAGCGCTTTGAATAAGCATTATAAGGAGAGCAGCACAGAGATGGATTATCCAAATGAAAACGAACAGACTGGACAAAGCTCGCGTGTGAATGATTTTTGCATGACGATTTGCACGGTTAACGGGTCCGGAAGCGCGACAGCGAACACCATTTTGTACCGCGCGCTGTTTAACATGGGGATTCCGACCTCGGGGAAGAATATCTTCCCATCAAACATCAAAGGGCTTCCGACCTGGTTTGTGATTCGGGCTTCGGAAAAGGGCTATCTCGGTCGGGTGCCGTATGATGACATTATTGTCGCGATGAACGCGGACACTTTTGCCAAGGACCTGACCTATCTGCCAAAAGGTGGCGTGGTTTTTTATGCTGACCACCTGCAGAAGCCGGCGGACGCCAATCCTGACCTGATTTATTATCCGATGCCTATTCGCCAGTTGGTCAGGCAGGCGGAAGTTCCGCGGAACCTGCGTGAATACATGGAAAACATGGCCTATGTCGGCATTGTTGGTCAGGTACTGGGCATTCCGATGGAAAATATTGAGTACGCGCTTGGCAAACACTTTGGCAGCAGACAGACAGCGCTGGAATCCAATCGGAATATCATCCGGTCGGGGTACGAATGGGCGGCTGCCAATCTGACCAAACAGGACCGCTATTCCGTACGCGCGCTGCCCCCGCTTTCCGATTACATCCTTACTGACGGAAATAACGCTGCGGCGCTGGGCTCCCTCTTTGGCGGCGTGCAATTTTGCGCGTGGTATCCAATCACGCCGGCTTCAAGCCTGGTGGAGTCTATGCTCGCGCAAAATCCGAAACTGCGGAAAGATCCTGTGACCGGCAAGAACACCTGTATCATCCTGCAGGTTGAGGACGAATTGGCCGCGGCAGGTTCCGCTATCGGAGCGGGCTGGGCCGGGCTGCGCGCGATGACCGCGACTTCCGGCCCCGGCCTGAGCCTGATGACAGAAAATGTGGGCCTGGCGTACTTTACCGAAACTCCGGTTGTAATCTGGGATGTGCAGCGTGTGGGCCCCAGTACCGGCCTGCCGACGCGCACCGCTCAGGGAGACCTGGCTATGGTATATCGCCTGGGGCACGGCGATATTAACCACATTATCCTGATCCCCGGCAGCGTGAACGAATGCTTTGAGTTTGGCTGGAAAGCCTTTGACCTGGCCGAACATTACCAGACCCCTGTTTTTGTGATGAGCGACCTGGACCTGGGCATGAACCAGTGGATTACCCGGAAATTCGAATACCCGCAGCTCCCCATGGACCGCGGAAGGATTCTATGGGAAGAAGACATGGCTCGCTTTGAAGGCACCTGGGGCAGATACAAAGATATCGAGGGGGACGGCATACCCTGGCGCACCGTGATGGGGAACCAAAACCCTGCCGCCCCGTACTTCACCCGCGGGACCGGACATGATGAGTATGGCAACTACAGCGAGGACCCCCAGAACTGGGCGGCGATGATTCAGCGGATAAAGCGGAAACTGCAAAGTTCATGTGAATTCCTGCCTGTTCCGGTTGTCCGGAAAAAACCAAATGCCCGCATCGGCATTATCGCGATGGGCTCCACCGACCCGGCCATCATTGAAGGGCAGGACCAATTGGAAGAAGCCGGACTTCCGGTGGATTACCTGCGCATCCGGGCGCTTCCAGCGTGCTGTGAGGTGCAGGAATTCCTGGAAAGCCACGAGCGCGTGTATGTTTTGGAGCTGAATCGGGACGGGCAGCTGTATGGAATCTTGATTCAAGAATTGCACGATTATTCTCCCAAACTGATTTCGGTTTCTGAAGTTGACGGCCTGCCGATGACAGCCATCTGGGTAAAGCAGCAAATTCTCGCCAAGGAGCAGCAAAATGGATAATGTCCAAAGCACGAAGCTGGAACGAAACTTTGTAGGGCTTTCGCCTATTGATTACCGCGGTAAACCTTCCACACTGTGTCCGGGCTGCGGTCATAATACCGTCTCCAACCAGATTCAGCAGGCTGTCTACGAACTGGGCATCGTACCCGAAATGATTGCGAAGTTCAGCGGCATCGGGTGTTCCAGCAAGAGCCTGAATTACTACTTATCGCGTTCATTCGGTTTTAATGGGCTGCACGGACGCATGCCCACGCTTGTTTCCGGGGCATGTTTCGCGGACCGGCGCGTCAAGGCGATGGGTACATCCGGTGACGGCGATACTGCCAGCATTGGATTGGGACATTTCAAACATATCATCCGAAGAAATGTTCCCATGGTCTACATCATCGAAAACAATGGGGTGTACGGCCTTACCAAAGGTCAGTTTTCCGCCACTTCAGATTTGGGGTTGGAACTGAAACATCAGGGGAAAAATTTCCTGCCGCCGCTCGACTTGTGCATGGAAGCCCTTATCAGCGGCGCCAAATTTGTCGCCAGAGCCTTCTCCGGTGATATCAAGCAGATGAAAGAACTCCTGAAAGCGGCCATCGTGCACAACGGCATCGCGGTCATTGATGTCATCAGTCCCTGCGTTACCTTTAACAACCGCGACGATGCCCTGCAGTCCTATACCTGGGGAAGGGAAAATGAGGCGCCAATTCAGGATATCACCTATGTTCCCCGGGCACAGGCCATCCACATTCAGGATTTTCAGGAAGGGGAAACGCGCGAAGTGCGGCTGCACGATGGTTCCAGCATCCTCCTAAAGAAGATTGACCGGGATTATGACCCCACAGACAAGCACGCGGCTCTCGATTTGCTGACGGAGTCTTATAAGAACCACTACTTCGCCACCGGTCTGATTTACATTGAGAACGCCGAAACGAATATTTTTGATGAATTCGACTTTGTGGAAGAACCGCTCAATCGCCTGACCCCGGACAGACTGCGGCCGGCGCCTGAAGCGCTTGAGCGCATTAACTTTGCCTATCAATAGCAGATTGGTTCGCGCGTCTGACAAAACATGGCCCGTCTGTAAAGAATACAAAAGCGCGGGCTGGTTAGCAACCAGCCCGCGCTTTACGCTTTATAGATGGCCTCGCGCATAATACTTCCGAGAACAATAAGAGTTTAGTAGTCCAGGCGCCGATAGTACCGGCGGATGTCCATCGGATGGCAGTTCAGTTTTTCGATATGCGCGTCTATGCGTTCCGTGATGGCATGGCTCACCTGATACGAAATCAGGCCGCGAAATTCGGGGCTGATGCCCTCCAGGGGGTAATCCTTGGTATCGATGATAGTGTAACGGGCACAAATCCGCGGTAAGAAACGCGCCACGCGTTCGGCCAGGGGGCGTTCTTCATCTTCGCCCACAAAAACGGTGACATTGGTATCGCGGTCGATAACTTCCAGCGTGCCGTGGAAAAATTCCGAGGCGTGGATGGACTTGGATCGCAGCCAGTGCTGTTCTTCAACATAACACATCGCGTAAGAGTAAATCGCGCCATACTGATTGCCAGCCGCGACGTAATAATGCATTGGGTCATCTTTGTGGGTTTGCGCGAAGGAGAGCGCGAAGGCATCTGCGCGTTTGGAGACGTCCACAAAAGCTGCCGCCAGGTGCGCGTCAAGCTCGGAATAGAATTTCTCGTATGAGCCAAACTCTCCGTTCCTGTGCATCAGGCGGTGCGCGAACATGAAGAGTTTCAGCTGTTCATTATGCGGGTAAGAGATGAGTCGGTCACTGAGTTTTGCCAGCGGTGAGTCCGTGAATTCCACAAAACCGACGATTAGCGCGCCCGTTTTTCTGGCTTTTTCCACGGCTTCAATCATTTCCTGGGTTGTTCCGCTGTCGGAGGCAATCACGACCACAGATTTATCTGTGACGTGTTTGTTGCCGTGGGTTACGTAACGGGCCGCGTGCAGCAGATAAATGGGCAGGGTGCTGTGTCCTTCCACGGAATCCACCACCTGCATGCCCGAGGCATAGGTGCCGCCGATGCCCATATAGAAAAGCGCGTCAAAGCCCCTGTCGTACAGCTCATCCGCGACCGCTTCAATCTTCGGGCGCATCGCCAGCGCGCCATTAATGCTCTTTACGATTTTTTCCTCATCAAATTTCAACATGACAGTGCCTCCTGAACTCTGTTTCTACTCCAACCGCCGCCTGGCGATAAAAAAACTGTCTGCGCGTGCGCCGCGGCCTCCTGCTTCCTTCCGATGGCACGCTTTGGTTTATTATATACTCCCGCTTATATAGATGAGTAGCATATTAATATGTACCAATATTAATAGTCTAACATATTCATCAATGAATTGCAATGGTTGTTTTGGAATAATCCGGGTGTTTGAAACGCGATTGGCGGAATCCGATAAGGTATTTTTGGCTGAAGATTTCCACAACAAAAAAGCGCCTCCTCCGATGGATTGATTATCCAACTTTTGGGGGCGCGGTTATGGCTTGTTGATTTTTGAATAGTGTGCTGCCTGCCTGATGGAACGCGTTTCATCCTCTCAGCGTGTAGAGTAGGGTGAGGTTGGGTTTGCCAAATTCTCCAACCGGGAAGCCGCTAATGACCACAACCTGGTCGCCGGCGGAAAGCGGCGTGGAGGAGGTGATAGCTGTCTCAACATGTTTAATCATCGTCTCCAGCGTGTCGGCGTGCGGGACAAGCAGCGGGGTGACGCCCCAGGCTATGCCCAGCCACTGGTACGTGCGAATTTCTGGCGTGAAGGCATAGATGGGCACGGAGGGTTTTGTTTTGGACATCCACATGGCGCTTGCCCCGGAGATGGTAAACACCACAATTGCGGAAACTCTGGCGTCAGCTGTCAGGTCTTTGGCTGCCCGCGCGATGGAAATCGCCTCATCCAGTTGGTCTGAACTGACCACGCTGTCGAGATGTCCCCATTCGCTGAGGTGCTTTTCCGATTCGCGGATGATGGCTTCCATCATGCGCACGCTTTGGACCGGATACTTGCCGGCCGCGGATTCCGCGGAAAGCATGACGGCGTCGGTCCCGTCAAAAATCGCGTTCGCGACGTCCGCAGCTTCGGCGCGCGTGGGGCGCGGATTGTTAATCATGGATTCAAGCATCTGCGTGGCAGTGATCACAAACTTGCCTTTGTGGTTCGCGGCCCGGATGATGGCTTTTTGAGCGGATGGTACCACCGCGGGCGACATTTCCACGCCCAAATCTCCGCGGGCGACCATCACGCCGTCTGTCGCGTCAATGATGGATTCCAGATTGGCGACGGCTTCCGGACGTTCTAATTTGGCGATAATCGGGGGAAGGCGCCGCATTTTGGTCATGCTGCGCATAGTCTCACGGACCGTGACGATATCCGAGGCTTGCTTGACGAAGGAAATGGCCACAAGGTCGACGCCGATGTCGAGACCAAATTGCAGGTCCTCCAAATCTTTAGGGGTCAGGCAGGGAATGTCGAGCTTGGAGCCCGGCAGGTTCACGCCTTTGTGGGATTTCAGGTTTCCGCCCAAAATCACCCTGGCATAAATGTTTTCGCCGTCCAGCTCGGTGACTTCAAACTCCAATTGCCCATCATCCATCAGGATGTGGTTGCCGGGAACCAGTGCCTCATGCAGTTTGGGGACGTCAAATGGAATGAATATGGTTCCTTCGCGCACATTTTCCGGGTTCTCGGAAGAGCTCAGGGCCACAATTTGATTGGACTTAAGCGCGATAAAGTCCTTATCCAGTTTTCCAATGCGCAGTTTTGGACCCTGCAAATCCATCAGGATGGAGATAGGTTTGCCAAGTTCGTCGGATAGCTTTCGTAGCAGCTTTACTTTTTCCGCGTGGTCTTCATGGGTTCCATGAGAAAAATTCAGACGGGCGACGTCCATACCGGCGGCAATCAATTCCCGCAGTGTGGCTTCATCCGAGCTGCTCGGACCAAGGGTAGCGACAATCTTGGCAAACCTGTTCATCTTTTGCTGCTTTCTAAGGTTGTCTGAGCACCTTTGCGATTTTTGGCAGCGCCCAATCGAGCGTTTCCTGGTCGATTACCAGCGGAGGCGCGAAGCGAATCACATGCGTGTGGGTTTCTTTCGCAAGGATGCCTTCGCTGCGCAGCGATTCACAGAACCGCCTTGCTCCGCCTGCCTCAGGCTTTAATTCTACGCCAATCAGCAATCCCTTCCCGCGAATTTCCTTGATGTGCGGGGAGTTGATTTCATTTAGATGGTCCATAAAATACTTGCCGAGCGTAAAGGCGCGCTCTGGAAGTTTCTCTTCTTCAATTACCTCCAGCGCGGCAATTCCGACCGCGGCGGCGAGCGGGCTGCCGCCAAAAGTGGAGCCGTGTTCGGAAGGTACGATCAATCCCAAAACATCTTTATCCGCCAGCACCGCTGAAACCGGATACAACCCCCCGGAAAGCGCCTTGCCAATGATGGTGATGTCGGGGCGCACATCTTCGTATTGGGAGGCAAAAAGCTTGCCGGTGCGCCCAAGTCCGGTCTGGATTTCATCGGCGATGAAAAGGACGTTGTTCCGCTTGCAAAGTTCAGCCGCGCCGCGAAGGTAACCTTCCGGAGGGATGATGACGCCGTTTTCGCCCTGAATGGGTTCCAACATCACCGCGGCGGTGTTGGGGCTGATAGCGGCTTCCAGGGCTCCCAGGTCTCCAAACGGTACGACTTTGAATCCGGGCGTAAAGGGACCAAACGCGTCTTTGTAGAGCGGTTCTGTAGAAAATGAGACGATAGTCACAGTTCGGCCGTGGAAATTACCGGCAGCCACGATGATTTCAGCGTCATACTTTGGGATGCCCTTCACCGCGTAGCCCCATTTGCGGGCGACTTTGATGGCAGTTTCGACCGCTTCCGCGCCGCTGTTCATTGGCAGGCTCATCTCGTAGCCGGTCATATCCGAGAGCTTTTTGTAAAAAATTCCCAGCTTATCATTGCGAAACGCGCGCGAGGTCAGGCTGATGCGTTGGAGTTGGTCGATCATGGCCTGAACAATCCTTGGATGGCAGTGCCCTTGATTGAGGGCTGAATAAGCGCTCAGGCAATCCAGATAGCGATTACCCTCAACATCTTCGACCCAAACGCCTTTTCCTTTGCTCAGGACAACATCCAAAGGCTTGTAATTATGCGCACCGTACTGGTCTTCGAGTTCGATAAAATCCTGGGAATTCAATTTATGCTCCTTTCATGAGCGTGTACAAGATTGCCTTTTGGGCATGCAGCCGATTGTGCGCCTGCGGGAAAATGCGCGAGTGCGGTCCATCGGCGACGCTGTCTGTGAGTTCATGGTTGCGGTGCGCCGGCAAACAGTGCATCACAATCACGTCAGGATTGGCTTCCGATACCAACTGGTCGTTGACCTGATAAGGCGGGAAGACGCGTTCGCGTTCAGCGGCTTCTTCTTCCTGCCCCATACTTGTCCATGTGTCGGTGTAAATCACATCGGCAAAGCGGACAGCTTCGTGCGGGTCTCTCAGGAAACGCAGGCGCGAACCGCTGGCTGCGGCAATTTCCACGGCGGTTTGCACCGCTGAGGCGGGCATGTCATAGTTTTCCGGATTGGCGATGGTGAAATTCGCGCCCATTTTCGCGCTGATTTGCATCAGGGAAACAGCGACGTTGTTGCCGTCTCCGACATAGGCGACGTTGATGCCCTGCAGTCTGCCAAAGTTTTCGTAGATAGTGAGGGCGTCTGCCAGCGCCTGGCAGGGGTGGCTGAAGTCGCTCAATCCGTTGATGACAGGGATGTTTGCCCAATGCGCCAGCTCAAGCACGTGTTGATGTTCGAAAACGCGCGCCATAATGCCGTGCACATATCCGGCCAGCACGCGGGCGATATCCGCAACCGATTCGCGCTTGCCCAATCCGATTTCGTTGGGCGAAAGGTAGAGCGCGTCTCCGCCCAGGTGGCGCATCGCCATATCGAAGCTTACTCTTGTCCGCAGAGAAGGCTTTTGAAAAATCATCGCCAGTACTTTCCCCTTGAGAACGGGCTCGTTACCGCCTTCGTGGTACTCCCGTTTTAGCCGCACAGCGAGGTCTAACAGCGCTTGCAGCTCTTCCTGACTGTAATCGATGATGTCCAAAAAATCTTTGTGCATACACTCTCCTTATCAATGATTGTATTGTGAGACCCGGGCATATCTGGATAGCCCCAAAGTCTCATCGGATTTTACCAGACTTAAGCTTTTCCAATCCCTCCAGCAGATGCAAGACCTGAGTAAGGAAGGCCCAAAGTGCAAAGCTCGCCACGAAAATGCTCCCAAGGTTGATGCCTGCTGGCAGCTTTGCAAAGAGCGAGCGGGTGGAAGATTGCACCTCCGTAAGGATTCTCAGGTAATTGTCCAGTATCGGGCCGGCGTCCGCCAGGCTTTTCTTGATTTCCGCCGTTTGGACGGCAAGCGCGCCCACATCACGTCCAAGCTGCTCGATATCGCCGGCAGAGACCTGCAGGTCGGCAGTAATTTTTTCAAGGAGCGGAGAGACGCTGTCTACATCGGTAGAAAGCTTTTCAAGCGTGACGTGCAGCGGCACCTCTGGAACGTAGTCCAGCCGCAGCAGAGGGATTCTCGCCAGGAACTGCAGGGTCGAATCGATAAGTTTGGAACTTTCCGCAGCGGAACTCAGGGTAACCGCGCCTTCCGAGGAAATTTCCGCCAGGTCTGTGCCAATGAGCTGGCTGAGATTCATCAGGAAGGGAGACAGGCCTTCGACGGATGTCTCCAGTGTGTCCAGGGAGCTCTGGAGCTCATCAAAGCTTCCTTCCACATTGTCCAGGGACTGGATAATCAACTCCAGGCCGCTGTTGGTGGTTTTGAGAGTCTCCTGCAGTGATTCGCCGAATGTTTCCGTGTATCGGATGATATGAGCCCGGGCAATCAGACTTCCAGCTGCCAGGGCGGCAGCCATGAGCATGCCCAGGATGCTCAAGACGATTTGCAGTCTCCAACGGTTGACCTGGGGAATCGCGCTGTTCTCATTCACGGCTGATACTTCCCAGGACAGGATTTCCAATTTCCTGCAGAATTTCATCCTGCAGGCCGCTCATCTCCGTCAGGTCGGCTTCTTCCAGGTGGTCATAGCCGTAAAGGTGGAGGAGGGCATGCACAAAAAGCATCTCCAGCTCTTCCTGAAGGCTGAAGCCGCGCTCTGCGGCCTGCGATTGAGCGGTCTCCATAGAAATGACGATATCACCGATGAAGCGAGCGCCAGTTTCAAGGTCAATGTAATCATTTTCAAAGGAAAGCACATCGGTGGCTTCATCCAGGCCGCGGTAAGTTTTGTTGAGTTTGCGTATGGCGGCATTATCCGTGATTTTCAGGGTGACTGCTTCCTGGGTCTGTCTGCCAAACTTTTCGGCAGTTTTTTGAAAGGCGAGCAAGAACCGGTCTGTGTTTATCCTGGGGCGATGTTTTAGGGGGATTGAAAAATTTATCATCAGGCGCTCCTGGCAGGTTGATGCCTAATCCGCGGAATTGCTGCCTTTTACCGCGGAGTTTCCGTTGAGTTTCAGGTTTGGGTACTGGATGCGGGGATGATAAGACCGCTGCAGGGTTTTGAAGAAGGATTCCTCAATGGTGCTCAGGTCTTTCAATGTCAGGTCGGTCGCATCAAGCTGACCCTCGTTTTTGTACATGTCAATCGTTTTTCGGATGAGCGCGCGGATTTCCTCGTCGGTGCGCGGCGTTTCCGAGCGTGAACGGGCTTCCGTACCATCTGAAAGCATTAAAATCGCGGTTTCTTTGGACTGCGGTTTGGGGCCGGGATAGGTAAAAAGAGCTTTGTTTATGCTCTCCGGGTCGTCGGCTCCGGCCGCGGCCTGGGAATACTGGTAGAGCGTAAGCATTGTTCCGTGGTGCTCGCGGATGAAATCAATCACCCGCGAAGGCAGGCGGTACTTCTTCGCCAGGGCGACGCCGTCGTGGACGTGTTGGATGATGGTGGCAGCGGCAGTGACCGGGTCCAGGTTGTCGTGGGAATCCAGCTTATCCTTGACTTGATTCTCAATGAAAAACTGCGGGTTATTGGCTTTGCCGGCATCATGAAACAGGGCGCCAACGCGCACCAACATGCGGTCAGCGCCAATCGCTTCCGCGGCTTGCTCTGCCAGGTTGGATACCAGCAGGCTGTGCTGATAGGACCCGGGAGCGTTGCGAAGAATGTACTGCAATAAAGGATGGTCCGGACGGGAGACATCCAGAAGCTGCAGCGCGGTGGGGATGTCCAGCACCTGAGAAACGATGTATTGCAAAAGGAGAGCCAGGCTGCCCGAAGCCAGCCCGTTGATGAGCGCCGAGGCAGACAGGGATGTCAGACCAATCAGGTCAGTATAAGTATCACCCAAGCGGAATGCCACTACCACTGCCAGCGCGGAGAGGCCGGTGAGGAGGCCTGCCGCGAGAAAAGCGCTGATGCGCCGTGCGCGGCCGATGGTGAGCATGCCCACAATGGCTGGAAGGATATAGAAGACGCCCAGCTCAGCTTCGCGAGCATTATCGAAGACCATCAAAACACTCAGGAAAAGGCTCATCACGACGCCTACTTCCAGGTTGAAAATGATTGACAGAGTCAAACCAAAGGCGGCGACCGGGTAGAGATAAGGGACAATGGTACGGCCCATCACCATAAAGCGACCCAACGCGAGGAAGATGATGAACATGCTCGCGATGACCAACAGCGCTTTAACCGAAAAGAAAGGCTGTTCCTGTCTGCGGAGAAAATAAAGAGCTGCCAGCACGGCAATTGTTCCTGTTATTACGCCGCTGGTGATAATTCGGTCTGTTTGATTGACAGGTTTGGCAAGGCCGAAAACATTGAGAGCTTCATAATCTTCTTCGCGAATGATTTGACCCCGCCGAACCAGGACTTCGCCGGCGATGATGCGGCGGGAAATCGGTTCAATTTCCGCGCGCGCCTGCTCCCGCGCTTCGTTGGTTTCTTCTTCGCTAAACAGGCTGGTTGGCGTAATCAGCGGCGAAACCAGGGCAATGACTACCTGCGCTTCGTCCTGCTGGAAAGAAAAATCAATCACAGCCGGCAAGTTGCTGCGGATTTGCGACACATTGTCGTTGCGGATAGTATCCCGCATGACCTGTTCCAGAACGCGGCGGGCTTCAGCTTCAATTGCCTGCCAGTTTTGTTCGCTGTAATCAAGTATCTGCTCGGCTGTGGTGCTGTTCAGCTTGATGGAACTGATGGCAGCGAGGTCCATCAGTTTTTGTTCCCGGGTGGAAAAGCTGTCGTTGCGGACCGCGGAAATGTAATACAGAATGCTGTTTAGGGTTTCGTATTGATGCCTTGAAATACTGGGGTCCGCGGGTAAAAAAACAGGAGAAACCGCGGCGGCAGCCTGGGTGCGGGCGCGCTCGGTGAGGACTTTGCTTTCATAGGTGATGGAATACGGCGCGAGGATTTCCTGGGTGGCTACCTCGCCCACGCCGGCAGGAACATTGGATTGACTGATAAGCCCCGGCAGCACCAGAGAGCCAAAAACTAATAAACTCGCGGCAAGCAGAATGAACAGGCGCAAGGCGCCTTGCGTAAAGCCAGCCGGTTTGCTTTTATTTTCCTGCTTATTTGCCATGGTTACGCAAGCTTGCTGAGACAGTCCTTTACAACCCTGCTCGCATCCTGATTGGTAGCGCGGCCAGCCAGTTTTGGAATCAGTACTTTCAGTACCTGGCCCATATCTTTTGGCGATGAGGCGCCGACTTCGCGGATTACTTCCTCAGCCAAAGAGACTAATTCGGCTTCCGTGAGTTGTTGGGGGAGGTAGGCTTCCAGTACTTTGATTTCCAGGCGGGATTCAGCTGCCATTTCGGACCGGCCGGCTTTCTCGGCGTCAGCAATTGTGTCCAGCTTGGTTTTGATTTCCTTCTGGACGACAGCCATAAATTCCGCGTCGCTGAGCGGCGAACCTTTGGCCACTTCTGCAAGCTGGATGGTCGATATCAGCAGCCGGAGCACGCGCTTCCGCAGCGGGTCCTGACTTTTGATGGCATTTTGCAAATCTTCTTTAAGCTTTTGGTTATTATCCATGACAGGTATTATACCCGCCTTGTTTCCCCGTCACAGCCTGTGTGCAGGACATTTCAGGGACCAAGCACGATTAAACTGGAAATTTCATCCAGAATTGCCTGTCCAATCCCCGGGACGTTCAGGATTTCGCTAAGACTTGTAAATGGACCGTGTTCCGCGCGGTAGGCGAGAATTGCTTCAGCTTTGCTTTCCCCAATTCCGGGCAGCGACATCAGAGCTTCCTTGTCCGCGCTGTTGATGTTCACCAGTGTCTGCGACCCAGCAATTTCGGCCGCGGACCTGGAAGTTTCCTCCTGCGGCACGTCTTCTCCTGCGCGGGGAAAATACACGCGCTGACCGTCAGCCAGGAAGGCGGATAGGTTAATCCTTTCATAATCCGCGTCCGCAGCAGCGCCGCCGGCCGCGGAAACCGCTTGATGCACGCGCGAGCCGGCGGGCAGCGTGTAAACTCCCGGGTTTGCCACGGCTCCGGCAACGTAGACCTCTATGGTCGCAATCGTGTGAGAAGTTTGAGCGTGAAAGTCTGGCGTCAAGGTGACAAGTTGAATGGGTTCCCCTCTTTGGGGCAGTATCAACAGGAGGATGACGCCGGCGAGCAGCAGACCGCCGATAAACCCAAGAAAAACCGCTTGCCAGGTTTTCATATGCTCGGAGATTGCGCCTCTCCGGTCTCTTGTTCCAACGCGAACATGCGCTGGAAGGCTGCGATGGCTACTTCCAGCATTTCATTCGTCGGTTCTTTGGTCGTCAGCTTTTGCAGAAGCAGGTTGGGTTGGATAAGCGCGCGCACAAAGCCGCTTTTGTCCATCATTTTCGCGGCCCAACGGATATATTCATAGGCTATCCCAGCCACAACCGGAAGCATGAGGACGCGGGAAATGAGACGCCAGTGAAGCGGCAGCGGGCCCAGGAGCGCGAAAATCAGAACGGAGAAAATGACCAGCGTAAGAATGAAAGAGGTGCCGCAGCGCGGGTGCACTTTGGTTTGAAGGGCAACATTTTCAGGAGTCAATTCCACGCCTGCTTCGTAGGCGTTAATCGTTTTGTGTTCCGCCCCGTGATACATAAAGGTCCGCTTGATATCCGCCATCCTACCCACAAGCAACAGATAGCCAATGAGTATGATGAGCCGCACAAAACCTTCCAAAAGGTTGCTCCACCAGGGACCGAGTCCGAGGCTCTTATCCAGCCAGCCGGCTGCAAGGGCGGGCAGTAAAAAGAACATGCCGACCCCCAGGACAACCGCCAGGAGCACGGTGAAAAAAAGCGTGCCGCCTTCGATTTTTTCCTCTTCACCGGTCTGCACATTGGCCGCTTTGGTCAGGTAACGCATACCGAGCATCAGGGAATCCCACAAGCCCAGCACGCCGCGCACAAAGGGGGTTTTAAACCAAGCGGAACGATAAACTGCCGGAAGAAGCTCGTCAAAGAGCACAATATCCCCCTGTGGGGAGCGGACAGCCATCGCGACAGCTTTTTTCCCGCGCATCATCACCCCTTCGATGACGGCCTGTCCTCCGTAGGAAGGCATTTTTAGTTCAGGCGCGTTTTCAGCTGGCATGGTCAAAGCTCAGGAAGAAACGAATCAATGCCTGCACGCCCAACTTCCAGGTGGGAAGGTGCTGATGTTCATTCGGCGAATGAATCTGGTCGTCGGGAAGTCCAAACCCTGTCAAGAGGGATTTCACTCCAAGATACTTTAGCATGGTTGTGGCAACCGGGATACTGCCGCCCTCCCGTTTATAACTTACCTTTGTATTCCAGGTCTGCTCCAACGCCGCAGCGAGCTGCTCAAGACCCGGCGCGTCGTCCGCGAGGTAAGCTGGAGCGCCGGAATGCTTAATAATTGAGAGGCGCACAGCTTCCGGGGTCAGGCTGGTGATGTAAGCCCGGATAAGTTCAAAGATTTCATCGGGGTCCTGGTCCGGGACCAGCCGGCAGGAGATTTTTGCTTTGGCATAGGCGGGAATGATGGTTTTGCTGCCTTCGCCGATGAAACCGGCATACATGCCGTTCACATCAAGCGTTGGTCTGGCACCGGTTCTTTCCAATGGGGAGTAAGCCTGCTCGCCGTAGAGCTGCGGCACGCCGGTGATTCTCAGCAGCGCGTCTTCATCAGAACGCACAGAGGCGATGCGCATTTTTTCTTCTGGCGTGATTGGCAGCACTTTGTCATAGAAACCAGGGACCGCCACGGTGCCGTCCGGGTTGTGCAGTTTGGCGATTATCGCGGCAAGCACGTTGGCGGGGTTCGCCACATTTCCACCGAACAGGCCGGAATGCAAATCTGCTTTTGGTCCGTCCAGGCGCATTTCCAGGTAAAGCAAGCCGCGCAGTCCGTACACAATGGTGGGGGCGTCTTTGGTCACCATGCCGGAGTCGGGATTGAGAACGATATCACACGCGAGCAAATCCGCGTGGGTTTCAATAAAACCATCCAGGGAGGGAGAACCGATTTCCTCTTCACCTTCAAGCAGAAATTTGAGAGTCACAGGCAGATGACCTGCTGCTAAAACGCTCTCAACGGCAGCCAGCGAAGCCATTACCTGCCCCTTCATATCCGAAGCGCCGCGGCCAATCAGGTATTCTCCTGAAATGGTTGGTTCAAACGGCGGGGTGCCCCATTCTTCGATTGGATTTACAGGCTGCACATCATAATGCCCGTAAATCAGAATCGTGGGAGCGCCTTCCCGCGCGGAACGTTTCTCGGCGAAGAGAATGGGGTGCCCTTGGGTTGGGAAGATTTCCACCCGTTCCGCGCCCAGTCCGCGAAGCCTGGCAGCCAGGAACTCGCAGGCGTCCAGCAAGTCCGGCTTGTGTTCGGGGTCGGTTGAAACAGATGGTATCCGGACCAAAGCTTGATATTGCTGCAGAAAATGATCGTAGTGGTTTGTAAAAAATTGCAGGGATTCAGATAAATGCGTCATAGGTTTCCTTTTAAAAACTCCCGTTGATTATATGCGATAAAGCGGCGAATTGTGTTAACATTGATTGGACAAAGGCCAACGTGGAGCGCGGATAAGTTATGAAAAGTGATGAAATCCTTTCGAAATCGATGAAACACAACCTCTGGACATGGACAGCCCAACGCAAAGCGGATATCCTTCCTGTCGAAAAAGCGGAAGGGGTTTATTTATGGGATACCAGCGGTAAACGGTATCTGGATTTCAACTCCACCGTGATGTGCGTCAATATCGGCCACGGCAACACGCATGTGCAGGAAGCGATGATTCGACAAATCCGCGAATTGACTTTTGCCGGCCCTCATATGGCCACCAAACCAAGGGCGCTTCTGGGCGAAAAGCTCGCCTCCATCACCCCGCCGGGGCTCACCCGCTTTCTCTACACACTGGGCGGTTCGGACGCGAATGAAAACGCGGTAAAAATCGCGCGGGATTACACCGGCAGGTTTAAAATTCTGACCCGCTACCGCTCGTATCATGGAGCGACCATGGGGGCGATGGCCCTGACCGGAGATTACCGGCGTTTGCATTGGGAACCTCTCACGATGCCCGGGGTGGTGCATTTTCTTGATCCTTATCCCTACCGTTCGCCCTTTTTCCCGGACGGCCGTAGCGTGGAACCTACGGTCTTTAGCCAGGCCTATCTTGATCACCTTGAAGAAATCATCCGTTTTGAAGGCCCGGAGACCATTGCCGCGGTTTTGATTGAGACTGTGACAGGCACAAATGGTATTCTTGTCCCGCCTGAGGGATACCTGCAGGGAGTGCGCGCGCTTTGCGATAAGTACAAAATACTGCTCATTACCGATGAAGTGATGTGCGGTTTTGGGCGAACCGGCAAATGGTTCGCGTCCGAGCATTGGAATGTTGTTCCGGATATCATCACCATGGCCAAAGGCCTGACCTCGGGCTACGCGCCGCTGGGGGCTGTGGCCATGAAGGAAGAAATCGCGGCAATTTATGATGAACGCCAGTTTGTGGGCGGGATGACCTACAACGGCCACCCGGTTTCTCTGGCTGCGGCGCTCGCCAATATCGAGGTGATTGAAGAGCAGGGGCTGCTGCAGAACGCATCCCAGCGCGGGGAGACGCTAAAACAACTGCTGGCGGAGATGAAAGAAAAGCACCCCTGTGTTGGAGATGTGCGTTCCATTGGCTTGTTTGGCGCGGCAGAATTGGTCAGGGACCGCGCCATAAAAGAGCCGCTCAGCCCGGCCGCCAAGCCCCTGAGCCCTGTTATGAAGAAGGTGAAGAGTTTTATTTTGGAAAACGGCGTGTTTATGTATAACACTTTCCACATGCTTTTATTCATCCCGCCATTAATTATCACCGACGCGCAGCTCCGCGAAGGATTTAAGGTTATTGATGCCGCTTTGAGTCTGGCGGACGAGGAAATTCTGAAGGGATTGGAGTGAACAATTCGGGCATGGAAGCTAACACGCATCATCAACTTGTGATTATCGGCGGAGGGCCGGCAGGTTTTGCGGCCGCGCTTTATGGAGCCCGGGCCGACCTGAAACCCGTGATTTTTTCCGGCATGCTGCTTTATGGGCAGGCTTCCCAAACGGATGTGATTGAGAATTACCCGGGTTTTCCGGATGGGATTCAGGGCGTTGAACTTGGGAAGCTCTTTGAGCAGCAGGCTGTGCGCTTTGGGGCAATCGTTGAGTACGACCAGGTACTTTCGCTGAACCTGCAGGTGCGTCCTTTCCAGATTCAGACCTACAGCGGCAGCCTCAGCGCTGATTCGGTCATCCTGGCAATGGGTGCTGACCCGAAAAAGCTGCATATCCCTGGCGAGGAAGAGTTTACCGGCCGGGGTGTCTCCTACTGCGGAACTTGCGACGGCTTTTTCACGCGCAATAAAGACATTCATGTCATCGGCGGCGGGGATACCGCCCTGGAAGAAGCGATTTTTCTGACACGTTTTGCCCACAGCGTCACTGTCATCCACCGCAGAGATGAGCTTCGCGCCGGCGCCATCCTCGAAAAACGCGCCCGCGCCAATCCAAAAATATCCTTTTTGTGGAACACCGTCGTGGATGAAATCCGGGGCGATGAAAAAGTCCGCAGTCTGATGGTGCGAGACGTGAAAACTGGTGAAAAACGCGAAATTCCCACGGGAGCTGTGTTTGTCTTTGTCGGTCACAGCCCGAACACCAGTTTAATAGAAGGGCAAATCGCCCTGGATGAACAGGGATATGTCAAGGTTGACGCGAAAATGAGCACAAACATCCCGGGCGTCTTTGCCGCCGGTGAAATTGCCGACCCCCATTACCGGCAGGTGGTTACTTCTGCCGGAATGGGTGCCGCTGCCGCCATTTCAGCGACGTATTATCTTGAAAATTTGGAATAGCCAGTCTTGACGCTTACGGATTAGGCGTGGTGGCTGCTCCGGTGCCAATCCAAGAGAAAACGCGTTTTTCGCTGGTGTAGCCTGCTTCTTCGTAAATCGGGTTGGAGGCGCCGCTGTTTATCCGGCGCGCCACCGCGACTGACCATTGAATAATGTGCGGGGTTGTATCCGCCGGCCTGAAGCTGGTAGGCAGGATGAACCGGGTTTCCCGCACGTATTCCACCAAAATGCGGCCGTTCCCCGCAGTCAGGTCTTCCACTGTCACGCGATAAAGCTCGTTTTCCCGCAGGTCAGCCACCGCCGCCCACTGTAAGGTGATCGCGTCTTGTTGGGCGCTAAAGGCCGCGCCGGAGCTCGGGAGCAGCAAATTTGGCGCCGGGTAGGGCGGAGCGGGCGTGGGGGTGGGTGTTGGGCCGGCAGTGGGTTTACGCTCGCATAAAGGAATGATCAGATTCAAACCTTCGTAAACCACGTCGTTGGTCATGCGGTTGTATTCCCGGATAGACGCCATGGTAACGTTGTAATTCAGGGCAATACTGCTTAAGGTCCAACCGGCTTCTACCTTGATGGTGATGGTCTGGCAGTCCGATTCGGTCGGTTCCAGGCCTGAAGAGGTAGCGGTAGGCTGCGGTGAAGGCGTGAGGGTTGGCTGCGGAATCAGGAGCACGTCGCCTTCTTTAATGGTGCAGTTCGCGTCCAGATTGTTCTGACGGATGATGCTTTGGATGGAAACCCCAAAGACAGCCGCGATGGAAGAACAATAATCTGTGTTCTTCACCGTATATTCAATCGGCGGCAGCGGCGTCCAGGTAGGCAGGGGCGTGGGGGTGAGCGTTTGCGTCGGAGTCTGGGTTTGCGTAGGGGTCAGCGTAGGTGTCGCCTCGATGACCTGACCAGGGGCGGCAGGCGCCGCGCTCGTCGACCTGATGATGAAGAAGACCAATAACCCGGCCAGCGCCAGAAAGACAAAGCCCAACCCAATCGCGACCGGCAGATTGATGCAGATTTCTGGGAGTTTGCGCGAGGGAATACCAGAGCCTTTTTTTACTGCAGCCGTTGCGGAAAGTTGTGTTCCACAAACCAAACAGCGGGACGCTGTCTCGCTCAGGCGCGTGCCGCAAACAGGACATATTTTCGTGTTTTGTGTATTTTTTTCTTGAGCCATAGTAGTTTCCAGGAGGGTTAGTATACACAGCCCGCGTAAAACCCGCAAGTCAGGCGGTCGCGTCGGGATATGACTGTTAGAATTGTGGCATGTTTAGCATCTACGTCCATGTGCCGTTCTGCGCGCGGCGTTGTCATTATTGTGATTTTATCACTTATGCCGGCCAGTCAAAACTTCTGCCGCGGTATATGAACGCGGCACGGCAGGAAATTCGCATGCTCGGAGAGGCAGCGCGCGGGTCTGCTTCGCCAGCGCAGACAGTTTACTTTGGAGGAGGCACGCCGTCTCTGATGGATGCCGGAATGGCGGATGCTCTTCTTGGAGAAATTGAGCGCGCGTTTGGCCTCGCGGATGACGCCGAAATAAGCCTGGAAGCAAACCCCGGAACGGTAAACCTTCAAAAGTTGAAGGATTTCCACTCTGCCGGCATCAAACGTTTAAGTTTTGGCGTTCAATCATTTTCGAACGCAGAGCTGAAATTGCTGGGCAGAATTCACACCAGCGAGGAGGCGGAAGAGAGCATCGCCTGGGCGCGCGCGGCGGGTTTCGACCAACTCAATTTCGACCTTATCTTTGGCCTTCCCGGTCAGCCGCTGGAAACCTGGCGGCAGACTCTTCAGACCGCAGTGCAATTCAGGCCGGAGCATTTGTCCGTTTACAGCCTGATTGTTGAAGAGGGAACCCTCTTGCAGCAGCAGATTTCCCGCGGACTTTTACCGCCGCCTGACGATGACCTGGCGGGTGACATGTATGATTTTGCGCGGGACTTGCTGGCCGGCGCTGGCTACCGCCAATACGAAATATCCAATTGGGCACTGGCAGAGGAGTATGAGTCCAAACATAATCAAGCGTATTGGAAGACCACGCCCTACCTTGGTATCGGCGCTGCCGCGCACAGTTGCGCCAACGCTTACCGAACAGAAAACGTACACGGCATTCTGGATTATTGTGACCGCATTCAAAACTGGGAGCAAAGCCTGGAATTTCCTTTCTCAGCTGCCAACCAGCAGCGGTCCGAGCTGGACCGGCGAACTCAAATGCAGGAATTCATGCTGCTGGGACTGCGGCTGACCCGCGAGGGAATTTCCCTCGCTGAATTTTCAAGGCGCTTTGCTCAGGAGGCCGGGCAGGTTTTTGCGGTCGAGATTAAGCGGATTGAAGAAAAGGGTCTGGTGGAGTTTTTGGAATTCCCGGATGGCCCGCATCTGCGGCTGACACACCGCGGTGTCATCGTGGGCAACCAGGCTTTTATGGAGTTTGTCTGATTATTCCTTGGTCAGGGTGATAGGGGTGCCGAAACCGTGTTTCTGCCAATCTTCCGGCGCAGCCACGGGAGTCGTCCACAGGTAAATCCATTTCGCGTCCGCCATGGTCATATTGATGCAGCCGGCGCTCATTGGAGTGCCAAAGTTGCTGTGCCAATAGGTGCCGTGCGTGGCAATGCCTTCTTTCATCTCAAAGAAGCAGTTCCAGGGCACCCCAACGAGTTCGTAGGCGCGAATATCGCTGGTGACATACCCATTGCCCATGTGTTTGGAAGGCATTTTGGTCTGGATGTTATACGTGCCGATGGGGGTCAGTCCGCCGGAGGAGATTTTTGTCTCAAATACCAAATTGTCGTACTCGTAAGCTCTCAACCTCTGGAACATGATGGAGATTTCTATGCGCTTTTTGCCGAGCGGCACATCCGGAGAAATTGGCTCCAGTTCCTTATCCGGAATGAAGCGCAAGTGTTCCGACGGCACGGCCAGCATGACGCTGTTTTTTTCGTCTTTAATCTTATACCAGGGCTTTTCATCCGGTCCGGTAACGATATCCATGACCCAATGGGTGGTGCCGTAATAGAGGCGGTATTCCGGAATCCAGCCCTCGTGCGGGCTGTAAAACATCGCACGGGTATAAGGTACCGTGATCTCAGCCAGCTGACCGGTCGGGCGGATGTCTGTGTTCAGGCTGTTCAGGGTGTATTGCACTTCGTATACGTCGCCGCTGAAAATGTAGCCGCCCCAGACGCGGTACCAAATCGGATTCCAGTACGGACCAGCCGGGCTTTCCACCGCGTCGTAGACATTCACGATTTCGTTGTACGCGATTTGGTAGATAATCAGGCTGTTTTCATCCGGCAGTTTATGCACGCTCACGCCGTTCTGATTGCCGACCAACACCATGCGCGGGGTCTTGGCGGCGGCCGAAACTTTGCCCGCGGGGAGCATCGCGGTCGCGCCAAGTCCAATCAGACCGATTTTTAGGAATTCTCTGCGTGAAAACTTTGGTTCCATCTTATGTTCGGGATGTCAGTCCAATTCCTTTGGGTTGATATCCGCAACTGAATCAAACACCCATTTGGGCCGGTACGAAAACTTTTCCATTCCGGCGCGGTCTGTGGTGCCGCTGAGCACCAGTATGGTATCCATGCCGCTTGAAATTCCGCTCAGAACATCGGTATCCATACGGTCTCCGACCATAATTGTGTTTTCTGAGTGCACATCCAGATAGTTTAACGCGGAACGCATCATCAGGGGGTTGGGTTTGCCCACGTAGTAAGGGGCGATTCCTGTCGCGCGTTCAATCAGGGCTGCCATCGCGCCGCACGCGGGCACAAGACCTTGCTCGGAATTGCCAACCGGGTCGGGATTGGTGGCAATAAAGCGGGCGCCGGCATTAATCAAGCGAACCGCGATGGTGATTTGCTCGATGCTGTACGCGAAAGTCTCGCCCAGGACGACGTAATCGGGATTCACCGATGTTTGGGTATAGCCGATGGCATGAATTGCTTCGCTCAGCCCCAGCTCGCCAATCACGTAAGCAGTGCCCTTCGGGCGCTGTTTGTCCAGAAAAGCTGCCGTAGCAAGTGCGGAAGTATACAAACGGTCTTCAGAGATATTCAACCCGGTCACCTGTAGCCTGTGTGCCAAATCGCGCGTGGTATACAGCGGATTGTTCGTGAGAATCAGAAACTTTCGTTTTTCTTCAATCAGTCTGTTAATAAAGCCGTCCGCGCCGGGAATCAGTTTTTTCCCGTGCACCAGGACGCCGTCCATGTCAATCAGATAATTCTTTTTTTCCTTGGCCATAAAACACCTCAAGATAATTTAAAACCTAAAAAATCAGGCCGCTGTTGATTGTACCAGCAGCGGCCTGAAGATGTTTAAATTGTAGAACTGCTTACTTTTTCTTGAGGATGATGCGGGCATCCACAACTTTGACGCCCTGTCCCCTTTCGTAAACGATGACCGGGTTGGCGTCTGATTCCGCGATTTCATCTTGCAGGTCGTGCACCATATAGGCGTAAGCCGCGAGTACTTTTGCCAGAGCTTCTTTGTCCCGGGGGCTTTCACCGCGGGTTCCGTTCAAAATCGCGGCGCTGCGGATTTCATCTTCCATACCGAGGGCTTCACTTTCAGAAATCGGTGCGACGCGGAAGGTGACGTCCTTCAGGACCTCGACAAAGATGCCGCCCAGGCCGAACATGACGGTCGGACCGAAGGTGCCGTCGTTGACTGAGCCGATAATGACCTCAGTAGCCCAGGGAGCCATTTCCTGCACCGCGACACCTTCGATGAAGGCATCGGCTTTGTAGTTGTGCGCGTTGTCAAGAATGGTCCGGTAGGCTTCTCTTGCCTGTTCAGCGCTCTTGATGTTGACTTTCACGCCACCCGCGTCTGATTTGTGCAAAATGTCGGGTGAAACGATTTTCATGACCACTGGGAAGCCAATCTTTTCGGCAAGCCGCACGGCTTCCTCTTCGGTTGTTGCAAGGTCAGTCGCCGTGACGGGCAGGCCGTATAAACTGAAGACCTGTTTGGCTTCGATTTCGGTCAGGGCATCGCGGCCTTTCTCGCGGGCGCCGGCAATGATTGCGCGGGCAGCACCGGGATTCACTTCGCCGGGTTTGTATCCGCCGTCGTGATTTAGTTCTTGCATGCGCTGGTCATCGCGCAGGGTGGCAATGGCTTTGACCGCCACGTCCGGCGCGTTGTAGGCAGGAATGCCGTGCTCCACCAGCCAGGCCATGGCTTTGTCGCTTCTTTCGCCGCCGACAAAGGATACAGTGAGTGGTTTATCGGTAATCCCGGAATCGCGCCAGCCGCGTAAAATCGCGTCCGCGATTTGCTCGGGTTCGGTGATGGCTGTTTCGCAATAGAGTACAACCAGCCCATCCACCCAGGGATGGGAGTATGCGCTGCGGGTAGTCTCGTAGTACCAGTCGTTGCCGGCCATACCGGTCATATCCACCGGGTTCTTGGCGGAGCCGAAATCAGGCATGTGCTTTTTCATTTCTTCCTGAACATCCGCGGGGGCAAAGTGCAGCGGTAGACCGTACTTTTCCGCGGAGTCCGTGGCGAGCACGCCCACGCCGCCGCCGTTGGTCAGGATGAGCAGGTTGTCACCTTTCATGCGCGGCTGCAGGGAGAGCGCCAGGGTACGGTCGAACAAATCGTTCAGGTCAGTCGCCTGGGTGACGCCGGCCTGGCGGAATGCGGTGCTGTAAATCTTGGCGGCGCCAGCCAGCGAGCCGGTGTGGGAGGCTGCCGCGGCCGCGCCGTGGGCGGAAACACCGGATTTGAGCACGACAATCGGTTTTTTGCAGTTGCGCGCGGCTTCGATAAAGGCGCGGCCGTCGCGGAAACCTTCCACGTACAGCGCGACACAGTTGGTATCCGGGTCGTCATTCAGATACGCGATAAGCTCCGCGAAGTCCACATCGGCCATGTTGCCAATCGAGACCATTTTGTCGAAGCCGACACGGCGGGTGTAAGAAGCCGCGTCCATGGCGATGAGCAGGGCGCCGCTTTGGGAAACCAGAGAGGCTTTGCCGGGCAAGGGAAGGAAGGGAGCGAAGGAGGCGTTCATCTTATCGCTGTTGGAAAGCGTTCCCACGATATTGGGACCGAGAATGCGCATTCCATAAGACCTGGCCACCCGGACGATTTCATGTTCCAGTTCGACATCGCCTACTTCAGCAAAACCAGAAGTGATGATAATGAGACCTTTTACGCCTTTTTCGCCGCATTGTCGGGTGGCTTCAAGGACGAGTTTCGCGGGGACGGTAATGACCGCCGCGTCCACCACGTAGGGGATGTCCGTGACAGACGGGTAACATTTGAAACCAAGGATTTCAACCGCCGTGGGGTTGACTGGGTAAACGCCGCCCTTGTATTCACTTTCAATCAGGTTGCGGATGACTGTATTGCCAATTTTGCCTGGAGTGGCTGAAGCTCCGATAATGGCGATGCTTCTGGGTTTGAGAAGTCCGGTTAAGATGGGGTCCACATTTTCCTCCAAAGAATTAATTTATCAAGCGATTAGTATACCTCAATTAATCAAGTTTTAATTCCCGGTTCAGCGAATCTCTCCGCGGGGCGAAGAAATCGCGGAGGTCGTTGGAATCTTGAAAAAAAAACGCTATTGCGCGTAGATGTTGATTTGAAACTGGCAGACTTCACGAGCCTGGGCTATTCCAGCCGCCTGCCGATTGTTTGCTGCCCGCCGCTGTTCCCTTGGTCTATTGCAGCCGGATGAGCCTTGGAAGCATCTCAAGAAAAGCAGGGGGAATTCTCGCAGATAAAAAGAGATGTAAGAAACCGGGTAATAAGGAGCGGCTGCGTGTAGATAATCTGGCGAGCGAGGCTGTTGCTTTACCGGCAGGGTATAATGTCCCGCAAGGAGACAGGTATGAACAGGTTGCGTTTGGGATATATCGGCTTGGGATTGATGGGAAAACCAATGGCGCTGAATTTGCTGAATGCTGGTTTTCCATTGGTGGTGCACAACCGCTCGCGCCAGAAGGTGGAAGAGCTGGCGGCTCTTGGCGCGGGCGCCGCGGAAAGCCCGCGGGAAGTGGCAGAAAGGTCGGATGTTGTCTTTACCAATTTGCCCGACACGCCTGATGTGCTGGCCGTGGCCCTGGGTGAAAACGGCGTTATCACCGGCGCGCATCCCGGCCTGATTTTTGTGGACCATTCCACCATCAAACCGGCCGCCAGCCGTGAGATTTACCGTCGTATGGCGGAGGTGGGCGTGCAAAGCCTGGACGCGCCGGTCAGCGGCGGCGATATTGGCGCGCAGCAGGGCACGCTTTCCATCATGGTAGGAGGAGACGCGGACGCGCTGGAGAAGGTGATGCCGGCGCTGACGGCGGTCGGCAAAACGATCACCCACGTCGGGGGACCGGGCGCCGGACAGGTTGCCAAGGCGTGCAATCAGATTATGGTCGCCGCGCAGATGGTCGCGATGGGCGAGCTGCTCATTTTCGCGCAAAAGGCCGGCGCAGACCCCGAAAAGGTCGTCAGCGCCATCCGCGGCGGCGCGGCGCAGTGCTGGACGCTGGATGTAAAACCGCAGCGATTGCTGGCCGGCAACCGCGCGCCGGGCTTTCGCTCCAGCCTGCAAAGCAAAGACCTGAATATTGTGATGGAGACCGCGCGCGAGTACGGCATTTCCCTGCCTTCCGCCGGGCTGGCTGCTCAGCTGTATGCTGCCCTGTGCGCGAACGGCGGCGGAGACCTGGACAACTCCGCGATTATTGGCGTGATTGAAGCTTTGAACAATACGGAGCTCAGGCATCTGTGAGTTTCCTCAGAATTTTAGGATATTCGCTTTGATATCAGCCCGAATTGCGCCTATAATTAGTGCTTAGTCAATTACTTTCAAAGGAGAATAAAGATGGACTTCGACGTCATCAAACCATTGCTGAAAGAAGACCAAAAATCCAAGATTGTTCTGCTTGTAATGGACGGGCTTGGCGGCTTGCCCATGACGGAAGGCGGCAAAACGGAACTGGAAAGCGCCAATAAACCCAACATGGACGCGCTGGCTGCGAAATCCGTGCTCGGCGCGCATCACCCGCTTCCCTTCGGGCTTACGCCCGGCAGCGGCGCGGCGCACCTCGGTTTGTTCGGCTTCGACCCGATTAAGTACGAAATCGGACGCGGCGTGCTCTCCGCGCTAGGCGTTGATTTCGATTTGCAGAAGGGCGACGTAGCCGCTCGCGGCAATTTCTGCACGGTCGACGCGGACGGCGTCATTACCGACCGCCGTGCCGGGCGCATCCCGACCGAAGTCGGCGAAGAATTGTGCCGAAAACTGATGGAAAAAGTGCGCATTCCCGGCGTTGAAGTCATTCTCCAGGTCGAGAAAGAGTACCGTTTTGTCTTTGTTCTGCGAGGAGAAGGCCTGAGCGGCGAGGTGAGCGACACCGACCCACAGGCAGTCGGGAAGAAAGCCCACATCGCCAAAGCGGCGGTTCCGGAGGCCGAGAAAACCGCGGAATTTATCCGCGAATTTGTGCGCCAGGGCAACGAAATATTGGCGGCGGAACACCCTGCCAACAGCTTCGTCCTGCGCGGCTTCGCCCAGCTGCCCAAGTGGCCCACATTCGGCGAAATCTGGGGCGTGAACCCGGTCGCCATCGCCATGTACCCGATGTACCGCGGCGTTGCCAAGGTGGTCGGGATGACCGTGCTGGAGGCCGCGGCTTCCATGGATGAAGAAATCACCATGCTGGAACAGAATTGGGATAAGTTCGATTTCTTCTTCCTGCATATCAAAAAGACTGACAGCTACGGCGAGGACGGCAATTTTGACGCCAAGGTCCATATCATTGAAGAAGTGGACGCGCTGCTGCCGCGCATTCTTGCGCTGGACCCGGATGTGCTGATTATCACCGGCGACCACTCCACGCCCGCCAAGCTGCGCGCGCACTCCTGGCACCCCGTCCCGACGCTGCTGTACAGCAAGAACTGCCTGCCGGACGGAATCACCACCTTTGGGGAGCGCGCCTGCGCGAAAGGCAGCCTTGGCTCGCGCTTTGAGGCCACGGACCTGATGCCCTACGCACTAGCGCACGCCCTGCGCCTGGAAAAGTTTGGCGCGTAAAAGTGACCTAAAATTGAAACAGGCTGTCCGGGAAGGCAGCCTGTTTTTCTTTTAATAATGTTCATGGGGAAAGTAAAAGGCAGCCTGCCAGCCCGCATTGCCTGATCGTGGATAATGAATCCGGTACGGCTCTGGAGTCCGGCGCTCTGCGGGGTAATAACTTTCACACAACAGATGATTCGTTCTAGAATTGCCTGAAATTGTGTAATTATATATTGACTACGACGGCAAGATGCTGTATAGTGTGAAGTAGTCATTTTTACATCTTCTTGTAAACCATCAAGATTTTGCAAAGAAATATTTTGGAGTAAGACGACCAATCGGAATGTGGTATTGGTCCAAATGGGGTGGGCAAGTATTTAAGGGTTGGGTCAGGCATACATCACCGTTTATTTATCTGAATCTGCGTTGATATTGAAAACATATGCATTGATTCAGCGAAAAGAGGACAGATAAATAGACTGGGGAAACGGTGGCAATAATTAATACGATTTCTTACGTCTTTGTGAATGGCTTGCCGGCCGCGGCGCTGGCTGGAATAGTATTACATACCCTGGTGATAGTTCAGCTGACCGGCGGGCGCTTATCGCGGCAGGAATGGCGCCTTCTTGTAGATGCTGGAAGCGGTCCGGAAACGATGTCTCCTCCGGACTGTTGGAAGAGGCTTTCAGAAATCATTCACCATGTAAACACTACGGAAACCAATACTGAATATTCTCGGTCGTTCAAGAAAAACGCAGTTGCAGGACTGCGTTTTTCTTTTGGGAAATTACCTCAACCTCACCGGATTAAGAGGCCTTCGGGGCCTGCCGTCCGGATAAATCCATCGGTTTGCCAGGATGCCGCAAATTATTCGTAATCATCGCGCGGCAATCGGCAGGGATTTGTGTCGCCAATCAAAATCAGATAGTGAAAAACCGGAGGAATCATGAAAACAAATCGTTGGTCAAAAATCGTCAATGTGCTTGTCGTGCTGCTTCTGCTGCAGGGCACATTTCTGGCGACTGTCAAGCCGGCCGCGGCGCAGACGGAGTATGCCTGGGTAGCATACAATGACTCTAAAGACCCTTATCCCAACCCGGTCGGGAATATCACAACGTATAATATTCCTGCTTCAGGGACGACCACTGGGACACTCAAGAAATATAGCGACGGTTCAGATACAGGTGTAACTGCAACTTTTACAGTCAGTGGATCAATCACACTAACCACTAACGGCGGTAATGTTAATGCGGGAACCGACGCTTATGAGACCTTCAACGGCAAGGTGAACCTGGCCGGTGTAGCTATGGGTACAAGTGAGGGTTGGTGGACGGACCTGACCTTCACAAATTTGGACCCAAACAAGACCTATACCTTTGCCACCACTGCCAACCGGAATGATTCGGCTAACAGTACCCGCCAAAGCACCTATACCATTTCCGGAATGGTGACTGCCACGAACGCCAGCACGCCGGGAGTAACCGTCATCAGCAACGAATCAGTCTCTTTCAGCACTGGCTACAACACGGTAAACGGCTATGTCGCCCGCTGGACTGGCATCCAGCCCAGCGCGGAGGGCAGTTTTAAAGTTCGGGCTACCAATGCCGGGTCAGTAGTAAACGGCTATGGCCAGATGGTTTTCATGCTGGCGGAGGAAATCCCACCCAGCACGCCCACCATCACGACCGTGGCCACACTTTCAAGCTTCCTCACGCCCATCGGCACGCCTTCCGCGGCACAGAGCTACACCGTTTCTGGAACCAACCTTACAGACGAGATTGTAATTACCCCTCCAAACGGCTTTGAGATTTCCCTGATGGAAACTTCAGGTTTTACTACCACCCCGATAAACCTGACCCCAAGCAGCGGAACCGTGACGGATACCACTATCTGGGTGCGCCTTACGGGCGCGGCAGGCAGTTTTTCCGGCAATATCACGCACACATCCACAGGCGCGGATCAGAAGGACGTGCCCGTCAGCGGGGCGGCAGTCGCATACTACACCCTCAGCGCCAGTATCGACGGCCACGGCTCGGTGAGTCTCAATCCTCCTGGCGGCAGTTATCCATCGGGGACGGTGGTGACTCTGACCGCTGAGCCAAATTC